>Ga0247823_10000249_pt1 | contig 45980 bp, 44 predicted proteins | sample 13C_PalmiticAcid_2_FD_192426 | JGI IMG/M metagenome (GOLD analysis project Ga0247823, IMG submission 192426) | Soil microbial communities from agricultural site in Penn Yan, New York, United States - 13C_PalmiticAcid_Day30 | ecosystem: Environmental > Terrestrial > Soil > Agricultural land... | reverse complement strand
TGACCGACGAAACCGACTACGCCGCCAGCTTCGTGGTGGTGGAGCGGGACTGACTTTTCCGAAACCGTTTCCATGAACCCTCACGCTCCCCTCATCATCGACGTGGCCGGCCACAGCCTGACCACGGCGGACCGCCAGCGCCTGGCCCATCCCCTGGTCGGCGGCGTCATCCTGTTCGGCCGCAACTGGCAGGACCGGGCCCAGCTCACCGCGCTGTGCCGCCAGATCAAGGCCGTGCGGCACGACCTGCTGATCGCCGTGGACCACGAGGGCGGCCGTGTGCAGCGCTTCCGCACCGACGGGTTCACCCACCTGCCCGCCATGGCCACCTTGGGCCAGATGTGGCTGCGCGGCCCCAAGGCCGGCGAACCCGCTGGCGCGGCGGCCCTGCAGGCGAGCAATGCCGCGACCGCGGCCGGCTTCGTGCTGGGTGCCGAGCTGCGCGCCTGCGGCGTGGACCTCACTTTTGCGCCGGTGCTCGATCTGGATTACGGTGAGAGCTCGGTGATCGGCGACCGCGCCTTCGGTCGCGATCCACGCCTGGTCACGGTGCTGGCGCAAGGCCTGATGCTCGGCCTGCTGCAGAGCGGCATGGGCCATTGCGGCAAACACTTCCCCGGCCATGGCTTCGTCAAGGCCGACTCGCACCTCGCGATCCCGGTGGACCGGCGCAGCCTCAAGGCCGTCCTGGCCGAGGACGCCGCGCCCTACGGCTGGCTCTCGGCCAGCCTGCAGGCCGTGATGCCAGCGCACGTGATCTACCCCAATGTCGACAACCGCCCTGCCGGCTTCTCGTCGCGCTGGCTGCAGGACATCCTGCGGCGCCGCCTCGGCTTCACCGGTGCGATCTTCAGCGACGACCTCAGCATGGCCGCGGCGCGGCAGATCGGTGGCCGTGAAGTGAGCTTCACCGAAGCTGCGCTGACCGCGCTCGCGGCCGGGGGGGACATGGTGCTGCTCTGCAACCAGTCGGTGGTGGACGGTGGCGCCCCGATCGACGAGGCGATCGACGCCCTGTCTCAGGCGGTGCTCGAAGGCCGCTGGCAGCCCAGCGCGGCGAGCGAAGAACGTCGGCTCGCGTTGCTGCCCCGCATGGCCGCCCCCGATTGGGACACGCTGATGGTCAGCGAGCGCTACATGCAGGCGCTGTCGCTGCTGCCGGGCTGATCAGCGGTTCAGGCCCAGCTTGTCCAGCAGGTCCGACACCAGCTCCAGGCGCAACAAAGGATTGTCCAGCGCCATCAGGCGCTGTTTGAGTTCGGCCGGCGCGGGCAGCAGCTCGGCCCAGCGGTTGGCCACCCAGCCACTGTCGTCCCACTGGTAGGGCGGCTGCAGCGGCAACTGCTCCAGGCTGTCCGGGTCGCGCTCCTGCAGGTTCTGCAGCAGGTGCTGCAGGCCGTCGCGGGTGTGGGCCAGGTGTTCCGGCACGGGCACCGCAGCCTCCGGCTCGTCGAGTCGCACATCCGCCACCCACAGGCCATGGGGCAGCTGGCTGCGGCGCTGCACGTGGAACCGCTGCAGGCCACGGCAGCGAATCATCATCAGGCCGGGTTGTGGCCGTTCCAGGCTTTCGATCTGCGCCAGCGTGCCCACGGGGTGGAACACCTCTTTCGCAAAACCGTCGCCCCCGGGGGGCGCCTCGGGGTCAAGGCGCCGGACCTCGCTGCCCTCGCTCAGGCAGACCACGCCAAAGGGCGCACCGGCCTTGTGGCAGCGGCCGATCATGTCGAGGTAACGCACCTCGAAGATGCGCAGAGGAAGCCAGCCGCCGGGGTACAGAACCGTCTGCAACGGGAACAGCGGGAGCTGCGACAGCGTGAGCGCCTCGGCAGCCCCGGAGGTGGGACTCAATCGTCGACCACCGCGTCGGCGCTCTGGCGCTGCAGCATGGCCAGGGTGTTGGCGATGGTGGCGCGCAGTTCGCGCCGGTCGCAGATGAAGTCAACCGCGCCCTTGGTCTGCAGGAACTCGGCGCGCTGGAAGCCTTCGGGCAGCTTCACCCGCACGGTGTTCTCGATCACGCGCGGGCCGGCAAAGCCGATCAGCGCCCGGGGTTCGGCGATCACCACGTCGCCCACGAAGGCAAAGCCCGCGCTCACCCCGCCCATGGTCGGGTCGGTCAGCACGCTGATGTAGGGCAGGCCCTTCTTGGCCAGGCGCGTCAGGGCCGCGTTGGTCTTGGCCATCTGCATGAGCGAGAGCAGGCCTTCCTGCATGCGCGCGCCGCCCGTGGCGGTGAAGCAGATGAAAGGCACCTTCTGCGCGATGGCTTCTTCGACGCCGCGCACGAAGCGCTCGCCGACCACCGAGCCCATGGAGCCGCCCATGAAGTCGAATTCAAAACACGCGACCACCAGGCTGACACCGTGCACCGCGCCGCCCATGACCACCAGCGCATCGGTCTCGCCGGTGGTTTCCAGCGCGTCTTTCAGGCGCTCCGGGTACTTGCGGCTGTCCTTGAACTTGAGCGCGTCCACCGGCAGCACTTCCTGGGCGATTTCGTAGCGGCCTTCAGCGTCCAGGAACGCATTGAGGCGCGCGCGCGCACCGATGCGGTGGTGGTGGCTGCAATGCGGGCAGACGTTCTGGTTCTTTTCCAGATCGTTCTTGTAGAGCACGGCTTCGCAGCTCGGGCACTTGATCCACAGGCCCTCGGGCACGCTGCGGCGCTCGGTCGGGTCGGTGGGGGTGATCTTGGGGGGGAGCAGTTTTTCGAGCCAGGACATGTTTCTCTCCTTGCGGGGGACAAAGGGAATTAAACCATGGGAGAGGTTGGGCGCGGGCCAGCCGCCGGGCCGCCCCCAAGGCAGGCCCAGCCCCCTTGGGGGGCAGCGACCCGCGCAGCGGTGGAGCGTGGGGGCCTGGTTATGCGTCGAGCGCTTTCCGGATGGTGCGAAGGAACTGGATGGCCACCGCCACCACCTTTTCGTGGGGTTCGTTCTCCAGCAACTGGATGATCTTGCTGCCAATGACCACCGCGTCGGCGGTCTGGCCGATGGCCCGCGCCGTTTCGGCATCGCGGATGCCGAAACCCACACCCACCGGCACGCTCACGTGCGCGCGGATGCGCGGCAGCATGGCCTCGACCTGGCCGATGTCCAGCGTGCCGGCCCCGGTGACGCCCTTGAGCGACACGTAGTACACATAGCCGCTGGCCACGCGCGCCACCTGCGCCATGCGCTCGTCGGTGGAGGTGGGGGCCAGCAGGAAGATCAGGTCCATGCCGTGCTCGCGCAGCGAGGCGGCGAATTCCTCGCATTCCTCGGGCGGGTAGTCGACGATCAGCACGCCGTCCACGCCCGCGCTGCTGGCATCGCGCACGAAGGCGCCCGCGCCATGCTTCTGGTCGTAGCGCTCCACCGGGTTGGCGTAGCCCATGAGCACCACCGGCGTGGTGTTGTTGCGCTCGCGGAAGCTGCGCACCATGGCCAGCACCTGGGTCATGCCGATGCCCAGCGCCAGCGCGCGGTCGCCCGCCTTCTGGATCACGGGGCCGTCGGCCGACGGGTCGGAGAACGGCACGCCGAGCTCGATGATGTCGGCGCCGGCCTCGGCCATGCCGTGCATCAGGTCCGGCGTGATGTCGGCGAACGGAAAACCGGCCGTGACGTAGGGAATCAAGGCCTTGCGGCCCTGGGATTTGAGCTGGGAGAGGGTGTTTTCGATGCGGCTCATTTGGCGTTGCCTCCCTTCACGGTGAGCCCGCGCATGGAAGGTCTGTCGTAAAAATCGACGCCCGAGAGGTCGGCCACGGTGCCGATGTCCTTGTCGCCCCGGCCCGAGAGGTTGACCAGGATGGACTGGTCGGGCTTCATGGTCTTGGCCAGCTTGAGGGCGTAGGCCACGGCATGGCTGGACTCCAGCGCGGGAATGATGCCCTCGGTGCGGCACAGGTGGTGGAAGGCTTCGAGCGCTTCGGTGTCGGTGATGCCCACGTACTCGGCGCGGCCGATGTCCTTCAGGAAGGCGTGCTCCGGCCCCACGCCGGGGTAGTCCAGGCCCGCGCTGATGCTGTGGGTCTCGGTCACCTGGCCGTTGTCGTCCTGCAGCACGTAGGTGCGGTTGCCGTGCAGCACACCCGGGCTGCCTTTCTGCAGCGAGGCCGAATGTTTGCCGCTCTCCAGGCCCTCGCCAGCGGCTTCCACGCCGATGAGGCGGGTGGCTTCATAGGGGATGTAGGGGTGGAAGATGCCCATGGCATTGCTGCCGCCGCCCACGCAGGCGATCACCGCGTCGGGCTGTTCGCCGCGGCATCCGGCGGCGGCCAGCATCTCGGGTACCTGCACCAGACACTCCTTGCCGATCACGCTCTGGAAGTCGCGCACCATCATCGGGTAGGGGTGCGGGCCGGCCACGGTGCCGATGATGTAGAAGGTGTTGTCGACGTTGGCGACCCAGTCGCGCATGGCTTCGTTCAACGCGTCCTTGAGCGTCTTGCTGCCCGATTCCACCGGCACCACGGTGGCGCCCAGCAGTTTCATGCGGTAGACGTTGGGGCTCTGGCGCTTCACGTCTTCGCTGCCCATGTAGACCACGCACTCCAGGCCGTAGCGCGCGCAGATGGTCGCGGTGGCCACGCCGTGCTGGCCGGCGCCGGTTTCGGCGATGACGCGCGGCTTGCCCATGCGGCGCGCCAGCATGGCCTGGCCGATGGTGTTGTTCACCTTGTGCGCGCCGGTGTGGTTGAGGTCTTCGCGCTTGAGGAAGATCTGCGCGCCGCCGGCCTCGCGGCTCATGCGCGCGGCGTGGTAGACCGGGCTGGGGCGGCCCACGAAATGGGCCAGCTCGCTCTCGAACTCGGCCAGGAACTCGGGGTCGTGCTGGTACTTCGCGTACGCGGCCTTGAGTTCGTTGATCGCGTGGGTGAGCGTCTCGCTCACGAAGCTGCCGCCGTAGATGCCGAAATGGCCGCGGGCGTCGGGTTGTTGGTAGGTCGTCTGCATGGGGTGTCTCGGTGGGACCGCCAGCCTGACCCCATGAAAGGGGTCAGGTCGGGCAGGGGGTCTGCGCATCGGCCGCCCGCACGGCGGCCACGAAGGCGAGCATCTTGTCGGGGTCCTTGATGCCTTTGGCGGCTTCGACCCCGGAGCTCACGTCAACGGCCCAGGGCCGCACGCGCGTGATGCCATCGGTCACGTTTGCAGGCGTGAGTCCACCAGACAAAACGAGGCGAGAGCTGGCGTTTAGAAGTGGATGTGACCAAGGGAAGGCTGTCCAGTCGAAGGATTGACCACCACCGCCATAGCCCTCGACGAGCGCGTCGAGCAGGATGGCCTGGGCGGCCGAGTGGTCCGAGGCGTATTTTAGAAGATCGAAGCCCGCCCCGGCGGGGCCGGTGGGAATGCGCGCCGCGCGCAGGTAGGGTCGGCCGGCGGCCTGGCACTCGGCGGGCGTCTCATCGCCGTGGAACTGCAGCAGGGCCTGGGGCACGGCGTCGCAGCCCTGGCGGATCTGGTCCGGGGTGGCGTTGACGAACAGCAGCACCGGTGTGACGAAGGGTGGCAGGCGGCGAGCGAGTTCGCCGGCGCGCTGCGCCGTCACATGGCGAGGGCTCTGGGCGTACAGCACGAAGCCAATGGCGTCGGCGCCAGCGCGCACGGCCGTGTCCACGTCCGCCTCGCGGGTGAGGCCGCAAATCTTGATGCGCGTGCGGTGGTGGGGTGTCATGGCAGCCAGTCGAAAGCGGGTGTGCGCTCGGGCAGACCCAGCCCGGCATCGTAGACCGGCCCGAGAAAGTACAGGCCGTCAGGGGAAAAGGTCGGGGCGGCGGCGTCGCGGCTGCGGGCCTGCAGCACGTCGGCCATCCAGGAGGGAGGGCGGTTGCCGCTGCCAATGGCGATCAGGCAACCCATGATGTTGCGGATCATGTGGTGCAGGAAGGCCGAGGCCTCGAACTCGAAGCGCCAGTAGCTTCCGCGGCGCGCGATGTCCACCCGCATCAGGTTCTTGACGGGCGAGTGGGCCTGGCACTGTGCCGCTCGGAACGAGGTGAAATCGTGCTCGCCCAGCAGGGCTTGCGCCGCCTGCACCATGGGATCCAGCGCAAGCGGGCGAAACACCCAGCCGACCTGGCCGGCATCCACACTGGGACGCACCGGCGATTCGAGCAGCACATAGGCGTAACGGCGCGAGCGGGCGCTGGCCCGGGCGTGAAAGCTCTGGGGCACGTGCCGCGCCCACTGCACGGCGATGTTGTCGGGCAGAAAGCTGTTGGTGCCACGGACCCAGGCGTTCTCGGGCCGGTCGAGCAGCGTATCGAAATGCACCACCTGCATCAAGCCGTGCACCCCCGCATCGGTGCGGCCCGCGCAGAGCGTTTTCACCGTGTCGTCCTGGGCGCTGAAGCGCGTCAGCGCCTGCTCGAGATGGTCTTGCACGGTGCGTCCGCCCGGCTGGCTTTGCCAGCCGTCGTAGGCGCGACCGTTGTAGCTCACGCCCAGTGCGACGCGGGTGCGGCTGGGCTCCTGGGGCGGTGGGAGCAAAAGCGAAAACCGAGGGCGCGTCAGGCCAGGTCGGCCAGGAAAGTCCCTGCCTTGGCCTTGAGCGAACCCGAGGCTTCGGCCAGCACTTCCTCCGCCAGCGAACGCGCACCCTCGAAGTCGCCAATGGCGCGGAATTCCTCCGCCAGCGACAGCTTGGTCTCCAGCGGATTTTCTTCCGTCAGGCGGCCGGCCGAGGTGGCGTCGTCTTCCACGGGCGGCGCGCTCAGGTCGAGGTTGAGGTGGTTCAGGTCGAACGACAGCATGTCGGCCGCCGCCGGGGGCGGGGTCTGGGAGCGGGCGTCCGAGGCATGCGAGGTGTCCAGGTCGAGGATCGGACCGTCGTCGAACGACAGCGAGTCGATGCTGGGTGCCGGGGTGCGGTCCATGGCTTGCACTGGCTCGGGCGCATGCTCCTGCAGCGGGGCGGGGCCGGACGGGAAATCCAGGTCGAAATCCATCGACATGGACGAGGGCGGGCCATCCTTCGCGTCCGCGGGGGCATTGGTCAGCGCCTCAGTCATCTTGAGGTCGTCCATGCTGGACATACCCGCTTCCCGGGCGGCCAGCGGTGCGGCGTCCGAGGGTTCGTCGAGCGAAAAGTCCAGATCGAGGTCGAGATCGCCCAGGCCGGACGGCGGAGCTTGCTTGCCGGGCTCGTTCAGCGTGCTGGCGCCAAAGGGCATGGTGTTCAGGCCGGCGCCTGCGATGCCCGCCGTGGCCGCGACCTTCACGGCCGGGCTGCCACCGGGTTGGTACAGGGGGTTGGAGGGGTCCAGTTCCTTGCCAAGTTCGCAGGCGTGTTCCCATTCCGGGCCTTGGCCTTGCGTGAGGTTGTAGGCCTCCGTGGCCACCACCTCGAACGCGCGCGCATCGCGGCGCTTGGCGTAGATTTCCAGCAGCTTGTTGTGGATGGCCACGCGCGTGGGCGTGCTGCGCATCGCTTCCTTGAGGATTTCCTCGGCCTGCAGATCGCGACCGTAGGCGAGGTAGACGTCGGCTTCCGCCACCGGATCCACATCACCTGCCGCATCCAGCTGGCTGGGCGAGTACACCATGGACGAGCCGGAGGCCACGGACTCCGCGGTGTCGATGCGCTGACCACCGCTGGAGCCGAAGAACGAATCGGGTTGCAGGCGGCTTTCCAGGAAGGAGCTGTCGACGCTCGAGCCGTGCTTGCGCTGGCGGATGCGGTAGAGGCCCAGGCCGGCCAGCAAGGCCAGCAGGCCGCCCGCCAGAGGCAAGGCCAGCGGGTTGTCGCGCAACTGGTCGAAGAACGAAGGTTCGTCGGGCAGTGGCGTGGGCACCGGCAGCGGAGGCTTCACCGGAGCTGGGGTGGTGGAAGGCGCGGCGGCCGCTGGGGCCTCGGCCGGCGGTGCGGTCGGCGCCGGGGCTTCTGCCGCAGGCGCGGCGGGTGCGGGAGTTGCCTCGGTCGGCGCGGGTGCGGTGGGCACGGTCACCGTGGGGGCCGGTGCCGGAGCGGGCGCAGGGGCCGCCGCTGCAGGCGCTGCCGGGGCAGGCGCGGCAGCGGGAGCCGCCGGTGCGGGCGCAGGGGCGCTGCCGCCACCCAGCTTGGACAATTCCTCGATGTTGCGCGAGAGCTCGGCCACGCGCGAGGACGCTTCCTTGGCCTGGCGTTCCTTGGCGATCTTGTCTTCGTTGGCGGCCTGGCCTGGTGCGGCTTCCTTGGACAGCGTCAGCTTGTCGGCGGCCGGTGCGGCGGGCTTGGCTTCCTTGACTTCGGTCTGCACCTGGCCGGCGGCCTGCCGATCGGCGGCGGCGACACCTGCCTCGGGCGCGCTGCCCGCGAGGCGGCGGCGGAATTCATTGAAATCGCGGCTCTGGGCCGTGATGGTCTGGCGTGCCTCACTCGGCGCGATGGCGCTGGCTTCCGTTGCGCTGGGCAGGTCAAGCACAACGCCGGCCTTCATGCGGTTGACGTTGCCCGAGATGAAGGCGTTGGGGTTCTGCCGCAGCATGGCCACGAGCATCTGGTCCAGGGACACGTCCGCTGGTTTGTTGGCGGCCGCGATGCCGCCGGCGGTGTCACCGGCTTTGACGCGGACTTGGCCTCCACCCGCGCTGCTGGGAGCGGCCGGCGCAGGCGTGGGCCGCGCCACCGGTGCGGGTGCCGGGGCAGGTGTGGGTGCCGCGGCGGCCGGCGCCGGGGTCGCGGCGCGGGGTGGCTGCACCTGAGGCTGGGCGACGCTGGGCGCGGGTGCCGCAGGGCGTGGCGCTGAGGCGGCCGGGGCGGCAGACACGCCCGGCGCCACGGGCACCGGCTGAGGCGCGGCCGCGCGCAGGTTCGGTGGGTCGAAGAGCAGGGTGTAGTCGCGAACCATGCGGCCGGACGACCAGTTGGCCTCGACGATGAGGTCCACAAAGGGTTCGGTGACCGGGCGCGAACTGGTCAGGCGCAGGTAGGCACGGCCATCGGCGCGCCGTTGCAGGCTGATCTGCAGGGTCGCCAGCGCGGCGTTGACGTCCACGCCCGCTGCCCGGAAGGTATCGCCGGAAGCCAGGCCCACCCGCAGGCTGGCGGCTTCTTCCGCATTGATGTCCGGCACGTCGATCTCGGCCCGCAGCGGTTCGCCCAGGGCCGACTGCACCACCACACGACCGAGTGCCAAGGCTTCGGCATCGCTGTGGTGCACGAGGCTCGCACACAGCACCGCCGCCGCAGCGACCGCATGCAACCGCGCGAGACCTCGTAAACCCGTGCCGGGGGGCACTGGGCGGGTCTGTTGGGATGGGGTGTGGCGGGAGATGGATGGCACTTTGACCTCGACGTAAAAAACCGAGAATTGACCTTAACATCAACGGATTACAGTGACAAGCTGAGAATCCGCTTGAGTTTCTTCGTCGACCCTCTGTCGTCGCGGGGCGGGTTGTTGCGTTGCAGTGGCGCAACGTGAACAACCACACCCTTCATCCATCGATGCCATCCCCGGATGGGTCAGGCCTCGAGCAGGATGCGCAGCATGCGACGCAGGGGTTCTGCCGCGCCCCAGAGCAGTTGATCGCCGATGGTGAAGGCGCCCACGTACTCCGGGCCCATGGCCAGCTTGCGAATGCGGCCCACCGGGATCGTCATGGTGCCTGTCACGGCCACCGGGGTCAGGTCCTGGATCGTCGCTTCGCGTGTGTTCGGCACCACTTTCGCCCAGGCGTTGTCGGCCGCGATCATGGCTTCGATATCGGCCACGGGCACATCCTTCTTGAGCTTGAAGGTGAGGGCCTGGCTGTGGCAGCGCATGGCGCCCACGCGCACGCAGAAGCCGTCCACCGGGATGGCCGGGATATTGAAGTCTTCACCCATGCCGAGGATCTTGTTGGTCTCGGCCATGCCCTTCCACTCTTCCTTGGACATGCCATTGCCCAGGTCCTTGTCGATCCAGGGGATGAGTGACCCGCCCAGTGGCACGCCGAAGTTGGTGGTCTCGGCGCCCGAGAGCGAGCGCTGCTTGGCGATCACCTTGCGATCGATCTCCAGGATGGCGCTCTTGGGGTCGTCCAACAAGGCCTTGACCTCGGCGTTGAGCGTGCCGTACTGCGTGAGCAACTCGCGCATGTGCTGGGCACCACCGCCGGAAGCCGCCTGGTAGGTTTGCGTGCTCATCCACTCCACCAGGCCCGCCTTGTAGAGCGCGCCCACCCCCATGAGCATGCAGCTCACGGTGCAGTTGCCGCCGATCCAGTCCTTGCCGCCTTGGGCCAGGGCGTTCTGGATGACGGGCAGGTTGACCGGGTCCAGGACGATGACGGCGTTCTTGTCCATGCGCAGCGTGGACGCGGCGTCGATCCAGTGGCCGTTCCAGCCGGCGGCGCGCAGCTTGGGGTAGACCTCGCTGGTGTAGTCGCCGCCCTGGGCGGTGATGACGATGTCGCAGCGCTTGAGGGCCGCGATGTCGTGCGCGTCCTGCAGCTGGGTTTCGTTTTTCGCCATCGCAGGGGCTTTGCCGCCCGCGTTGGAGGTGGAGAAAAACAGCGGTTCGATCAGGTCAAAGTCGCTCTCCGCGACCATGCGGTCCATCAGCACGGAACCGACCATGCCGCGCCAGCCAACGAGTCCTACGAGTTTCATGTCAACGCCCTTCAGTTAAAAAACCGTTTTGCCCCGGCTCGTCTGGCCGGGGAGGGGCGTGACGAACCGGAGCTGTATCAGCCCTTGGTAATGGTTTTGGTGATGGCGGCCACGACGGCGTCGCCCATGCCGCGGGTGCTCACCTTGGTCGTGCCCTCCGACCAGATGTCCGTGGTGCGCAGGCCGGACGCGAGCACGCTGCTGACCGCAGTTTCAATGCGGTCGGCGGCTTCGGTCTGGTTGAACGTGAATCTGAGCATCATGGCAGCGGACAGTATTGTAGCCAGAGGATTGGCCAGGTTCTTGCCTGCGATGTCCGGCGCGCTGCCGTGGCTGGGTTCGTACAGGCCCTGGTTCTTCGTGTTGAGCGAGGCCGAGGGCAGCATGCCGATGGATCCGGTGAGCATGGACGCCTCGTCGGACAGGATGTCGCCGAACATGTTGCCGGTGACGACCACGTCGAACTTCTTGGGCGCGCGCACCAGTTGCATGGCGGCGTTGTCCACGTACATGTGCTCCAGCTCCACGTCGGGGTACTGGGCGTGCACCTCGGTCACCACGTCCTTCCAGAACTGGAAGGTTTCGAGCACGTTGGCCTTGTCGACGCTGGTCACCTTCTTGTTGCGCTTGCGTGCGGCCTGGAAGGCCACGTGGGCGATGCGCTCGATCTCGGGCTTGCTGTAGCGCATGGTGTCGAAGGCTTCCTCCGCGCCGGGGAAGTGCCCGTCGGTGGCGGTGCGCCGGCCACGGGGCTGGCCGAAGTAGATGTCGCCGGTCAGCTCGCGGATGATGAGGATGTCCAGGCCGGAGATCAGTTCGGGCTTGAGGCTGGAGGCGCCCACCAGCTCGGGATAGCAGATGGCCGGGCGGAAGTTGGCAAACAGGCCCAGGTGCTTGCGCAGGCCCAGGATGGCTTGTTCCGGGCGCAGCGGGCGGTCCAGCTTGTCGTACTTCCAGTCGCCCACGGCACCGAAGAGCACCGCGTCGGCGTCCATCGCCAGTTTCAGGGTGGACTCGGGCAACGGGTGGCCGTGGGCCTCGTAGGCCGCGCCACCCACCAGAGCGGACTCCATTTCGATCGGCAGCTCGAGTGCCTGAAGGACCCTGACCGCTTCGGCCACGATTTCGGTGCCGATGCCGTCACCCGGAAGAACTGCGATTTTCATGTGATGTGAAGTTGGAGTCGAGAGAAATGCTCAGGCCGCCATCGTGTGCGCGAGCCAGGGCTTGGTCGCCAGGCGTTCGGCTTCGAAGGCCGCGATCTTGTCCTTGTAGCGCAGCGTGAGGCCGATGTCGTCCAGCCCGTTGAGCAGGCAGTACTTGCGGAACGCCTGCACGTCGAAGGGGATTTCCTCGCCCTGCGGTTTGACGATCATCTGGCGCTCCAGGTCGATGGTGAGCTGGTAGCCGGGGAAGGCCGCGACTTCATCGAACAGCTGGGCCACCTGCGCCTCGGGCAACTGGATGGGCAGCAGGCCGTTCTTGAAGCAGTTGTTGAAGAAGATGTCGGCGTAGCTGGGCGCGATGATGGCGCGAAAACCGTACTGGTCGATGGCCCAGGGCGCGTGTTCGCGGCTGGAGCCGCAGCCGAAGTTCTTGCGCGCCAGCAGCACGGACGCACCGGCGTAGCGCGGCTGGTTGAGCACGAAGTCGGGGTTGGGCTTGCGGCTGGCCGGGTCCTGGCCCGGTTCGCCCTTGTCGAGGTAGCGCCACTCGTCGAACAGGTTCTGCCCGAAGCCGGTCTTGCGGATCGACTTCAGGAACTGCTTGGGGATGATGGCGTCGGTGTCGACGTTCTCGCGGTCCATCGGGGCCACGAGGCCCTTGTGGAGGGTGAATTTCTGCATGGTGATGTGTGCCTGTTATTTGGCGATGTCCTGGACCTTCTCGCCGGCTTTTTCAATGCCCTTGCCGGCCGCCTGGCCGGCTTGCTTGGCGTCCTGCTTGACGCCGGTCCAGGTGTTGCACGCGGCCAGCGTCAGCGAGAGGGCGAAGGCGGCTGCGATCCATGCAATGCGTTTCATGTGAATCTCCTGAGGGTGGTTGCGGGGGAAGGAGGAAGGGTCAAGCGAAGGTGCGCACGTCCACGAAGTGGCCGTGCACCGCGGCCGCGGCGGCCATGGCGGGGGACACCAGGTGGGTGCGGCCACCAGCTCCCTGGCGGCCTTCGAAGTTGCGGTTGCTGGTGGAGGCGCAGCGCTCGCCCGGCTCCAGCCGGTCGGCGTTCATGGCCAGGCACATCGAGCAACCGGGCTCGCGCCACTCGAAGCCCGCCGCCTTGAAGATCTCGTGCAGGCCTTCGCGCTCGGCCTGGGCTTTCACCAGGCCGGAGCCCGGCACGACCAGCGCCAGCTTGACGTTCTTGGCCACCTTCTGGCCGAGCTTCTTCACCACGGCGGCGGCTTCGCGCATGTCCTCGATGCGGCTGTTGGTGCAGGAACCGATGAAGACCTTGTCCACGAAGATGTCGTTGAGCGGCTTGCCCGGCGACAGGTCCATGTAGGTCAGCGCGCGTTCGATGGCGCCGCGCTTGTTGGCGTCCTTTTCGCGGTCGGGGTCGGGCACCGAGCCGTCGATGCCGAGCACCATCTCGGGCGAGGTGCCCCAGGTGACCTGCGGCACGATCTGCGAGGCGTCGAGTTCGACGACGGCGTCGAACGTCGCGTCGGTGTCGGACTGCAGGGTCTTCCAGTAGGCCACGGCCTGGTCCCATTCCACGCCGGTGGGCGAGAGCGGGCGGCCCTTGACGTATTCGATGGTCTTGTCGTCCACCGCCACGAGGCCGGCGCGCGCGCCGCCTTCGATGGCCATGTTGCACACCGTCATGCGGCCTTCCATGCTCAGCGCGCGGATCGCCGCGCCGCCGAACTCGATGGTGTAGCCCGTCCCGCCGGCCGTGCCGATCTTGCCGATGATGGCCAGCACGATGTCCTTGGCGGTGCAGCCCTTGGCGAGCTGGCCGTCCACGCGCACCAGCATGTTCTTGGCCTTCTTGGCCAGCAGGGTCTGCGTGGCCAGCACGTGCTCGACCTCGCTGGTGCCGATGCCGTGGGCCAGGGCGCCGAACGCCCCGTGGGTGGAGGTGTGGCTGTCGCCGCAGACCACGGTCATGCCCGGCAGGGTCGCGCCGTTTTCCGGGCCGATCACGTGCACGATGCCCTGGCGCTTGGACATGAAGGGGAAGAACGCGGCCGCGCCGAATTCGGCGATGTTGCTGTCCAGCGTGGTGATCTGTTCCTTGCTGACCGGATCGGTGATGCCGTCGTAGCCGAGTTCCCAGCCGTTGGTGGGCGTGTTGTGGTCGGCGGTGGCCACCACCGAACTCACGCGCCAGACCTTGCGGCCAGCCTGGCGCAGGCCTTCATAGGCCTGGGGGCTGGTGACTTCGTGCACCAGGTGCCGGTCGATGTAGAGCACGGACGTGCCGTCCTCTTCGGTGTGGACAACGTGTTCGTCCCAGATCTTGTCGTAGAGCGTGCGTGGCATGGCGTGGGTCTTGTCGTGGAGGAAGGATTTTAGGCCGCCTGACGGACATCGGCGGCACTGAGGTGATCCACCAGCAGGCGTGCGCTGGCGGGCAGGCTGGAGAAATCGCGGGCCACCAGCACCAGCTGGCGCTGGGCCCAGGGATCGGCCAAGGGCACGGCCTGCAGCGCATCGCCGGTGCTCAGCAACTGGAAGGCGCGCTCGGGCATCACGCCCACGCCCAGGCCATTGGCGATCATGCGGCACATGGCGTCCAGCCCGGTCACGCGGATGCGCACGCGCACGGTGGTGCCGGCCTGGGTGGCGGCCTGGTGCGTGGCCAGGTGGATGGAGCTGTTGGCGTGCAGGCCCACATGATCGAAGGGCAGGGTGGCTTCGAAGGGCACGGGTCCGCCGCTGGCCAGCGGGTGCCCGCGCGGCACCACCAGCGCCAGGCTGTCGCGCCGGTAGGGCAGGCTTTGCAGGCCAACGGTGCCCATGGCGCCGTTGCACAGGCCGAGGTCGGTGGCGCCTTCCTTCACCGCGCGCAACACCTCGGGGCTGAGGTGCTCCTCCAGATCGATCTTGATCTGGGGGTGTTGGCGCGCGAAGGCGCCCAGGTCTTCGGGCAGGAACTGCACGATGGCCGAGATGCTGGCGTGCACGCGCACATGCCCGCGCACGCCATCGGCGTACTCGGCCAGTTCGATCTGCATCTTCTCCAGACCGAACAGCACGGTGCGCGCGTGGTGCAGCAGGCCTTCGCCCGCGGGCGTGAGCCGCACGCCCCGCGCATGGCGGTGCAGCAGCGTGGTGCCCAGCGCGCTCTCCAGGTCCGACAGGCGCTTGCTGATAGCCGAAGCGGCGATGAACTCCCGCTCCGCCGCGCGGCCGATGCTGCCCAGCTCGCACACGGCCACGAAGAGCTGCAGCGAGGTGAGGTCGATCTGGCGGGCGAAATTGCGTTCGGAGAGCATGGGGCGTTGGCTTCTCGTTTGGAGAGGCCGAAAATGGATTTTCCCTTAGATAAGGAGTCCATGACATCGTCAAGGACGATGGCTGGCTTGCTGCTCTGCGCAGGCCGGAGGCGAAAAAAAGCCCGCCGGGCGGCGGGCTTTCAGGGGGGGCGGACGCCGATCAGCGGTTGGCCAGCGGCTTGACGTCGCGGCGCACCGAGCCGGTGAACAGCTGGCGTGGACGGCCGATCTTGTACTCGGGGTCGCTGATCATCTCGTTGAGCTGGGCGATCCAGCCGACGGTGCGCGCCAGCGCGAAGATGCCGGTGAACAGGTTGACCGGGATGCCGATGGCGCGCTGCACGATACCGGAGTAGAAGTCCACGTTCGGGTAGAGCTTGCGCGAGACGAAGTACTCGTCTTCGAGCGCGATCTTCTCGAGTTCCTTGGCCAGCTTGAACAGGGGGTCGTTTTCCAGGCCCAGTTCCTGCAGCACTTCGTTGCAGGTTTCCTGCATCAGCTTGGCGCGCGGGTCGTAGTTCTTGTACACGCGGTGACCGAAGCCCATGAGCTTGACGCCGGAGTTCTTGTCCTTGACCTTCTCCATGAACTCGCCGACTTTGGAGACGCCGCCGTTGCGCTGGATGTCTTCCAGCATGTTCAGACAGGCCTCGTTGGCGCCGCCGTGGGCCGGGCCCCACAGGCAGGCCACGCCGGCCGCGATGGCGGCGAACGGGTTGGTGCCCGACGATCCGCACAGGCGCACGGTGGAGGTGGAGGCGTTCTGCTCGTGGTCGGCGTGCAGGATGAAGATGCGGTCCAGCGCGCGCTCGAGCACCGGGTTGACTTGGTACTCCTCGCAGGGCGTGCCGAACATCATGCGCAGGAAGTTGCCCGAGTAGCTCAGGTCGTTCTTCGGGTACATGTAGGGCTGGCCGATGCCGTACTTGTAGGCCATGGCCACCAGCGTGGGCATCTTGGCGATCAGGCGGATCGCGGCGATCTCACGGTGCTTCGGGTTGTTGATGTCCGTGCTGTCGTGATAGAAGGCCGACAGGCCGCCGACCAGGCCGGTGAGCACGGCCATGGGGTGGGCGTCACGGCGGAAGCCGCGCAGGAAGAACTGCATCTGCTCGTTGACCATGGTGTGGTTGGTCACGAGCTTGTGGAAGTCGCCCCGCTGCGATTCGTTCGGCAGCTCGCCGTTGAGCAGCAGGTAGCAGGTGTCGAGGTAGTCGCACTGCGTGGCCAGCTGTTCGATGGGGTAGCCGCGGTACAGCAGCTCGCCCTTGTCGCCATCGATGTAAGTGATGGCCGACTGGCACGAGGCCGTGGACAGGAAGCCCGGGTCGTAGGTGAACATGCCGGTCTGCGCGTAGAGCTTTCGGATGTCGATCACGTCCGGACCGATGTTGCCGGCGTAGACCGGCAGGTCGACGCTGGGGCTGCCGTTGGAGAACGACAGGGTGGCTTTGTTGTCTACGAGTTTCATGCAGGTTCCTCGGATGATGAGAGAGGTCGCAGGCCGCGCAGCAGTGCAAGCACTTGCGTCACGTCCGCGCGTTCGAGATCGCCTTGGAGGGGCTTTCGACCGAGCAGCAGATCCAGCAGGTCGTTGTCGGACAAGTCCATCAAGAGCCCGAGTGCATCGGCTTGGCGCACGGTTAAGCCAGATTCGTGCCTGGCGAAGAATCGCTCGATGAACAGATCGTTCTCGAGCAGGCCACGACGACACCGCCAGCGCAGCTTGCTCAGCGCGCGCTCGTCCAGCAAGGCATCCTGCAGGGGGGTGTCGGTCATGGGGTTCGGGGGTGGGCGCTCAGACAGAGCGCAGCACCATCATTTCCTTGATCTTGCCGATGGCCTTCGTGGGGTTCAGGCCCTTGGGGCAGACGTCCACGCAGTTCATGATGGTGTGGCAGCGGAACAGGCGGTACGGGTCTTCCAGGTTGTCCAGGCGCTCGCTGGTGGCCTGGTCGCGACTGTCGGCGATGAAGCGGTAGGCCTGCAGCAGGCCTGCGGGGCCGACGAACTTGTCCGGGTTCCACCAGAAGCTCGGGCAGCTGGTGGAGCAGCTGGCGCACAGGATGCACTCGTACAGGCCGTTGAGCTCTTCGCGTTCTTCGGGGCTCTGCAGGCGTTCCTTCTCGGGCGCCACGGTTTCGTTGATCAGGTAGGGCTTGATGCTGTTGTACTGCTTGAAGAACAGCGTCATGTCCACGATCAGGTCGCGCACCACCGGCAGGCCGGGCAGCGGCTTGAGCACGATGTCGCCCTTGAGCGTGTTCATGTTGGTCAGGCAGGCCAGACCGTTCTTGCCGTTGATGTTCATGGCGTCCGAGCCGCACACGCCTTCACGGCACGAGCGGCGGAACGAGATGGAGGGATCCACCGCCTTGAGCTTCATCAGGGCGTCGAGCAGCATGCGCTCATGGCCATCGAGTTCGACTTCGATGCTCTGCATGTAGGGCTTGGCGTCCTTGTCCGGGTCGTAGCGGTAGATCTTGAAGGTGCGTTTTGCCATGGTTTGTTCTCCGTGCGTCGTGGGTGCTGGGTGAAGGGGCTCAGAAGGTGCGGACCTTCGGGGGCACCGACTCCACGGTCAGGGGCTTGAGGTTGACAGGCTTGTAAGTCAGGCTGTTGTCGGCGCTGTGCCACAGCGTGTGCTTCATCCACTCCGCGTCGTTGCGGCCCAGGGGGAACTGCGCGTCGTCGGCCGGGCGCTCGTAGTCGTTCACCGTGTGGGCACCGCGGCACTCGCGGCGCGCGGCGGCCGAGGTCATGGTGGCCTGGGCGCATTCGATCAGGTTCTCCACTTCCAGCGCTTCGATGCGCGCGGTGTTGAACACCTTGGACTTGTCCTTGAGCGTGATGGCGGCGACGCGAGCGCGCATCGCGTTGATCTTGACCACGCCTTCGTCCATGCTGGCCTGGGTGCGGAACACGCCGGCGTGCTGCTGCATGGCGGTGCGCAGGTCGTTGGCCACGTCCTGCGAATACTCGCCGTCGGTGGCGTTGTCCAGGCGGGCCAGGCGGGCCAGCGTCTTGTCCGCCGCGTCGGCAGGCAGGGGCTTGTGGATCTTGTTCTTGTTGTTGTACTGGACGATGTGGTCACCAGCCGCCTTGCCGAACACGAGCAGATCGAGCAGCGAGTTGGTGCCCAGGCGGTTGGCGCCGTGCACGCTCACGCAGGAGCATTCGCCTACGGCGTAGAGGCCGTTGACCACCTTCTGGTTGCCCTGGCCGTCCGGAGTCACCACCTGACCGTGGATGTTGGTCGGGATGCCGCCCATCTGGTAGTGGATGGTGGGCACCACGGGGATGGGGTCCTTGGTGATGTCGACGTTGGCGAAGTTGTGCCCGATCTCGTAGACCGAGGGCAGGCGCTTCATGATGTCGTTGACGCCGATGTGCGTCATGTCGAGGTGGATGTAGTCCTTGTTCGGACCGCAGCCGCGTCCTTCCTTGATTTCCTGGTCCATGCAGCGCGAGACGAAGTCGCGCGGTGCCAGGTCCTTCAGCGTGGGCGCGTAACGCTCCATGAAACGATCGCCGTTGACGTTGCGCAGGATGGCGCCTTCGCCGCGGCAGCCTTCGGTCAGCAGCACGCCCGCGCCGGCCACGCCGGTGGGGTGGAACTGCCAGAACTCCATGTCCTGCAGCGGGATGCCGGCGCGCGCCGCCATGCCCAGGCCGTCACCGGTGTTGATGAAGGCGTTGGTGGAGGCCGCGAAGATGCGACCGGCGCCGCCGGTGGCCAGCAGCGTGGTCTTGGCTTCGAGGATGTAGGTCTCGCCGGTTTCCATTTCCAGCGCGGTCACGCCGACCACGTCGCCGCTGGCGTCGCGGATCAGGTCCAGCGCCATCCATTCGACGAAGAAGGTGGTGCGGGCCTGCACGTTCTGCTGGTACAGGGTGTGCAGCATCGCGTGGCCGGTGCGGTCGGCCGCGGCGCAGGCGCGCTGCACCGGCTTCTCACCGTAGTTGGCGGTGTGGCCGCCGAACGGGCGCTGGTAGATCGTGCCGTCGGGGTTGCGGTCGAACGGCATGCCGAAGTGTTCGAGCTCGTAGACGACCTTGGGGGCTTCACGGCACATGAACTCGATGGCGTCCTGGTCGCCCAGCCAGTCGGAGCCCTTGATGGTGTCGTAGAAGTGGTAGTGCCAGTTGTCCTCGTTCATGTTGCCGAGCGAGGCGCCGATGCCGCCCTGGGCTGCCACGGTGTGCGAGCGGGTGGGGAACACCTTGGAGAGCACGGCCACCTTGAGGCCGGCGCGCGCGAGCTGCAGCGAGGCGCGCATGCCGGAGCCGCCGGCGCCGACGATGACCACGTCGAACTGACGCTTGGGAAGGGATGCGGATGCGGTCATGGCTTCAGAGCCTCCAGAGAACTTGAACGGCCCAGCCCAGGCAGGACAGGAGCCAGACGATGGTGAAGACGTGCAGCACGAGGCGGATGCCGGCGGGCTTGACGTAGTCCATCCAGATGTCGCGCATGCCGACCCACACGTGGTAGGCCAGGGCCAGGAAGACGGCGAAGGTCAGCGCCTTCATCCACTGTTGGGCGAAGATGCCGGCCCAGCTTTCGTAGCCGATGGGGCCGCTGATGAACAGCACCTGCAACAGCACAATCAGCGTGAAGATCGCCATGAGGGCGGCGGTGATGCGCTGGGCGAGCCAGTCGCGCAGGCCGTAGTGGGCGCCGGTGACGACGCGCTTGGAACCGTAGTTGACGGACATGTTCAGTTTCCTCGTCGCTATCAGTACAGGCCGAACAGCTTGGCGCCCAGCACCAGCGTGAGGCCGATGCTCAGCACCAGCGTGACGATGGCGGAAGAGCGGCCGAATTCCTTGCTCACCGCATGGCAGGCGTCCATGTACAGGTGGCGGACGCCGGCGATCAGGTGGTGCAGGTAGGCCCAGATGATGGACAGCACCACGAGCTTGAAGAACCAGCCCGGCACGAAGCCGATGCCGGCGGAAAACGCCGAGCTGAAACGTTCGAAGGACAGCTCGGACGACACGGAGGTGTCGAACAGCCAGACGATCAGGGGGAGCAGGATGAACATCAGGCCGCCGCTGGCGCGGTGCAGGATCGACACCCAGCCGGCCGGAGGCAGGCGGTAGGTGGTGAGATCCTTGAAGGCGTTGATGTTGCGGAACTCGGGCCGCTTCTTGGTCAACTCGGTCATGGTGGGGCTTTCTTCCGGGGAGGGAGGGGTCGTCGCGGCTTGGTAACTCGTTGGTAACTATTGCCAAGGCGCGTCAAATTCTATTGCAATGCACCAAACCGCAGTCCGGCACTCGGACGCTCCCCGATATCCGGGGCTCCGGCTGGGTGTGCCATCAGCTCAGCTCGTTGCGGTAATGGCGTGCGTCGGTGCGGTAGTAGCCGCGGCGCAACTCCATGGGTTCGTCGTTGTAGGTGTAGGCCAGGCGTTCCACGCTCAGCAGCGGGTGCCCGGGCGCGACGCCCAGCAGGGTGGCGGTGTCTTCGTCGGCGCTCACCGCCTTGATCTTTTCCACCGCGCGCACCATGCGCACGCCGAACTGTGTTTCGAACAGGGCGTACATCGGGCCCTTGTCTTCCGACAGCGCCTCGATCGTCAGGCCTTTGAAGGGGCCGCCCGGCAGCCAGAGTTCTTCCACGATGGCGGGGATGCCGGCGAACGCCAGCACGCGCTTGACCTGCAGCACGGCGTCGCCCGTGCGCAGGGCCAGTTGGCGCGCCACCTCGGCCGGCGCACGCAGGCGGCGGCATTCGACGATGCGGCGCTCGGCTGGCCCCTGGTCTTCCAGCGTGCCGGTGTCGGGCAGCAGGCGCAGGAAGCGGTACTGGATGTGTTGCTCGGCATGAGTGGCCACGAAGGTGCCCTTGCCCTGGCGGCGCACCAGCAGGTTGTCGGTGGCGAGTTCGTCGATCGCCTTGCGCACGGTGCCCTGGCTCACGCGAAAGCGCGCGGCCAGGTCGAATTCGCTCGGGATCATGTCGCCCGGCTTCCACTCGCCCGCCTGCAGGCTGCGCAGGATCAGGGTCTTGATCTGCTGGTACAGCGGGCTGAAGGCCGGCGCGGTGTTCTCGAACACGGGCGCTCCGGCCTCTGCAGGTGCCGCGTCGGTGGGATTCTGGGGTGAGGTGGCCATGCGTTTGCGGGCGCCATCGGGAGGGCGCTCATGGCTTCAATCATATCTTATATAAGACATAAGACAAATTGACGTATCAGGGTTTGCGAGGGTACACTCAAGGGCTGTCCAGGGGGTTCGTCCGCCTCGTCATTTCTCTCTTCCCCAACGTCCTTTTCCGGAGTTTTCACCATGAACAAGAAGCCCGTTCGCGTTGCCGTCACCGGCGCCGCTGGCCAGATCGGTTACGCCCTGCTGTTTCGCATCGCCTCCGGCGAGATGCTGGGCAAGGACCAGCCCGTGATCCTGCAGCTGCTGGAAATTCCGGACGAGAAGGCCCAGAAGGCGCTCAAGGGCGTGATGATGGAACTGGAAGACTGCGCGTTCCCGCTGCTGGCCGGCATGGAAGCCCACAGCGATCCCATGACCGCCTTCAAGGACACCGACTACGCCTTGCTGGTGGGTGCCCGTCCGCGCGGCCCCGGCATGGAGCGCGCCGACCTGCTGGCCGCCAACGCCCAGATCTTCACCGCCCAGGGCAAGGCGCTGGACAAGGTCGCCAGCCGCGACGTCAAGGTGCTGGTGGTCGGCAACCCCGCCAACACCAACGCCTACATCGCCATGAAGAGCGCGCCCAGCCTGCCGCGCGAGAACTTCACCGCCATGCTGCGCCTGGACCACAACCGCGCCGCCAGCCAGATCGCCGCCAAGACCGGTGGCAAGGTCGGCGAGATCGAGAAGCTCACCGTCTGGGGCAACCACTCGCCCACCATGTACGCCGACTACCGCTTCGCCACCATCGGCGGCAAGAGCGTGAAGGACGCGATCAACGACCAGGTCTGGAACGCCGACACCTTCCTGCCCACCGTGGGCAAGCGCGGCGCCGCCATCATCGAGGCGCGTGGCCTGTCGTCGGCCGCTTCGGCCGCCAACGCCGCCATCGACCACATGCGCGACTGGGCCCTGGGCTCCAACGGCAAGTGGGTCACCATGGGCGTGCCCTCCAACGGCGAATACGGCATCCCCAAGGACGTGATCTTCGGCTTCCCCGTCACCACCGAAGGCGGCAAGTACAAGATCATCGAAGGCCTGGAAATCGACGCCTTCTCGCAAGAGCGCATCAACAAGACGCTGGACGAGCTCAAGGGTGAGCAGGACGGCGTCAAGCACCTCCTGTAATCGGCTGGTAACCGCGCCTTGGCTCCCGTTCATCCCCGACACATCCTGCTCGGTGCCCAGGCCGGCGCGTTCGCGCTGCCGGTCTGCGACCACTACAGCGGGGTGGAAGCCCGGATGCGCAAGAGCCTGGCGCTGCAGGCCGAGATGGCCGAGGAGTTCGGCACCTGCGTCTTCGACGTCACGCTGGACTGCGAGGACGGCGCGCCCGTGGGCGGCGAGGCCGAGCACGCCGCGCTGGTGACCGAACTGGCCCTGGCCGCGGCGCCCGAGGCGCGCGTGGCGGTGCGCGTGCACCCGGTGGACCACCCGGCGTTCGACGCCGACGTGGCCACCATCGCGGCGCGCGCCGGCCATCGCCTCGCGCACCTCATGGTGCCCAAGGTCGAATCGGTCGCCGACGTGCAGCGCGCGGCGGACGCGCTCGACGCCGCTGGCGCCCGGGCCTTGCCCCTGCACGTGCTCGTCGAGTCCCCCGCGGCGGTGCACCGCGCGTTCGACATCGCCGCCCACCCCCGGGTGCAGAGCATCAGCTTCGGCCTGATGGACTTCGTCTCGGCGCACGGCGGCGCCATCCCGGCCGACGGCATGAGCGCCGCCGGCCAGTTCTCGCACCCGCTGGTGCTGCGCGCCAAGCTGGAAATCGCCTCGGCCTGCCATGCGCACGGCAAGGTGCCCTCGCATTGCGTGGTGACCGAGTTCAAGCACCTGGATGCCCTGCAGCAGGCCGCCCGCCAGGCCGCCCGCGAGCTCGGTTACACGCGCATGTGGAGCATCCACCCTGATCAGATCCGCCCCATCCTGGCCGCGTTCGCGCCCCAGGCGAGCGAGGTTGACACCGCCGCCGCCCTCATCGAGCGCGCCCTGGCCGCCGACTGGGCGCCGGTGCAGTTCGAAGGCCGCCTGCACGACCGGGCGAGCTACCGCTACTTCTGGCAGGTGCTGGAGCGCGCGCACCAGACCGGCCTGCCATTGCCCGACACGGTGCAAGCCCACTTCGCCGAACCCGCCGCCCTGCGGCATTGAGCTTGCTTGCACCGTCCCCACCTGTTTTCTGCCCCACGAATTTCACATCCCCACTGGAGAATCCATGTCCACCTTCCTCACCGACTACCGCGCCCACACCGCCGAACGCGCCGCGCTGGGCATTCCTCCGCTGCCGCTGGACGCCAAGCAGGTCGCCGACCTGATCGAGCTGATCAAGGCACCGCCGGCCGGCGAGGACGCCTTCCTGCTGGACCTCATCACGCACCGCGTGCCGCCCGGTGTGGACGACGCGGCCAAGGTCAAGGCCAGCTTCCTGGCCGCCGTGGCGCACGGCGACGTGAAGGTGGGTCTGATCTCCAAGTCCAAGGCCACCGAGCTGCTGGGCACCATGGTGGGCGGCTACAACGTGCACCCGCTGATCGAGCTGCTGGACGACGAGGAAGTGGCCAGCGTGGCGGCCGAGGGCCTGAAGAAGACCCTGCTGATGTTCGACTTCTTCAACGACGTGGCCGAGAAGGCCAAGGCCGGCAACCTCAAGGCCCGCCAGGTGATGCAGAGCTGGGCCGACGCCGAGTGGTTCACCAGCCGCCCCGAAGTCGACAAGACCATCACCGTGACCGTGTTCAAGGTGCCCGGCGAAACCAACACCGACGACCTCTCGCCCGCACCCGACGCCTGGAGCCGCCCAGACATCCCGCTGCATTACCTCGCCATGCTGAAGAACACGCGCGAAGGCGCGGCCTTCAAGCCCGAGGAAGACGGCAAGCGCGGCCCGATGCAGTTCATCGACGACCTGAAGAAGAAGGGCCACCTCGTGGCCTACGTGGGCGATGTGGTGGGCACCGGTTCCAGCCGCAAGTCGGCCACCAACAGCGTGATCTGGGCCACCGGCCAGGACATCCCCTTCGTGCCCAACAAGCGCTTCGGTGGCGTCACGCTGGGCGGCAAGATCGCCCCCATCTTCTTCAACACCCAGGAAGACTCGGGCGCGCTGCCGATCGAAGTGGACGTGAGCAAGCTCGAAATGGGCGACGTGATCGACATCCACCCCTACGACGGCAAGATCACCAAGGGTGGCGCCACGCTGGTCGAATTCCAGCTGCGCAGCGACGTGCTGTTCGACGAAGTGCGCGCCGGCGGCCGCATCAACCTGATCATCGGCCGCTCGCTCACTGCCAAGGCGCGTGAGTTCCTGGGCCTGCCCGCCAGCACGGTGTTCCGCCTGCCGCAGGCACCCGCCGAAACCAAGGCCGGCTTCACCCTGGCGCAGAAGATGGTGGGCCGCGCGGTCGGTCTGCCCGAAGGCTTCGGCGTGCGCCCCGGCACCTACTGCGAACCCAAGATGACCACCGTCGGTTCGCAGGACACCACCGGCCCGATGACGCGCGACGAACTGAAGGACCTGGCCTGCCTGGGCTTCAGCGCCGACATGGTGATGCAGTCCTTCTGCCACACCGCCGCCTACCCCAAGCCGGTGGACGTGAAGACCCACCGCGAGCTGCCCGCCTTCATCAGCAACCGCGGCGGCGTGGCCCTGCGCCCGGGCGACGGCGTGATCCACAGCTGGCTCAACCGCCTGCTGCTGCCCGACACCGTGGGCACCGGCGGTGACTCGCACACCCGTTTCCCGATCGGCATCAGCTTCCCCGCCGGCTCCGGCCTGGTGGCCTTCGGTGCCGCCACCGGCGTGATGCCGCTGGACATGCCCGAATCCGTGCTGGTGCGCTTCAAGGGCCAGATGCAGCCCGGCGTGACCCTGCGCGACCTGGTGCACGCGATCCCGCTGTACGCGATCAAGGCCGGTCTGCTGACCGTGGCCAAGGCCGGCAAGATCAACATCTTCTCGGGCCGCATCCTGGAAATCGAAGGCCTGCCGGATCTGAAGGTCGAACAGGCCTTCGAGCTGAGCGACGCTTCGGCCGAGCGCTCGGCCGCCGGTTGCACCATCAAGCTCAACCCCGAGCCGGTGAAGGAATATCTCACCAGCAACGTGGTGCTGATGAAGAACATGATCGCCCAGGGCTACGCCGATGCCCGCAGCCTGAAGCGCCGCATCGAGAAGGTGGAAGCCTGGCTGGCCAACCCCAGCCTGCTCGAAGCCGACAAGGACGCCGAGTACGCCGCCGTGATCGAGATCGACCTGGCCGACATCAAGGAACCCATCCTCTGCTGCCCGAACGACCCCGATGACGCCAAGACCCTGTCCGACGTGGCCGGCACCAAGATCGATGAAGCCTTCATCGGTTCGTGCATGACCAACATCGGCCACTTCCGTGCCGCGGCCAAGCTGCTGGGCGGCCAGCGCGACATTCCCGTCAAGCTGTGGGTCGCGCCGCCGACCAAGATGGACGAGAGCGAGTTGATCAAGGAAGGCCACTACTCGGCGTTCGGCACCGCCGGTGCCCGCACCGAAATGCCCGGCTGCTCGCTGTGCATGGGCAACCAGGCGCAGGTGCGCGAAGGCGCGACCGTGGTGTCCACCTCCACCCGCAACTTCCCGAACCGCCTGGGCAAGAACACCAACGTGTACCTGGCCTCGGCCGAACTCGCGGCCATCGCCTCCAAGCTGGGCCACATCCCCACCGTGGCCGAGTACCACGAAGCCATGGGCGTGGTGAACAAGGACGGCGCGGCGATCTACCAGTACATGAACTTCGACCAGATCGAGGAGTACGCCGAGGCCGCGAAGGGTGTGACGGCGTAAAAGGGACCCCCCGCGCCGCCTTCGGCGTCACCCCCCGGGGGCGGCGCTGGAGGGCCGGCGGAGCCGGACCCTCGGCGCCCTGGATCAAAAAAGCCGCTGCAACCGCAGCGGCTTTTTTTACGCCTGCGCGGCGAGTTGCCTGAGCAACTCTGCAGACGCTTCATCGCCTGGAAAGAAGGTCTCCAGCGCCAGCTCCTGCAGGGTGATGTCCACCGGCGAGCCGAACACCGTGGTCGTGCTCACGAGGTTCAGCACGCCATGGCCGGTGTTGAACTGGAAGGGCATCAGCACGCCATGGTGTTCGCCCGGCAGCATGCCGGCGTCGTTGCCGAACGATGCTGGGTAGCCCTTGAGTTCGGCCAGCAGCGCGGTCAGCGCCTCATCGCCAGTGGCGTGGATCTGCTGGCGCAGGCGCTCGAACAGGTGCTCGCGCCATTGCCGCAGGTTGGCGATGCGCGGCGCCAGCCCCTCGGGGTGCAGGCTCAGGCGCAGCACGTTGACGGGGCCCTCCAGCAGCCGGGGCGAGGCCCCCACCATCAGCAGCGGCACCAGGCGGTTGGCCATCACCAGGTTCCAGTGCCGGTCCATCGCCAGCGCGGGCCAGGGTTCGTGGCAGTCCAGGATGCGCTTGACCGCCGCGCGCGCCGAGGCCATGTCGGGCGCGTCCAGCGGGCGCTCGCGGTACATCGGGGCGTACCCGGCGGCTTCCAGCAGCGCGTTGCGTTCGCGCAGCGGCACCTCGAGGCGGTCGACCAGGCGCAGCACCATGTCTCGGCTGGGGCTGGCGCGGCCGGTCTCCACGTAGCTCAGGTGCCGGGTGGACACATCGGCCACGTGCGCCAGGTCGAGCTGGCTCAGGCGGCGCCGCTGGCGCCAGTGGCGCAGGCGTTCGCCGAACGGGGAGGGGGTGGTCAGGGCGGTCATGGGCGGCATGGTAGGGCACCCGGGCGCCGCCCGGCCATGACCTGGCACGTCATGGACGCCACGCACCCGCTGGCCGACCATGCACCCCGGATGCCCTGAATTCCATCCGTCCTCACCTCATCAAGGAGTGCACCATGTCCCTCATCGCTTCCCTCACCTCCCCGGCCGGCCTGCGCCGCGTGCTCTGGGCCGATGCCCTGTCCGGCTCCGGCACCGCCGTGCTGCACCTGGCCCTGACCGGCTCGCTGTCCACCCTGCTGGGCCTGCCCGGCGCGCTGCTCAGCGCCACGGGCATCCTGCTGCTGCTCTACGTCGCCCTGGCCGGCACGCTGGCCCTGCAGGCCACGCCGTCGCGCGCGCTGCTGGGCGTGCTGGTGCTCGGCAACTTCGCCTGGGTGGCGGCCTGCCTCGCGCTGCTGTTCGGCGGCCTGGTCTCGCCCACGCCGCTGGGCCAGGCCTACCTGGTGGTGCAGGCGGTGGCGGTGCTGGTGCTGGCCGAGCTGCAATGGATGGCGCTGCGTCGCCAGCGGCCGGCTGCCCTGGCCTGAGGCGTGTGCGCCAGCGCACAGATGTGCGCGCACCGAGCGCCTACGCTGGATGGGCGCCCGCGACGGACCGGCCGCCGCGGGCGCCCATCGGTCTTTTTGAACAAGGAAAACAACCATGACGCTTGGAACCATCCTCCTGATCATCCTCATCCTGATCCTGCTCGGCGTCTTTCCCACCTGGCCTCACAGCCGCGGCTGGGGGTATGGGCCCAGCGGGGTGCTCGGGGTGGTGCTCATCATCGTGATCGTGCTGCTGCTCACCGGCCGTTTGTGACGCAATTCATGGCCGTCAGCACGGATTAGCGGGCTCCTGACAGAATGGACCGGTGTTTCACCGATTCCGTCAGGAGCCCCACATGCCCACGACCAGCCATTTCGCCCATCCCTTCGCCTCCACCGTCAAGACCTTCAAGACCGCCTCGGGCAAGAGCGGCCGCTTCTATTCCCTGCCGGCGCTGGCCAAACAGTACCCCTCTGTGAAGCGCCTGCCGGTGTCGCTGCGCATCGTGCTGGAGAGCGTGCTGCGCCATTGCGATGGCGAGCGCGTGACGCCCGACCACGTGGCGCAGCTCGCGCAATGGCAGCCCAACACCGCGCGCACCGACGAAATCCCCTTCACCGTGGCGCGCGTGGTGCTGCAGGACTTCACCGGCGTGCCCCTGCTGGCCGACCTGGCCGCCATGCGCAGCGTGGCCCAGCGCCTGGGCCAGGACCCGAAGAAGATCGAGCCCCTGGTGCCGGTGGACCTGGTGGTGGACCACTCGGTGATGGTCGACCACTACGGCACCAAGCAGGCGCTCGACCTCAACATGAAGCTGGAATTCCAGCGCAACAACGAGCGCTACCAGTTCATGAAGTGGGGCATGCAGGCCTTCGACACCTTCGGCGTGGTGCCTCCGGGCTTCGGCATCGTGCACCAGGTGAACCTGGAGTACCTGGCGCGCGGCGTGCACATGAAGGGCGGCATGTACTACCCCGACACCCTGGTGGGCACCGACAGCCACACCACCATGATCAACGGCATCGGCGTGGTGGCCTGGGGCGTGGGCGGCATCGAGGCCGAGGCCGCCATGCTGGGCCAGCCGGTGTACTTCCTCACGCCCGACGTGGTGGGCTTCGAGCTCACCGGCCGCCTGCGCGAAGGCGTGACCGCCACCGATCTGGTGCTCACCGTCACCGAGATCCTGCGCCAGCACAAGGTGGTGGGCAAGTTCGTCGAGTTCTTCGGCGAAGGCACGGCCTCGCTCGCGCTGCCCGACCGCGCCACCATCGCCAACATGGCGCCCGAGTACGGCGCCACCATGGGCTTCTTCCCGGTGGACGAGAAGACGCTGGCCTACTTCCGCGGCACCGGCCGCAGCGCGGCCGAGATCGAGGCCTTCGAGGCCTACTTCCGGGCCCAGGGCCTGTTCGGCGTGCCAGCCAGCGGCGAGATCGACTACTCCAAGGTCGTCAAGCTGGACCTCGGCCTGGTCACGCCGAGCCTGGCCGGCCCCAAGCGCCCGCAGGACCGCATCGAACTCGGCCAGGTGGCGCGCCAGTTCTGCGACCTCTTCAGCAAGCCCAACGACCAGAATGGCTTCAACCGCCCGGCCGAGCTGCTGCACACCCGCTACCACGCGATCGACAACGAGATGGCGCCCGTGGCCGTGCCCTCGGCCAAGCCCACGCCCGAAGGCGCGCCGCGCTTCGAGGTGGAGATGGTGGCCAACCGGCCGGTGCGTGCCAGCGCGCCGGTCAAGGAACCGCGTGGCGACCTCACCATCGGCAACGGCGACGTGCTGATCGCCGCCATCACCAGTTGCACCAACACCAGCAACCCCGGCGTGCTGCTGGCCGCCGGCCTGCTGGCCAAGAAGGCGGTGGAAGCCGGCCTCAAGGTGCAGCCGCACATCAAGACCTCGCTGGCCCCCGGCTCGCGCATCGTCACCGAATACCTCACCCAGACCGGCCTGCTGCCCTACCTGGAAAAGCTCGGCTTCGCGCTCGCCGGCTATGGCTGCACCACCTGCATCGGCAACGCGGGCGACCTCGCGCCCGAGCTCAACGCGGTCATCACGCAGAACGACCTCATCTGCGCCGCGGTGCTCTCGGGCAACCGCAACTTCGAGGCCCGCATCCACCCCAACCTCAAGGCCAACTTCCTCGCCAGCCCGCCGCTGGTGGTGGCCTACGCCATCGCCGGCAACGTCATGAAAGACCTCATGACCGAGCCGGTGGGCAAGGGCAAGGGCGGCAAGCCGGTGTTCCTGGGCGACATCTGGCCCAGCAGCGACGAGATCTACCAGCTCATGAAGTTCGCCATGAACGGCAAGGCCTACCGCGAGAACTACGCGCGCGTGGCCAGCGAGCCCGGCAAGCTGTGGGAGCACATCAAGGGCGTCTCGGGCAACGCCTACACCTGGCCCAAGAGCACCTATATCGCCGAGCCGCCGTTTTTCGAAACCTTCCAGCTCGCGGCCACGGCGTCCGCCGAGCCGCCGGCGGTGCGTGGCGCGCGCGTCATGGCGCTGTTCGGCGACTCCATCACCACCGACCACATCTCGCCGGCCGGCAACATCGCCGAGAACTCGCCCGCTGGCCAGTGGTTGCTGGCGCATGGCGTGCTCAAGGCCGATTTCAACAGCTATGGCGCGCGCCGGGGCCACCACGAGGTGATGATGCGCGGCACCTTCGCCAACGTGCGCATCAAGAACCTGATGCTGGCCCCCTTGCCCGGCGGATCGCGCGAGGAGGGCGGCTGGACGATCTACCAGCTCGACGGCGTGGGCCAGGGCCAGAAGATGAGCATCTTCGACGCCGCCATGCGCTACCAGGCCGCCGGCGTGCCCACCGTGGTGTTCGCGGGCGAGGAGTACGGCACCGGCTCCAGCCGCGACTGGGCCGCCAAGGGCACCCAGCTGCTGGGCATCAAGGCCGTGGTGGCGCGCAGCTTCGAGCGCATCCACCGCTCCAACCTGGTCGGCATGGGTGTGTTGCCATTGCAATTCAAGGCCGGCGACTCCTGGGAAAGCCTGGGCCTGGCCGGTGACGAGACCATCGACGTGGTCCCGCACCCCGACTTGCTGCCGCAGAGCGAGGCCCGGCTGGTCATCACCCGCGCCAACGGCGAGCGCCGCGAGCTGAACGTCATTCTGCGCATCGACACGCCGGTGGAGGTGAACTATTACCGCGACGGGGGAATCCTCCCCTACGTCCTCAGGCAATTGTTGAGCGCTTGAGCCCGATGCCGCAACGCGGCATGATGTGTTTTCGTTCTGCCCTTCGGGAGTCGCCATGCGAAAGCCTGCCTTGTACAGCCCGTCCACCCGCCCCGGGGTGCCGAAGGCGGGCGCGCAAGGCGCTGGGCCGGCCGCTGTACAGGCCGACGCCCCGGCGGCACCCATCCCGCGCCGGCGCCGCTGGCGAGCCGCAGCCGCCCGCTGGGCGGCCAGCCCGCGCGTTATGTGGTCGGCCCTGGCCCTGCTCGCGGCCCTGCTGGCCGCCAGCGCCTGGCAGGGCAGCGCGAACGGGCCCAAGGCGCTGACGCAGAAGGACATCGACGCGGCCGTGCTGCGTACCCTCACCACCCAGAACATCCCGTCCAAGGCCGCGCGCGCGGCGGAGAAGATCCGCCCCGCCGTGGTGCGCGTCATGTCCTTCGGCAAGGACAAGAAGGGCGAGGAGCAGGAAATGGGGGTGGGCACGGGCGTGGTGATCGTGGACAAGGGCATCATCCTGACCAACCTGCATGTGGTGCAGCACGCGCAGACCATCAAGCTGGTGTTCGCCGACGGCACCGAATCCGGCGCCAGCATCACCGGCGTGCAGGCCCAGAACGACTTGGCCGTGCTGCAGGCCCACACCATCCCGGACGACCTGATCGCCGCCACCATGCGATCCACCGGCGACCTCGTGCCCGGCGACGAGGTGGTCGCGGTTGGCTTTCCCTTCGGCATCGGCCCCTCCACCTCGTCGGGCGTCATCTCCGGTTTCGACCGCGCCTTCAAGTCGCCCGAGGGCGAGCAGGAGATCGGCAACCTGATCCAGTTCGACGCCGCGGCCAATCCCGGCAACTCGGGCGGCCCGCTGGTCACCATGGACGGCGAGGTCGTCGGCATCGTCACCGGCATCCTCAACCCGACCAGCCACCGCACCTTCCTTGGCATCGGTTTTGCAGTGCCGATCGAGAGCGCCGCCAGCGCCGCCGGTCTGCCCCCGTTCTAGTTCTTCCTTTCTTCACAGGAGCGTTCCATGGACCAAAGCACCGCCCCCGACACCGCCCAGCTCATGGAGCAGATCCTGTACGAGGTCAAGCGCGTGGTGGTCGGGCAGGACCGGTTCCTCGAACGTGTCATGGTCGCCATGCTGGCCCAGGGCCACCTGCTGGTCGAGGGCGTGCCTGGCCTGGCCAAGACCCTCACCGTGAAGACGCTGGCCAGCGTCGTGCAGGGCCGCTTCAAGCGCATCCAGTTCACCCCCGACCTGGTGCCCGCCGACCTCGTGGGCACGCGCATCTACAACCAGAAGACCGGCGACTTCAGCACCTCGCTGGGCCCCGTGTTCGCCAACCTGCTGCTGGCCGACGAGATCAACCGCGCGCCGGCCAAGGTGCAGAGCGCGCTGCTGGAGGTGATGCAGGAACGCCAGGTGACCATTGCCGGTGAGACGCACAAGGTGCCCAACCCCTTCCTGGTGATGGCCACGCAGAACCCGATCGAGACCGAAGGCACCTACCCGCTGCCCGAGGCGCAGGTCGACCGCTTCATGATGAAGGTGATGGTGGACTACCCGAGCGACGAAGAGGAGTTCGTCATCGTCGAGCGCGTCACCGGCCCGGCCGTCAACGTCAACGCGGTGGCCACCACCGACCAGCTCGCCGCGCTGCAGGCGCAATGCCGGCAGGTGTACGTGGACCCTTCGCTCGTGCAGTACGCGGTCAAGCTGGTCTCGGCCACGCGCACGCCCGAGAAACACGGCATCAAGGACATGGCGCACCTCATCACCTTCGGCGCCAGCCCGCGCGCCACCATCGGCCTGGTGGAAGGCGCGCGCGCCCTGGCCATGCTGCGCGGGCGCAGCTACGCCCTGCCCGAAGACATGACCGACCTCGTGCCCGACGTGCTGCGCCACCGCGTGGTGCTGTCCTACGAGGGCCTGTCCGAAGGCCTGACCAGCGAAACCCTGATCGGCCGCATCATGAAACACATTCCCGCGCCGGCCCGACCGCTGGAACACGAGAAAAAGGTGGCTTGACATGCTCAGTCGGCTGTTCGGCAGGAAAGGCGGGGCGCCGGCCAACGCCGCGACCGCCGCCACGCCGGTCGCGCGCCGGGCCGAGGCGCTGCTGCGCCGGCTCGAATGGACCGTGCTGCGCCGGCTCGACGGCCTGCTGCAGGGCGACTACCGCACCCTCATGCGCGGCTCCGGCCTCGACCTCGCCGACCTGCGCGAGTACCAGCACCACGACGACGTGCGCCACATCGACTGGAACGTGACGGCGCGCCTGCAGACGCCGCACGTGCGCGTGTTCACCGAAGACCGCGAGATGGCCGCCTGGTTCCTGCTCGACCTCAGCCCCTCGGTGGACTTCGGTTCGGGCGAGCAGCGCAAGAGCCAGGTGCTGCTGGACTTCACCGCCGTGCTCGCGCGCCTGATCGGGCGCCACGGCAACCGCGTGGGCGCCGTGCTCTACGGCTCGCGCGGCCAGCCCGTGGTGGACGCGGTGCTGCCCGCGCGCGGCGGCCGCACCCAGGTGCTGCGGCTCATGCAGATGGTGCTGCAGCCGCCAGTGCACGCCAACGCGAAGAACGGCGTGACCCAGCTCGCCGACCTGCTCAAGGCTGCCGTGCACACCGTGCGCCAGCGCGGCACCGTGTTCGTGGTGTCCGACTTCATCAGCGAGCCCGGCTGGGAGAAACCCCTGGGCGAACTCGCGCGCCGCCACGACGTGGTCGCCGTGCGCCTGCTCGACCCGCTCGAACTCGACCTGCCCGACCTCGGCCTGATTCCGATCCGCGATGCCGAGACCGGCGAACAGCTCCTGGTCGACACGCACGACGCCGGCTTTCGCCAGCGCTTCGCGCGCATCGCCGCGCAGCGCGAGGCGCAGCTGCGCGAAAGCCTGGGCCGCGCCGGCGTCGACACCCTGGAGCTGTCCACCGACGACGACCTGGCCGAGGCCGTGCTGCGTTTCATCGACCTGCGCAAGCGCCGCCTGCGCGAGACGCGCAACGGCACCGGCGCACGCCCTGTGCCCACCCAGTTGCCTACCCGGGACCGCCGCAGCTTCAGCGGCGTCCCACGCGAAGGAGCCCGTCCATCATGAACAACTGGCCCGTCACCTTTCTCTGGCCGCAGTTGCTGTGGTTGCTGCTCGCGCTGCCGCTGCTGGTGCTGCTCTACGTGTGGCTGCTGCGAAGGCGCAAGCAGACCGCGCTGCGTTATGCCAGCCTGTCCATCGTGCGCGAGGCCATGGGCAAGGGCCCGGGCTGGCGCCGCCACGTGCCCCCGGTGCTGCTGCTGCTGGCCATCGGCATCATGCTGCTGGCCTCGGCGCGGCCCATGGCCACCATCGTGCTGCCCTCGACCCAGCAGACCATCATCCTGGCGATGGACGTCTCTGGCAGCATGCGCGCCGAAGACGTCAAGCCCAACCGCCTGGTGGCCTCGCAGAACGCGGCCAAGGCCTTCCTGGCCGAACTGCCGCGCCATGTGAAGGTCGGCATCGTCGCTTTCGCGGGCTCGGCGCAGGTGGTGCAGCCCGTCACGCTCAGCCGCGAAGACCTGGTCACCGCGATCGACAAGTTTCAGCTGCAGCGCGCCACCGCCATCGGCAGCGCCATCGTGGTCTCGCTCTCCGAGCTGTTCCCCGAGCAGCGCATCAACCTCGGCGACATGACCTACAGCCGCAACACCGATCCGTTCGCGCCCAAGGGCCGCTCGCTCGACCAGCCCAAGCCCGACGAGAAGACCTTCACGCCGGTGGCCCCGGGCTCCTACACCTCGGCCGCGATCATCCTGCTCACCGACGGCCAGCGCACCACCGGCGTGGACACCGCCGAGGCCGCGAAGATGGCGGCCGAGCGCGGGGTGCGCGTCTACACCGTGGGCGTGGGCACGGTGGACGGCGAGATCATCGGCTTCGAAGGCTGGTCCATGCGCGTGCGGCTCGACGAGGAAAGCCTCAAGGAAGTGGCGCGCGCCACGCAGGCCGAGTACTACTACGCCGGCACCGCCGAGAACCTCAAGAAGGTCTACGAGACCCTGAGCTCGCGGCTGACGGTGGAGAAGAAGGAAACCGAAATCTCCGGCCTGCTGGCCCTGGCCGCCTCGCTGCTCGCGCTGCTGTCGGCAGGCCTGTCGGTGCTCTGGTTCAACCGCATTCTCTGAACGCCGAGGGCACGCGCCGGCACGTGGCGCAGCGGCCCGTGCGTCGGCGCGCCACGAAGAAGGCCTGAACGGCGAACCGTTCCGGCCCACCGGTTGCGCCTGCAGAACCGGTGCTGAGCGCCTCCCATTTCCCCAACATCGCACCGCGCCCTCGGCCATGAGGCGCGGTCCTCTGCGCGCGCCTTGACGCCGCATCACCGGCCGTCGCATCCGGGAAAACACTTATCTCATGAACGAGACAAGTATCAAAAAAGATACTAGTATCAAAACATAGAAGAAATGTCGAACCTCGCCGATGCCTTGCGGCGATGTCCCGTGCAACGAAAGCCCTGCGGGGTGGAGACTCAAATGAGCAAGAAAGATGCGGTGGATGGCTACAGCTGGAAAGCCCTGGCGGGCTCGGCGGTCGGCTATGCGATGGATGGATTCGACCTGCTGATCCTGGGCTTCATGCTCAGCGCGATCTCGGCCGAGCTGCAACTGACGCCCAGCCAGGCCGGGTCCCTGGTGACCTGGACCCTGGTGGGCGCGGTCTTCGGCGGCATCGTCTTCGGGGCACTGAGCGATCGGTACGGGCGCATCCGGGTGCTCACCTGGACCATCGTGCTGTTCGCCGTCTTCACCGGCCTGTGCGCGTTCGCGCAGGGCTACTGGGACTTGCTGATCTACCGCACGATCGCGGGCATCGGCCTGGGCGGGGAGTTCGGTATCGGCATGGCGCTGGCGGCCGAGGCCTGGCCCGCCAAACACCGCGCGCGGGTGTCCTCGTACGTGGCGCTGGGCTGGCAATGTGGCGTGCTCGGCGCCGCCTTGCTGACGCCCTTGCTCCTGCCCGTCATCGGCTGGCGTGGCATGTTCCTGGTGGGGGTGCTGCCCGCCCTGGTGGCCTGGGTGATCCGCAATAAGCTGCATGAACCCGAGGTGTTCGTGCGCCAGGCCGCCAGGCCGGCGTCGAAGGGGCAGGCGTTCAGGTTGCTGGTGAAGGACAAGGCGACCACGAAGATCAGCGCGGGCATCGTGGTGCTGTGCTCGGTGCAGAACTTCGGCTACTACGGAATCATGATCTGGATGCCCAGCTTTCTGGCCAAGCAGCTCGGATTCAATCTCACCAAATCGGCCCTGTGGACCTCGGTGACCATCCTCGGGATGATGGCCGGCATCTTCATCTTCGGCCAGCTGGCCGATCGCATCGGCCGCAAGCCCAGCTTCCTGTTGTTCCAGGCGGGCGCCGTGGCCATGGTGCTGTTCTATTCGCAACTGACCGACCCCATCCAGATGTTGTGGGCAGGTGCCGTGCTGGGCATGTTCGTCAACGGCATGCTGGGTGGTTACGGTGCGCTGATGTCGGAGGCCTACCCGACGGAGGCCCGTGCCACGGCGCAGAACGTGCTGTTCAACATCGGCCGCGGCGTGGGTGGGTTCGGGCCCGTGGTGGTGGGGGCGCTGGTCAGTGCCTATTCGTTCCAGATCGCCATCGCCTTGCTGGCCGCCATCTACCTGCTGGACATGGTGGCCACGGTGTTCCTCATTCCCGAACTCAAGGGCAAGGAGCTGGAATGACCGAAGCGCTCCAGCGTCTCCCGGCCGCACCGCGAGCCTGCGCCACCATGACCGAGCGCGCCTGCTTCCAGCGCAATGCCGAGGCGGTGGCCTCGCACCGCTGCGAGGTGGTGGAGCACCGCTGGGTCAACGACCGCTACAAGTACCTCCGGCTCACCGCCGAGGTGGATCTCGCGGCCATCACCCGGCCCGGGCAGTTCTACCAGCTCAAGTGCCCGTCGACCGACGACATGAAGCCCTTCCTGCTGCGGCCGATGAGCGTCTATGGCGTCGGCCCCGCACCCGGCACGATCGAATTCCTCTACAACGTGACCGGCCTGGGCACGAAGGCCCTGGCGACGCTGGCCGTGGGGGGGCAGATGGACATCGTCGGCCCGCTGGGCAACACCTTCGTGCTGGACGCCAGCGTCCGGCGCATCCTGGTCGTGGCGCGGGGCGTCGGCCTGGCCACCATGGCGCCCCTGCTGCAACTGGCAGCGCGCTCGGGCATCGCCATCACGGCGGTGATGTCGGCACGCGCACCCCAGGACCTGATGCGCGACGAATTCCTGCGTGGTGCGCAGGCCGATGTGCACGTGGTCCATGACAGCGATGGCAGCTCGTCGGTCGAGGCGGTCGAGGCCCTGGTGCGCCGGCTGATGGACGCGCAGCACCACGACGTGGTCTACACCTGTGGATCGCACCGCCTGCTCATGTTGCTGCAGCAGGTGCTGAAGGACTATCCGCAGACGCGCGGTGAAGTCGCCATGGAACAGCGGATGGCCTGTGGCATGGGGGTCTGCCTCTCCTGTGTGCGGCTGTTCGATCACGGCGGCGACAAGCGGTTCCTGCGCGTCTGCCGCGAAGGCCCGGTGTTCTCGATCGATCAGGTGGTGGGGGAGGTGGAGTTTGGCTGATCTCAATGTCAAAGTGGGCGACGTCGCGCTGCGCAACCCCGTCATGCCCGCCTCCGGCTGCTTCGCGATCGAATACGCCGAAGCGCTGGACTTCAACCGCCTGGGCGCGCTGGTGATCAAGAGCGTCTCGCCGAAACCCCGCGCGGGCAACCCCACGCCGCGGGTGACCGAAACCCACGGCGGGATGATGAATTCCATCGGCATCCCGAGCAAAGGCCTGGAACACTACCGGCGCGAGGTGCTGCCGCCCTACACGCGGTTCGACACGCCGGTCGTCGTGTCCATCTCGGCCGACACGGTGGACGAGTTCGCGCAGGCCATCGAGGAGATGTCGCTGCCGGAGGTCGCCGTGATCGAGGCGAACATCTCGTGCCCCAACCTGGAGGCCGATGGCATGGCCTTCGCGATGACGCCCGAAACCACCTACAAGGTGGTGAGCGCCATCCGGCGGCGAACCCAGCACCCGTTCTGGGTCAAGCTCACGCCCAACGCATCGCACATTGCCGCCGTGGCGAAAGCCGCCGAGGAGGCCGGGGCGGACGCCCTGGTGATGGGCAACACGGTGCTGGGCATGTCCATCGACGTCCGCACCCGCAAGCCCAAGCTGGGCAATGTGATGGGGGGCTTGTCGGGGCCCGCCATCAAGCCGATTGCCTTGCGCATGGTGCACCAGTGCTACCGCAGCGTGCGCATCCCGGTCATCGGTTGCGGCGGCATCTCCAACGCCGAGGACGCGGTCGAGTTCATGCTGGCCGGTGCCAGCGCCGTCCAGGTCGGCACCGCGTCGTTCATCGATCCCGGTGCGATGCAGAAGATCATCGACGGGCTTCACGCCTTCTGCGACGAGACCGGCGTGACCCACGTCCGCGAGTTGACCGGCCAGGTCCGGCTGGATCGGCAGCTGTCCGACCGCTGGTTGCGCTTTGCCCAGCAATCGGGTTGATGCCCACCGCCGGCGACTGCCATGAACCTTGTTGAACTTCGGCCCCTGGCCGAAAAACTCTTTGCCGATGTCCGTGAACTCTCGTTCGACGGGGTGGGCGTGACGCGGGAAAGCTACGGCCCGGGCGAAACCGCCACGGCGGACTACCTGCGGGACTTCGCGCGCTCGGAGGGGCTGGTGGCCACCTCGGATCGGGCCGCCAACGTGGTGTTCTCGCTGCCGGACGCGCCGGTGGACCGGCCTTCGGTCTGGATCGGTTCGCACATCGACTCGGTGCCGCAAGGCGGCAACTTCGACGGTCTGGCCGGGGTCGTGGCGGGCCTGCTGTGCCAGGTGGCCCTGCGGCGCCAGGGCGTCAGTCCCGCGGTGCCCATCCAGACCATCGCCTTCCGGGGCGAGGAGAGCGCCTGGTTCGGCAAGGCCTACATGGGCTCCGGCGCCCTGTTCGGCAAGCTGGGCGCCGAGGACCTGGCGCTGCGCCATCGCAGCACCGGCGAGTGCCTGGCCGATTGCATGAAGCACAGCGGCGCCGACATCGAGGCGATCCGCGCGCAGGACGTGCTCATCGACAAGGCGGCGGTCAAGGCCTATATCGAACTCCACATCGAGCAGGGGCCGGTGATGGTGGCGCGCCAGCTGCCGCTGGCCGTGGTGTCGGGCATCCGTGGCAACGTCCGGCACAACCGCATCGAGTGCCTGGGCGATGCCCAGCACTCCGGCGTGGTGCCGCGCTGGCTCCGCCACGACGCCGTCTTCGCCGTCTCCGACCTGGTCATGCGGCTGGACGCCCATTGGAGGGCCTTGCTGGAACGAGGCACCGACCTGGTGGTGACGGTGGGCATCCTGCAGACGGACCCGGCGGAACACTCCATTTCGCGCATTCCCGGCCAGGTGGGCTTCAGCCTGGAGGCGCGCAGCAAAAGCACGGACACACTCGAAGCCTTCTACCAGCTGGTGCAGGCCGAGGTGAGCGCGATCGCCCGTGAGCGGGGCGTGAGCTTCCGCTTCGACCGCCGCCTGTTGAGCGAGCCCGCCACCATGGACGAGCGCCTGTGCGCCCTGTTGTCGCAGGCTTGCGCGGACCAGGGGGCGGCCTACGAGGTCCTGCCCAGCGGTGCCGGGCACGACGCCGCGCTGTTCGCCAACGCGGGCATTCCCAGCGCGATGCTGTTCATCCGCAATCAGAACGGCTCGCACAACCCGCACGAGTCCATGGACCTCGACGATTTCATGCTGGGCGTGCAGGCGCTCTCCGTCGCGGCCAGCCGCATCGCCTGAAGAGGCCGACCATGACCGACCTGATCACGATCCGACGCCCCGACGACTGGCACCTGCATCTTCGCGATGGCGACGTGCTGGCCACCGTGCTGCCCTACACCTCAGGGTCGTTCGGCCGGGCGATGGTCATGCCCAACCTCCAGCCGCCGGTGACCACGGTGGAGGCGGCCCGCGCCTACCGGGCGCGCATTCTGGCCGCGGTGCCTGCGGGCGATCGCTTCATGCCCCTGATGACCGCCTACCTCTGCGACCACACGCCGCCCGACGAATTGCGCCGCGGCCACGAAGAGGGCGTGTTCAGCGCCGTCAAGCTGTATCCGTCGGGCGCCACCACGCATTCGGAATTTGGTGTGACGGACATGGCCAAGGTGGCCCGGGCGCTGGAGTGCATGCAGGCCATCGGCATGCCGCTGCTGCTGCACGGTGAGAGCACGGACCCGGCGGTGGACGTGTTCGATCGCGAGGCGGTGTTTCTCGAGCGCACGCTGCAGCCGCTGCTGCGCGACTTCCCCGCGCTGAAGGTGGTGCTGGAGCACATCACCACCGAAGAGGCGGCGCAGCTGGTGCGGTCCGATCACAGCGGGCGCCTGGGCGCGACCATCACGCCGCAGCACCTGCTGTTCAACCGCAATGCCATCTTCACCCAGGGCATCCGGCCGCACTTCTACTGCTTGCCGATCCTGAAGCGGGAGCGCCACCGGCTGGCCCTGATCCAGGTGGCGACCTCGGGCGACGCGCGCTTTTTCCTGGGCACCGACTCGGCGCCCCACGCGCGCGCGTTCAAGGAATCCGCCTGCGGCTGCGCCGGGATCTTCAACGCGCCCACCGCCCTGGCGGCCTACGCCACGGTCTTCGATCAGGCCGGCGCGCTCGATCGCCTGGAGGCCTTTGCGAGCCTCAACGGGCCCCGGTTCTACGGCCTCTCGCCCAACGAGGACACCCTCACCCTGCTGCGCGCGCCGCAAGCGGTGCCCGACAACGTGGCGCTGCCCGGCGGCGCGGCGATCCACCCTTTCCTGGGCGGGAGCACCGTGCCCTGGCAGGTGCGCCCGGCGCAGGCCGCCGCACCGCATTGAAAGCATCCATGAACACGACCCCTTTCCGGATCGAGCACGACCTTCTCGGCGACCGCGAGGTGCCCGCGAACGCCTACTACGGAGTCCATACCCTGCGGGCGCAGGAGAACTTCCAGATCACGGGCGCGACCATTGCCTCCTTTCCCGATCTGGTGGTGGCGCTGGCGACGGTCAAATCGGCCGCCGCCGCCGCCAACGCGGAGTTGGGCCTGCTGCCGCTCGCCAAGCGCGACGCCATCGTCGCCGCCTGCGACGAAATCCGCACGGGCGCCTTGCACGATCAATTCGTGGTGGATGTCCTGCAAGGCGGCGCCGGCACGTCGACCAACATGAACGCCAACGAAGTGGTGTGCAACCGCGCGCTGGAAATCCTCGGGCATCGGCGCGGCGAGTACCAGCACCTGCATCCGAACGAGGATGTGAACATGGCGCAGAGCACCAACGACGTCTATCCCACGGCGATCCGCCTCGCGACCTGCTGGGCCATCGAGCGCCTGCTGGCGGCCATGCGGCACCTGAAGGCGGCCTTCGAGCGCAAGGCGTCCGAATTCGCGCCGCTGTTGAAGATCGGCCGGACTCAGCTGCAGGACGCCGTGCCCATGACGCTGGGCCAGGAGTTTTCGACCTACGCCGTCATGCTGGACGAGGACATGGCGCGCCTGCGCGAGGCCGCGTCGCTGATCCGCGAAATCAACCTCGGTGCCACGGCCATCGGCACCGGCATCACGGCCCACCCCGAGTACGCCGCGCGGGCGCTGCGGCATCTGGTGCGGCTGACCGGGATCGAGCTGAGCACGGCACCGAACCTGATCGAAGCGACGCAGGACTGCGGCGCGTTCGTGCAACTCTCCGGCGTGCTCAAGCGCATCGCGGTGAAGCTGTCCAAGACCTGCAACGACCTGCGGCTGCTGTCCAGTGGCCCGCGCTCGGGCCTGGGCGAAATCAACCTGCCCGCCATGCAGGCCGGGTCGTCCATCATGCCCGGCAAAGTCAATCCGGTGATTCCGGAAGTGGTCAACCAGATCGCGTTCGAGGTGTTCGGTGCGGACACGACCGTGACCTTCGCCGCCGAGGCGGGCCAGCTCCAGCTCAACGCCTTCGAGCCGGTGATCGCCAACGCGCTTTTTCGCAGCTTCAAACACCTGACCCACGGGTGCATGGCGCTGGCCGACCGCTGCATCGACGGCATCACGGCCAACCCGGACCGGTTGCGCGAGAACATCGAGCGCTCGATCGCGCTGGTGACGGCCCTCAACCCGCTCATCGGCTACCAGGCGGCGACCGCCGTGGCCGCCGAGGCGTTCGCCAACGGGACGACTGTGCGCGACGTCGTGCTGGCGCGCCGCCTGCTCACCGAAGCCGAACTGAACGAAGCCCTCCACCCCGACGTCCTCACGCGGCCTCGGGTCTTCCTGTCCGGAGCCCGCCCATGAGCCCGTCCGTTCCGGGCCATGAACCGCGGGTGCGCCACCGGATGGCGCGCGGCCGGGGGAGGGCGCCCGTTCGACGCGGGTATGTCTTTTCCAGCGGGTGCCCTATATTCTCTTTTTTGATTCGACCGAGTGAAAAAGAGATGAGCACACCCGTCTTGCCGCCAGCTTCCTCGATTGACTATGCGGACCTGGGCAACCGGCTCAAGGCCTACCGCATCGGCGCGTCGCTGCAGGCCGAGGATGTGGCCGAGCAGCTCGGCGTGTCGCGCGCGGTGGTGTACCGCATGGAGAAGGGCGAGATCGTCAAGATCGAGACCCTGGAAAGGCTGGCCCAGCTGCTGAACACGTCGCTGGCCTCCTTGCTAGGGGTGGAGGTCGAGTACTACTCGAACGCCCTGGGTCTGTTCGAACGCATGCGCCAGCTCGAGCAGACATCCGACCGCATCCTGGCCCACTTCGAACCCATTTCCTTGCTGCTGACTTCCGACGAGTACCTGACGCACCTGCGGGAAATGCTGCTCGAGGCCTCGCCGAAGTCCCAGGGCAAAGCGCGCCAGGGCGAAGTGGAGGACATGCTGACCATCCTGGCCGAGCGTCGGCGGTTTTTCGAGCAGCGCCGCATGAGCATCGTGAGCCTGATCGGCATGCGCGAGCTGGAGCGCTTCGTGCTGACGGGGCTGGTCGGGCGGGTCGATCTCCCGCACGAGGTCCGGATGCAGCGCGTGCGGGCCGCGCGCAACGAAGTGGTGCGCATTGCCGATCTGATGGAGAGCGAGCCGCTGAATGTGCAGATCGGCCTGATCGACGATGCCATGCCCTCGTCGACCTTCCAGCTGTTCTCCGGGAACCAGCGCACCGTGCTGGCGGTGAGCCCTTTCCGGCTGGGCGAGTTGCCCAACGTGCGCAACGGCATTGCCACCGTGACCGCCTCACCCGAAGCCGTGCGCCTGTACGAGGACATGATCGGCCGCCTCTGGAAGAGCGCCTACAAGGGCCGCACGGGCGCGCAGCGCTTGCGGCGCCTGCTGGAGCGGGTGGACCCATTGACGGAGTCGCCATGATGCCCAACCCATCCTCCGCCCACGCGGTGGCCGAGCTGTTGATCGACGCGGGCTGCGTCAGCTGCCGAACCGATGAGCCTTTCCGCTTGCCATCGGGCTGGGCCAGCCCGGTGTACATGGATTGCCGGCGACTGATTTCGTTTCCACGGACGCGGCAGGTGCTGCTGGAGCAGGCCCTGGCCCGGCTTCGCGCCGCCGGCGCCCTGGAGGGCCTGGCCGCCGTGGCAGGAGGAGAGTCCAGCGGCATCGCCTTCGCGGCTTGGATGGCGGATGCCCTGAACCTGCCCCTGCAATACGTTCGCAAGCGGGCCGTGGGCCAGGCGCAGGTGGAAGGGGTGGTGGCGCCCGGCTCGGCGGTGCTGCTGGTGGACGACCTGATGGCCGCGGGCCTGTCCAAGCTCACCTTCTGCCAGGCACTGCGCGCGCGGGGTGCCGTGGTCCGCGACGTCTTCGTGGTCTTCGACTACGGCACCTTCGATGCCACCGCGATGCTGCACGCGCACCAGATGCGGGTCCATGCCCTGTGCACCTGGCAGGACGTGCTGGATGCCGCGCGCGGGCGCGATGGGTTCGACCCATCGGCCCTCGCGGAATGGGCCGCATTTCTTCGAAACCCGGGGACGTGGTCCGAGGCCCATGGTGGCATCGCATCCTCCCCCGTGTCCCCTGTCCCCGCTTAAAGGAGAACCTCCGGCATGACTTTTCAACACATCGCGCAGACGTTTGCGCAGGGCCTGGCGGGAACCGACCAGTTCAAGGCGTTCTACAAAGGCGCGTTCGCCCTCATGAAGACGGATCCGGACAACGCCGCGCTGTATTTCGTGGTGGGCGTCGCGGCCCACTCCTATGTGCAGAAGTTCGAAGACCAGGCGGTGGACCCCGCGCAGGCGGACCAGGCCAAGGCGACGCTCGACGCGTTCAATGCGCGCTTGCTGGCGTCGCTGTCCCAGTCGCCCGAGGAGCGCCTGGCCGCGGTGAGCGCCGTGGCGCTCGACTACGAGTGGAACGTCCAGGCGTTCTGAACGTCCCCGGGTGCCATGGCCGTCATCGGTGTCATGGGTTCGGGCTCCCGACCCTGGAACCGGCTCGCCAGACCACTGGGCGCGTGGATCGCCGAGGCTGGCCATCACCTGCTCACAGGCGGTGGCCAGGGCGTGATGGCGAGCGTGGGCAAGGCGTTTCACGAACACCCCGGCCGGCGCGGTTGCGCCATCGGGGTGCTGCCCACCCTGGCCGACCCCGAGCACGGTTTCCGACCGCTGGAGGGCTACCCCAACGCGCATGTCGACATCCGGATCGTCACGCCGCTCCCGCGCCGCGCCGCATCCGATCCACCCGGGCTGCACACGCGCAACCACGTGAACGTGCTGAGCAGCGACGTCGTCGTGGCCTTGCCGGGTGCGCACGGCACCCGCGATGAGGTGCGCCTGTGCCTGGCGTTCCACAAACCCGTCATCGGCTTCGGGCCGCGGGCGCAGTTCGCGGACATGCCGGGCGAGCTGTTGGTCGTGCAGCGCCTCGAGCGCGTCGTCGCGTTCATCGAAGACCGGCTGAAAGCCTGATCCCTTCGCCCCTCGGCACGCGCGCGTTCAGGCGCCGTTGCCGTAGTCCAGCCTGGGGTACCAGTCCGTGCCGCGCCCGCCCGGCGTGAGGTCCAGGATGTTCCACAGCGGCGTGGGGTCGGGCGCGCCGCGCGGGTCCTGGCCCGGGTCGGCCGTGCCGCCGAGCTCGGAGCCCCAGAAGTGCCGCACCTGGCCGTCGCGCCGCACCCAGACATCGAGCGCGGGCCACTCCTCGCCATTGGGTGCCAGGCCCCGGTAGTCGCGCGCGAAGCGGTCGCCCACCGTCGCGTAGAACTTCAGGTTCTTCCAGCCCCGCTCGCGCGCGAAGGCCAGTTGCCGCTCCACCGGCGAGCGGCCGATCACCGCCAGCGCCACGCGCTGCGAGAGGTCGCGCGCGGGAATGTCGAGCGAGCCGATGAACGCGGTGCACATCGGGCAGGGCCGCTCGCGTTGCGGTCCGTACATCCAGAAGTAGGTCACCAGCGTGTCGTGCGCGCCGAAGAGTGCCTGCCAGCCCACCGTCTTGCCGTTCTCGTCGCGGAACTCGTAGTCGGCCGCCATGCCGCCCGGCGGCAGCGCGCGCCGCTGCGCGGCCACGCGCTCGATGTGGCGCCGCAATTCGATCTCTTCGGCCAGCAGCGCCGTGCGCGCGGCGCGGTACTCGCTGCTGTCGTTGGGGTAGGGCTGGCTGGCCGCCCGGGCCAGGGCGGTGGCGGGCTGGAGAGAGGAGGTCATCGGAGGTCCTTTCCATGTGCTCGAGGCCGCCAGCCTAAGGCTTTCCCCGGGGCCTGTTGGTGCGTTACCTCACGCAGCGCCCGCCAGGCTCAGAGGTGCGCGAAGAACGCCAGCGCGGACGGCCGGTCGTTCAGGCCGTCGATGTAGGTGATGGGCACTTTCGACAGCTCTTCGTCCGTCACGTCGTTCAGGCAGCCCAGGTTCACGCCGATCATCTGGCCCATCGGCGTGTCGTTGCCGATGCCGAAGCTGCGCACACCACAGTGCCTGCAGAAGAGGTGGTGGTTCTTCATCGTGTGGAAGGGCAGGGCCGGCCAATATAGCCGGCCCTGCCCAGGCGGCACAATCGCGCGCATGAACCAACAAGTGATCGTGGCGGGCGGTGGCATTGGTGGACTGGCTTGCGCCCTGGCGCTGGCCCGCGCGGGCGTGCGCTCGGTGGTGCTGGAGCAGGCCGAGGCCTTCGGCGAGGTGGGGGCGGGCCTGCAGCTCGGGCCGAACGCGGTGCGCGTGCTGGCCGAGTGGGGCCTGATGGACGCCCTGCAGTCCTGCGCCGCGTTCCCGGAGGCGCTGCGCGTGCGCGACGCCCACCGGGCCACCCAGCTCGGCCACCTGCGCC
>Ga0247823_10000247_pt1 | contig 46189 bp, 51 predicted proteins | sample 13C_PalmiticAcid_2_FD_192426 | JGI IMG/M metagenome (GOLD analysis project Ga0247823, IMG submission 192426) | Soil microbial communities from agricultural site in Penn Yan, New York, United States - 13C_PalmiticAcid_Day30 | ecosystem: Environmental > Terrestrial > Soil > Agricultural land... | reverse complement strand
TTGGACCCCGCAACCGGCGCCGGAATGGCGGGGTGGGCGGCAGGAGCGAACCGGCAGTCCCGCCGGCAGAGGCGGGCCGCACCCGAAGGGCCGCAACGAAGAGAAGGAGCTGGCGCAGCCAGCTTGCGGCACGCCGCGGCGGGACTAGAGGGTAGCGACGCCCACCCCGCCAGATCGAGTGCCGGAGGCCGAACGCCGCCGCGCAAAGCGCGGCGACCGCAGCGCTTCAGCGCGCGGCGCTGCCCAGCGCCAGCGGCACTGCACCAGAGCTGCTCTCTCGATCCGGCCGGCCGTCGCGGCGGCGTGCGCACGCGCCCGTGTGCCAGCCGCCGCCGCGCCTTCCGGCCGGATCGAGCGTGCCACGCGGCACAAAGGCCCTGCGACCTCTGGTGGCCTGGAACAGGTCCGCCAGTGTGCGCTCCTTTGGTCCCCGCGTTCCGCTGGCGGGCACCGCCCAACGTCAGTGATCGCAACCCGAATGGGCCGAGACGCAAGGCGACTCGGCGACGCGACTCGCGGCGTAGAGCCCGGTCACGCAGAGCGTGAGACGCCCTGACACGCCATCATGGATTTGAGGCCCCTACGCTATTCTACGCTGGCGCTTCTTTCTGCCGCCGATGGCCGCAGAGTCCCCCAAATGCCCCAGAGAGGCTCTTTTCTCATCAGAAAATCCTGCTCAACCTTGCCCAGGGAGCACCAACAATCATCGCTGAAGGCAAGGTGATACCATGCAGACCGACACCCCCGACCGCATCCTCCGCCTGAAGGCCGTGCTTGCCCGCACCGGCCTCAGCCGCTCGACCATGTACCGCAAGATGGACAACGGCACCTTCCCCAGGAACATCAAGATCAGCACGCGCTGCACCGGCTGGCGGGAATCCGCGGTTGCGGAATGGCTGAAGAACCCGATGTTCTACAGCGTCGACGATTAGGCCGGGGACGCAAGGGGTCTGATCAGTCAGCAGAGGGAGGGTTGACCCGACCGCCGTTGATCACCCGTGAACCGATAACGGACTTTCAGGCCGCCTGGGAAATGCGGGGAAACGGACCATCCAGAAGCAGGTATGCGTCGTTGAAATCGGCGACCGACACCAGCGCGTCCCAGTCGTGAATTGTGATCTTCCCACCCCGCGCGGTAACGATTGATCGTTCTCTCAGCTCTTTCAGCGTTCGGTTGACGTGAACGCTCGTAAGGCCGGTAGCATCTCCCAGGTCGGCTTGCGTAACCGGGAACGGGAACATGCGCTTGTCGCCTTGACCAATGCGCTGATACCGGACCGCCATCTCGCAAAGCAGGTGCGCGGTCCGCGCAAGCGCATCTCGCCGACCGACATTGACCACCCATTCGGAAAAGATTGATCCGTCTGCAACACAGTCGCGCCAGAACGCTTCGGCAAGGCCATAGCGCAGAGCCGCAATGCGGCCGAGTTCCGTGTGCGGCACACGCAAGATCGTCGTCGGAGCGAGGGCCGCAAGGCCCCACCCCGCCTTCGGGCTGACCACCGACGGAAGATCAGCCATGTCACCGGGGATATAGAGACAGGTGGTCTGCCGAGCGCCCTCGCTATCTTGACTGAAGCGGCCAACAATCCCGTCCACAAGCAAGCAGGAATGATCGACCAATTCACCTTGCTGGACGAAGTCGACATGCGCGGCGACCTGCTTCATTTCACCTTTCAGGCCGAGGACGTCGCCCTTCTCCTCTTCGGTAAGTACAGAGCGCGAGGTGAGGCGATCCAGGAAGAGCTGAAGGGCACAGACGTGCGATGGAAGCATTGAACGAACTCCGGCCAGAAGGCGGGAGCGCACAGGTCTCACAGCCACCAGCGCCCGAAAACGTTACCGGTGATGCCAGTAGCTTACCACGGATGGACATTGCGCCCTACCCCTGATGGATCCCGGCTCGCAAGAGTACATCCATCACGGAAGCTCGCCCGGCTGCTCATACTGTTTGGGGTTGCAATAGCAGCGCACGTGGCAATCCGCCGGCATTGCGCCAAGTCCATATTGTTTGGGTCCGAACCGGTAGCCAGCGTCACGGGCGGTCTCGAGCGGCTACAGTGCTTGGTGAGGTGAATGGCAGCTGTCGCAGCTCCGGAGCCGAAAGCGACATGTCGGTTCCCGGCCGGAGCCGCCGGGTAGGTGTAGGCATGAGCTGACGGGCTGGAATGCGCCCGAAGTCGGTCATTCAGCACCGTCGCGCTGCTACCCGAAAGCTGCCGTTGGATCGGCGGAGGCGCACGGCAGCTAACGCGCTAAACCCGGCCATTCAAGATAGACAACGGCGCGGTGCGGCACCGCACGCGCGGCGTGAGCATTCCTCAGGGACATGCATGGACCTGCGCCATCGCCAACCAGTCTCGCACCCGAAAACTATACGCAAAACATATGCCGATGGACTTTAGTCACCCTCGTAATGCTATGCGGCGTTGTTCATAGAGCGGGCATCCCAGCCTGGAGCATCGATGACCGCCTCGACCCGCGATCCCGCTAGCGCCCCCGGCCATTCTCACCAGGAAAGTACCAGCAAGCTTGCTCTGGGAGCGCTGGGAGTGGTGTTCGGCGACATCGGGACGTCGCCGCTCTATGCGCTGAAGGAGAGCTTCGTCGGTCACCATCCGCTGACGGTGGATCAGCCGCACGTCTTCGGCGTGCTCTCGCTGATCTTCTGGACGATGATGCTGATCGTCACAGTCAAATATGTCTGGATGATCCTGCGTGCCGACAATCACGGCGAGGGCGGCAGCCTCGCACTGCTCGCCCTGATCGCGGACAAGGCGGGTCATCGCAAGTGGACTCCCGGCATCGTCATGCTCGGCATCCTCGCTGCGGCGCTGTTCTATGGCGACGCGATCATCACGCCCGCGATTTCCGTACTCTCGGCGGTGGAGGGTCTCACCGTTGTCCAGTCCAGCCTTTCGAGCTTCGTCATCCCGATCGCCATCGTCATCCTCATCGCACTGTTCGCGATCCAGTCGCACGGGACCGCAAAGGTCGGCGCGCTTTTCGGCCCGGTGATGGCAGTCTATTTCCTCGTCCTCGCCGTGTTGGGAGTCGTCAACATCGTCGACCGTCCCGAAATCCTCGGCATCCTCAATCCATGGTGGGCGGTCAATTTCTTCCTGATCGACTTCCAGCTGGCCTTTCTTGCCCTGGGCTCGGTCGTCCTCGCCGTAACCGGCGCGGAGGCGCTTTACGCGGACATGGGACATTTCGGCCGCAAGTCGATCTCGATTGCCTGGCTCTACGTCGCGCTCCCCTGCCTCATGCTCAACTATATGGGGCAGGGTTCATTGCTGCTCGGGCGACCCGAGGCCGCGGAAATTCCCTTCTTCCTGCTCGCGCCCGACTGGGCGCGGCTGCCGCTGGTGATCCTTGCCACCTGCGCCACGGTGATCGCGAGCCAGGCAGTGATATCGGGAGCATTCTCGGTCACGCAGCAGGCAGTGCAGCTCGGTTTCCTCCCCAGGCTGCGGATCCTGCATACAAGCGCCAGCGCCGTCGGCCAGATCTATGTTCCACTGGTGAACTGGGCGCTGTTGATCCTGGTGGTGCTGTTGGTGCTGGGCTTTCGCAGTTCGAGCAATCTAGCCGCGGCTTACGGCATCGCAGTTACGGGCACGATGTTCATTACCGCCTGCATGCTGGGAGTGCTCGCATTCGCAGTATGGAAGTGGTCGCCATGGATCGCGGGGCTCGTCACCGGCGGCTTCCTGCTGATCGACGGTCTCTATTTCGCATCGAACCTCACCAAGATCCCCGACGGCGGCTGGTTCCCGTTGCTGATCGCCGGCATCGTTTTCACTTGCCTCACCACCTGGGCGACTGGGCGCAAACTGGTGCGCCAGCGCCTTGAGGACGGCGCGATGTCACTCGAGCTGTTCGGGACGTCGGCAAGCACAATCCAGCGCGTACCCGGCACCGCAGTTTTCCTTGCCTCCAGCCAGGAAGGTGTCCCGCCGGCGCTTCTGCATAATGTGAAGCACAACAAGGTCATGCACGAGCGCGTGATCATCGCCACTGTGGTGATCGCCAAAATACCACACGTTCCGGCGGAGGAGCGGCTCACCATCACGCCGGTCGCAGGCGCAATCCATCGCTGCAAGATCAACTACGGCTTCATGGACGAAGTCGATGTGCCGGCCGCGCTGCGAACCTGCTCGGCATGGACGCCTCCCCTCGTCCCGATGGAGACGAGCTATTTCCTCGGACGCCAGACGCTCATCGCCTCCGATCGGCCGGGCATGGCGATCTGGCGGGAGAAGCTGTTCGCCTGGATGGTACGCAACGCGGAGAGCGCGATGGACTATTTCAAGCTGCCCACCAACCGGGTGGTAGAGCTGGGCTCGCAGCTGGAGATCTGACGTGCGGCGGGGGCACCCCACTACGCAAATACTATGCAGATGCCCCGCACTCCCTCTCGATAAGCAACGCGACCCGCTCCTAATAGACAGCCCTCAGATCCCGGCCCGCACCTCCTGCGCGGCGCATCATCATGGGGGAAGTCAACATGAAGTTCGTAACGGCCTTTACGGCCGCGTTCAGCGTTTTCGCGATTGCCACTCCGGTTTTCGCACAGGATGTGCCGCCCGCTGCAGAAGCGGCACCGGTGACAGTGAGCGGGTCCGCAACGGTAGCATCGGACTATCGCTTCCGTGGCGTCTCGCAGACCAACAACGAGATGGCGGTGCAGGCGGGCGTCACCGTGTCACACGATAGCGGCCTCTATGTCGGCGCGTGGGGATCGAACCTTGCAGGATGGGGCACGTTCGGGGGCGCCAACATGGAGCTCGATCTGATCGCCGGCTTCAAGCAGAAGCTGGGCGACAATGCCGCGCTCGATGTCGGTGTAACCTGGTACTTGTACCCGGGCGGCGCCGACAAGACCGACTTCGCCGAGCCCTATATCAAGCTGTCAGGTACCGCGGGTCCGGTCACGTTGCTCGCCGGCGTCGCCTATGCGCCCGCGCAGGAAGCGCTCGGCCGCTGGTACAATAGCGGCGCAGATGCCGCCGCAGGTATCTACAACAATCCGGGCGACAAGGAGGACAATTTGTACCTCTGGGGCGACGCCGCTATGCCGATCTCGAGCACGCCCGTCACCGCCAAGGCGCATATCGGCTATTCGGACGGCAATTCCGGGCTCGGCCCCAACGCTACCAGCCTCGCACCGACCGGAAGCTATCTCGATTGGTCGGTCGGCGTCGACGCCACCTGGGAGAACCTGACCTTCGGCGTGTCCTGGGTGGGCACCGACATCAGCGACGCCGACGCGGCGTACCTCCAGCCGAGCTTCAGCAACGGACAGGACGGCACCGGCTCCATCGCGCGCGGGACCGGCCTCGTCTCGTTGACCGCCGCTTTCTGAGGGAAGGAATGACCCATGCAGGACCTGCTCTGGATAGCGATCATCGGAGGGTTGCTGGCGCTTACGCTCGCTTATGTCCGTCTGTGCGACAAAGCGTGAGGACGCGGCCATGACCCTCGACCTCTGGCTCGCAGCCGCAACGGCCCTTGGCCTTCTCCTGTATCTGGTGGCGGTGCTCGTCCGCCCCGAACGCTTCTGAAGGAGCGGAACCCATGACACTCCAGGGCTGGATCCTGATCCTCGCCTTCACAGGCATATTGCTGGCGCTCACCAAACCGGTGGGTGCCTGGCTGTTCGCGTTATACGAGGGCCGTCGGACGCCGTTGCATGTCGTGCTCGGCCCAGTCGAGCGCGGCTTCTACAAGCTCGCCGGCGTCGATCCGGACGCCGAACAGAGCTGGCGGCGCTACGCGGTGCACATGCTTATCTTCAACGCGGTGCTGCTGCTGTTCACCTACGCCGTGCTGCGGCTTCAGGGCGTGCTGCCGGGCAACCCGCAGGGGCTGTCCGGGCTGTCCGGGCACCTGTCGTTCAACACCGCGGTCAGCTTCACCACCAACACCAACTGGCAGAGCTATGGCGGTGAATCGACGATGTCGAACCTCAGCCAGATGCTCGGGCTTACCATTCACAACTTCCTGTCGGCAGCCACCGGCATCGCGCTGGCATTTGCGCTGTTCCGCGGCTTCGCTCGACGCTCGGCCGCCACGATCGGCAACTTCTGGGCCGACGCGACCCGGGTCACCCTCTATCTGCTGCTGCCGCTCTGCATCGTCTACGCGCTGTTCCTCATCGCGAGCGGCGTGCCGCAGACGTTCGCTGGCGTGGTCGACGTCAACACGCTCGAGGGCGCGAAGCAGTCGATTCTGCTCGGCCCGGTTGCCAGCCAGGAAGCGATCAAGATGCTCGGCACCAATGGTGGCGGCTTCTTCAACGCCAACAGCGCACATCCCTTCGAGAATCCGACGGCGCTGACCAACCTGGTCCAGATGCTGTCGATCTTCACGATCGGCTTTGGTCTCACCTGGTGCTTCGGCAAGGCTGTCGGCAACACCCGGCAAGGCTGGGCGATCCTCTCGGCAATGGTGATCCTGTTCCTTGCGGGCGTCGCCGTGACCTATTGGCAGGAAGCCGCAGGCAATCCGATCCTCCACAATCTCGGCGTCGCCGGCGGCAATATGGAAGGTAAAGAAGTCCGCTTCGGCATTGCCGCGAGTGCGCTCTTCTCGGTGGTCACCACCGCCGCATCGTGCGGCGCGGTCAATTCGATGCACGACAGCTTCACGGCGCTTGGCGGCATGATCCCGCTGTTCAACATGCAACTCGGCGAAGTGGTGATCGGCGGCGTCGGCGCGGGCATCTACGGCTTCCTCCTCTTCGCCATCCTCGCGGTGTTCGTCGCCGGACTGATGGTTGGCCGCACCCCCGAATATGTCGGCAAGAAGATCGAAAGCCGCGAAGTCAAACTGGCGGTGCTCGCCATCGCCATCCTGCCGCTGATCATCCTCGGCTTCACTGCACTGTCTTCGGTGCTCGAGCCGGGGCTGGCGGGGCCGCTCAACAAGGGGCCGCACGGCTTCAGCGAGATCCTCTACGCCTTCAGCAGCGGCGTCGCGAACAACGGTTCGGCCTTTGCCGGCCTGACGGCGAACACGCCCTATTACAACGCGCTGCTGGGCGTCGCGATGTGGCTGGGCCGCTTCTTCATCATCGTGCCGATGCTGGCGATCGCCGGGAGCCTCGCGGCGAAGAAGTACACGCCGGAAAGCGCAGGCTCGTTTCCGACCACCGGCGGCCTTTGGGTCGGCCTGCTGGTCGGGATCATCCTGATCCTGGGCGGTCTCACCTTCCTGCCGGGCCTCGCGCTCGGTCCCATCGCCGATCATCTCGCGATGATCCGCGGCCAATCGTTCTGACGGGAGCGCCACCATGGCTCGCACCGCGACAAAGTCGCTGTTCACCGCAGATCTGATCGTTCCAGCGATCAAGGATGCTTTCAAGAAACTCAATCCAAAGGAGCTGATCCGCAATCCGGTGATGTTCGTCACTGCATGCGTCGCGTTCCTTCTGACGATCCTGATCAATGTCGGCGGCGATGGCCTGTCGATCGGGTTCAAGGTCCAGCTTGTCGTGTGGCTCTGGCTGACGGTGCTGTTCGGCACGTTCGCCGAGGCACTGGCCGAAGGCCGCGGCAAGGCGCAGGCGGCGAGCCTTCGTGCCACCAAGGCGGAGCTTACGGCGAAAAAGCTCAAGGACGGCCGGGCTCAGCAGGTTCCGGCCAGCCAGCTTCGTGCCGGCGACATCGTCCTCGTCGAGACCGGCGACCTGATCCCGGCGGACGGCGAAGTGATCGAGGGCGTCGCATCGGTTAACGAAGCGGCGATAACCGGGGAGAGCGCGCCGGTGATCCGCGAGGCGGGCGGCGACCGCTCGGCGGTGACCGCGGGCACCCGTGTGATCTCCGACGAGATCAAGGTGCGCGTGACCGCCGATCCCGGCCAGGGATTTCTCGATCGGATGATCGCTTTGGTCGAAGGCGCCGAGCGGCAGAAGACGCCGAACGAAGTCGCGCTGACGATTCTGCTCGTCGGGCTGACGATCATCTTCCTGATCGCAGTCTCCACCATTCCCGGCTTCGCCAGCTATGCCGGCGGCAGTATTCCGGTGGCGATCCTCGCCGCTTTGCTGATCACGCTGATCCCGACGACGATCGCGGCTCTGCTCTCGGCGATCGGCATTGCAGGCATGGACCGGCTGGTGCGCTTCAATGTGCTCGCCAAATCCGGTCGTGCGGTAGAGGCGGCGGGCGATGTCGACGTGCTGCTGCTCGACAAGACCGGCACGATCACGATCGGCGACCGGCAGGCGAGCGAATTCCGCGCCGTAGGGGGCGTTTCGCAGCATGATCTGGCCGAAGCCGCGCTTCTCGCCAGCCTCGCCGACGAGACCCCCGAAGGGCGCTCGATCGTCGTGCTGGCACGGGAGAAGTTTCACGTCGCGGCCACGGCGTTACCCGGCGACGCCGAAGTGATCCCGTTCACGGCGCAGACCCGCATCTCCGGGGTCAAGCTTGGCGGGTCGCTGATCCAGAAGGGCGCTGTCGATTCGGTGCTGCGGGCCAATCCCGGGCTCGGCGAGACCGCTGCGGCCACCGAACTGCGGCGCGTGACTGACGAGATCGCCCGTGCCGGCGGCACGCCGCTCGCGGTCGCGCAGGACGGGCGGCTGCTCGGCGCAATCTTCCTCAAGGACGTCGTCAAGGCAGGCATTCGCGAGCGCTTCGGCGAGCTCCGGACGATGGGCATCCGCACAGTGATGATCACCGGCGACAATCCGCTCACCGCAGCGGCGATCGCCGCCGAGGCGGGAGTCGACGATTTCCTCGCCCAGGCGACGCCCGAGGACAAGCTCGCGCTGATCCGCAAGGAGCAGCAGGGTGGCAAGCTGGTGGCGATGTGCGGCGACGGGACCAACGACGCCCCCGCGCTGGCTCAAGCCGATGTCGGTGTGGCGATGAATACGGGTACCCAGGCCGCGCGGGAGGCCGGCAACATGGTCGATCTCGATAGCGATCCGACCAAGCTCATCGAAGTGGTGGGTCTCGGCAAGCAGCTGCTGATGACGCGCGGTGCGCTGACCACCTTCTCGGTCGCCAACGACGTCGCAAAGTATTTCGCGATCATCCCGGCGATGTTCGTTGCGCTCTATCCCGGGCTCGGCGTGCTCAACGTGATGGGATTGGGGACGCCTGAAAGCGCGATTCTGTCGGCGATCATTTTCAACGCGCTGATCATCCCGCTGCTGGTGCCGCTGGCGCTCAGGGGCGTGACCTACAAGCCGATGGCTGCGGGGCCGCTGCTGGCACGTAACCTTGCCATCTACGGTCTCGGCGGCCTCGTCGCGCCGTTCATCGGCATCAAGATCATCGACCTGGCCGTCAACGGCCTGGGTCTCGCCTGAGGAGCATTCTGATGGGCAAGGACTTTATTACTTCGCTGCGGCCGGCGATCGTACTCACGATCCTGTTCGCGATCCTGCTTGGGCTGGTCTATCCGTTCGCGATGACCGGCATCGGACAGGCGATCTTTCCATCACAGGCCAATGGCAGCCTGGTCCGCGATGCGGGCGGCCGTGTCGTCGGTTCGACCGTGCTTGGCCAGGCGTTCACGTCGGAGCGTTATTTCCAGACGCGCCCTTCGGCGGCCGGCAACGGATATGATGCGCTGGCCTCTTCAGGCTCGAACCTCGGCCCGACCTCGCAGGCGCTGGTCGATCGTGTGAAGCCCGACATCGAGAAGCGTCGCGGCGAAGGCATTGCTGGTCCCGTGCCTGCGGACCTCGTCACCGCCAGCGGCTCAGGTCTCGATCCCGATCTCTCGCCGGAAGCCGCACGCGCGCAGATCGCGCGAGTCGCCCGGATCCGTGGGCTGGAGGAGCCGCGGGTCAGGGCACTGGTCGAGGCCAATGTCGAGCACCCGTTGTTCGGCGTCCTTGGCGAACCCCGCGTCAACGTACTCGCGCTCAACCGGCAGCTCGATCGGCTCGGCGCCGCGCGTTGACGGATCGGGACCGACCCGCACCCGAGGCCTTTCTGCGCGCGGCGGCGCAGGAAGGCCGAGGCCGCCTGAAGATCTTCCTCGGGGCGGCGCCTGGGGTTGGCAAGACCTATGAGATGCTCTCCGAGGGCGCGGCGCGACGACGTTCGGGAACGGACGTCGTCATCGGCGTTGTGGAGACCCATGGCCGCGCCGAAACGGAGGCGCTTACCCGCGGCCTCGAGATCCTGCCGCGTCGGGCGATCGAGTATGAAGCCCGCAAGCTCACCGAGATGGACCTCGACGCGCTGCTCGAGCGGCGTCCTGCGCTCGCGCTCGTTGATGAACTCGCGCACACCAACGCGCCCGGCAGCCGCCATACGAAGCGCTACCAGGATGTCGAGGAACTGCTCGACGCCGGCATTGATGTGTATTCCACGGTCAACATCCAGCATGTCGAGAGCCTCAACGACGTCGTCGCATCCTTTACCCGGGTCCGCGTCCGCGAGACGGTGCCCGACAGCATCCTTGAGACTGCCGAGATCGAAGTCGTCGACATCCCTCCCGACGAGCTGATCGAGCGGCTCAAGGAGGGTAAGGTCTATCTGCCGCAAGAGGCCTCGCGGGCGCTCTCGCACTTCTTCTCCAAATCAAATCTCTCCGCGTTGCGCGAGCTGGCGCTGCGCCGGGCGGCGCAGGCAGTCGACGCGCAGATGCTCGATCATCTCCGCGCCAATGCGCTGGGCGGGACCTGGGCGGGCAGCGAACGTATCCTCGTCGCGGTCAGCGAGCTTCCGGGCGCCGAGGAACTGGTGCGTGCCGCCAAACGCATCGCCGACGCCGCGCATGCGACATGGACCGCAGTCCATGTCGAGACGCCACGCAGCCGCATGCTGGCCGAGCCCGAGCTTCGCCGCGTCGCTGCTACGCTCAACCTCGCGTCGCGGCTCGGGGCGGCTGTGGCGAGCGTGCCTGCAACGACGGTCGTGGATGGCCTGAAGACGTACGCGCGCGATGCAAGGGCCACTCAGCTGGTGGTCGGCAAGTCGGCGCGATCGCGCTGGTTCGAGCTGCGCCACGGCTCGGTGGTCGATCGTCTGATCCGGGAGACGCCGGGCGTCGCGGTCCACGTCCTTCCGCTCGCCGAAGCCGCAGCCCCGGCGCCGCGTCTCGCGCCGAAGCGCAGCAGCTGGGGCACGCGCGCCGGCTATTTCTGGACCAGTCTGATGGTCGCGGCAGTGACCGCCATCGGCTCCGCACTGTTCCACATCCTCGATCTGGGGAATGTCGCGCTCCTCTACCTGCTCCCCGTCATGGCGGCGGCGAGCCTGTTCGGATTGCGCACGGGTCTCTATGCCGGCCTGCTCTCGAGCCTCACTTACAACTATTTTTTCCTGCCTCCCACCGGCACGCTGTCGGTCAGCAATCCCGAGAACGTCATCTCGATCTTCGTGCTGCTGGGAGTGGCAGTGGTGACGAGTCAACTCACGGCGCGGGTCCGCGCCCAGGCCGATCTCGCTACCGCCAGTGCGCGGGCCAACGCCACGCTGGCCGGCTATTTGCGCCAGCTCACCGTCCTGAACGATCACGCGGAGGTCGCCCGCGCGGCGTGCCGGGAGATCGCCGACCTGCTCGAAGTCCGCGTGGCCCTGATCGAGCGGACCGACACGGGCCTCTCGGTGCAGGCTGCGAGCGAACCGGACACGCGCCTCGAGACAATGGAACTGGCCGCCGCGCAATGGGTGTGGGACACCGCGCAGCCGGCCGGCCGCGGGACGGGAACGCTGACCGCATCGGACTGGCAATTCCAGCCGCTTCGCGCCGGCGAACGGGTACTCGCCGTGCTCGGCGTGGCGCGCGATGACGGCAGGGACCCGATCCGTTCCGACCAGCTGGGGCTGCTCAGCAGCTTGCTCGACCAGACGTCGCTGGCGCTCGAAAGGCTCCGGCTCGAGGTCGAGATGCGCGACGTCGATGCCGTCCGCGAGCGGGACCGGCTTCGCGCTGCCTTGCTTTCGTCTGTGAGCCACGACCTTCGAACCCCATTGACCTCGGTGCTGGCCGCGGCGGGTGAATTGCGCCAGCGCAGCGACGACCCGCTGATCGCGACGATCGAAAGCGAGGCGATGCGCCTCAACCGTTTCGTCGGAAACTTGCTCGACATGGCGCGCGTCGAGGCGGGCGCGCTGCGGCTCAATCTCGAGCCGGTGGACCTGACCGACACGGTTGCGGCCGCCGTGCATGACACCCGGCGTTCGCTCGAGGGGCACGCGATCCAGCTCGATGTCCCCCCGGACCTGCCGCTCGTGCGCCTGGACCCGCAGCTCTTCCATCATTGCCTGCTCAACCTGCTCGACAATGCCGGGCGCTATGGTGATCCCGGGACACCGATCATCGTGCGAGCGGAGCGCCTGCCTGACTCGCTGACACTGTCCGTCATCGATCGGGGGCCGGGCCTTCCGGCAGGGCGCGAGACCGAAGTGTTCGAGACGTTCCGGCGGCTCGAGGGGTCGGACCGGTCGATCAGCGGCACCGGTCTTGGTCTTGCGATCGTCAAGGCGTTCGCCGAGGCGATGGGCATGACGGTGAGCGCCGGCAACAACGACGATGGGACCGGCGCCCGGTTCAGCATTCACTTTCCCGAGCATCTGCTGGTGCGCGGGTCGGATCTAGGGATGGACGTATGAGTGGCCAACGCATCCTGGTCGTGGATGACGATCTGCACATCAGACGGCTGCTGCAGGCCACGCTCATCCGTGGCGGCTACGAGCCGATCGAGGCGACGACCGCGGCCGAGGCGCTTCAGCAGGCGAAGTCCGCCCATCCTGATGCGATCCTGCTCGATCTGGGCCTGCCCGACCGCGACGGACTCGAGATCGTCGCACTGCTCAAGCAGCAAAGTCCGGTGCCGATCCTCGTTGTCTCGGCACGCGACGCGACCGATCAGAAGGTCGCCGCGCTGGATCTCGGGGCGGACGATTATGTCACGAAGCCGTTCGACAGCGAGGAAGTGCTCGCCCGCCTTCGCGCATCGCTGCGCCATCACCTGATCGCACAAGGGGCTTCACCGATTGTGCGGACCCACGGACTCGCCATCGACTTGACCAATCGCGAGATCACCCGCGACGGCGCCGAGGTGCACCTTACCCGAAAGGAATTCGAGGTACTCCGCCAGCTGGCGCTCAGCCCCGGGCGCGTGGTGACGCATCAGCGCATCCTCGAGGCCGCCTGGCCCTATGATCACGACAAACGGGTAGATTATCTGCGGATCGTCGTGCGCAACTTGCGCCAGAAGCTCGAGCCGGACCCCACCCGGCCGGCGATCATCGTGAACGAGCTCGGGGTCGGCTATCGGCTGATGCCGGATTCGGAGAAAGCAGCCTGAGCCGTACTCCGCGATCGAATTGCTATGATAATGCTATGGAAAGCCCGGTTTCTCCGGCTCGTTTCCCAATGCGCCGATGGATAGATGAAGTGCCGCAATCACGGAGTGCGGCATGTTCAAACCTCAGCAATCGCGGATGCCCGACGCCGCTATTCGTCTGGGCGGTCTGGCGATGCTCCCGCTCGGCGCGCTTTCGATCGACCTGCTCTCCAGGCTCGTGCACGGCAGGCCGCATCCGGCTACTTTTCTTGAGCTCTGCCTCGCCGCCTCGACCTTCCTCTGCCTGAGCATCGGATCGGCGCTGCTGATGCTCGGATCGCACATCTTCGACAAGGTGGAGATATCGCCACGCTGGGCCCGGCCTCAGGATCGGCATTTAAGTCCTGACGAACTGCCGGCGCGTACCAATCCGCCCGTGAGCTCGAACCTGCCGGGCGAAGTCGCGCACCGCGCGGCCGGTGACGCACAATGAAGGATATTCGCGATGGCACTTGCGCCGGCGAGCGCCTCCGTCCTCTCGACCTGAAGCCCGTGTCCGCAGACGTGGCGGGGCAGTCGGCCGATACGCCTGCCTGTGCCTCCCGGTCACGGAGGCTCACCGGCAAGCTCAGCCTGGCGGCCTTCCGGGACGCAGTGGACCGAAAGTGAGCGCATATCAGGGCCAGTGCTCTTTCTTCTTTTCGTGGCGGTGCTGATGATCGCCGCTCGCCTGTTGCTGCGCGGCGATCGGCGTCCTCCCGTGCTGCCGAACGAGAATCCAACAGCCGCATTTCACGAGCCCGCACGCCGGGCGCAGTCGAGAGATCGGCGCTGAACCCTTGTTGGGCGGTGTCTGGCCGGCGGTGTCTGGCGGCGACGCTGTCCGCGCAAGGAATTGGAGAGTAAGCCGTGATCTGCCGGATCTCCCTCACGATCGCCTTGTTCAATCTGATCTTTCTGTTCTGGATCGCGAGGAAACTGAAACGGCCGCGGTCATGATGCGCTTCCCTGCCCGGCAATCCAATGCCACCCGGCACGATTGAACCGGGCGCACAGCATGGTGCGGGCAGAAGCGGTGACGCCGAGAACCACAACGATAGGGAAGCTTTCCGCACCGCGGGTTTATGGCTCGAGGTGACTCCGCGCCAATCGACATTTGCGTGCGGGATCTGATCCCTGCCACCAGCTCCGCAAAGATCGTGGCGATAGTTCAAGCTGCGCGGGATTTAATGCAAAAGCTGCCCTTCGGGGGCTGCTCCCACGACGGTGTTGGCAAGAAGTTGCGCGGCGAGGGCCGAGAAGCAAACGACTTCCGAAGCGCCGGTCGCCAGGAATGTATCCCGAAGCGCCATGCGCTGGACCGTCGCGGAGATCTGGGCGCGGGGTGAGGCTGCTCGTGCTACCCGCACATATTCGAGCGCTTCTTCCGTCGATGCGCAATCCACCACGACCCGCCTCGCATTCCGCAGACAGGAGAGATGCAAGTGCCTGTGAGCGACCAGCCCGAGTGCGGATGCGCGCGTTGCCTCCTGCTGGACCTTGGTCGACACTACCAGATTCAACAATGGCTGACCTTGCCTGATCAGCATGCGCGCGGCAGCCTCAGCGCAGACGCCGAAGCCCAAAAACAATGTCGATATGGGCTGACCCACCTCTCCCATTGCATGAACATCTCCGCTAGCGATGAGTTTGTCGAGCTAATGTGAACGCCCGTGACGCAGCGTCCCCGGAGGAAGAATGAGCGATCCCTTGGCTGAAGCATCGAACGCCGGATCGTCGGAGAGTCATCAGCGTGAGGGACTGACCAAACTTGCGGTGGGGGCGATCGGGATCGTCTTTGGCGACATTGGCACCAGCCCGATTTATGCGTTCCGTGAGACTTTCGCCGGACACCATCCGCTCGCGCCGGATGCGCTCCACATCTACGGCGTCTTGAGCCTGATCTTCTGGTCGATGATGATCGTGGTCACGATCAAATACGTCACCGTCATCATGCGAGCCGACAACAAAGGGGAAGGTGGGAGCCTGGCGCTCCTCGCCCTGATCAGCCGCAAGGTTCGTGAGAGGCGATGGACTGCAGGCCTCGTGCTCTTGGGCGTATTCGCGTGCGCGCTGTTCTACGGTGACAGCATGATTACGCCGGCCATCTCGGTCCTGTCGGCCGTCGAAGGGCTCACCACCATTCAGCCTGCAGCGGGCCCCTTCGTGGTTCCGCTTGCGATTGTAATCCTGATTGGTCTTTTCGCTATCCAGTCGCACGGCACAGCCCGGGTGGGCACCTTCTTCGGCCCCATCATGCTGCTCTATTTCGCGACCCTCTCCGTACTGGGGGTCATGCACATCGTTGCAGCCCCCGGCATCATCCTCGAGACACTGAACCCGCTCAACGCGCTCTCCTTCTTCACGAGCGACGGGCTGCGGGCATTCCTTGCACTCGGCTCGGTCGTGCTCGCGGTTACGGGTGCTGAGGCACTCTACGCGGACATGGGACACTTCGGGCGTCGCCCGATCGGCGTGTCATGGCTCGTCTTCGTCATGCCGGCGCTCATGCTGAACTACATGGGCCAAGGTGCAATGCTGATCTCGCTCGAGCCGGCCGCCGCCGTGGAGGCCGTGAAAAACCCCTTCTTCCTGCTTGCGCCCGAACTGCTGCGCCTCCCTCTCGTGATCCTCGCCACGCTGGCCACCATCATCGCGAGCCAGGCCGTGATCTCCGGCGCCTTCTCGGTTACTCAGCAGGCAATCCACCTCGGCTTCATTCCCCGCCTCCGGATCCGCCACACGAGCCAGGCATCGGTTGGCCAGATCTACATCCCGGCGATCAACTGGTCGCTGATGATCATGGTGATCTTGCTCGTCCTCTTCTTCCAGACCTCCAGCAATCTGGCCGCCGCCTATGGGATCGCCGTTACCGGTGCCATGTTCATCGACACCTGCCTTCTCACCGTCGTACTGCTGTCGCTCTGGAAGTGGTCGCCATGGAAGGCGCTCCCCCTGCTGGCGCTGTTCTTCGTCGTGGACATCGCCTATTTCGGAGCGAACCTCGCCAAGGTCCCCGACGGCGGCTGGTTCCCGCTCCTGGTCGGCCTGATCGCTTTCACCTTCCTCACCACCTGGGCTACCGGCAGAAAGCTGCTGATCAATCAGATGCGTCAGAACGAGATGCCGGTGGCCAGGTTCATCGAGATGGTGGATGGCGCCGCATCACGCGCTCCGGGAACCGCGATTTTCCTGACCTCGCAGGCGGACGGAGTACCCCACGCCCTCCTCCAGAACTACAAGCATAATCGGGTCGTGCACCAGCGCAGCCTGTTCGTGCGGGTCGCGATCCAGGATGTGCCCTATGCCGACCCGGACCGGCAGGTCGAAGTCGAAAATCTCGGGTGCGGTTTTTACCGCGTGACTCTCAATCGGGGCTTCATGGAGGAGATGAACGTCCCCGAGGTTCTCGAGCGCCTTCATTCGATCGGAGGCTCGTTGGTCCCGGCGGAGGCCAGCTATTTCCTCAGCCGGCAGACCCCGCTCGCCTCGAAGATCAAGGGGATGGCGATCTGGCGCGAGCGACTGTTCGCCTGGATGATGCGAAACGCCGAGAGTCCGATGGAATTTTTCTGTCTGCCCTCCGACCGGGTCGTCGAGCTGGGCTCCCAGGTGAAGATCTGAAGTGGTGGACCTCAGGGCGGCCATGCCACCTTCGGCAGCGGTTCGGTGCGGCGTCTCTCTTACGGTTGAGGCATGAATGACGGTCGTCGCGGCGTATCTCTATCAAAACGGAAAGCGCGTTCGTTCCGTAGGCATCGACGAGCGAGTTGATTGTCCCGAGGACAAGACCGAATTTGTCTGGATCGGGCTCGTGGATCCCACCGACGACGAGCTTCGGGTGCTCCAGCAAACCTATAACTTGCATCCCCTCGCCGTTGAGGATGCCCGCAAGGGCGACCAGCTTCCGAAAGTTGACATCTACGGTGACCAGCTGTTCGTCGTGGCGCGCACGGCGCAGCTCGAAGAAGACCAGATCGCGTATGGCGAAACTGCGCTGTTCGTGGGGCATAGCCACCTCATCAGCGTCCGCCATGGCTCCGCAAGGAGCCATACGGCTTTGCGCGAGTATCTCGAAGCCGCCCCGTCCCTGCTGATGCATGGTGTCGACTATGTGCTCCATGCCATCCTGGACTTCATCGTCGACGGATATCTGCCGACGGTTGAGACGATCGAGGACGAGGTTCTGGCAATGGAACAGCAGACGCTCGACCATTTCCTCGGGCGTGAAGAGATCAATCGTATCTTCAAGCTCCGCCGCGAGCTCATCCGGTTCCAGAGGGTGCTGGGGCCGATGAGCGAGGTCGCGGCGAAGTTCGTGCGCCTGGATTTGCCCTGCATCGATCCGGAAGCACGGCCTTACTTCAGCGATGTGCTCGACCATGTCAGGCGCGTGCAGCTCATGGTGGGCGGCCTGGGTGAGGTTCTGACCTCGGTTTTTGAGTTCAGTAACCTGCTTGAACAGCAACGGACCGGCGCGATCACACGGCAACTGGCGGCGTGGGCAGCAATTCTCGCAGTACCCACGGCGATTGCCGGCATTTACGGTATGAATTTCGAGCACATGCCGGAGCTCAGGACTCAGTACGGCTATTATGTCGTGCTCGGCGTCATCCTTTTCATATGCGCGCTGTTATATGCCCGGTTCAGGCGAGTGGGCTGGCTCTGAAGCGCTGATCATCCCGCTGGAATCAGGCTTGCTGCTGGAACGGCCCAGTGAGGTGGAAACGACCCGGCGTCGACGGCGCGAAGCCGGGGTCGCCCTTCACCTCCGCCCGACCACAGCGACTGCTGCTCAGCTCGCCCTGCCAGCAGAGGACGACGCCTCCCCCGAGCTGCGAGAAGGTCAGCCGCTTGGCCGGTCCACAGGTGTCAGCCGAGATTGCGGGTCTGATTGCTCCTCAAGCGCACGAAATGTGCACATGCCGGTGGGATGACCGTCACGACGACCGTGAGCATGAGCCACAGCGGTCCGAATCTGAGAAGATCCGGTCGGATGAAGAAGACGGCAAGCAACACCAGAACATAGGCCGCGGCTGGCACCAGCGAAGCAGCGATGAGCTTTCGGTCTCGAGACGTCATTTCTGCAAACCTTTCCTGGCCTCGAACTGCAGTCCGGGACGGAGCCGGGTCCCCCAACTCGCCACGCCGGCCCCGCTCTGGAGCATTGCCCTCGACAGCCGAAGGGATGTCGATCTTCAATCCCGGGACGAAGCGGCGTTGAGTGGGAAACAACATTAGCATGTTTCCTGGGCCATGTACCGCTCAGGAAGACGATCGCCGCGACCTTCATGACAACGCCCGCGGTGGTCGGGCAGCGCCTCCGCCTCGCCTCGGTCTGGCCCCGGCTGCACGACATCTATGCCGAAGACGGCATGACGCTTGAGCAGCTCATGGCCTTTTCGGTGTCGGACGATCATGCACGGCAGGAACAGGTCTGGGAGCTGCTCCAGTCGAGCCATAACCGGCAGCCCTGGATGATCCGGCACAAGCTCACCGAGGAAACGGTGCGCGCGTCGGACAAGCTCCTCCCTTGAGCACCACTCTCGTGCCGGAAGTGCAGCTATTCCGGCTTCACTCCCGAAGGCGGACCGACAGCAAACGGCCAGAAGCGAAAGGGCCGCTTTCCGCATGAGCTGCCGTTCGGCAATGCGCCCGATTGTTGCCTTCCAGAGGGCTGAGTCAGGTTCCCGATACCTGCCCTCCGTTCATTTTCGATTGAATGCCCTGATGTGGCGCATTCTTGGTTATCCGCCGTGGTTGACGACCGAGTAGAGCGATGGGAGAGTACGCCCATCGATATTCGCGATTATGAGCCGTTTTGGGCAACATATTTGCGCGCTGTTGGCTTCACATACGCCGGCCTTCTTGCAGCTAGCTGGTTAGGTCTCGCCGCATGCGGATTGTTGGTGTCCTGGACGATCTTGGTGCCTGTCGTGGCGCTCGCTGCTGTGACGATGGCCGCTATGTTCATGATGATGTTCTGAACGCGGCTCTGGCGAGCTAGCCACCGTAACCCGTGTGGGAAAACGGCCGGCAGCGATGCGCCCCCTCTCTGCCATTGCGTACAGCTTTCGCGATTCCCGAAACCTACCCTTTGTTCATGTTGGAAGCATCCAACTTCCGAATGGCTCATGAGTGAACCGCAGGCAGAGCAAGCCGCAGACACGGGTACAGGCCGGCAATAGGGTGGAGCGTCCCGCCAGCCCTGTCAGAGTCACCTGATGAGAGACGGAATGGCTAGGATGCGCACGCCGTGGCTCAGCCGCCTGCCTTAGCTTGCGACGGGAGCCGACTATCAAGGACGCGCGCCATCGAGCCGGTGATCAGGTTCGCCATACGGTCGAGGTCGAGTGTCGCATCCACCATCCACAGCGAAATTGCTCCGCGGACCCAGCCCAGCAGAACCGCGCCAAACACATCTGCATCAACCAGCGGTTCGATGCTGCAGTCTCGCTGCCCATCGCGGATCATCGCCGCAAGACCGCTTGACCCCGCACGCGTGAGCGCGGCCACCTCCTCCCGAAGCGCGCCATGGACCGCCGCTTCACTCGTTATCATGAAAAAGGCGCGCCGCTTCGATGGTTCCTGACGCGCGAAGTCGAAATAGACCCCTACAAATTCAGCCAGTGCGCCGAGTCCGGTGGCTCCGGCGAGCCGCGTCTGCATCGCTGCATCATAGTCAGCGAGAATGCGACGCGCGACGTGCAGGATCAACGCCTCCTTTGTCTTGTAGTAGTGGATGGGCAGCGTAGCGCTGTAGCCTGCGCGCGCGGCGACCTCGCCTAACACGAAGCCGCCAAAGCCCCGTTCTGCGATCAGCTCAATGGCAGCTTCCACCATCTTCGCGTCGGCCTGCGCTCGCCGCTCCTGCTGGGTGCGACGCCGCATCGATTTCCCGCTGCCATCTGCGTGAGCCAATGCGCATTCTTCCCCAGTGCACGATCCTCCTACAAATTATGTCGACAGTTAGCAATGTCGGTCGCTCGCCAATGCGGAGAGAGCGAATCCTGTTTGCCTTGGCAGCCGCTTCATCCCTGAAAGCAACATTTACTGAGTGATGACTCAATAAGTGTTGCCTGGCGCGCTCAAGCCCGGCACAATCGCCTGGTTCAATCCCCGGAGGCATGTCATGACGACTCTTACCCAAGACGCGATCGAACGTTTCTTCGCCGAGGATGACGGGCAGCCGGTTGTGATGCTCAACCTTGTCCGTTTCCAGCCGGACGGTGGCAGAGCGCTCTATGAGCAATATCTCCACCTTGCCGGCCCCGCCCTGGGCCGTCTCGGTGCGGAAATCCTGTTCGCCGGGGACGGCCTGACCCCTCTCGCTGCCAATGCTGGCGAGGAGTGGGACGCTGTTGCCCTGGTACGCTACCCGAGCCGCCGCGCCTTTGCCGACCTTCTGGCCGACCCGGACTACCAGAAGGCGGATCCGCTACGGGTCTCCGCGCTCAGCGCGGCCGTGCTGCAGCCGCTGAGTGCGCTGGGCGGTGCGGGTAGCTGATCCTGCGCAGTACTGCCCAGGCTAACGGCGTACGATGGAGGGCGTGTTGCCCGTGCCTCAGCGCACCGTTCGGAAGCTCTTCCGCACCTCATCTACAAAGGTTTCCGGGCGCTCCCAGGCAGGGTAATGCCCACCTTGCGGGAGCTCATTGTAGTGCACGAGCGTGGGATAGCGTTCCACCACCCACCGGCGGCTCGTTTCATGTATGTCACGCGGGAACTGGCTATAGCCCACAGGAACGTGGACTTCATGCTCCTTGAAACTTCGCATGCTGTTCCAGTAGATGCGTGCGGATGAGGCGGCGGTGCCGGTCAGCCAGTACAAGGTGATGTTGTCGAGGATGGCGTCCCGGCCGATCAATGCCTCGGCATCGCCATCGGTATATTTGCTGATCAACTCGTAAAGCCACGCCGCCTGCCCGACCGGCGAGTCGGTCAGCGCATAGCCGATCGTCTGCGGGCTCTGGATTTGCAAGGTCATGTACCCGTTTTCTTCGCCGGCAAAGGCTCTGAGGCGTGCGAGTGCCTTTTCCTCCTGCGCTGTCCGGGCCTCCATTGTCTCGAAAATTGGAAACATGTTGAAGTGAACGGCGCGGACAGCGGGCGCGCCGATGCCCCCAAGCGCATTTGTAACGGCATAGCCCCAGTCGCCGCCCTGTGCGACGAAGCTGTCATATCCCAGCCGGCGCATCAGTTCGACCCAGGCGCGCGCAACCCGCTCAGGAGACCAATCTGGCGCAGACAGCTTTTCCGACAGGCCGAAGTTCGGCAGCGTCGGCAGGACGACGTGGAAGGCGTCCTTCGGATCGGCGCCGTGCGCGCGAGGGTTCGCGAGCATGGGCGCGGCCTTCATGAACTCGATCACCGACCCCGACCATCCGTGGGTAAGCACCAGCGGCAGCGCGTCGGGTTCGGGCGAGCGCAGGTGCAGGAAGTGGATGTCCATTCCGTCGATGCGGGTTACCGACGGATCAAGCGCGTTCAGCCGCGTTTCGCAGGCGCGCCAATCATAGCTTTCGCGCCAATGACCGACCAACGCCTGCATTCGAGCGAGCGGCACGCCCTGGCTCTCGTCGTCGACGGTCTCCTTGTCGGGCCAGCGGGTGCGCCCGAGCCGGCTGCGCAGATCTTCAAGCGCAGCATCGGAAAAGGCGAACGGGTGCGGGCGGATTGCATCAGTCGTCATGTGTGTCCTCTGCAGCATGGCGGTAGCCGGCGCCGCCCGACGATTGCGCCGCTTCGGCGCGGGCCAGCAGATCGGCTATCTCGACATAGCCATAGAGCAGCGCCAGGTCGCGCGGCGTCGCCCCGGTGTGCGTTCGAGAGTCGAGCCGCGCGCCTGCGTCGATCAGCGCACGCACCACCTTCAGGTGGCCGTGCCACACCGCGTCGTGGAGCGCGCTCAGCCCGTTGTAGGCGCCCTGTACATCGAGGCCGGGCACCGGCGTGACCTGGGTCAGCAGCCGGACGATTGCGGCATGCCCGAAATAGGTGGCGTCATGCAGCGCCATGCCGCCCATCAGGCCGATGAGCCGCCCCTGATCGGCGCCTGCGTCGATCAGCAGGCGCGCGATCTCTTCGTGCCCTTCGCGTGCGGCAATGCCCAGCGGCGTGTAGTTGTCGTCGAGGCTACCGACCATCGGCACCTGCTCGTCGAGCGGCGCGCCGGCGGCGATCAGGCGCGCGACTTCCTCCCGATCGCCGCGCTTCGCCGCGGCGATCATGGTCAGCGTGGCAAGGTGATCGTCGTTGGTCCGGTCATGCTCCTCGATACGCTGCGCGATTGCGCCCAGCGCATCGACGCGCGCGATGTCGAGAGCCGTCTGATGCCAGTGGTTGGCGATCCCGGTCCGGGCACCCCGCCGCAGCAGGCGGTCGACCGCTGCCTCATGCTTGTGCAGCACGGCGTCGATCAGCGGCGTGTTGCCGAGGATCGGGCTTTGCTGGTCGACGAACGCGCCATGCTCGATCAGCAGGTCAATCATATCCGGGCTGCCGGCCTGCGCCGCCTTGTGCAGCGCCGTTGCACCCATTCGGGGTTCCAGGGCGTGAACGTCGGCGCCGGCGGTGATCAGCACCTGGGCGAGATGATAGTGGCCGAGCCCGGATGCGGCGATCAGCGGCGTGAAGCCGTCTGGTCCGCGCGCGTCCACCTGGGCTCCCGACCGGAGCAGCGTCAGCAGGTTGGCCGCGTCATTGGCGAAAACGCAAGCATGCAGGCTCATGGCAGTTCGGGGCTCCAGTCAGGGGGTGCGAGCTCAAACCCGTCAAACTCGAAACCGGGCGACACGACGCAGCTGACCAGGGCCCAGCCGCTGTCCGCCCTGGCTGACTGCCAGGTGCCGGCGGGGACCAGCGCCTGCACCTGTTCACCCGCAAGTACGTCGCAGCCCAACACAGCCTGCCCGGTGCCGATCCGAAGGGTCAGCGGACTACCGGCGTGCCATAACCACAGTTCGTCGGCGTCGACGCGATGCCAGTGCGACTGTTCGCCGGCATTCAGCAGGAACAGGATTGCTGTCATGCGCGACCGGCCGTCGGCCCCAGCCGGCAGACGGGCCGTTTCGCGATAATGGCCGCCCTCTGGATGCGCCGTCAACGCGAGTTGCCTTACGAGCGCACCATGGGCCTGTTCCGTGCGCCTCCTGTCCGTCGGCATCAGCCGTTCGCTGCTTTTGCACTTGCGCCCGTCGCGAGCGTCACGCCTGTCTCCAGCACGATCCTGTTGCCGGTCGCGCGGCCGGGCGCAGCAACCGTGACAGGCGCAGTGATGCGGGTGGCCGCTCTTTCATCAGCGCGCGCGATCGCGGCGGACATGTGCGGGTCGACCACGCCGTCCGCCGCAGGCGGAAGCCGTCCGGTCATGTTCCTGCCCTTGCTGACGCGGCATCCAGGCTCGTTAGAGGGAGCGTGCGGCCCAGGAAGTCGCGAATATGCTCGGCGATCTCCGCACTATGGGTCTCCAGCGCGAAATGCCCGGCGTCGAGCAGGTGAACCTCGGCATCCGGCAAGTCCCTCCGATACGCTTCTGCGCCAGCAGGGAGGAAGGCAGGATCGTGACGCCCCCAGACGGCGAGAAACGGCGGGAGATGCTCGCGGAAATAGGCCTGAAAGGCGGGGTAGAGTTCCACGTTGCTGCGATAGTCGAGGATCAGGTCGAGCTGGATGTCAGCGGCGCCGGGCCGCGCCATATAGGCGATATCAAGCTCATATCCGTCTGGCGACAGACGCGACGGGTCCGCGCCCGTGCCGTATTGCCAGTCCCTGATCGTGTCCGGCGACAGCGACGCGCGGCAAGCCTCGCGACGGACGTCGCTCGGCTCGCGCCAATAAGCCTGCCACGCACTCCATTCGTCGCTGAATCCTTCAAGATAGGCATTGCCGTTTTGCGAGATGATGGCCGTTACCCGTTCGGGATGCCGCATCGCCAGCCGAAGGCCGGTGGGCGCGCCATAGTCGAAGACGTAGAGCGCGTATCGCGTGAGACCAAGCGCATCGACGAAGCCGCGCAGAGTGTCGGCCAGCGCGTCGAAGCTGTAGGAGAACGCGCCGCGCGGCGGCGCCTTCGTCTGTCCGAACCCCGGGAGGTCGGGGGCGATCACACGATAGCGGTCTGCCAGTAGCGGAACGAGGTCGCGGAACATGTGGCTGGCGGAAGGAAAGCCGTGAAGCAGCAGGAGCACGGGACCATCCGCGGGGCCAGCCTCACGGTAGAACAGCTCCACCTCCCCGACCTTCTGCGTGCGGTAGCGAACGGTGGACATGGGCACTCTCCGGATAATGACGGCCGAGGCCGGATCGGCAAGCAGTGAAGCTAAGCGTTGCAGCCCATGTTATTAGTCATGCGGATTGAAGGACTGAGTTGCAGAGATTGAAACGATGGACCGACTGGACGCGATGGCCCTGTTCGTGGCTGCGGTGGATGGAGGATCGCTCGCGGCGGCGGGCCGGCGGCACGGCCGGTCACCTGCATCGGTCACGCGCGCCGTCGCACTGCTGGAGGAACAGGCGCGTGAACCGCTGCTGCTGCGCTCGACCCGCCGGCTCAGCCTGACCGCGGCGGGCGAGCAGCATCTGGCGATCTGGCGCAAGGTGCTGTCGTCGCTGGCGGAACTGGAGCCCGGGCAGGACACCGCGCCGCTTCGCGGTACGGTGCGGGTGACGGCCCCCGAGCTGTTCGGACGCCTGCACGTGCTGCCACTGGTCGAAACCTTTCTGGACGCGCAGCCCGAGGTCTCTGCGCGCCTGATCCTGGCGAACCGCATCGTCAATCTGGTCGGCGACGGCATCGACGTGGCCATACGGATAGCGGTGCTGGGCGACTCCAGCCTGACGGCCATCCGCGTGGGCCAGGTTCGGATAGTTCTCTGTGCGTCTCCGGAGTATGTCCGCATCGCGGGCAGCCCGGCGAGCCCGGACGACCTGCCCGGCCATCGTTGCATCGGCCTGAACGTGGCCGCGGAAGGCGAGCTTTGGCCGTTCGCCATGCCGGGGCGACCCGACCGAACGCGATCGATCCGTGTCACGCCCCGGCTTCGCGTCGACAGTGCAGCGGCGCTGGTGGACTCGGCGCTGCGTGGCCAGGGCATTATCTCCGCCCGATCCTATCAAGTCGCCGATCACCTCGCGGCCGGACGGCTGGTCCGGCTCCTGCAGCGCTTCGAAGGAGAACCAATACCGGTGCACGTCATCTTCTCCGGTGAGGTTGGCGCCGCCCGCGCGGTGCGCGCGTTCATCAATCATGTGACGGACGGGCTCAGGCCTTCGCTACGCTCGCTGGAGGCGGCAACGCCACCAGCTTGATGTCGGGTACCGTGATCTCAGGCAGCGGGAATGCGCGCGATCACCTTGATTTCGAAATCGAAGCCGGCCAGCCAGGTGACGCCGACCGCAGTCCAGTTCGGGTACGGCTTCTCGTTGAACACCTCGCTCTTGACCGTCATGATGGTCGGGAACTGCTCGTCCGGCCGGGTGTGGAAGGTGGTAACATCGACGATGTCGTCGAAGCCGCATCCGGCCGCCTGCAAAGTCGCCTGCAGATTGGCGAAGGCCAGCCGTACCTGCGTCTCGAAGTGGGGTTCGGGCGAGCCGTCCTCGCGGCTGCCGACCTGGCCCGACACGAAGAGCAGGTCGCCGGAACGTACGGCAGCCGAATAGCCGTGCTCTTCATAGAGGGCGTGGCGATTGGCGGGAAAGATGACATCGCGTTTGGTCATGGGATTGCTCCGGATATGGGCGTCAGGCGCGTCTGCGCGAGACAATCTCGTTACATACGCCACGTATGTAAGTGGCTATTGCACAAGCGGACGTCAATCCCACATACGTGACGTATGTTAGAGGGAGGGTGAATGCCAATTGGAAGAGCAGAGCGGGCGAGGGAGAACCGCGCCAGATTGATTGCGGCTGCTCGCCGGGCGTTCGCGACCAAGGGCTATGCCGCCGCGTCGATGGACGAGATGACTGCGGACGCAGGGTTGACGCGCGGCGCCCTCTATCACGGGTTCGGCGGCAAAGCTGGCCTGTTTGCGGCGGTCGTCGAGCAGATCGACGGCGAGATGGCGCAACGTGCGCACCGCGCCGCCCTGGCGCAGGATAGCGCGTGGGAAGGACTGCTCGCCGAGGCCGCAGCCTATATCGAGATGGCGCTGGAGCCGGAAGTGCGGCGGATCGTGCTGCTCGACGGCCCCGCGATCCTTGGCGACCCTTCACTGTGGCCAAGCCAGAATGCATGTCTGTCGCAGACCCGCGAAACCGTTGCCGAACTGATCGCGCGCGGGATCATGAAGCCCGTCGATGCCGAGGCGGCAGCCAGGCTGCTGGGCGGCGCGGCGATGACGGCCGCGCTGTGGCTGGCATCGAGCGAGGCGCCGCACAAGCACCTGTCGAGGGCGATCGACACCTATCGCGAGCTGGCTTCCGGTTTCCTCAAGGATGCGCGCTCCTGATTGCGGCTGACCTGGTCGTTACAACGAGGTAACGAACCGTGGCACCGTGCAAGAAGGATAGTGAGAAGCTTTTGCTGTTCGACGGACGCATCATCGCAGGCATCACCGTCTTCGTCGCCGTAGCGCGGGCCGAGAGCTATGGGCGCGCCGCCGAGCAGCTCGGTCTGTCGCGATCGGGTGTCGGCAAGGCAATCGCACGGCTGGAGGAACGGACGGGCATGCGCCTGTTCGACCGCACCAGTCGCGCCTTGAAGCTGACCGACGAGGGGCGCGTCCTGCTGGACAATGTGGCGCCGCTGCTGGCGGAACTCGGCCGTATCGCCACGCCCTCGCAGCCGGACAAGATCAAAGGGCGTATCAGGCTGACGACGGATGCGGCATTCGGGCCATATTTGCTTATCCCGCTGCTTCCGCGTTTTCTGGCCAGCCATCCGCAGGTTCAGGTCGACGTCCTGGTCCGCGATCGTGTCGACAATCTGCTGGCCGAGGGGGTCGACCTGGCCATCCGTTTCGGCGAACCGGAAGCGCGCGACCTCGACAAGGAGTTGTTGCTCCACAGCCGCGTCGTCACCTGCGCCAGCGCCGGATATATCGCCCAGCACGGAGCGCCGGCGAGCCCGCAGGACGTGCTGGTGGGGCATACCTGCGTGAGGATGTTCGACGACACCACGGGCAAGCCGCACCTGTGGCGCTTCGTCAACCGCGACGGCGATCAACATGTGCTGGCGCCCAACTGCGGCCTGACGCTGAACGACGCCCCGTCGCTGGTCGCGGCCGCGCTAAATCACTTCGGCATCGTGCGACTCCTCGATTTCGTGGCTGCGGACCACCTGCGCGACGGCCGTCTGGTGGAGGTGCTGCCCGACTGGAACCACCTTCAATGGCCGGGGTATCTCTACGCGTCCGCCCAGGCGCACCAATCTCACGCGATCGAGGCGTTCAAACAGTTCATCAGGTCGCAGACCGAGCAGTGCGACTCCGCCCTCCCTGCCTGCTGACCACAGCTGCGACGAGGCGTCCCCACACGCGGGACATTTTGGCGACGAACTTCCCCTGAACGCTGATGTTAAGAGCGACGACACGGAACGGGGGCCGGGAGAGCTTCAGATGAGAACATGGTTCGTGACGAGCCTGGCGGCCTTCGCCCTCGCGGCAGGGCTTGCGCCGGCGACCGCGCAGGAGAGATCGGCAATGACGGCGTCGAAAGAAGAGTCCAACCGCGCCTTTATCGCGGACGCCTTTGGGCAATGGGCTGCCGGCAAGGGGGACGTGTTCAGCCTGCTTGCCGACGATGTCGTCTGGCACATCACGGGTAACGATCCGGCGGTGGCGCAGACTCATCGATCGCGACAGGCGCTCATGGATGCGGCGGCGGTGCCGCTGCGCGAGCGGCTCGCCGAACCGCTCAGGCCCGAGGTCAAGCGGATCTGGGCCGATGGCGAGGATGTGATCGTCCATTGGGACGGCACGGCGCGTTTCCACGACGGCACGCAGTACCGAAACACTTACCTCTGGATCATGACGGTGCGGGATCGCCGGATCATAGCCGTCACAGCCTTTCTGGACAACGCGACGTTCAAGGCAGCGCTCGCCCGACCGGCCCCCTGACACGCGCCAGGTTCATTCCAGGCCAAATCAAGGACGACATGTGAACTGGATCGATGCCGACGCCGATGCACCGCTGACCCTGCGGATCAACGGGGTGCCGCACTCCTTGCGGATCGACACACGCGTGACACTGCTCGACGCGCTACGCGAGCATCTGGCGCTGACCGGAGCAAAGAAGGGGTGCGATCACGGTCAGTGCGGTGCCTGCACCGTGCTGGTGAACGGGCGGCGCATAAACAGCTGCCTTTCGCTCGCGATGATGCATGTCGACGACGAGATCACCACGATCGAGGGCATCGGCTCACCCGAAGCGCTGCACCCGTTGCAAGCCGCTTTCATAGAGGCGGACGGCTTCCAGTGTGGCTACTGCACTTCGGGCCAGATCTGCTCGGCGCTCGGAATGCTGGACGAAGCCGCTGCCGGATGGCCGAGCCATGTCAGCGGTGATCTCGTCAGTGGGCCGGCGCTGGATCCCGGTGAGATCCGCGAGCGCATGAGCGGGAATCTCTGCCGCTGCGCCGCCTATCCGCGCATTGTGGAGGCGATCAGCTCGTACGCCGTCGCGAAGGAGGCTGCGGCATGATGGCGTTCGATTATCTTCGTGCCACTGACGCGAGAGAGGCGCTCGACGCCGTGCAGGCGCGCGACGGCGCGCGCTTCATCGCGGGCGGTACCAACCTGCTCGACCTAATGAAACTTGGCGTCGAGACGCCGCGACGCCTGGTCGACATAGGTGCGCTCGAGATGGGCGGGGTCGAGGAGACCGGGGATGGCGGTCTGCGCATCGGTGCGCTGGTGCCGAATTCGGACCTGGCGGCGCATCCGCTCGTCCGCGCTCGCTACCCCGTGCTGTCGCGCGCGATCCTCGCCGGCGCGTCGGGTCAGCTCCGCAACAAGGCGACGACGGCGGGCAATCTGCTTCAGCGGACGCGATGCTACTTCTTCTACGACCCGGCAGTACCCTGCAACAAGCGCGCGCCCGGCGCGGGCTGCTCTGCAATCGGCGGGTTCAACCGCATCATGGCGGTGCTGGGCACATCCGAGCACTGCATCGCCTCGCATCCGTCGGACATGGCGGTGGCCATGCGGGTTCTGGACGCGCGAGTGCAGACGGTGCTGCCGTCGGGAGAGCAGCGATCGCTGACGCTGGAGGAACTTTACCGGCTGCCGGGCGACACGCCGCATCTGGAGACACGACTGCAGGCGGGCGAGCTCATCACCGCGGTCGTGCTGCCGCCACCGACGCCCGGCCGGCAGACTTACCGCAAGGTGCGCGACCGTGCCTCCTATGCCTTTGCGCTGGTCTCGATCGCCGCGATCGTCGAGTCCGACGGGGGGAGGATCGCGAGGGCCGCGCTCGCCTTCGGCGGCGTCGGCGCCATGCCGTGGCGCAATCGGGCGGCAGAGGAGCTGCTGATCGGGGAACGTTCGAGCCGCGCGCTGTTCGAGCGGGTCGCGGATGCCGTGCTCGCCGAGGCGACCGGGTACGGTGAGAATGACTTCAAGATCCCGTTGCTGCGCCGTACGCTCACAGCGGTGCTCGCCGAACTGACGGAGGCGGCCGCATGAGTGAGGCCAGCATTACCATGGATGCGCCGTTCGAGGGCACGCTGCTCGACACCGCGCCCAGGCCGCTGGTCGGCACGCCGGTCAACCGGGTCGACGGGCCGCTAAAGGTATCGGGGCAGGCGCGATATGCCTCGGAGCACGCGTTCGACGACCTTGTACACGGCGTGCTGGTGCGTGCGCCGCTCGGCAGCGGCAGCATCACGAGCCTTGAAGCCGAGGCGGCGAAGGCAATGCCGGGCGTGCTCGCCGTCATTACCGACGACCGTCTGATCCGCAACGGCGGCGACTTCGCCGGTGCCGCAGCTCCGGTCCAGGGCGTTCGCGATGTTGCCTATTTCGGCCAGCCGATCGCGCTGATCGTGGCCGACAGCTTCGAACGCGCCCGCGCCGCCGCGAACGCTGTCCGGGTGTCGTACCAGACCGCAGCCGGCGTTTTCGACATGGCGGAGGTGCTTGACGCGGCAGAGCCGCCCACCAACGACATCTTCGGACTGTTCCTGATCCACACCGGGCAGGGCGATGTCTCGCGAGCGTTGGGGGATGCGTCAGCCGTCGTCGATGGCGTATGGACGACCCCCAGCCAGAGCCACGCGGCGATGGAGCCCCATGCGACAATCGCGCGCTGGGACGGCACTCGCATGACACTGCACGGCTCCTACCAGTCGCCGGTGACGACGCGCGATCAGCTGGCGACGGTGCTGGGTCTGGAGCCGTCGCAGGTCCGGGTAATCGCTCGCTTCGTCGGCGGCGGCTTCGGCAGCAAGCTCGGGCTGATGCCCGAGGCGGCGGCGGCGGCGATCGCAGCGCAGCAACTCGGTCGGCCGGTCAAGGTCGCCTTGCCGCGCCAGCATGTGTTCGAGATGACGGGTCGCCGCCCGGCGACGCACCAGCGGGTCCGTCTGGGTGCCGAAGCCGATGGCAAGCTGACCGCCATCGCACATGAGACGGTCACGGATCAGCTGGAAGGCGAGATCTTCTTTGAACCTGCCGGTATCGCCACGCATCTGCTTTACGCCGCGCCCAATCGAATGGTCGACCACAAGGTCGCGCGCGTGAACAAGTTGCTGGGCGTGTCGATGCGCGCGCCCGGCGAAGGAGTCGGGCAGCTCTCGCTCGAATGCGCGATGGATGAGCTGGCCGAACAACTCGGCCTGGATCCGATAGAGCTTCGCCTGCGCAACGAACCCGACATGCATCCCGAAACGGGAGAGCCGTTCAGCAGCCGGTCGCTCGCACAGTGCCTGCGCGTCGGCGCCGAGCGGTTCGGCTGGGCAATGCGCAACCGGATCCCCCGACAGTACCGCGAGGGCGAGTGGCTTATCGGTCACGGCATGGCGGCGTCCGTGCGCGGCAACCTGTTCGGGCCGAGCAAGGTGCGCGTTCGAATCGGCAGGGATGGCCGTGTCGCGATCGAGACGGAGATGACCGACATTGGCACCGGCACCTACACGATCCTGTCGCAGATCGCCGCCGACCTGTTGGGCGTCGCCATCGACCAGGTCGACGTGCGGCTAGGCGACACCGACGATCCGACCAGCGCCGGCTCGGGCGGTAGCTGGGGTGCGACGACCGCCGGATCGGCCGTCTATGCCGCATGCGAGAAGCTGCGCGCGATGCTGGCGGAGGCCGCCGGGGTCGCTGTTGCGGAGGCAGTCTTCGCGGATGGCACCATCACTGCCGGCGATGTACGGCGCACGATCGCGGAGCTGGCCGGGAACGGCATAGCGGTCGACGGGGCGTCCGCGCCGGGCGAGAGCAACACACGATTCAGCCAGGCCGCCTACGGGGCGCATTTTTGCGAGATGCGGGTCAACGCCGTCACGGGCGAGATGCGCGTCGCGCGGTGGAACAGCGTGTTTGCAGCGGGCCGCATCCTCAACACGAAGACCGCGACATCGCAGGCGATCGGCGGAATAGTCTTCGGGATCGGCGGCGCCCTGACCGAGGAACTCGTGCATGACAAGCGCACGGGCAAGGTCGTGAACCGGGATCTCGGTGAATATCACGTGCCATCGCATGCGGACATCCCCGACATCGATGTGCTGTATCTCGATGAGGAAGACCGTGTCGCAAACCCCCTGTTCGCCAAAGGTGTGGGTGAGCTTGGCGTGTGCGGTTCGGGGGCGGCGGTCGCGAACGCGATCTATAACGCCACCGGCGTGCGGGTTCGCAGCTTTCCCATCACGCTGGACAAGCTATTTCCCGGGATCGGGTCCTGATGACCGAGATCGGCGATCCTCATGTCCGCCCAAACCGCCCGTCGCTGAAGGAGGTGGCGGTTGGCCTGGTCGCCATGGCGGTGGTCGGGTTCGGCGGCGCGATCGCGCTGATGCGGTCGGGGCTTGGTCCGGAGCACATCCGGTTGATTCTGACCGCCTGGTCAGGAATCGCCGGCTTTGCCGGTTTCGGCGCCGCCTGGCTGCTGCGCCGCAGCACGCCGCCAACCTATGGATTGCATGCCGTCACCTGGCGTTGGCTGTTGCTGGGCGTCGCGGTCGGCGTTGTCGCGTTCGTGGCGAAGGGCCTAGTGGTGTTGCTCGCCACCTGGGGGGCCGGTGCCTCCGGCAATCCGCAGAACATCTATGCCGCGGGCGGGGGCGGCGGCACGGGATCGCTGATCCTGGCCACCCTGTTCCTCGGCGTTCTGACGCCGCTGGGCGAAGAACTGCTGTTCCGCGGCGTGGTGACCAACGGCTTGCTACGCCTGGGCGGATGGGTCGGGGTCGTCGGCGGTGCGCTGGTCTTCGCTCTGGCGCATGGCATCAACATCGTCTTCCCGGTTGCGCTCCTGCTGGGGCTGGTGACCGGCGAGCTGTTTCGCCGGTCACACTCTGTTTGGCCGGGAGTTGGGACGCACATCGTCTACAACCTTCCCACCGTTCCCCTGATGCTGTGGGCGCAGGCTAACTGAACCGCATTAGAGCTCCGCTATTTTGCGGAACAGTGGCGAGACCTTAACATGATGACTCAACAGAACGTTTCCCGGCACCTCCTGCTTTTAACATCAAGCCCCTCAGCCAGGTGGAGCACTTATGCGCACAAAGACTGCATCACGCTTGAGGGCGGCTAGGGCTCAGATGCGTCACACCGACAAACCCCTTGTCCAACCCGGGCGGCGCCGTGCAGTTAGCGGTGTCGGGATTGGATTAGCGATATCGCTGATTGCCGTCGCATCAATTGCGGCCTCGGCAGCGTCCGATCCACCAACCGACACGGCCAGGAACCAGGTCGTGGGCACCTGGCGAATGGTCTCGGCTACCCTTGAGGAGAAGGGTAGCCGCAGCCGCCCTTATGGTGATCGGCCGAATGGTATGCTTGTGTTCACGCGCGACATGCATTTCGTCGAGGTACTGACGCGCAGCGATGTGCCCCGCTTTGCATCCGACGTACGTGGAGGAGGCACGGATGTCGAGAATCGACGCGCAATGGCTACGAGCATCGGATTTTTCCGGCACCTATACTGTGGACTCAGAGGGCGAATTCACAGGAAACAGGGTTGAAGGGTCAACCTTCCCGAACTGGATCGGCGGGGTACGTACCCGTAAAGATCTGCGCCTTGTCGTGAAGGGCGAGCGCATGTTCGAGAGCTTCATTCGACCAGACGGTGGAGTGCTGACCGCGGAGTTTGTTCGCGTGCGCTGATGTGAGCGTGAGCTAACGTTCTCCGAGACCCGAAGTACCGACGCAAACACGTGGTGGATCCGGGGCCCCACCGCTGGTGGTGCAAATCTCAATACGAACCCAGGACTGTGGTGGACGCCGCTAACCGTAGAGGAGAATGGACCATGCCTACGCGTGAGGAGCTGGTAAACAGGCTCGTTCGGGCCGGTGAACTTGAAGTCGAGGGGGCTGATCAGGCCGAAATCGATAGCTACTTCCATACCGAGGACTTTCGATTCCATGGTCCTGACGACTTCGAGTCCGACTATGCGGGGCTCACCGCATACTTCAGAGCGATCAGGGATGCGTTCGAGGAACGCTCGATCCGGCGCGGCCTTATTATTGTCGAAGGCGATTATGCCGCCTGTCAAACGTGGATCGAAGGCGGCTTTGTACGCGCCTTCACGATGTCACCGGTCGGCCCGCTACCGCCTAACGGGAAACGTGTGGTGTGGGACCTGATCAACATCTTCCGGTTCGACGAGCAGGCGCGGATCGTGGAGGAATGGGTGCGCACGGATAATCGCGCTCTCCTGCGCCAGCTTTCGCTGTGACAGCCAACAGATGAGAAGAGTGAATGACGGGCCATTGGATCGAAGCGGAAGCGCTGATCAACTTGCGAATGCGTAGTGGCCAGACATCGACACGACGATCGCGTCGCGGATGGCCGGCAAGGATCACGCGAAATATGCCGGCCATATCCTGCTGGTCACCGCGCCCACCGGCTCCTCGCCCGATCGCGATCCGCAGGCGCTGAAGCAGGCGCTGGGGGAGAAGGCGAAGCAGCTGCCCTTTGCGGAAGTCTATGTGCTCGATACCCCCCCGCAGAAAGCCGCCGATCCAATTGAAATGAGGCGTGCGCGGGTGCTCAGCCCTTCCGCTTAGTCAGCGCCAACTGTGCCGGCGTAAGGCCGAATGCAGCGCACGCAATATCCGTACCGGCCAAGGCCGATGGTCCGTGGTGCGGCTGCGTTCATAACCGATGCTGATCGAGATGGCGTCGCCGCGGACGACGTCTTGGCCCGTCGCTGAGTAGGATTCGAACTTACGGCCGCTCAATTAGCAGTCGAGAGCCATTCCATCCGATGACAGCTTTCCGCGATCGCCTGCCGAAAGCTGTCAGGCCGCTAGCGGCCCAAAAGCCGCCGCCAAGATGGTCACTTTGCGATTGAGCGGAGTCGAGGATCGCATTGGATTGCTCATGACATGCTAGGACATGCCATCAAAGCCGAGCAAAAGTGTGGGACGAAAAGTGGGAACGACTTTGGGCAGATCGCCTGAAACGGCGGAATTCTGCCGTTTTTCCCTTGACGATGGTGACCCGGAGAGGATTCGAACCTCCGACCTCTCGATTAGGAATCGCTTGCTCTATCCTGCTGAGCTACCGGGCCACGCCGCCGCTGGTACCCAGCGCCGCGCAAAGGGTCAATTGCGCCGCTCGGGCGGCACCACCGGCACCAGCAAGGGCGCGACCGGCACGCCTTCCTCGACGAGTTCCTGCGCCTGTTCGGGCGTCGCTTGGCCGTGGATCTGCGCGCTGGGCTCCTCTCCCAGATGCATCGCGCGCGCCTTGTCGGCAAAAGCGGTGCCCACCCATTGGGACTTTTCGAGCATCTTCGCCTGCGCGGAGGCGAGCATCTCCATTGCCGCCTTGATCACTTCGGAGGGTGGCGCATCGGAAGGCGCAGTCGCTGGTGTCGCCGCGCGCTGATTGCCCTTCGCCGCGATATTGGGCGCCATCACTGCCTTGGCGACGTCCCCGCTGCCACACAGCGGGCAAGCGACCAACCCGGCCGCTTGTTGCTCGGCATAAGCCGCGCTCGAACCGAACCACGCCTCGAAGACATGCCCGCCGCCGCATTTGAGATCAAAGACGATCACAATGCCTCGACCGGCGGGATCGCGCGGCGATGACGGAGCACCGGCACGCGGCTGCGCGCGGCCTCGGTCCGCGCCGGATCGATCTCGACAAAGCCCAGCCCGGCAGGCTCGCCCATGTCGAGCAGCAATTCGCCCCACGGATCGGCGACCAGCGAATGGCCATAGGTCGCGCGCCCGTCCTCGTGCACCCCGGTCTGCGCCGCCGCGACCACGAACGCCGCTGCCTCGATAGCCCGCGCCCGCAACAACACCTGCCAATGTGCCGCACCGGTCGGCCGGGTGAACGCCGCCGGCACTGCGAGCAACGTCGCGCCGGCGTCGCTCAGCGAACGGAACAGGTCGGGAAAGCGTAGATCGTAGCAGATCGCGAGGCCGAGCACGCCGAGCGGCGTCTGTACCGTCACTGCGCGCTCGCCCGGAGCATAGCTGTTCGATTCGCGCCAGCTCTCGCCGCTCGGCAAGTCGACGTCGAACAGGTGCATCTTGTCATAACGCGCGCGGATCGCGCCCGAATCGTCGATGACGAAGCCGCGATTGGCGAGCTTGCCGTCTTTGCGGAGCACGGCGAGGCTGCCCAGATGCACCCATAGCCCGTGCTTCGCCGCCGCCGCACGCACGCTGGCGAGCACGCGGTCCTCGTCCTCGTGCACCAGAGATCCCGCCGCGCGATTACGGTCGCGGTCGAGCAGGCCCGACATTTCGGGGGTGAACAGCATCGTCGCGCCGCCTGCCTTCGCCTGCTCCACGCCCTCGACCAAAGTCTGCGCATTGGCTGCGGGATCGATCCCGCTGGTCATCTGGAGCAGGGCCGCCTTCATGCCGCGAGCAACGGGTCGAGACCGCCCTGACGGTCGAGCGCGGCGAGGTCGTCCGACCCGCCGATATGCTTTCCGTCGATGAAGATCTGCGGAACCGTGGTGCGGCCATTGGCGCGCTGGATCATCTCCGGCCGGCGTGGTCCGCCCATGGTGATGTCGATTTCCTCATACTCGACTTGCTTGGAATCGAGGAGCGCCTTGGCGCGATAGCAATAAGGGCAGAACGCCTTGGTGTAGATTTCGATCTTGGCCATTGGTGCCTCGAATTGTGGACCCGGCGGCGCTTGTCAATCCAGCGCCGCGTCTCCCAGAACGCGCGCCCAGCAAAGAAGGATCACTTTGCCCGCTCCGCCGCGCTTGAGCACCCGCGCGCAAGCCGCGGCGGTCGCGCCGCTGGTATGCACGTCGTCGACCAGCACCACCGCCTTCCCCGCGAGCTTCGGCTTCGCCTCCTTCGCCAGCGCGAATGCTCCCGCCACGGCTTTCGTTCGGCCACGCGGACCCAGCCCGCGCAGCACCGGAGTCGCCTTCACGCGCCGCAACAGCTCGACATCGACCGGCACGCCCGAAGTACGCGACAAAGTGCCCGCGATCAGCGCCGCCTGGTTGAACCCGCGTGACCAGATCCGCCAGCGGTGCAACGGCACCGGCACCAGCAGCCCGACATCCTCCGGCATCAGGCGCGCCATTGCGTGCGCCATCGTCTCGGCGCAAGCGAGTCTGCCGGAATATTTGAGCTTGAGCGCAACTTCACGCGCGACATCGCCATAGGCCACCGCAGCGCGTACCCCGTCATGCGGCGGCGGATCGGCGAGGCATTCGCCGCACAGCGCATCCTCGCCGCGGTCGAACTCGAACGGCAGTTGGCAGCGCGCGCACCAAGGCGGGCCGAGGAAGCGCAGACTCCCCCAGCAGCGCGCGCAAAAGCGATGGTCCGCCGCAGTCACTTCGCCGCAGCCCGGGCAGCGCGGCGGCAGCGCGAGGTTGGCGAGCCGTGCGAGGGAAGCGAGCGCAGCCATGCCGCTCCTTGTCGCGGGCGCGGCCACGCTGCACAAGCCGCACGTGCCCGACTCCGAACCACCCTCCGAAATCTTCGCCCGCGCGCTCCGTCGCCGCCGCCGCGATCGCGCCGCCCCCGGTTTCGCCGGCTTCTCCTTCCTGCGCGAGCACATGCTCGAAGGCCTGCTCGAGCGACTAGACGCCGTGAAACGCGAGTTCCGCGACGTGCTCGATCTCGGCAGCTTCGCCGGCGACATGCAAATTCCCGGCGCGCGCATCGCCCGGCTCGATGCCGGTTTCGGTTTCGCGCAAGCGAGCGGCGGCGTGCAAGCCGACGAGGACCGCCTGCCCTTCGCCGATGCATCGTTCGATCTGGTGGTCTCGGTCGGCGTACTCGATCAGGTCAACGACGTCCCCGGCGCGCTCGCGCTCGCTCGCCGCGCCCTACGTCCCGACGGGCTGTTTCTCGCCGCCTTCGCCGGCGCCGGCACGCTCGCCACCTTGCGCAGCTGCATGCGCGAGGCCGAGACCGATCGTCCCGCCGCGCGCTTCCATCCGCAGATAGACGTCCGCGCCGGGGGGGATCTGCTCAGCCGCGCCGGGTTCGCGCTGCCGGTCGCCGACGTCGAGACGCTGGTGGTGCGCTATGCCGGGCTGCCCAATCTGTTGCGCGACCTCCGCGGCATGGCCGCCACCAATTTGCTTCCCGATCCGTCACCGCTCACTCGCGACACGCTCGTCCGCGCCTCCGCCGCGTTCGCCGATCGCGCCGAACCCGATGGCCGCACCCCCGAACGATTCGAGATCGTCTATCTGACCGGCTGGGCGCCCGATCCTTCGCAACCCAAGGCCGCCCGCCCCGGCAGCGCCACCGCGTCGCTCGCCGAGGCGCTCAAGAAGCGCCCCGGCTAGAGCAGCCGCTCCAGCGCATCGACCAGCGGGACGTCCGCCGGCGGCATCGTCAACGCCCGCATCTCTCCCGGCCGCGCCCATCGCAGCGCGCTGGCGTGCCGGGGTTCCGGCGTACCCGCCCATTCGCGCGCTACATAGAGTAGAAGCAGCAAATGCCGTTCGCCCAGCCTTTCGCTGGCAAAGGCGATCGGAACCAGCGCTTCCGGCGCGACATGGATGCCCAGTTCCTCGGCGAGTTCGCGCACCAGCGCCGCCTCGGGCACCTCGCCGGGCTCGACCTTGCCGCCGGGAAATTCCCACAGCCCCGCCATCGGCTTTCCCGGCGGACGCTGCTGGACCAGCACGCGGCCTTCGGCGTCGACCAGCGCGACCGCCACCACCAGCAATAGACCGGATACCCCGCTCGACACTTCGTTAACTCTCCTCGTTTATCTCCGCCTAATCCTGTGGGGGAGAAGCGGGCGTTATGCGAGCCCTTGTGAAGACGGTCTACCGCCTGATCCGCGATTCGAAGGCGGCAACGGCAGTCGAATATGGCCTGATCTGTGCGCTGATCGTGCTTGCCATCATGGCGGCATTGCTCGCGCTCGGTTCGGTTACCAGCGACATATGGGAAAACGTCAGCAACAAGGTGCAGACCGCGGGCTGAACACGGTTAATGACTAAGTAATAGTCCGATTTAGCCGTTTCTTTACTTCCCCTCCCTAAGGTTGTTGATGCCGTACCGGATCTCCGGGCCGGCCGGGTGAATGAAGTACTTTCGAACGTTGGAGACCGGTTATGCAGAAGATTCGCAACTTCGTTAAGAATTCCAAGGGCGCCACCGCGATCGAGTACGGCCTGATCGCCGCTCTCATCGCCGTCGCCGCGATTGCCGCGATGCAGGGTCTGGGCAATCAGCTCAACAAGACCTTCGGCAACGTCACGTCGAACATGAAGGCGACCTAGGTCTTCCTTCTCAAGACAAAAAGAGGGCGGCGGAACTTCGGTTCCGCCGCCCTTTTTCTTTACTCGGCAGAATCCACGGCACCCATATATTCACGTTTCATTGAGTTTTGTTCCGCATACGAAACAAGCCGCGCTGCTTGCGCCTGGCGATGATTTTGAGGGAGAGCATCGATGATCCGCAAGTTTCTGAAGAATTCCAAAGGCGCCACCGCGATCGAATATGGTCTGATCGCCGCGCTGATCGCCGTCGCCGCAATCGCCGCGATGCAGGGTCTGGGCAATCAGCTCAACAAGACCTTCGGTAACGTCACCTCGAACATGAAGGCCGAATAAGCCGCATCGGTCTAAAGGTATGAGAAAGGCGGCGGAACTTCGGTTCCGCCGCCTTTTTCTTGTCCCGGGAAACTGGGGGTTCAGACCCGTCCCATCGTGAGGAACTTGGCACGCCGCGCTTGGCGCAGCGCTTCGGGGGACAGCCCGCCGAGCCCATCCAGCGCCGCCTCGACTGCATCTCCCAGCGCCTGCACCGCCACGCCGGGATTACGATGCGCGCCGCCCAGCGGCTCGGGGATGATTCCGTCGATCACCTTTAGTTCCTTCAGATGCTGTGCAGTCACCTTCATCGCCTCGGCGGCATCCGCCGCTTTGTCGGCAGTGCGCCACAGGATCGATGCGCAACCTTCGGGTGAGATCACCGAATAAACCGCATGCTCCATCATCAGCACCTGGTTGCCCGCCGCGAGCGCCACAGCGCCGCCCGAGCCGCCTTCGCCGAGGATGGTCGCGACCAGAGGCACGCCGAGGTTGAGGCACATCTCGGTCGAGCGTGCGATTGCCTCGGCCTGACCGCGTTCCTCGGCCTGCACCCCGGGGAACGCGCCCGATGTGTCGACCAGCGTGATAACCGGCAGCCGGAACTTGTCGGCAAGCTGCATCAGCCGGATCGCCTTGCGATAGCCCTCGGGCTTGCCCATCCCGAAATTATGCTTGAGCCGGCTCGCGGTATCGTCGCCTTTCTCGTGGCCGATCACCATCACCCGGTGCCCGCGAAAGCGCCCCAGCCCGCCGATGATCGCATTGTCGTCGGCAAAGGCACGGTCGCCGCCCAGCGGCATGAAATCGTCGATCAGCCCCGCGACATAATGCTTGAAGTGCGGACGCTCGGGATGCCGCGCCACCTGTGTCTTCTGCCAAGGGGTCAGCTTGGCATAAGTGTCCTGCAGCAACCGCTCGGCCTTGGCCTGGAGCGGCGCGATCTCCGCGTCGATGTCTACCGATCCGCCCTCGGCGGTGCGGCGCAGTTCGTCGATCCGGCTCTGCAGCTCGGCGATCGGTTTCTCGAAGTCGAGGAAGGTTGCCATCGTTGCGCGGTTAGGACGCGTCGGGCTTTGCGTCAACGCGCGCCGCGCCCAGCGCCTCGCCGAGCGGATGCCGCTGGTTGACCAGTTCGATCAATCGCTTGCTGTCGACATGGGTATAGATCTCGGTCGTCGCGATATCGGCGTGCCCCAGCATCGCCTGCAATGCGCGCAGATCCGCCCCACCCTCGAGCAGATGGGTCGCAAAGGCATGGCGCAGCACGTGCGGACTCACCCGATCGGGTGGGATCCCCGCCTCCGCCGCCAAGCCGCGAACCAATTGATAGAGCCGCACCCGCGAAAGATGCGATTTGCCCGACGGAAACAGCCATGCCCGCCCGATCGCGACGTGTTCGCGCCATGCCGCCACCGCCGCGCGCGCGCGATCCGATATCGGCACCAGCCGCTCACGCCCACCTTTGCCCTTGAGGATGAGATAGGGCCGATCCGGCGCGACGGCATTCCGCGGCAGCGACACCAATTCGGTCGCGCGCAGCCCCGATCCGTAGAGCAATTCGATCAGCGCCGCGAGCCGCAGGTCGAGCGGGTCGGCTGGTACGCGCGCCTGCCGCGCCGTGATCACCGCGAACATCGCATCGACATCGTCGATGCTCAGCACCTTGGGCAGCGCCCGCATTGTTCCCGGTCGCGGCAACGCGGCGCTCGGATCGTCCTTGCGCAATCCTTCGTCGGCGAGGAACGCAAAGAACCGCCGCAGCGCCGCCGCCTTGCGCGCCACCGTGGCGCGGGCCAGCGTCTGCCATTCCCCCGCCAGTCTCTCGAGCTCGTTTGCGCCGGCCTCTCCGAGCCGCCCGTCGAGCGTCGCCGAGGCCAGTCGCAAATCGGTGCCATAGGCCGCGATGGTATTCCCCGCCGCGCCTGCTTCGGCCCGCATCATCTCGAGAAAACGCTCGATCAGCGCACGGTCGTCGGTTCCGCTCAAGCCGCGCGCGTGACCGCCTCGATGGCGATCATCCGCGCATAACTGCCCATTCCGGCGGCGCGCATCGCCGCCACGATGTGGAACAGCGCCTCGGGCGCGACATAGTCCCAGCTGACCGACTGCATGCCGACGCCCGCCAGCAACGCCACCGTCGCCGCGTCGCCGCGCTGTCCGGCGGCGTCGATCGCCTGCGTCCAGGCATTCACGCCGCCGATCTGCACGTCGAGCCCAGAGGCTGCATTCTGCGCCTCGCCTGCGCTCAGCTTGCCAAGCCCGGCGAGCCCGGCGAGCAGCATCTGCGCCTTGCGTCGCGACCCGCCATCGGCAAAGCCGGTGACGTCGCCCGAAGTGACGCTCGATCCACCCGGATCGGCAAGCGCGAGCAGCGCCCAGCCTTCGCCGCCGCGCTTGACCACGCCGCGCCATTCGAGCGCCGCCGCCTCATAGCCCGAGGACAGCATGGACTGAATCAGCCGGTCGGCCTCCTCGACCTTGTCGCTCGCCGGGATCCACGACGCCGCCCGTGCGGTAAGAATCAACCGGGCATAGCGCGTGCGCGGCATGCTCGCCCCGTCCCACAGGGTCTGCAGCGCCTTGATCCGGTTGCCGACATCGCCGTCGGTATAGGCAGTGCGCAGATCGCGCGCGACGGCCAGCGCGGCGCCGGTGTCCCCGCTCTGTTCGATCTCGGAGTATAGATCGACCAGCCCGGCACTGGAGAAGACCCCCGCCGTAGCCGCCAGTTCCGCCGCGGTCGCGCGCGCCGCCGCGTCCAGATTGGGCGCCAGCGCCTGCCAATAGCGCACCTGCGGCCCTGCGGTCTGATAGAGATCAGCCGGCACCTCGACACCGGTCGCGGTCGCCAGGCCCCAGCGCCACGCCGTGAGCTGGCTCACCGGATTCCATTCGATCGTCACGGCACGGCGGCCTTGCGCTCCGGTGCCGAGCACCTTTTCGGCGAGCAGATTGTCGATATCCGACGGGCTGGTTCCCGAACGCGCGCGGTTGAACAGCTGGCCGGCTTCGTTGGGCTTGCCGGCAAGCCCCATGCACATCGCCTGCGCCAGCGCCCAGCCGCGCTGCGCGGTCGCCGAAGCGCCCTTGTCGGCGATTGGGCAGAGCGCCTCCGGATCGCCGTTCGCCAGCGCGGCCTGCATCGCCACCTGATAGAGCCAGTTGGTGTAATTGTCGGTGTCGACGTCCTCGATCACGGCGCGCGCGGCATTGGCCTCGCCCATCCGCAACAGCGCCCAGGCGCGATCGGCGGCGAAGTCGGCACCATTGACCCCCGCCGGCGTGTCGAGCGGCGACATCAAAGCACGTCGCAGCACGATCGACGCCCAGCGCGACGCGATCGGCGCGTCCATCCGCCGCATCAACACCTGCAGGAAGCGCCCGTCCGAATCGCCGAACGAATCGGCGGGGAATGCCGCATTCCCCGCCGCCACCGCGCCGACCCGATCGAGCGAATGTCTGGCGAATTCAGGAAGCTCATACCGCGACAGGTCGACTGCGGCGGCTTCCACCGGTACGCCCTCGGCAACATTTCCCGAGGCGGGGTCGACAGGCAGCGCCACGCCTTCCACCGGCGCGATCGGCTGGGCCGCACGCGACGGCGCCGGCGCCGGCCCGGGAGCAGGCGCAGGGGTCGGCGCGGGATCGTCGAATCCCGGCGGCAGCAGCGATTCGGGCGTGTCCTGCCCCAGCGCGGGCATCCCCACGCCGGCGAGCAGCAGCGCCGCAAATCCGATCCGCGAAACCTTAGTTCGTGAGGTTATCAAGCGGGACCACCTTCTCCATGCGGACCGGCTCCTTCTCGGTGCTGCGCGTCGAGAGGAATATGATTCCCCCCACCAGCACGAGGAGGACGACAATGAGCGCGACGATCGAACGGGACATGGAAAGGTCCGTGAATTGAGAATTACGCGGGCCTTTTGCCCGAGACCCGACCTCGCTGTATAGCCCCCCGACAATGTTGCAAGCGCATGCCCAAGACTGGCCCTGGAAGGGCAAGCCGATCGTGCTCGTCGGGCTGATGGGCGCCGGCAAGACCACCGTCGGCCGCCGCCTCGCCCAGCGCCTGCGGTTGCCCTTCGTCGACGCGGATCACGAGATCGAGGCCGCGGCCGGGATGACCATCTCGGATATTTTCGAGAGATTCGGCGAACCCTATTTCCGGGACGGCGAACGCCGCGTCATTGCCCGGTTGATCGACGGCACGCCCAAGGTGATCGCCACCGGCGGCGGCGCCTTCATCAACCAGGATACTCGCGGCCTGATCCTCGATCAGGCGATCGCGATCTGGCTCGATGCCGAACCCGCGGTGCTCGCCGATCGCGTCCGCCGCCGCGACACGCGCCCATTGCTGCGCGGCCGCGATCCCGAGGAGATCCTCATCGAACTGGCCGCAGTAAGAAATCCTTTCTATGCGCTCGCGCCGATCCGGGTGCAGAGCATCGCGGCTCCGCACGACACCACCGTCGACGAAATTCTGAAGGCGATCCGCACTTGAACAGCGTTCCCGTCGCTTTGGGCGACCGCAGCTACGACGTCCGCATCGATGCCGGGCTGCTTGCCCGCGCCGGCGAGGCGCTCGCGCCGCTCGCCCGGGGCCGGACGATGCCGATCGTCACCGACGCGAATGTCCTTTCCCATCTCGCCACGCTCCAGGCGAGTCTCGCCGCCGCGGGAATTGACAGCGAGGCGATCGTCCTGCCGCCCGGCGAATCGACCAAGAGCTGGGCCCAGCTCGAAGCGCTCACCGATCGGCTGCTCGATCTCGGGGTCGAGCGCAGCGATCACGTCATCGCGCTCGGTGGCGGTGTGATCGGCGATCTGGTCGGCTTCGCCACTGCGATTCTCAAGCGCGGCTGCAACTTCATCCAGATCCCCACGACTTTGCTCGCGCAGGTCGATTCGTCGGTCGGGGGCAAGACCGCGATCAACAGCCGGGCTGGCAAGAACCTGATCGGCGCCTTCCACCAGCCGGCTTTGGTGCTGATCGACCCGCAGGTCCTCGATACGCTGCCCGCTCGTCAGCTCCGCGCCGGCTATGCAGAAGTCGTCAAATACGGGCTGATCGACGATTTCGCCTTCTTCGAATGGTGCGAGGCCAATGCCGCCGCGTTGCTCGCCGGCGACCCGCAAGCCCGCGAATATGCGATTTCGCACTCGGTCACCGCCAAGGCGCGCATCGTCGGCGAGGACGAGCGCGAGACCACCGGCAAGCGCGCCTTGCTCAATCTCGGCCATACTTTCGGCCACGCGCTCGAGGCCGAAACCGGCTTTTCCGACGCGCTCCTTCATGGCGAAGGCGTCGCCGCCGGCATGGCGCTGGCCTTCGCTTATTCGGCGCATCGCGGCCTTTGCGCGGGCCAGGAAGCCGAACGCGTCGCCGCGCATCTCCGCGCGATCGGGCTCCCCGATGGCCTCGTCGCCGCCGGCGTCACCGCCTCGGGCGCGCGGCTGGTCGAGCACATGCTTCACGACAAGAAGATGGCGGCCGGCACGCTGCCCTTCCTTCTCGCCAGGGGCATCGGCCAGACCTTCCTCGACAAGACCGTGGACCTGACCGACGTCGAAGCCTTTCTCGACGAAGCCCGCTAATCCTCCAGCGCGAAGCGGGCGGGGGACGGTGCCCGCGCAGCGTGTGACCGGCATCATCGAGATTGTACGTTGAAGCCGGGCGTCACCGGCACCATCTAGAGGGCGCGTCCCGTTCTAGGTATTCCCCATCCCCGATCGCGTCCTGATCGCCTATCTACTGCTCGCCCTTGTGCTGGCGGCTGCAGTCACCCTCATCGTCTGGGCTCGCCGCAACTCCCACGAAGCGAAGTATGTTCGTCGGATGAAGCGCGAGCGCATCGCCCGCGAAGCGGCCGCTATCGCCGAATAGCCCCGGAGATTTGCCGGATCCCGATCGCCAGCCCGGCGTTCCTCTTCCATGACACCCCGTACCATCGGCTGGCTCCTCGACCCGCGTGACCGGGCCGCCCTTCTCGCCCGCTTCACCCCGGCCTGGCCGGACGTGATCGCGCACCACGTCACGCTCGCATCGAAGACCACCGATCCGCTCCCGACCGAAACCGCCGGCGAAGTCGTCGGCCATGTCGACGACGGCCAAGGCCTGCAAGCGCTGGTCGTCGCGATTGCAGGCACCACCGATCGCCCCGACGGCGGCATCTGGCACATCACCTGGTCGCTCGATGAAGCCGCCGGTCGCGAAGCACGGCAGAGCAACGACGTGCTGCGAGAACAGGGTTTCGACCGGCTCGACGCCCCGATCCCGATCCGTCTCGCTCCATCCGAACTCTGAGACGCACTCAGTTGCCGTTCAGCCGCGATCCGCATAGCAACGCGCCATGCAACGCCTCTTCCCCGCGCTCGCCGCATTCGTGATCATCGCTCCCGCCGCCGCACAGCAGGCACCCGCCCCGATCCTCACCGCCCCGGAGGCGAAGGATGTCTGGACGCGCGCCGAGCCGCAGATCGCCCGCGTCACCCATGTCGATCTCGACCTCCACGTCGATTTCGCCGGCAAGACACTCTCCGGCCGCACGCTGCTGAATGTGCTCGCGGCGCCCAGGGCGAAGCAGATCATACTCGACGTGGACGATCTGCTGATCGCCGAGGTCACCACTGCCGACCGCAAGCCGCTCCGCTACACCGTCGGCCCGCGCGACAAGGAACTCGGCTCGGCGCTCACGGTCGATCTTCCCGCCGGCACCGGCAAAACG
>Ga0247823_10000246_pt1 | contig 46281 bp, 52 predicted proteins | sample 13C_PalmiticAcid_2_FD_192426 | JGI IMG/M metagenome (GOLD analysis project Ga0247823, IMG submission 192426) | Soil microbial communities from agricultural site in Penn Yan, New York, United States - 13C_PalmiticAcid_Day30 | ecosystem: Environmental > Terrestrial > Soil > Agricultural land... | reverse complement strand
GGGTATGCGGCGCCGACATCCTGGCCCGCTACACGGTGGTGATCGACTTTTCCCCCTGCCGTCTGCGGCTGGAACCCGCCGACGGCCTCTCGCGCCCCTCAGGGCCCTCCTTGCCGGTCGAGATGGTCGGCGGGGTGCCGACGGTGCTCGCCAGCGCCTCCGACGGCTTCTCGAGCGTCCAGGGGCCCTTCGCCCTCGACACCGCCTCGGCCGCCGCCCTGCGCGCCCGCGGGCCGGCCGACGGCCCGCGTCAGGCGCCGGCGGGCACGGTGGCGGGCCTGGCCTTCGACGGCCGGCTCTATCCCCGCGCCCGCGCGGTGAAGGCCGGCGACCTTCCGCCCGGCGTCGTCGGCGCCCTCGGCGTCGAGGTGCTGGCCCGGGGTCGCCTGCGGCTGGATCCCGCCGCTCACGCCCTTTGGCTCACGCCCTAGCTCGCTTCTTCCCTGTACGGAGTTTCCCATGGCCTCACGCGCCCACGCCGTCACCGCCGATCCGCGCCACACGATCCTGCTCGACGTCAACGGCCACAAGCTGGTCGGCGACGAGCCCCCGGCCCTGGGCGGCCAGGACGCCGGTCCGCCGCCCTTCGGCTTCGTCCTGGCGGGCCTGGCGGCCTGCACGGCCACCACCCTGCGCATGTACGCCGACCGCAAGGGCTGGGGCGAGGTGACCATCGAGACGACGCTGACGCTGGACACCCACGGCGACAAGCCCCGCATCGACCGCAAGGTCTCGGCCACGGGCGCGCTCGACGAGGCCGCCATCGCCCGCCTGCGCGACGTGGTCGAACGCACGCCGGTGACCCTGGCCCTGAAGGGCGGGTTCACGATCGACACGGTGCTGGACCGGGGGTGAGCGACAGGATGCTCCCCCTGAAGGGGAGCTGTCGCGAAGCGACTGAGGGGGAAGTGGCTGCTGCCTTTAGAGGTGAACCGACCCCATCAGGGACTTCCCCTCCGGCCCTCCGGGCCACCTCCCCCTGAAGGGGGAGGATCCTGGAAAACAAAAGGGCCCGGCGTCGCCGCCGGGCCCTTCTTCATTTCTGGTCCGAACAGGCCGCTCAGTGCGATTCGTTCTTCCAGACCTTGCGGTAGCTCGCATAGAGCAGGCCGGCGAAGAGGATCAGGTAGATCATCACCGCGAAGCCCGTCTGCTTGCGCTCCTCCAGCTTGGGCTCGGCGGCCCACATCAGGAAGGCCGAGACGTCGCGGGCCTGCTGGTCGACCGTGGCCTTGGTGCCGTCGTCGAAGGTGACGCCGCCCTCGGTCAGCGGCGGGGCCATGGCGATGAAGCCGCCCGGCGGAACATGAGCGTGGTCACCGCTCCAGTAGGCCGCCAGATCGCCCGGCATGTACGGGTTGTAGTGCTGGCCCGGACCGACCTTCAGGCCCGCCGGCGGGTTCTTGTAGCCCGTGACGATGGCGTGGATGTAGTCGGGACCGCCGGTGCGGGCCTTGGCCAGCAGCGACATGTCCGGCGGGAACGCGCCGCCGTTGCTGGCGCGGGCCGCCGCCTCGTTCGGGAACGGCGAGGGGAAGCGGTCGGCGCTGGTGGCCGGACGCTTGATGGCGTCGCCGGTCTCGGAGTCGATGTCGGCGACCTCGAACTCCTTGGCGATCGCCTTGACCCACGGGTTGTCGTTCGAGTTCGGGTACTTCTCGTTATAGAACGGACCACCCTTGTCGCCGAGGTTCCGGAAGCTGACGAGCTTCATGGAGTGGCACGACGAGCAGACCTCGCGATAGACCTTGTAGCCGCGTTGCAGCTGGGCCTGGTCGAACTTGCCGAACGGGCCGTTGAACGACCAGTGGATCTTTTCCGGTTCCAGCGGGTGACCGGCGGCCAGGGCCGGGGCGGCGGCGAACGACGCCATCAGACCCGCGACCGCTGCGATGACGGAGAGTTTGCGCAGCATCGGGATCAGCCCTTCATTTCAGGCGCGGCGGTCGCTTGCTCCGGCGCGGCGGCCGGGTGCGACAGGACGGGCGAGGCGATGGAGTCCGGAACCGGCAGGGTCTTCTCGACCAGGCCCAGCACCGGCAGGATCACCAGGAAGAACGCGAAGTAGTAGAGCGAGGCGAAGCGGCTCAGCCACACGAAGCTGTTCAGGTCGGCGTCGCCCAGGGTGAAGGTCTTGAAGTGACCCAGCACCGGATCGTCCGGCAGCTTGGCGCCGCAGAGACCCAGGATGCAGCACGCCACCACGAAGATGATGAAATACAGCTTCGCGGTCGGGCGGTAGCGCATCGAGCGCACCTTCGAGGTGTCCAGCCACGGCAGGGCGAACAGGCAGGCGATGGCGCCGAACATGGCCAAGACGCCCAGCAGCTTGTCCGGCACGGCGCGCAGGATGGCGTAGAACGGCAGGAAGTACCATTCGGGCACGATGTGCGCCGGCGTCACCAGCGGGTTGGCCTCGACGTAGTTGTCGGCATGGCCCAGGGCGTTGGGCAGATAGAAGACGAAGGTCGCGAAGAGGATCAGGAACACGCTCATCGCGAAACCGTCCTTCACCGTCGCGTACGGGGTGAAGGGCAGGGTGTCGGCCTTCGACTTGGGCTCGACGCCGGTCGGGTTGTTCTGGCCGACCACGTGCAGGGCCCAGATGTGCAGGATAACGACGCCCGCGATCATGAACGGCAGCAGGTAGTGCAGCGAGAAGAAGCGGTTCAGCGTGGCGTTGTCGACGGCGAAGCCGCCCCACAGCCAGGTGGTGATCGACGGGCCGACCAGCGGCAGGGCGCCGAACAGGTTGGTGATCACGACGGCGCCGTGGAAGCTCATCTGGCCCCAGGGCAGCACGTAGCCCATGAAGGCCGTGGCCATCATCAGGAGGTAGATCACGCAGCCCAGGATCCACAGCACCTCGCGGGGCGCCTTGTACGAGCCGTAGTAGAGGCCGCGCAGCATGTGGACATAGACCGCGATGAAGAACATCGACGCGCCGTTGGCGTGCATGTAGCGGATCAGCCAGCCGTAGTTCACGTCGCGCATGATGTGCTCGACGCTGGCGAAGGCGTGGTCGGCGCTGGGGGTGTAGTGCATCACCAGGATGATGCCGGTGATCAGCTGGCTGGCCAGGCACAGCGACAGGATGCCGCCGAAGGTCCACCAGTAGTTCAGGTTACGCGGGGTGGGGTAGTCGACGAAGCTGTCGTAGCCCAGGCGCACGATCGGGAGACGGGCGTCGAGCCAGCGCTCGAAACCGGTCTTCGGCTGGTAGGTCGAATGTCCGCTCATCTGGCTTACCCGATCTTGACCTTGGTGTCGGACAGGAACTCGTACTCCGGAACCGCGAGGTTCAGCGGAGCCGGCCCCTTACGGATGCGGCCCGACGTGTCGTAGTGCGAGCCGTGGCACGGGCAGAACCAGCCGCCGTAGTCGCCGCCGCCGAAGGTGGGCACGCAGCCCAGGTGCGTGCACGAGCCGATCAGCACCAGCCATTGGGCCTTGCCCGGCTTCACGCGCTCGGCGTCCTTCTGGGGATCCTTCATCGATGCGCCGTCGTCGGCGACCGCCTTCTGGATTTCAGCCGGGGTGCGGTTGCGCACGAAGAGCGGCTTACCCCGCCACTTCAGCGTCACCTGCTGTCCGTCGGCGACCTTGGTCAGGTCGAACTCGGTCGAAGCCAAGGCCAGCGTATCGGCCGAAGGGTTCATCTGGTCGATGAACGGCCAGGCAAGCGCCGCTGCGCCGCCAGCCGCCGCGGTGATCGCGGCAATGTAAATGAAATCGCGTCGGCTGGGATCGGACCCAGGCCCTTTCGTTGCGCCCTCGGCGGTGTCGGCCACCTTGTTCCACCCTTTGAAATCCGTCCGACCGCGAACGGCCAGACCAGGAAATGCGCCATTCGGCGCGATATCTTTACCTCGACCCGCGAGCGGATCTTCGCCACAAGGGGCACGCTCCCTATCGGATGGGCGAACAGAGTTCGCAAGCCCTATTCGATGTGCAGCAATGCCCCTACTAGCCCCATGGTTGGTTTCGTTAGAATGCGTCTCGCGCTTTTTCAACCCGGCATTCCCCAGAACGTGGGCGCGGCGATTCGGCTTTCGGCCTGCCTGGACGTGGGGCTGGACGTCATCGAGCCCTGTAGTTTTCCCTTGGACGACAAGAGCTTGAAGCGCGCGGCCCTCGACTACGGCCCGCTCGCGCACCTCACGCGCCATGATTCGTGGGAGACCTTTCTGAAGGCGCCGCAGCGCGCCCATGGGCGCCTGGTGCTTTTCACCACCCGCGGCGAGCAAGGCTTCCACGACTTCGCCTTCCAGGCTGGCGACACCCTGCTGTTCGGCAACGAGAGTCGCGGCGCGCCCGAAGAGGTCCACGCCGCGGTCGACGCCCGGGTGGTGATCCCGCTGCGGTCGCAGGCCCGCTCGCTGAACGTCTCGGTGACCGCTGGAATGGCCCTGGCCGAGGCCCTGCGCCAGACGGGCGGCTTCCCGTCGCTGACCACCCTGCAGACGTAAAAAAGGCGGCCCCGTTTCCGGGACCGCCCAAGTTGAACCATCGGCGCTGGGCCGCGAGCGGCGGGCAAGGTGTGGAGTCTTCGCCCGCGCTCGGCGTCCCTGGCGGCCAAGCCGTGAGGCTTAGGCCAGCACCATGATCACGACCCGGCGGTTCTGCGCCCGGCCTTCGGTGGTCTCGTTCGGGGCCACGGGGTCTTCCGCGCCGTACGAGATGGTCGCCATGCGGTTCAGGGCGACGCCCTGGCGGGACAGGAACTTGCGCACAGCGTCGGCGCGGCGCTGGCCGAGCTTTTCGTTGTAGCCGGCCTCGCCGGTGGCGTCGGTGTAGCCCTGGATTTCCAGGTACACGTTCTTGTTCTCTTCCTTCAGCTTGGCCGCGAAGTCCGCCAGGCGCTGTTCGGCCTCGGGGGACAGGGCGTCCTGGTCGGTCGGGAACTTCACGGAGTCGTCCGACAGGACCATCGAGTACATGAACTTGCCTTCGGCGAGCTTGCCGGCGGCAGTGGCGCGATCGAGGGCTTCGCGGGACGTCTTGTCGAGCTCGGAGATCTGGGTGTCGTGACCATCCACCCGCGTGTTCACCGCTCCGACCTGAGTGTTGACGTACTTCTTCGTCGCGCAGCCGCTGACCGCCAGGCCCCCAGCCACCAGCGCGACGACCGTCGCCATCTTCAAGCTGCCTTTGACTTGGCCGATCATTGTTCGCATCTTCTCCTATTGATCCAAAGAAAGCTTGACCTTGGACCTACGCATTCATCCGGGTCGTTCAGCTTTCGCATTACGAAACCGTCAGGTGACAGAGGCGAAAAATAGGCGTGTTCTTGTCGCGATTGGCGCCGCTTGCAGCCTATGCTCTTGGTCACTCTATTGACCGCGCGCGATCGCTCGAACCGCGATTTGGTTCCATAAATTATTTTCAGTTCGAAGAGGATTTTTGGGGCTGAGCGAGAGGCTCTTGGAGCCCTCGGCTGGGGCTCTGGGCGCTTCCCGATGGAATCGGGCGAACGGCGCCAGCGGCCGCGACACGCGTCCGGCTCACCCTCTAGATGTAGGGAGCTTTCGCGCCACCGCAAACGAAAAACGCGCCCCGGAGGACCGGAGCGCGCTTCTCGTCGAATTCAGGCCGGAGCCTACTGCAAGGTCGCACGGCCGAAGGACAGGCCGGCGTCGTCGGCCCCGACGGCGATGACGCCGCCATCCTCCAGTTCGCCAGCCAGCAGCCTGCGGGCGATCGGGTCGACCAGTTCCTTCTGGATCACGCGCTTGAGGGGGCGCGCGCCATAGACCGGGTCGTAGCCCTTGTCGGCCAGCCACTGCAGGGCCTCCGGCGCGAGCGCCAGTGTCATGCGGCGATCGGCCAGCAGCTTCTCCACCCGCCCAAGCTGAATGCGGACGATGTCGCTCATGTTCGAGCGGTCGAGCCGCTTGAACAGGATGATTTCGTCGATCCGGTTCAGGAACTCCGGACGGAAGTGGCCCCGCACCGTGGCCATGACCAGCGGGCGCACCTCTTCCACGTCGGCCCCGTCCTCCTGATTGGCCAGGAACTCGGCGCCGAGGTTGGAGGTCATGATGATGAGGGTGTTGCGGAAGTCGACCGTCCGCCCCTGCCCGTCCGTGAGACGGCCGTCATCCAGCACCTGAAGCAGCACGTTGAAGACGTCCGGGTGGGCCTTCTCGATCTCGTCGAACAGCACCACCTGGTACGGACGGCGGCGGACAGCCTCCGTCAGAGCCCCGCCCTCGTCGTAGCCGACATAGCCGGGAGGCGCGCCGATCAGGCGGCTGACCGAGTGCTTCTCCATGTATTCCGACATGTCCATGCGGGTGATCGCATGCTCGTCGGCGAACATGAACTCGGCCAGGGCCTTGGTCAGCTCGGTCTTGCCCACGCCCGTCGGGCCCAGGAACAGGAACGAGCCGATCGGCCGCGTGGGATCGTGCAGGCCGGCGCGGGCGCGGCGGACGGCGTCGGACACGGCCTCAAGGGCCTCGTCCTGGCCGACCACGCGCGACCGCAGGGCGACCTCCATCTGCAGCAGCTTCTCGCGCTCGCCTTCCAGCATCTTCTCGACCGGCACGCCGGTCCAGCGGCTGACGACGGCGGCGATCTGCTCGGCGTCGACCACCTCGGGGGTCAGCGCCTTGTCGCCGTTCTCGCCGGCCTCGGCGTCGGCCAGGCGCTTTTCGAGCGCCGGGATCTCGCCGTACTGGATCTGGCCGGCGCGGGCGAAGTCGCCGGCGCGCTGGGCGTTGGCGAGGTCGGCCCGCAGGCGGTCGAGGGCCTCGCGCGCCTGCGCCGCGCCGCCGACCTTGTCCTTCTCGGCCTTCCAGCGGGCGGTCATCTCGTCGGAGCGGAACTGCAGGTCGTCGATCTCGACCTCCAGGTTCTCCAGGCGCTGCCTGGAGGCGGCGTCGGTTTCCTTCGACAGGGCCTCGCGCTCGATCTTCAGCTGCACCAGGCGGCGGTCGATCTCGTCGAGCTCCTCGGGCTTGGAATCGATCGCCATGCGCACACGGCTGGCCGCCTCGTCCACCAGGTCGATGGCCTTGTCGGGCAGGAAGCGGTCGGCGATGTAGCGGTTGGACAGCGTCGCGGCGGCCACGATGGCGCTGTCGCTGATCCGCACGCCGTGGTGGACCTCGTACTTCTCCTTCAGGCCGCGCAGGATCGAGACGGTGTCCTCCACCGTCGGCTCCTGCACGAACACCGGCTGGAAGCGACGCGCCAGGGCGGCGTCCTTCTCGACGTGCTTGCGGTACTCGTCCAGCGTCGTGGCGCCCACGCAGTGCAGCTCGCCGCGCGCCAGGGCGGGCTTGAGCAGGTTGGAGGCGTCCATCGCCCCGTCGCTCTTGCCCGCGCCGACCAGCGTGTGCATCTCGTCGATGAACAGGATGATCGAGCCCTCGGCGGCGGTCACCTCGGCCAGCACGGCCTTCAGGCGCTCCTCGAACTCGCCGCGATACTTCGCGCCGGCGATCAGGCTGCCCATGTCGAGCGACAGCAGCTTCTTGTCCTTCAGGCTCTCGGGCACGTCGCCGTTGACAATGCGCTGGGCCAGACCCTCGACGATGGCGGTCTTGCCCACGCCCGGCTCGCCGATCAGCACCGGGTTGTTCTTGGTGCGGCGCGACAGGACCTGGATCGTGCGACGGATCTCCTCGTCGCGGCCGATCACCGGGTCGATCTTGCCGTCCCTTGCAGCAGCCGTCAGGTCGCGGGCGTAGCGCTTGAGCGCGTCATAGCCCTCCTCGGCGGTCGCGCTGTCGGCGGTGCGGCCCTTGCGCAGGGCGGCGGCGGCGGTCTCCAGGCTCTGGGCCGAGACGCCGGCGTCCTTCAGCGCCTTGGCGCTTTCGGCGCCGTCCTTGGCGATGGCCACGAGCAGGCGCTCGGTGGTGACGAAGGCGTCGCCGGCCTTCTTGGCGCCGTCCTCGGCGGCCGCGAACACCCGCGCGGTGTCGGGCTTCATGTAGAGCTGGCCGCCGGCGCCGTCGACGCGCGGGTTCTTGGCCAGGATCGCGTCCACGGCGGCGTCGGCCGCGTCGGGGCGGCCGCCGGCGTTGGCGATGATGGTGCGCGAGAGCCCGTCCTTTTCTTCCAGCAGCACCTTCAGGAGATGCTCGGGCCCCAGTTGCTGGTGACCACGGGCAAGGGCGAGGCTCTGCGCGGACTGCACGGCCTGCTTGGCGCGGTCGGAATAGATGTCGATCTTCAAGTCAGCGTCCCCTTCACTAGGCGGATCTGGCCAGGCCGCCTCTGATGAGCACGACCCGGTCCGTCAGGGGATGTAGTGTGGCCCTAGAGCCACACAAGGCTCACCAGCCCTGGCTCGCCAGATAGTTTTCAAGCGCCTGGATGCGGGTTGCGTCCGACGGGTGGGTCGAGGCGAACTCGGGCCGGCCCGAGCCGCCCTGGGCCTGCATCCTGCGCCACAGGGCCACGGCCTCGCGCGGGCGATAGCCGGCGCGCTGCATGATGTCGACGCCGATGCGGTCGGCCTCCAGTTCGTGCTTGCGCGAGAACGGCAGCAGGAAGCCCATCTGCGCCCCGGCCCCGCCCAGCGAGGCCACGGCCCGGCCGCCATCGCTGCTTCCGCCTCCGGCCGCCGCCTGGGCGATGGCCAGGACGAGCTGGGTGCTCATCTGCTGCGAATAGCGCTCGGCGGCGTGGCGGCCCAGCACGTGGGCGGCCTCGTGGCCCAGCACGGCGGCCAGCTGGTCGTCGTTGTCGACAAGGCGCACCAGCCCCGAATTGACGCCGATATGGCCGCCCGGCAGCACGAAGGCGTTGGGGGTGTCGTTGTCGAACACCACGTAGTCCCACGGCCGGTTGGCCAGGCCCGCGGCCTCGATGATCCGCTGGCCCACGGTAGTGACCCGGGCGTTCATCCGCGCGTCCTTCGAGACCTTGCTGGTCCGCAACGTCTGCTCCCAGGCCGCCTCGCCCGACCGCGCCAGGCTGGCCTCGTCGACCATGGCGAACTGGTCGCGGCCAAGCTCGGCGTTGTAGGCGCAGCCCGAAAGCATCAGGCCGGCGATCAGGACCAGCGACGGACGAAGGCGCATGGACGGCTCGCGTTATTGTTGTCGACGGCCCGACTTAAGGCTCGAGGATGGCTACTGGCAACAAGATCCTCCCCCTCTGGGGGAGGTGGCGCGAAGCGCCGGAGGGGGGCCGTTTTCAGCTTTCTGAGCGCTGGAAGGTCGCCCCCTTCCCTCTCCGTCCGCTTCGCGGACACCTCTCCCACAGGGAGAGGACCTATTTCATCAGCGTTTCAGCTCGAGGATATCGAGCTTCGACTCCTGCTTGGGCCAGGGCATGACCAGGCGGTAGCGATTGGGACCGACACGCTCGAACACCCCGGCCTGGTCGCGCTCGGGATCGCGGCGGTAGGTCGCCCGGCCCTCGCGGTCGCCCCACGCCACCGCGCCAAGGAACACCAGCCGCCGGTCGCTGTCGGGATAGAGATTGCCAGCCTGGCGCTGCGAGCCCGTGGTCTTTTCCAGCAGGAGGTCGCCGCCGGGCGTCAGCTGCACCCGGCAGCGGAACCAGCCGTAGGCGACGTAAGGCAGGCCCCGGCCGCCCGGACTGCCCAGCTTGATCGTGCGGCACTGGTAGGTCCCGGGCGCCGGCTGCGGGCGCGGCAGGGCCGCGCGCGGCTCGACCAGCGCGCCCAGCGCCCGCAGGTCGCGGGCATGGCCGCCGCGCCGGGCCTCGGACAGCGCGCCTTCCCAGGCCGAGTTCAGCCGCTCGATCCGTTGAATGTCATCGCGCGTCGCATCGCGTCGCCAGTCGCCGGAGGCGGCCAGGACGGGCGTTGCGGCGATGAGGGAAAGGGCGAGAGCGGCGACGGCGCGCATGGGCGGCTCCTCAGGATGTCGAAGGAGCAGAGATAACTCGTGGGGTCCGGGCCGGTTCGCCTCAGCGGGCCGCGGCGATGGTGCGGGCCAGTTGCCGGGGATCGACCGGCTTGCTGAGGATCGGGGCGTCGCGCAGGTCGGGCCGCACGCCCTGGTCGCCATAGCCGGTGACGAAGGCGAAGGGCACGCCGCGCGCTCGCAGTATGTCGGCGGCCGCGAACGAGGTGCCGCCGTCGAGGTTCACGTCCAGCAGGGCGAAGTCGACGATCTCACGCCGCGCCGCCTCCACCGCCGTCTCGGCCGAGACTGCCGGGCCGGTGACGTCGCAGCCCAGGTCGGTCAGCAGGTCCTCGACCAGCATGGCGACCATGATCTCGTCCTCGACGATCAGCACGCGCATCAGGCGGCTCCCCTGGCCGGCGTCGGCTGGGCGGCCGGACGGCGGCGGATCCGGGCGACGATGGTGCAGACCACGCCCTCGGGCGGATAGTCCAGCGCCGCCTCGCCATCGAGCTCCAGGGCGAGACCCCGGGTGATCAGGCGGCTGCCGAACCCCTGGCGCTCGGGCGGCGAGACCAGCGGGCCGCCGGCCTCCTGCCAGCGCAGGCGCAGCCGCTCGTCGTCGCCCTCGCCTTCCCGGCTCCAGCCCACCCGCACCAGCCCCGTCGATTGCGACAGGGCCCCGTACTTGGCGGCGTTGGTGGTCAGTTCGTGCAGGGCCAGCGACAGCGACAGCGCGGTCTTGGGCGAAAGCCGCACCGGGGGCCCGGCGAGCTCGAAGCGCGAGGCGTCGCCGTAGGAGTCGACGAGGCCGGCCATGATGTCGTGCAGGTCGGCGCCGTCCCAGCTCTCGCGGGTGAGGATGTCGTGGGTGCGGGCCAGGGCCAGCAGGCGGGTCGTCAGCGACTCGCGGGCGTCGCCCAGGTCGGCGGCGTTGCGCAGGGTCTGGCCGGCTACCGACTGCACGGTGGCCAGGGTGTTCTTGACCCGGTGATTGAGCTCGTTGACCAGCAGCCGCTGCAGTTCCTCGGTCCGCTTGCGCTCGGTGACGTCGCGCATCACGCCGGTGAAGAACCGCCGTCCGCCCGACCGCCACTCGGCGATGGAAAGCTCCAGGGGAAAGGTCGTGCCGTCCTGGCGGCGGCCGAACACCTCGCGGCCGATGCCGATGATCCGGCGCTCGCCCGTGCGGCGGTAGGTGTCGAGATAGCCGTCATGGGCCGCGTGATGCGGCTCGGGCATCAGGGCGTTGACGTTGGATCCGATCATGTCGGACGCCGCATAGCCGAACAGGCGCTCGGCGGCGGGATTGAAGGCTTCGATGCGGCCGTGCTCGTCTATGACGACGATGGCGTCCACCGCCGTGTCGACGATGGCGCGATAGCGGGCCTCTTCGCCCGCGCCGCCCGACTGTGTTCCACGCCCGCCCATGGCTGGCTCCCCTGTGGTCCAGAGGAGCCTAGCCTATGGGTTGATCCGCCGCCAAGTCCTCGCGGCGGAGTCTAATGAACGTCTCAGGCCTCTTCCGGCTCGGGAGCCGGGGAGTCGCCGCCTTCGAAGCTGCGCGGGGCGCGGCGACGACGGGGCTTCTTGACCTCTTCGCCGGCGGCCTCGGGGGCCGGAGCGGCGGGGGTCTCGGCCGCCGGAGCGGCTTCGGCCTTCGGTTCGGGAGCGGGCTTGGGCTCGGACTTGCGGCCCAGGAACGCCGGAGCGTGGCTGACGGCGCCGTCCTGGCCGCGCAGCACCGGCGAGCTTTCGGCCGCCTGCGCCTCGCCGCCCAGCGGGGCGGCTTCCGGCTCGATCACGGCCAGCGGATCACGCTCGCCGCGGTCACGGTCGCGGTTGCGGTCACGATCCCGGTCGCGGCGCGAGCGGCGGCCTTCGCGGGCCTCGCCCTGGAACTCGCCGCCTTCGGCCGCCGGACGGTCTTCGCGCGGCTGGCGCTCCTCGCGGGGACGGTCGTCACGCGCCCGGTCGTCTCTGGGACGATCATCCCGGGGGCGATCATCGCGATCGCGGAAGCGCTCTTCGCGCGGCCGGTCATCACGAGGGCGGTCATCGCGGGGCCGATCATCACGCGGACGGTCGTCACGGGGACGATCGTCGCGGTTGCGGTCGCGGTCGTCGCGGTCGCGCCAGCGACCGCGGCGGCCTTCACCCTGCTGGCCATCGCGGTCACGATCGCGATTGCGGTCACGGTCGCGGTTCTCGAAGCGGTCGCGGTTGCGGCGTTGCTCGCCCTGACCTTCACCGCCCTCGCCGCCTTCCGCGCCCTCGGCGGGCGTCTCGGCGGCCGGCGGGGCCTCGGGAGCCTCTTCCGGCTCGGCCTCGAAGTCGATCTCGTAGGCCGAATAGGCGTCCTTGCCGATGATGTCGCTGACCGGACGATTCGGCTGGATGGCGCGCAGGACGCGGAAATAGTGCTCGGCGTGCTGCAGGTAGTTCTCGGCCAGCACCCGGTCGCCGGACGACGAGGCGTCGCGAGCCAGCTGCTGGTACTTTTCATAGACGCTCTGGGCCGCGCCGCGGACCTTCACGCCGTCGGGGCCGTTCGAATCGAAGGCCCGGTTGGCGTTGTGCTGCTGCGGCTTGCCACCACCGCCCCCGCGGTTGTTGCGGCCACGCTGGCGCTTCATGCCCTTGAAATCTCTCATCTTCTTCTAAACCTGTCCGATCTGGACACTTTAGCCCGATCGGTATTCGGTCTCTTGAGACTGGGTGCGCCCGTCTCGGGCTCGCCTTCGATGTTCTTGAGACCTGGGTTTCCGTAGAGTCTCCGTCCGGATCGGGCGCGGCTTTCGGCCTCGTCGGCCGTTCGCGCCTGCCAGATGTGTCTAGCGGCCGTCGAAACGACCGCTCTTCCCGTCACCCGGCGATTTGGAAGGAGACCCTCATCGTCTACCGCCTCACGCCGGCGTTTCCAAGGGGTTTTTGAAGCCCGTGACAACACGGTCGTGAGTGGACAGGTCCTTGACCGTCCGCACGTTCTGGGCGCCGGCGGCCTTGAACAGGATCTCGACGTCGGCCGACTGGTCGAAACCGATCTCGACGCAGAACAGGCCGCCCGGCTTGAGCACCCGCAGGATTTCCGGCGCCAGGGCGCGGTACGCGGTCAGGCCGTCGGCCCCGCCGTCCAGGGCCAGACGCGGCTCGTGGTCGCGCACTTCCGGCTCCAGGGTGTCGATGTGGGCGGTGGGGATGTAGGGCGGGTTGGAGACCACCACGTCGAACGACGCGTCGCCCAGGCCCGTCGTCCAGTCGCCGCGCATCAGCGCCACGCGGCCGTCGAGGTCCAGGTTGGCCGCGTTCTCGCGCGCCACGGCCAGGGCCTCCTCGGAAATGTCGATCCCCAGGCCCTTGGCGGCCGGGCGCTCGGCCAGGATCGCCAGCAGCATCGAACCCGAGCCCACGCCCAGGTCCAGCATGTTGAAGGCCATGGTCTCGGGGAAGGCCTTGAGCACCTCGTCGACGATGACCTCGGTCTCGGGACGCGGGGTCAGGACGTCCTTGGTCACCGACAGCAGGATCTTCCAGAAGCCCTTGCGGCCGATGATGTGGCTGACCGGCTCGCGGCGGGCGCGGCGCTCCAGGTATTCGTCCAGCGTGGCCAGTTGTTCGGCGGTCAGCTCACGATAGGGGTCGGTGATGATGTCCGTGCGGCTGACGCCGGCGGCGACTTCAAGCATCAGGCGCGCGTCGATGGCGGGCTGGTCGATGCCGGCTTCCTTCAGGCGCTCCTTGGCGCCGTTCCAGGCTTTGACGAGGGTGAGGGTCATGGCGGCTCCAATAGCGCGTCGCGGCCCCCAACGCGAGATCGAGGGCGAGATTGCAGATGGATTAGCGGCGGCGATGCGCTGTTGCTTGTTCGGACCTGCTGCGGGAGCCCCTCTTGGTCTGCTCCGGTGGCGCCTCGAAAACCGCGCCGCGCAAGGCCGTCGGCGTCGGGCATGAACCACTTTTCACGTGACAGCCCGGAGGCGCCGCCGGAACAGTCGCGCCCCTGGATCAGGGCGGGGATCAGGGGCCTGGATCAGGGGGAATGACGACATGTTCCGTTCGATGTTCGCGGGTCTGGCCGGTTGCGGTCTGGTCGCCCTCGCCACGCCCGCCAGCGCCACCTTCTCGATCGCGGCCTGCGACGCCCGGAAGACCTGCGGCGTTGCGGTCGCCACCAACAACCTGGCCGTCGGCGCCAGCGTGGCCTACGCGCAGGGCGGGGTCGGCGCCGTCGTCACCCAGTTCGAGACCAACCCGCACTATGGCCCCAAGGGGCTCGCCCTCTTGGCCCGTGGCCAGGATCCGCAAGCGGTCGTGACTACCCTGCTGGCCGAGGACGGCGGTTTCGAGGACCAGGATCAAAGCTGGCGGCAGGTCGCCGCGGTCGCCGCCGACGGCCGGGCCTTCGCCTTCACCGGCGCCGAGGCCGCCGCCTCGACCTGGGCGGGACACCAGGCCCAGACCGGCTACAGCGTCCAGGGCAACGGCCTGGCGGGCCCACAGGTGCTCGAAGCTATGAAGGCGGCATTCACGCAGGCGAGCGGCCCCCTGCCCGACCGGCTGATGGCCGCCCTGGAAGCCGGCGAGGCGGCGGGCGGCCAGACCACGGGGCGAATGTCGGCGGCCCTGCTGGTGCGCACCGCCGAGGGCGGCTGGAGCGACGTCGACCTGCGGGTGGACGCCTCCGCCGCGCCGGTCGCCGAGCTGCGCCGCCTGCTGAACCTGCGCCAGGCCAACGAGCGGCTGGCCGCCGCCGAGCGCGCCGCGCGCAGGGGCAAGCCGGAGGTCGCCCGAAACGAGATCACGGCCGCCATCGGCCTGGGCGGCGACTGGGACCGCGTCTGGCGTCGGGCCGCGCGCCTGCGAATGGCGATGGGCGACCGCGCCGAGGCCGTGCAAGCCCTGGCGGCCATGCACCGTCTCAATCCGAAGTGGGCGAAGATGGAGCGCGACGACCCGCTGTTCGCGCGGGTCCGCGAGGACCCGGCGCTGAGCCGCTTCTAGGCCTCGACCACCACCGCATCGCCTTGCCCCACCGCGCCGCCGGCGGTGACGTTCAAGTAGATGCCGCAGAAGGTGTGGCCGTAGTTGTCAAACAGGGCCTTCACCACCTCGATGTCGCGCTCGGCGGTGACCGGATCGACATGGGTGGCGGCGCAGCGGACGATGGGCTTGAGCACCTGCGCCGTCGCATCGCCGACCCGCACGGCTTTGCCCGTCCAGCCGTTCTCGACCCAGGCCGGCCAACCCTCGACATAGAGGTTGGCGCGGAAACGCAAGGGATCGACCGGACGGCCGATCTTCTCGGCCAGATCGCGCACGCTGGCCAGGTTCACGATCGAGACGAAGCCCTGCTTGCTGTCCATGAACCGGTGCGCGCCCGGTCCTTCCAGCACGCGCAGAGGACCTCTCGCCTCGTCGCCCAGCAGCGCGGCCAGCCAGGCCTCGAAGCCGCGCCGGCCCTCGTCGCTGGCCAGGTCGCCCTTGAACGGCGCCAGCCCCTCGGCCGACGCCGTAAGCACGCCGCTCGCCTCGTCATAGGCCGTGCGCGCCCTGGCCACGGCCGGGATCTTGGCCAGGACGGTGAACTTCATCTTCGACAGGTGCGCGGGCGCGTCCGTATCGAAGCCGCTGGGCCCGTCCTCGACCGCATACAGCCGATCGCAGGGGAAGCAGGCGCCCGCCTCCAGCCTCGCGGCCGAAAGCCGTTCAGGCGTGAACCCCTTGACGGGATGGCGATAGAGCGAGGCGACCTGGGCGTGCATGGCGGCAAGGTGGTCGCGGCGATCGAGCTTTGCAAGGCGGGAACACCGCGGGCTCTGGCGGATTTGACCTGCAGGGAGGCCTGCTCATGACCGACACCACGCCGCGACGCCCCGTAAGGTCGTGGCTGGCCTCGCGGCCCTATCACCTGGCGCCCTGGATCCTGCTGCTGGCGGTCGCGCCCTTCGCCTTTCCCAAGCGCCTGGAGCCCCAGGTCGAACCGCACGCGCCGCCGCCCGGCCTGTCGGAGGACCGTGTGCTGCCGCCGCACGAGTTCGACCAGGCCGAGCCCCGGCGCGGCCGCGCCGCCCGTCATCCGCACGGCATCCCGCTGCTGGGCTGGCGCGACATCCTCTGGCGCACCGCCCGCGAGATCAGCGTCGACAAGCTGCCGTCAGTGGCCGGCGGCGTGACCTTCTACACCCTGCTGGCCCTGTTCCCCGCCATCGGCGCCTTCGTCTCGCTGTATGGCCTGTTCGCCGACGTAGCGGCGGTGGAGAAGCAACTGCAGGAGATGGCCACCGTCTTTCCGGCCAGCGTCGTCCAGATCGTCGGCGAGCAGATGCTGCGCCTGGCCGGCCAGGAGGGCGGCAAGCTGGGCGTGGCCTTCGTGGTCAGCCTGTTGCTGTCGATCTGGAGCGCCAACGCCAGCATGAAGGCGCTCTTCGACGGCCTGAACGTCGCCTATGACGAGGACGAGAAGCGCAATTTCCTCGGCAAGACCGCCCTGACCTACGGCTTCACCCTGTGCGCCCTGGTCTATGCGGTGTTCATCGCCGCGGTGCTGATCGCGATGCCGATCGTGCTGGAGCGCGTGGGGCTTGGGGCGATCTCGGCCTTCTGGATCCCGCTGCGCTGGCTGGCGGTGTGGCTGGTGACGGCCCTGGCCTTCGCCATGCTCTACCGCTTCGCCCCCTGCCGGGCCCGGCCGCGCTGGCGCTGGGTGGTGCTGGGCGCGCTGTTCGGCGCGGCGGCCTGGCTGGTCGGCTCGCTGGGCTTTTCGATCTACGTCAACCGCATCGCCCACTACGACGCCACCTACGGACCGCTGGGGGCGGTGATCGCCTTCATGGTCTGGGTGTGGTTCTCGATCATGACCGTGCTGGTCGGGGCCGAGCTCAACGCCGAGATCGAGCACCAGACCGCCCACGACTCCACCACCGGCCCCGAAAAACCGATGGGCGCGCGCGGCGCGGCCATGGCCGACACGGTCGGGCTGGCCTTCCATCCCTGGGAGCTCATCAAGCGCGAGGCCGGCACGGTGAAGCGGATCGGCGGTCGCTACTGGGGCCACGCCACGCGGCTGGGCAAGAAGGCGCCGCCGCCATCTGGGTGATGCGAAATCCTCGTCCTTCGACAAGCTCAGGATGAGGATTTCGAATGGACCGCCACGCCGAAATTGAACCTCACCCTGAGCCCGTCGAAGGGCGAGGTTCACGCAGGACGACGACCGCTTGGCAAGCCCGCCGACGCATGGCTTAGCTCGCCGCCATGATCTTCGCTCCCGCCGCGCCGTCCGAACACGAGGCCCTCGTCGCCCTGGTCAATTCCGCCTATCGCGGCCAGGGGGCGCAAGCCGGCTGGACCACCGAGGCCGGCTATATCGACGGCCAGCGCATCGACCTCGAAAGCCTGCGCGCCGACCTGGCCGCCGCGCCCCAGGCGCTGATCCTGACCGCCCGCGACGAGCCGAACGGGCCGATCCTGGGCTGTGTCTGGCTGGAGCCGGCCGAGGCGGGGGTCTGGTACCTGGGCATGCTGACCATCCGCCCCGACCTGCAGGACCGGCAGTTGGGACGCACCCTGCTGGCGGCCGGCGAGGCCTACGCCCGCGAACGCGGCGCGGCCCGCATGCGCATGACCGTGGTCCACATCCGCGACACCCTGATCGCCTGGTACGAACGCCGCGGCTACGCCCTCACCGGCGAGACCCGCCCCTTCCCCCACGGCGACGACCGCTTCGGCAAGCCGCTGCGGGACGATCTGAGCTTCGTGGTGATGGAAAAAGTACTCGGCTAACGAGACCCTAGAGGTGTCGGCGAAGCCGACGGAGAGGGAAGTCGGTGCGAAACCGACCCAGTCAGCGGAAGCTGAAAACGTCCCCCCTCCGGCCCTTCGGGCCACCTCCCCCAGAGGGGGAGGATCTTCAGACCTTAATCTTCCAGGCTGGCCAGGCGCGCGGCCTGGTCCTCGGCGATCAGCGGGTTGATGACGTCGTCCAGGGCCTCGCCCTCGATCACCTTGGTCAGGTTGTAGAGGGTCAGGTTGATCCGGTGGTCGGTGACCCGGCCCTGCGGGAAGTTGTAGGTGCGGATCCGTTCCGAACGGTCGCCGCTGCCGACCTGGCTCTTGCGGGCGTCGGAGCGGGCGGTGTCCAGCGCTTCGCGCTGCATGTCATAGAGCCGGGCCTTCAGGTTCTTCATCGCCCGGGCGCGGTTCTGGTGCTGCGACTTCTCCGACGAGGTCACCACCACGCCCGTGGGCAAGTGGGTGATGCGCACGGCCGAGTCGGTCTTGTTGACGTGCTGGCCGCCGGCGCCGGACGATCGGTAGGTGTCGATCCGCAGATCGCTTTCCTTGATCTCGATCTCGACGTCCTCGGCCTCGGGCAGCACCGCCACGGTGGCGGCCGAGGTGTGGATGCGGCCTTGCGCTTCGGTTTCCGGCACGCGCTGCACGCGGTGCACGCCGCTCTCGAACTTCAGCCGGCCGAACACGCCGTCGCCGGTGATCGAGGCGATGATTTCCTTGAAGCCGCCCATCTCGCCCTCGGAGATGCTGTCGACCTCGACCCGCCAGCCCTGGTTCTGGGCGTAGCGCTGGTACATGCGGAAGAGGTCGCCGGCGAACAAGGCCGCCTCGTCGCCGCCCGTGCCGGCGCGCACTTCGAGGATGGCCGAGGCGTTCTCGTCCTTGTCCTTGGGGGCCAGCATCAGGGCCAGCTCCCGTTCCAGGATCGGCAGCTTCTCGTCCAGGGCGACGATCTCGTCGCGGACCATGGCCGCCATCTCCGGATCGGCCGCCATCTCGTCCAGCTCGGCGCGCTCGGCGCTCAGCTTGGCCAGGCGTTCGACGGCCTCGGCCACGGGCCGCAGCTCGGCGTGCTCCTTGGAGAGCTTGACGATCTCGGATCCGTCCGTCGCGGCGCCCATGCGAGCCTCCACTTCGCGGAAACGGTCGAGAACCTGGTCGAGGCGGGCCTGGGGCAGTCGCAAGGGAAGAGATCGCACGGCTGGAGGATGGGCCGGTCTCTCTAGGCCTTTTCGGGGGGGAATGGAATGGAGGGGCGGCCGGGCCGTCGGCTGCTGACATTCACCGTCATCAGTATCGTTTGAAAACGGATATGGGTGCGATTAGCTAGACGGCAGCCGGCCGCAGCGCGCGGTCCGCCGAGGCAAAGCCGCCAAGGAAACGCCATGTCCCTTTCGATCCACCACGTCACGGCCACCGCCCTGACGCGCGGCCTGCAGACGCTGTCGGCCCTGCTCGACAAGGCCGACGCCCATGCGCGAGCCGCCGGAAGCGATCCTGACGCCTTCGTCCAGGCCCGCCTCTACGAAGACATGCTGCCGCTGGCCGGGCAGATCCAGCGCGCCTCCGATGCGGCCCGCGGCGCCATGGCCCGCCTGGGCGGCGTCACCGCGCCGTCCATGGCAGACGACGAGATCACCCTGGCCCAACTGCGGGACCGCGTGGCGCGCACCCTGGACTATGTGCGTGGCGTTCCGGCCGAGGCCTTCGAGGGCGCGGAGACCCGCGAGGTGGTGTTCGCCGCGGGGCCCCTCACCCTGGGCTTCAGCGGCCTCGACTACCTGTTGGAGTTCGCCCTGCCGAACTTCCAGTTCCACGTCGTCACCGCCTACGACATCCTTCGCCATCACGGCGTGCCGCTGGGCAAGCGGGACTACCTCAACCTCGGCGCGGAACGCGTGCGGACGGCCTGAACCGGCAAAAGCCGCCGTCCGCGCTCACCGGCGGACGGCGGCCGATCGCCTCAGCGCGTCTTCCAGTCCGCCAGCGGCGTCGAGCCCTGCGCGGCCAGCACCGCCTCGGCGGCCTTGTCGCCCAGCACCTTGGCCTTCAGGAAGGCCACGCTCAGCGCCGAGGACTCGGCGAAGCCCGGCGCCTCGGGGTGGTAGGACAGGCCGTGGCCGACGCCCTTGCCGACCCAAAGATACTTCTCGCCGGCCGGGCTGGTGTCGAACGGATAGAGGTGCTCATGCCAGTCGGCGATCATGCCGGGCAGCACGTCCTGGTCGCCGGTGACCATCAGCATCGGCTTCTTGACGCCCTGGAAGGCGGTCGGCCCGATCAGGCCCTTGATGACGCCCGGGCTTGAGAAGCACAGGGCGGCCTTGGTCCGGGGATCCTGGGCCGGGATCATCCCCTCCAGCGCCCCGGCGCGGATCAGCGACATCAGCGAGCCGTAGGAGTGGCCGGCCGAGGCCATCGGCAGGCCCGGCGCGGCCTTCTCGGCATAGTCCGTCGCGGCCGCCAGATCGGCCAGGCGCAGCGGGAAGGCCGCGCGCAGGTCATAGTCGGCGCGCTTGGGATGCTTCTGGGAATCGACGTGCAGCGGCGCGACGATCATGAAGCCGGCCTGCGTCCACAGGTCGAACAGCGCCTTGTAGGGGGCCGGCCAACCGCCCGCCCCGTGCGAGAAGATGATGATGCCCTTGGGCGCGTCGGGACGCAGGATGGTCAGTTCGACATCGCGGTCGCCGACCTTGAGGGTGGTGGTCGAGGTCGCCGTCGCGGCGCGCGCCAGGGCAGGCGTCGCGGCGAAGGCCAGGGTCGCGGCCAGCAGGCCGCGGCGGTTCAGGATAAGCTTGGTCACGGAAAGCCCCACTATCGTTTGGCGAGCACGCTTTGATGGTTCGCCACGATTGTCCAGGCTCAGAAGGCCGGTTTGACCTCGATCGTGGTCACCTGCCTCGCAGAACGCGACGGCTTGAGGTCGCCGTCCACCACGACGCGGTACGGACCCTCGCGGGCGTCCAGCGGCTGGCCGTCCTTGCGGTCGGCGATGACCACGGGATTGGCGCGGTAGAACGGGTCGGTCTCGGCCAGCGACAGGATCGAGACATAGCCGTCGGCGGCCTTCACCAGCACCACCTGGTTGAGATAGCGCCCCATCAGCCGGTCGCCATGCACCACGCCGGCCTGCACCAGGGCCGCATTCAGCAGCGCGCCCTCGTAGACCGCGCTCTTGCCGCCCTCGACCATGGTCGCCTTGCCGCGCGGCAGGGCGGCCAGATCGGCGGGCGTCAGCACGATGCTGTCACGCCCCTGGACGACGACCTTGAGGTCCTGGGCGAAGGCCGTGGGGGCCAGCGCCAGGACGGTTGCGACGAGAACGGCGGCGAGGCGCATGGAAGGAGGCTCCGGAAGGATCGCGCGATGTGACGCGCCTGCCCCGATCGGCGCAAGCCTCAACCACGCCAGCCGAACACCAAGGGCTTGGCCGCGAAGGCCAGGTCGCGCGGCGCCGCCTTGGACGCATGATCCCGGAACAGGGTCGGATACAGCGACACCACCAGCAGCACGGCCATGGTCACGTTGAAGGTCCGCAAAATCGCCGGCCGGTCGAGGAAGCGGCGCAGGGCCATGCCGAAGCCCGCCCAGGCGGCGCTGCACGGCGCGCCGACCAGCATGAACAGGCCCGCCAGCAGCGGCACGACCATGACCCCGCCGCCTTCCGGCGCGTAGGTCGTCACAGCGCCCAGCGCCATGGCCCAGGCCTTGGGATTGACCCACTGGAAGGCGGCCGCCGCCCAGAAGCCCATCGGCCGGCTGCCCGCATCGCGGTCGGACACGCCCCGGGCCGTGCCGATCTTCCAGGCCAGCCACAGCATGTAGGCCGCGCCCGCCCAACGCAGGATCTCGTGCAGCACCGGCCAGGCCTTGAACACGCCGCCGAGGCCGAAGCCCATGGCCAACACCATCACGCCAAGACCCAGGCTGATCCCCAGGATGTGCAGGATCGTTCGGCGGAAGCCGAAATTCGCGCCCGAGGCCAGCAGCATCATGTTGTTCGGGCCAGGCGTGCCGGCGGTGGCGAAGGCGAACAGCACGAAGGCGAGGATCAGTTGCGGCGTCATCGGGACCTCCCTGGCGGAATGTCACGGTGATGATTTCGATTGATCCATGAGTCAAAACTTATATTGATACAGTGACAATATGGCTGGACCCTGCCGATGACCGCTCCCTGGACCCCCGCCCTGTCCGACGGCGACGCCCCGATCTACGAACGGCTGGTCGAGGCCCTGCGCTTCGACGTCGAGTCCGGGGCCCTGCCGGCCGGAACGCGCCTGCCGCCGCAGCGCGATCTCGCCCACCGCCTGGGTCTTGGGTTGGGCACGGTCACGCGGGCCTATGTCGAGGCCGAGAAGGCTGGCCTGGTCAGCGCTCATGTCGGCCGCGGCAGTTTCGTCAACGCGCCCGGCGCGATCGCCGGCCCGCGCCGGCGCGAGGGGCCGATCAACCTGGCCCAGAACGTCGCGCTGAACTGGCCCGCCGCCCGGGTGATCGGCGAGACGATGCAGCGCCTGCGCCGGCGTCCCGATCTGGCCGATCATCTCGACTACGCGCCCGCCGCCGGGCTGGAGCGGCACCGCCGCGCGGCGGCCGCCTGGCTGGCCCGCAGCGCCGGCTTCGAGACCGCCGACTGGACGCGCCTCGTCTGCTGCGCCGGCGCCCAGCAGGGCCTGGCCCTGGCCTTCGGCGCGGTCGCCCGTCCCGGCGACGTCGTGCTGTGCGAGGCTTCGACCTTCCATGGGATCAAGGCCCTGGCGACCCACGCGGGCTATCGCCTGCAGGGCGTGGCGATGGACGACGAGGGCGCGATCCCCGAAGCCCTGGAAGAGACCGCCAGGCGCACCGGCGCGCGTGTCGTCGCCCTGCTGCCCACCCTGCAGAACCCCACGGGACGGATCATGTCGCTGGCCCGGCGCGAGGCGATCGTCGCGATCGCCCGGCGCCTCGACCTGACCCTGATCGAGGACGACATCTACGGCGCCTATGCGCCGGGCGCCCCGCCGCCGCTGGCCATGCTGGCGCCCGAGCGGACCTTCCATGTCTCGGGCGTGTCCAAGACCCTGGCGCCGGGCCTGCGGGCCGGCTTCGTGATCGCGCCCGACGACGCGGCCCTGGAGCGGATCCTCGATACGATGCGCGCCATCGCCTACGCCCCGCCGGGCTTTGGCATGCTGATCGCCGGCCAATGGATCGAGGACGGCGCGGCCGACGCCATCCTGGCCGAGATCCGCGAGGAGACGGCGGCCCGCGTTTCCCTCGCCCGCTCGATCCTGGGCGACGCCCTGGCCAGCCTCGCCTCGCCCACCGTTCCCCACCTGTGGCTGCCGATGAGCGAACTGGAGGCCGAGCGCCTGGCCGGCCGCGCGCTGCGCGGCGGTGCGGAGGTGACCCCGCCGGCCGCCCCGATCGTCTCGCCCGGCCTCGTCACCGGCGTGCGCCTGGCGCTGGGCGCGGCCTCAGACCGGGTGGAACTTGAAACCGGCCTGCGCATCGTCGCCGCCGCCCTGACCGACGTCGACGAGCGCTCGCGGCCGGTAATCTGACGGGGCCTGGCCCCGCCAGATCGGGTCGAGGCGTCAGTTCGGAAACTGCGCCTGGTCCTTGCCGTGCAGTTCGGGCCGATAGGGACCGGCCGGCAGACCGTGCCCCGGCACGCCGGCCGCGAGGGCGTTGGCTTGCATGGTCAGCGGCATGTAGTTCGGCGCCCCCTTCTCGAGCGCGGCCGTGACGGCGGCGGCGATCAGGTCAGCCAGCGGATTGCCGCTGGAATTGCCCTGAGGCGAGTAGGCCATGGTCTGGGTGTCCTCCCAGACGGTCGCCCCCGTCTTGCAGCTCTTCAGCGCGTAGTCGAACTTCACGGTCGTCGTGGTCTTCAGCACGACGTACTTTGAATCCCACTGCTGGATGGTCACGAACAGCACGGTGTCGCACCCGAACAGCGAGCCCAGGCGACGCGGATCGGCGCCGTGCACCAGGCCGGCGTCCGACAGACCGTCGGTTTCCAGCACCTTCTTCACCATGTGGGCCGGGAAGACGTAGTAGCCGCGCTCGGCGAACGGTCGGCTGATCGTCGACAGGAAGAACTCCGGCGCGGTGACGCTGACGGTGTTGTTGAGCGTAGGCACCACCAGAATGCTGCGCGGATTCTCCGAGCGGAAGGTCGCGTAGTTCTTCGGCTTGGGCGGGGTGACGCAGGCGGCCAGCGAAGCGGCGACGCCGGCCAGGGCCAGCAGGCGAAGGGTTTTCTTCAGGCTGATCACGACTTGACCTCCGCCGTCTGGGTCATGGCCTTGGCCCGCTCGATGACGTTGGTCATGAACGGCTTGGCTTCGGGGAAGCGGCGCATCTCCTCCTCGAACAGCGGCACGGCGTGGGCCGTGTCCCCGTCCTCGAGATAGAGATAGCCCAGTTCGGCCAGCAGGCCTGGGGCCACGCGGTCGGTCTGACGGCCCTTGGCGATCGCGGTTTCCAGCGTCTGGCGATAGCCGGGACGGCGATCGGGCTTCTTGACGTAGGTGTAGAGCGCGCCTTCGTAGCCGCCCCACTCGAAGCGGGCGGGCGTGGCGCACGCGCCCAGCGAAAGAACCGCCGAAGCCACCAGGCCCCAGCTTGCGATCTTGCGGATCATCGTGAGATCTCCACGGCGACCTTGGATCCGGCGCCGACATAGATGTCCTTGTCGAAGACGACGCCGCCCGCTCCACGGACGACGACGCGATGCTTGCCCGGCGCCACCGGGTAGACGGCCTTCTTGCCGTCGAACACGACCGCCTGGCCGGCGGCCGCGCCATCGACTTCCAGCACGGCGCCGGCGGGAGCGAACCGCACGTAGAGGCCGCTGGCGGCCGCGCCCTGCTCGACGGTCGAGACGGGGTAGGCGCAGCCGGCGAGGGCCAGCGCCAGGGCGATGGGAGCGAGAATCCTCATCAGCGGGCCTCCACGACGAGCAGGGTTTTCGGGTCGCCGGCGACGGCGCCGTCGACGACGCGGGCGATGGCCCCTTCCGAAGCGCTGTCGTCGCCGAAGAACGACACCACCTCGAGGGTGGCGATCGGCTGACCCGGAAGGCGGATCGGCAGGCCCGTCTGGGCGCTGGTCAGGGTCTCGCCACGGGTTTCCAGCTTGAGGCGATCACCCACCTTCAGCCCCTGGCTGGGACCGCCGGAGATGAACACCTGGGCCCCGCGCACCTGCAGCACGTCGCTGAACCAGCGGCGCTCCTCCAGCTTCTGCAGGACGTTGGTCATCAGGTCGGAGATGGCCGCCGAGATGGCCTTGTCGTTCAGAGTCGAGTCGTAGCCGGCTTTGGAACCGAAGCCCGCGACCTCGCCGACCTCGACGCTCGCCGAACCCGTACCCTTGGTGCTGAAGAAGGCGTGGCCCGTGCGGACGTCGACCAGCCGCACCTCGACGGTGGCGCTGGCGATCTGGCGCATTTTCGAATTCAGGAAGCCGGACTTGCCCTCGACCTTCCGCCCGAACTCGGTGACCGAGCCGACGACGAGAGCGTCGACGCCGACCAGCTTGCCGTCGACGCCCGCGGCCTGCTGCTCACGCTGCAGACCGTCGAGATCGCCGCGGTCGAAGACGATGAACTTGCCGGAATCGACCAGGCGGCTGGTCAGCATGTCGGACGCCTGGTCCGCCAGCGGATCACGCTCGGCGTCGAGCAGGAGCGCCTTGCCGTAGCGCGTCGTGTTGGTGAAACGGCCGATCGCGATCTTGCGCTTCAAAAGCGGCTGATTTGCCGCCACGGCGGGTCGCTCCGCGTCCTGCGCGAACGCAGCACACGGCCCTGCGATGACCGCCAGCGCGGCCACCGCATATAATAGTCTCATGATTGCCCCCAAACTTGACCGTGCAGGCGTGCCACGCCTGCCGGAAAAGTCAATCAAAAGAAGAGTTTTCCGGCGCGGATACCGCTTTGATTGCTCCCGCGTCCTGGAGCGCCTTGATGAAGGCCGGATCCCCGAACAGCGCGTCAAGCGCGTCGGCCATGGCCGCGCTCAGGGCGGCCGCCGCGTTCTTTCCGCTGGCGACCTGCACGGGTTTGCGAGCCTTGCCCCTGAGCTCCCGCGCATAGAGGGGCTGGCCGGCCCCGGGCGCTACGGTGACGAGAAGCTCGACCTTGCCGTCGGCCCTTCCGGCCATGAAGCCATTGGTGAAGGTGTTGTAGAAGGTGGCGACCTTCACCTCGATCCTCGCGCCGCCCTCGGCGAGATCGTAGCCACGGCTTCGGAGCTCGACGAGAAGGCTCTCGCGCACGACGTCCGTCACCTCGCCCTCGAGACGAATGGCGGCCATCTCGGCGTTGTAGCCGTTGATCTTGGTCGAGATGCGCTCTCGATGTTCAGTGCGCGCATCGACGGCGACGACGGCGACCCTGATCGCATCGGCGCCGGGAACGACGACGGCGCCGGAGGCCGTGTAGGAAATCGGGACGACGTCTTCCACGAGGGCGCAGGCGCCCAAGCTCAGGCAAAGCCCGAAGGCTGCGAAGATCCTCAAGCGCTCCCCCCGGAATGCACTAAGGCCAAGCTGGCCTGGCGCGATCTTCCAGAAGAATACAACCTGGAGTCAATACGAAAAAACGAGGCTACTCCGCCGCGATCGCCTTGGCGTCCTTGGCGGCCTGCAGTTCGGCGGCCTTCTTCTCAACGAGCTCGACGATGTGGTCGATCATCCCCTCGTTGGACTGCTTGTGGTCGGGCTTGCCGGCCATGTAGACCATGCCCGCGCCGGCCCCGCCGCCGGTAAAGCCGATGTCGGTCATCAGGGCCTCGCCCGGACCGTTGACCACGCAGCCGATGATCGACAGCGACATCGGCGTCGAGATGTGGGCCAGGCGCTCTTCCAGCGTCTCCACCGTCTTGATGACGTTGAAGCCCTGACGGGCGCAGGACGGGCAGGCGATGATGTTGACGCCGCGGTGGCGCAGGCCCAGCGACTTCAGGATGTCGAACCCGACCTTGATCTCCTCGACAGGGTCCGCGGCCAAGCTGACGCGGATGGTGTCGCCGATGCCGGCCCACAGCATCGAGCCCATGCCGATGGCGCTCTTGACCGTGCCGGTGCGCAGGGCCCCGGCCTCGGTGACGCCCAGGTGCAACGGGCAATCGATGGCCTCGGCCAGCTGCTGGTAGGCCGCCACGGTCAGGAACGGGTCGGACGCCTTCACCGAAATCTTGAACTCGTGGAAGTCGTGGTCCTGCAGGATCTTGGCGTGGTTGAGGGCGCTTTCGACCATCGCCTCGGGGCACGGCTCGCCGTAGCGTTCCAGCAGTTCCCGCTCCAGCGAACCGGCGTTGACGCCGATGCGGATCGAGCAGCCGTGGTCGCGAGCGGCGTTGACCACGTCGCGCACGCGGTCGGGGCTGCCGATGTTGCCCGGATTGATCCGGAGGCAGGCCGCGCCGGCCTTGGCCGCCTCGATGCCGCGCTTGTAGTGGAAGTGGATGTCGGCCACGAGCGGGACCTTCGCCTCGCGGGCGATGATCTTGAAGGCCTCGGTGCTTTCGACGTCGGGGCAGCTGACGCGCACGATGTCGGCGCCGGCCTCTTCCAGCTGACGGATCTGATTCAGCGTCGCGGCGGCGTCGCTGGTCAGGGTGTTGGTCATCGACTGCACCGAGATCGGCGCGTCGCCGCCCACCTCGACACTGCCGACGCGGATCTTCCGCGACTTGCGACGCTCGATCATGCGCCAGGGACGGACGTGGGTGTGGTCTGCGGCCATGGCGCCAATCTAAGGGGTTTGGCGAAGGAACCCAAGGGCGTCACGGAAGCTTCGTGACGCCGCTCGGGAAGGATCGGTGGAAAGGATCAGCGGCGGGGCGTCGTCGCGGTCGCCGGGGCGACGGCGGGCTTGCCCGGCGCGGGCGCGGCGGCGGGCGCCGGCGCCAGCTTCGACAGCTGGGTCTGCGGGGCCGACAGGCGGCCGGTCAGCACCCCGCTCGTGAACACGTCGATCGAGGTCGGCTCGGAGACGTCGGCGACCAGACCGGGCGTGCGCGGAATGCGGAAGGCGTCGCCGGTCGACAGCCAGCGCGTGAAATAGACCGACCCGTCGGCGCCGCGCACGGTCAGCGAGGTCGACTTGCGGGCCTGCAGGATCACGCCGGCCGAGTCGGTCGGGGCCGCACCGTACATCGCGCCCTTGCCCTTGAACGGCGCGCCGAGGTTGGCGATCGCCTCCGGGGCGGCCTGGGCCTCGGCTTCCTTGCGGGCCTTGGCGGCGGCGGCCACGGCGTCGGCCGAACCGCCGGCGGCGGCGGCGGCCTCGAGACCGGGGGTCACATAGGGCGCGGGCGTGGTCGATTCGGCCGGGGCCGGCAGCGGCGCGCCGAGCGAAACAGCGCCGCCGGCCTGGGCCGGAACGGAGGTCGCCGGCGCGGCGGGCGCGGCCTGCGAGGCCACCTGGGCCTTGGGCTCGGCGTCGTGGGTCATGGCGCGCTGGGCGACGTTCCACAGCACGATGGCCCCGCCGACCAGCAGGCCGCCGGCCAGCAGCAGGCCAAGGCGCGGGTCGCGCTGGCGATGCACGCCGATCGGCGCGCGCAGCGGCTCGGCGTCGTCGTGGGCTTCGAGCTTGAAGCGGGCCACGGCCGCCTCGGGGTCCAGTCGCAGCAGGCCGGCCACGGCCTTGATGTAGCCGATGGTGAACGGGCGCGAGGGCAGCTCGTCCAGGCGCATGTCCTCCAGCGCCTCGACATAGGCCTGGCGGATGCGCGTGGCGTCGGCCACGTCCTGCAAAGTCATGCCATGGAACAGGCGGGCGGCGCGCAAGGCCTCGCCCAGGTCGACGCCATGGTCGACCGACGGCTGCGCCGGCGGCGCGGCCGTGTCGTCACGATCGCCTTCGGCGACCAGACTCAGATGGCTCACCGTGCCCGTGTCGAGCGGCATGACGAACAGATCACCCCAGAAAATTCGCGTCGCACGAGAGTCCGACCGATTTGCGCCGACGTTAGCCGGCATTCGTTAACATTCAATTGTGGATATCAAAGTAAGTGGCCGGATTCAATGAGCTAAACTTAGCCGCAAGGTTAACCGGCCATCAGTCTAGACGGCGACATAGAGCTTCCGGGCCAAGGTTTCGATCTCGCCCCGCAAGCTGCCGCCAGAGCCCTTCAGCAGGGCCTCGACATTGCGCCGGGCCGCTTCGCGATCGCACGACAGCACCATCTGCTTGACCGGTCCGATGCCGGCCGGCGGCATCGACAAACGGTCGAAACCCAAGGCCACCAAGGCGAAAGCCTCAAGCGGACGCCCCGCCATCTCGCCGCACACCGACACCTGGGTGCCCGTGTCCTCGCAGGCCTGCTGGATGGTCTTCAGCGCCCGCAAGGCCGCCGGCGACAGCGGGTCGTAGCGGTCCGACACCCGCGGATTGCCCCGGTCGGCGGCGAACAGGTACTGCATCAGGTCGTTGGTGCCGACCGACACGAAGTCGGTCATCGGCAACAGCGCGTCCAAATGCCACAGAAGCGAGGGGGCCTCGACCATCGCCCCGACGTCGAGGCGCGCGGGCGCGGGCCGGCCGCGCTTCAGGGCCCAGGCCACCTCCTGGTCGACGAAGGCGCGGGCGGCGCGGAACTCGTCCACATTGGCCACCAGCGGGAACATGATCCGCAGCTCGCGGCCGTTGGCGGCCTTGATCAGGGCCCGGATCTGAAGGCGCAGCAGGGCCGGACGGTCCAGGCCCATGCGCACGGCGCGCCAGCCCAGGGCCGGATTGTCCTCGCGCTCCAGCTCCATGTACGGCAGCAGCTTGTCGCCGCCCAAGTCGAGCGTGCGGAAGGTCACGGGCATGCCGTCGGCCGCCTCCAGCACCTTCTCGTACAGCGTCGTCTGGGCCTCCAGGCGCGGCATCTCCTCGGCGACCATGAACTGGAACTCGGTGCGGAACAGGCCGATGCCCTCCGCCCCGGTCTCGCCCAGGATGTCGAGATCGACGGCCAGCCCCGCGTTCATCAGCAGGGTGATCTTGGAGCCGTCGCGGGTGAAGGCCGGCGTGTCGCGCAGGCGGGCGAACTCGGCCTTGCGCTGGGCGCGGACCTCCATCCGGGCCTTCAGCGCCTTGACCACGTCGGGGCGCGGCCGCAGCCAGGCCTCGGCGGTCTCGGCGTCGACCACCACGGGGTCGCCCTCGCTGACCCGGTCGCGCAGGCCGGCCAGGCGGCCGACGCACGGGATGTCCAGCGCCCGGGCCACGATGCCGGCGTGGCTGGCGGCCGAGCCTTCCTCGAGCAGGATGCCCTTCAGCTTGGTGCGGTCGTATTCCAGCAGGTCGGCCGGGCCCAGGTTGCGGGCGATCAGGATCGCGTCCTCGGGCAGCTGGCGCACGGCGTGGACGTCGCCCGACAGGTGGCGCAGCAACCGGTCGTTCAGGTCTTCCAGGTCGTGCAGGCGCTCGCGCAGATAGGGGTCGCGGGCCTGGCCAAGGCGGGCGCGATGCTCCGAACGCACCCGCTCGACCGCCGCCTCGGCGGTCAGGCCCGAGCGCACGGCCTCCTGCAAGCCGCGGTTCCAGCCCCGGTCATGGGCGAACAGGCGGTAGGTCTCGAGCACCTCGTACGACGCGCCGACCAGGCCGTGCTGGCCCTCCAGCATCTCGTCGATCTGGGTCTGCAGGGCCTCGATGGCGTAGGAGAGCCGGGCCTCCTCGGCCAGGGCGTCGTCCGACAGCAGCTGCTCGGGGGCCACCGGCTGCTCGTGCAGCACCGCCACGCCGTAAGCCAGGCCCTCGGCGAAGCGCGAGCCCTTCAGCCGCTCGGGCTTGTGCGGGGCCAGCTCGACGTCCTTGAGCTCGTCGGCGCCCAGCAGCTCGCTGGAACTGACCATCTCGGCCAGCACCATGGCGATGATCTGAAGGTCCTCGACCTCCTCGTCCTCGTAGACCCGCTCGGTGCGGTTCTGGACGACGAGCACGCCGATCGCCCGGCCGCCGCGCAGCAGCGGCACGGCCAGGAAGGCGTGATAGGGGTCTTCACCCGTTTCCGGACGATACGAGAATTGCGGGTGGCTGGCGGCGTCCGACAGGTTCAGCGGCCGGCCCAGGCGCATGGTCTCGCCGACCAGGCCTTCGCCCGGCTTCATGCGGGTGACGTGGACGGCGTCGCGTGACAGGCCTTCGGTGGCGAACAGCTCCAGGTCGCCCGAGGCGCGGCGCAGATAGATCGAGCAGACTTCGGCCACCATCGAGATGGCGATGGTGCGCACCACCATGTCGAGCTTGGCCTGGGCGGGTCCGCCGCCGGCCATGGCCTCGCGAATCTGGCGAAGCAGGCTTCTGGGTCCTCGAACGGCGATGCCGGGGCCTGCCATGTCGCCTGTCGTGCGCTCCCTTGGTTCCGACGTGTCGAAGCACGTCGTCCTCTCATGGGCGCTATAGCAGATTTCGCGCGCCGCACAGTGCGCGAGCACGGTTTTCCTTTACCTGAGGACGCAAAAAACGCCGCCCCTCCGGAAAGGGGCGGCGCCTTGCCTAGCTTGTCAGCGGTGAAGCTTAGCGACGCTGACCGTAGTAGTCGTAGCCGGTGTTGTAGCGATCGCCCTGGTAGCGACGGTTGTCGCGGCGGTCGTAGCGGTCATAGCCGTAGCGGTTGTCGCTGTAGTACGGGCGACGGTTGTCGTAGCGGCTGCTGTAGCGGTGATGACGCTTGTCGGTGGCGGTGGCCGCGCCAAGGGCGCCGCCGGCCAGGGCGCCGACCGCGATCGCGCCGCCGTCGCCGTCGCCCAGCATGGCGCCGGCCGCGCCGCCCAGGACAGCGCCCAGGATCGCGCGCTCGGTCTTGTTGCTCTTGCGGTCGCCGGCGAAGGCGGCCGAGGCGGGCAGGACCAGGGCGCCGGCGATGGCGGCGCTGATGGCGATCTTGCTGAACTTACCGAAGGTCTTCATGGCATTTGCTCCTTGCTCCAGAAGCGTCGCCAATCCCGAGGGCGGCGCTGTTGATGGCCTTTATGAGCCTCGCCGTTTGAACCCAGTCTGAACGCGCCTGTTCATGTTCGCGTCAGGTTTATCCGGCCCCTTCCGCCACCTGCTGCCCGTACAGTTACCCCGCCTTCCTCGCCCTCGTGGCGAGGATCCATCGTTCAACTTGCTCAGACCCTTCGGATCCGGTCAGCATCTGAGCAGCGGTCGGCATGGGCCCTCGCCACGGGGGCGAGGGAAGCCGCTTTTGCAGCCGAGCGAACGGTCGTCGGAAGAAGCAGGACGCCCCTACTCCCCCGCGTGCGCCGCCACCGGCCTATGCAGCCGCACCGACCAGATCACGCCGGCCAGCATCAGCACGATCGCCGCGCCCTCCAGCAGATGCGGCCAGCGGCCCTCGTGCAGGAAGCCGTAGAGCAGCGCGAACAGGGTCTCGAACACGATCAACTGCCCCGACAGCGACAGCGGCAGCACGCGGCTGGCGGCGTTCCATAGGCCGTTGCCGATCACCGAAGCGCCGATGGCGACGGCGAAGCTGACCAGCCAGAACCAGGTCCAGGCGGCCGGCGGATGGGTCTTGCCACCGAGCATGAAGGCCGGGACCACCAGCACCAGCGACAGCAGGCCCGTGGCCAGGCCCGTCAGCAGCGACCATTCGTGGCTGTTGAACTTGGGCGTGGCGGCCAGGCGGCGGGCGTTCCAGACGGCATAGGCGGTCCACACCGCCAGGGCCAGGGTCGCGCCCAGCACGCCGAGGATCAGCTTGCTGGCCGGCGCGCCCGACGGCGCGGTGAACACCGCCACGTTGATGCAGACGCCGCCGGCGATGATCAGGGCCAGCGGCCCAGCCAAGGCCCGCAGGGGCGCGCCCTCCCCCTTGCGCGCGCCGGCCAGGGTGATGGTCACGGGCAGCAGGCCGATGATCAGCGAGGCCAAGGCGACGCCCGCCGTCTGCACGGCGACGGCCAGGCCCACATAGTAGACGAGGTTGCCCAGCAGGCTCAGCAGGGCCAGGTCGCGCCAGTCGCGGCCGTCCATGCGCGCCATGACCGACTTCCAGGTCGGGGCCAGCAGCACGGCGGCGGCCAGGCCGTAGGCGATGTAGCGCCCCGCCGTCATCTGCAACGGCGTGAAGGCGCCCAAGAGCTTCGGGGCCAGGAACACCCCGCCCCACAGCGCGCCGGCGACGAGGCCGTAGACAAGACCGAGCAGGAGGTTCCGGGGACTGATCATGGCCCGGACCTAGCAGGCGCGCGCGGCGCTGGCTTTGGCGAAAACTCCCGAAGATCGGGCGTGAACTACCATTCCGTTGCTCTCCGCCACAGCCCAGCTAAGCTCCTCGTCGAGCCCACGCAACCGAGCCGCGACCATGGCCCCATCCACCGACACGCCCGCTCCAAAGGCCAGCCCGGAAGACCTCTGGGCCGATCGCCTGAACGGCCTGATGCTGACCCTGCTGGGCGTGGCCTTCCTCGCCGGACTGGCGTTCTTCGGATGGTTCAAGATCGCGGGTCCGGGACGGGGCAACACCGACCAGGACGTCTTCCCCTGGGCGTCCGCCCCGCTCGCCTTCGCCGCCATGGTCAGCCTGTTCATGATCGTCCGCGGCGCCAGGCATCTCTACAGGAGCTTCCGCGCCTAGCGCCGCCCCTTGCGCCAGGCCGCGGGCGTGACGCCCAGCACCGTCTTCATTCGCCGGGTCAGCGTGCTCTGGTCGCCGTGGCCGGTGCGGACAGCGATCTCGGCGACCGAGAGCGTCGGATCGTCCAGCAACTGCTGCGCCGCGCGCAGCCGCGCGTCGGTCAGGGCCGCGTGCGGGGTCGCGCCATAGGCGGCGGCGAAACGGTCGAAGAAGCGGCTCTGGCTCATGCCGGCCTCGGCCGCCAGGTCGCGGACGGTCAGCGGCTGGTGATAGCGGGTCTCGATCATCGCCGCGGCGCGGGCCAGGCGCGGGTCGACGGCGACCGGACCGCTCGACAGGCCGCGCAGCAGGAGCGGCGTCCACAGGCCCGCGACCCCGTCGTCGATCCCGCCCGGCGCCTCGCCCGACAGGAAGCACAGCAGGCCCCGCACCGGACTGGTGACGCTGGCGAACGGCCTTTCGCGCAGGCGCTCGAACGGCGCCATCAGGGCGGCGCCGATGTCGGCCACCACGAACAGGTTCTCGCCGTCGGCGGCGCAGACGTGGCGCGCGCCCGGCGGGATCACCGCGGCGCTGCCCGGATCGACCCGGCCGCCCTTGCCGTCGATCTCGATCTCCAGCACGCCGCGACGCGGCAGCACGATCTGGTCGAAGTCGTGGGCGTGCGAGATCGCCTCGACGCTGTAGCGGCGGAAGGACAGCTCTGCGGGGGCGGTCAGGTCGTGGCCCATGGTGGTGTTGTAGCGCCGGAAACGAATGTGTCCCACCGCCGCGATGACACAAAATCCCGCCCTCCCTAGGCCTCGTGCCCAGGGCCCATGGTCACGCCAGGCTGAACGCTACCGGACACGCTCCGCACGCGTGGTCACCAAGGGCGTTTATTTCAGAAGCGGCTGAACGATGGATCCTGGGCACGAGGCCCAGGAAAGCAAAAAAGGGGTCAGCCGTGCCCGGGCAGGGCCAGGGGCTCCTCGGCGTCCATGACCAGGCGGCGGGCCTGTTGCAGCGCCGCGTCGATGTCGGACTCGATGAACTCGACCTGCAGGTCGGTCAGCGGATGGGGCGCGGCGATGACGTTGCGCAGGTAGTCGCGCTTTTCCGGCTCCGTCATGGTCCACCAGCCGACGGTGTGGCCTTCCTCGATCACGGCGTCGCCCATGGCCAGGAGGTCGTCGGTGTCGAAGATCGGCTGGCCGGGCTTTTCGGGGAACCACTGGCCGTCGTCGGGCAGGGCCTGGTCCAATTGGCGCAGCAGGGCCGCCAGCCAGGGGCTGATCAGCAGCGGCTTCTCGTAGCCATCGCCGAACTTGGCGCGCAGCAGCAGGTCGTAGAGCAGCTCGAGCCCGGCGTCGCCGTGGAAGGTCACCGTCTTGGCAGCGGGATCGAACTTGAAGACGTCGGGCATGGGACTCTCGAAGGCTGGTGCGCCTTCCATAACGTCAGAGCACGACGTTTAGGCAACGATCGGCTCCCTCGAACCGCACGGGTTCGAGGGAGCCGGGATCCTTACAGCTGGTCCAGGCCATACACGGCGTGCAGGGCGCGGACGGCCAGTTCGGTGTAGGCCGCGTCGATCAGGACCGAGATCTTGATCTCCGAGGTCGAGATGACCTGGATGTTGATGTTCTTTTCGGCCAGGGCCGCGAACATCGACTGGGCGACGCCGGCGTGCGAACGCATGCCCACGCCGATCACCGACACCTTGGCCACGTCCTCGTTGACTGCCACGTCCTCGAAGCCGATCTCGGCCTGGGCGCCGCGGACGATCTCCAGGGCCCGCGTGGCGTCACGCTTGCCGACGGTGAACTCCATGTTGGCGGTGTCGGCGCTGCGGGCGCGCGACTGCACGATCATGTCGACATTGACGTTGGCGTCGGCCAGGCGGCCGAAGATGGCCGAGGACACGCCCGGATGGTCGGGCAGGCCCAGCAGGGTGATCTTGGCTTCGTCGCGGCTGTAGGCGACGCCCGAGACGATGCGCTTTTCCATGATTTCTTCCTCGTCGCAGACGATCGTACCTTGGCCCGGGGCTTCGCCCGGCTCGACGAAACTCGACAGCACCCGCACCGGGACGCGATGGGCCATGGCCATCTCGACCGAACGGGTCTGCAGCACCTTGGCCCCCAGCGAGGCCATTTCCAGCATCTCTTCGTAGCTGATCTTGGCCAGGCGCTTGGCCTTGCTCTCGATCCGGGGGTCGGTGGTGTAGACCCCGTCCACGTCGGTGTAGATGTCGCAGGCGCCCTTCACCGCGGCGGCGATGGCCACGGCGCTGGTGTCCGAACCGCCACGGCCCAGCGTGGTGATGCGCTGCTTGGACGTCACGCCCTGGAAGCCGGCGATGACGGCGATCTCGCCGTCCGCGAAGCAGGCTTCGAGGTTCTCCGGCGGGATCTCCTCGATCCGGGCGCGGCCATGGGCCTCGTCGGTGATGATCGGCACCTGCCAGCCCAGGAACGAACGGGCCTTGTGGCCCATGTTGCGCAGGGTCATGGCCAGCAGGCCGGCGGTCACCTGCTCGCCCGACGCCACGACGGCGTCGTACTCGTCGTCAGACTCCCGCAGGCCCGCGGCGGCGCGGCCGGCTCCGTCCGTCCAGGCGACCAGTTCGTTGGTCTTGCCCGACATGGCGGAAACGACGACGGCGACCTGCTTGCCCGTGGCGACTTCCGCGGCGACCAGGCGCGCCACCCGGCGGATGCGCTCCAGGTCGGCCACCGAGGTGCCGCCGAACTTCATCACCAGACGTGACACGTCTCTAAATCCTCGAACCAAAGCGGTTTTTTCTTGCGCCTTCGCGGCCGGAACCCGTCCTTCCGCGCAAGCCCGCGCCTTCTAGCGGGGCCTCGGCGCAACGGCAATGTCGCCGATGTGTCTTTTTTCTCGCAGCATGGCGCGAAAAATTGGCCGTGCTAGATACCGGGCCATGACCAGCGCCGCCCCCGACACCGCAGGAAGCACGCCCAACTGGAGCATCGACCCCGCCGACGTGGCGCGGTTCTCGGCGATCGCCGCCGAATGGTGGGACCCCAAGGGAAAGTTCGCGCCGCTGCACGTGTTCAATCCCTGCCGGCTGGCCTTCATCAGGGAGCAGGCGCTGGAGCGCTTCGGCCGCGACGGCAACGACCGCGCGCCGTTCGAGGGCCTGTCCCTGATCGACATCGGCTGCGGCGGCGGCCTGCTGTCCGAGCCGATGGCTCGCTTGGGCTTTTCGGTCACGGCCATCGACGCCTCGGAGAACAACATCAAGACCGCCGCGGCCCACGCCGCCGAGCAGGGTCTTTCGATCGGCTATCGCCCCGCCACCGCCGAGCAGTTGCTGGCCGAGGGCGCGGGCCCGTTCGACGTCGTCCTGACCATGGAGGTCATCGAGCACGTGGCCGATCCGGGCGCCTTCCTGCGCACCTGCGCCCAACTGCTCAAGCCCGGCGGCCTGATGATCGTCGCCACCCTCAACCGCACGCTGAAGGCCCTGGCGCTCGCCAAGATCGGCGCGGAGTACGTCCTGCGCTGGGTGCCGCCCGGCACCCACGAGTGGAAGCAATTCCTCAAGCCCGAGGAGCTTCGCGCCTTCCTGGCCGGCGAACCGGTCGAGATGCATGGCCCGTTCGGCGTGGCCTACAATCCGCTGACTGGTCGCTGGAGCCGCTCCACCGACGTCGACATCAACTACATGATGACGGTCACCAAACCGGCGGCGTGACGCAGAACGCGGTTCGCGGTATGTTTCCTGCCGTTATGACCAAGTTCGAGACCATCGAGATCGAAAGCCGGGTCGTAGACCATGTCCGCGAGCTCGCGCGAAAGCGTGGCGGCAGCTTATCGGAGGCCATCGACGCGGCGGTGCTCGCCACCCTGGAGCGGGATCGGGCGAACCAATCGGCCGCGCCCTTGGTGGATCTCGACGAGGTCGCCCGAATAGCGGCCCGATTCCGAGCCCTTCCCGAACGTGCGCCCATGCCGTCCGACGCCGACTTCTACGACGCCGACGGCCTGCCACGTTGATCGCCGTCGACGCCTCCGCGATCGTCGCCATACTGCTGGGCGAGCCGGAGGCCGCCGCATTCACCGCCAGGCTTCATGCCGAACAGGACGACCGCATGATGTCGGCGTCAACTATTGGGAAGTGTTGGCCAAGGCCGAGGTCTCCAGGGGCGAGACCGGACGGCAGGAAGCGGAACACCTCCTTCAAGCGCTGCGGATCGAGATCCATCCCGCTGACGCCGAACAGACTCGGCTCGCCATCGAGGCCTTCGTTCGTTTCGGCCGCCATACACCCGCCAAGCTGAACCTCGGCGACTGCTTCGCCTACGCCCTGGCCGCGACCCACGGCGGCGGCGCGCTGCTCTACAAGGGTGAGGACTTCGCGCGCACCGACCTGAAGTCTGAGCTGAAAGAGGCTTGACCCCGCGCAGCCGCAAGCCAACCTCCGGCTGTAACCTTCGGAGCACCCGCCATGTCCGTCCTGCTGATCGCCCTCGCCGCCGCCCTGCCCTCGCTGGCCGGGGATTTCGACGGCGACGGCAAGGTCGACCAGGCCCGGCTGGAGCCGCGCGGCGGGGCCCATGTGCTGGTGGTCGAGCGCGGCGCGGCGCCGGGCAAGCCGGAAACCATCACCCTGGTGGCCGACGCCGCCGGCTTCTTCATCGCCGCCCAGCCGCCGGGAACCTATCCCACGACCTGCGCCAAGGACGTGGGCGCGCCCTGCGCCTCCGACGAGCCGCGCAAGGTCGAGCTGAAGGTCCCTGCCCTGTCGTTCGGAACCGAGGAAGCTTCGCTGGCCGTCGCGGTCTGGACGGGCGAGCGCTTCGCCGTCACCTGGCTGAACGACTGATACGCCCGCTTTCGGGAACCTTGGCCTTCGCCGCGACTTATTCCGCAGGGACTTTGAACCCGAGCTGGCGTCTTGTGGGGCGGGACGCCGGTTCGTTCGTCGGAACGGAGACTTCCCCATGACTTCCCGCCGCATGGCTTGGCTGATGGCCGGCGCCGTCGCCATCAGCACGGCCGCGCCAGCGCTGGCCCAGGACGCCGGCTACCAGCAGCAGTTGCGCACCTACGAGGAGCAGCGCTCGTCCTATGAGGCCCGCCGGGCCGACTACGACAGCCGCCAGGCCCAGTACGACGCCGACCGCGCCGCCTACGAACGCGCCCGCAGCGACTACGACCGCCGCTATGGCTCTGGCGCCTATGACCGTCGCTATCCGGACGAGGCTCGCCGCTGGCGCACGCCCGCCTATCCGACCAGCAACGACTATTACGGCGAGCAGCGCCAGTTCGAGGCCGATCGCGCCGCCTACGAGCGGGCCCGCGACCGCTACGACGCCCGCAACGGCCGCGGCGCCTATGATCGCCGCTATCCCGACGAAGCCCGCCGCTTCGACACCAGCGGCTACGACAACCGAAACTCGGCCGACTACGACGCCCAGCGCCGCCAGTGGGAGTCCGACCGCGCCGCTTACGAGCGGGCCCGCGACGATTACGACCGCCGCTACGGCCACGGCGCCTATGACCGTCGCTACCCGACCGAGGCCGGACGCTGGGACGACGGCCCGCCTCCGCCCGCCTATGCTGGCGGTTCTGGCCTGTCGGGCGGCTATACCGACCCGTGCCGCGACGACGCCAAGCGCAACGCCACCGCTGGCGGCGTGATCGGCGCCCTGGCCGGCGCGGTGATCGGCTCCAACGTCGCCGCCCGCAACGCCCGCACCGAGGGCGCGGTGCTCGGGGCCCTGGCCGGCGCGGGCGTCGGCGCGGCGATCGGCAACTCGGCCGCCAAGGCCCGCTGCGACACCCGCGGCCAGTATTGGTCGTACGAGGACACCGTGCCCTATCGCGAAAGCGCCGAGTATCGCGACCGGGCCGGCGGCTATTCGGAATGGAACCGCTACAGCGAGCGCAAATGCCGCCTGGCCCCGGCCCAGACCGAGTACCAGGGCCGCAACGAGACCCGCTATGTCCGCGTCTGCCCCGACAACGACAACCGCTACCGTCTCGAAGGCTGACGCCAAAGCCGAGCTCCGCGTCGGGCGCCCGACATAGAACCGACACGGAGCTTCGGCGTTATCTCCCGCAAGGGACACGAACACACGCTCTCAAACGGAGGTCGCCATGCGCGCCCAAATGAAAACTCTCGTCGTCGCGGTGGGCCTCGCCTTCGCCGCGTCCACCGTCGCCGTCACCGCCGCCGAGGCCCAGCAGCGCCGCGAACGCGTGCTCGTCTGCAAGAGCACCAAGAAGGCGCGCAACAAGGGCACGGTGATCGGCGGCCTGACCGGCGGCACGCTCGGCGCGGCCGTGGCCGGCAACGGCGCCAAGACCGAGGGCGCGATCCTCGGCGGCGTGGTCGGCGCGGTGGCCGGCAACCAGATCGCCAAGAAGAACTCCAAGAAGAACTGCCACTACGAGTACCGCTACCGCTAAGCGGACTCGCTGCTCGGTCGGATGGCCCGTCCCCTCGCGGGGGCGGGCCTTTTTCGTGCGCGCTTGAACGATGCGGCCAGCGCGGCCGAGGCCGCATCGTTCAAGCCCCGCGGCGCGCGGCCCATTATGGTCTGGCGACCCTGCCGCGAGGAGCACGACCATGGCCGAGAGCCTGACCATCCAGACCGACGACGGAAGCTTCCAGGCCCTGGTCTTCCGCCCCGACACGCCCGGCCCGGCGCCGGTCGTCGTGGTCGTGCAGGAGATCTTCGGCGTCAACGCCGGCATCCGCCTGATCGCGGCCGAATACGCCGTGCAGGGCTTCATCGCCGTCTGCCCCGACCTCTTCTGGCGGGTCGAGCCGGGCCTCTCGATGTCGGAGAACCTCGAGGAGAACTGGAAGAAGGCCATCGACATCTACAGCGCCTATGACTTCGACCAGGGCGCGGCCGACGTGCTCAAGACGGTGGAGGCCGCCCGCGGCATCGAGGGCGGCAACGGCAAGGTCGGCCTGACCGGCTACTGCCTGGGCGGCCTGATGACCTTCCTCGGCGCGGCCCGCGGCGCGCCTGACGCGGCGGTGGCCTATTACGGCGGCGGCACCGAGCGCTATGTCGGCGAAGCGGACGGCGTGAAGGCCCCGCTCCTCATGCACCTGGCCGGCGAGGACGAATTCATCGGCCCCGAGGCCCGCGCGGCCATCGTCGAGGCCCTGGCCGCCCGTCCCAATGTCGAGGTCCACGTCTATCCGGGCCGCAACCACGCCTTCGCCCGTCCCGGCGGCAACCACTACGACAAGACCGACGCCGAGACCGCCAACGGCCGCACCCTGGCGTTCTTCAAGGAGAAGCTGGGTTAGGCGGCCCTCTTAGTCGTCACCCCGGAAAGCGCGCAGCGCTTTTCCGGGATGACGACCCTTTGGTTGATTGGAGAAGCCCTCAGTTCACCTCGGTCTTCTTCGGCGGCGCGGGCGGCAGGGCGGCGACCTTGACGCCGTCCTCCAGCAGGGCCTTGACCTCCTTGGGCGAGGCCTCGCCGTAGATGCCGCGCTCCTCGGACTTGCCCTCATGGATGTCGCGGGCCTCCTTGGCGAAACGGTCGCCGACATAGTCGAAGTTCTCCTCGACCTCGCGGCGCACCTCGCTCATGGCGGTCATCATCATCTCGCGCATGCGGACGTCGGGCTCGGGGGCCGAACGCTGGGCCTTCGTGCCGGCCACGGCCGGGGCCATGATCTGCTTGCGCACGCCGGTCGAGCCGCACACCGGGCATTCGACGAGGCCGCGGGCGGCCTGGTCGTCATAGTCGCCCGACGAGCCGAACCAGCCTTCGAACTCGTGCGCGTGGTCACAGGCGAGCGCGTACTTGATCATGATCTGGATATGGGGTCAGGGACCCGTGAACGCACGGGCGTTGGCCAGGACCGGGATGGCCGCGCGGGCCTTGTCGGCGGCGGAAAGATCGAGGTCGGCGATCAGCACGCCTGGCTCGTCGTGGTCGAGCTTGCCAAGCACCTCGCCCCACGGGCCGATGGCGATCGAGCGGCCCCAGGTGCCTCGCCCGTCCTCATGGAAGCCGCCCTGGGCGGCGGCGATCACGAACGAGCCGGTCTCGATGGCCCGGGCGCGCAGCAGCACCTCCCAGTGGGCCTCGCCGGTGGGCCGGGTGAAGGCGGCCGGGGCGGTGATCACCTTGGCCCCCGCCAGCGCCAGGGCCCGATGCAGGGCCGGAAAGCGCATGTCGTAGCAGATGGTCAGGCCCGTCGGCCCCATCGAGGTATCAACCACCACCGCCCGGTCGCCGGGCGTGTAGACGGCCGACTCCCTGGCCGTCTCGCCGGTCGGCAGTTGCACGTCGAACATGTGCAGCTTGTCGTAGGTCGCCACGATCGCGCCCGTGGGGTCGATCACGGCTTGGCGGTTGGCGGCTTTTCCGTCTTCGCGCAGCACCAGGGCCGAGCCGACATCGATCCAGACCCCGTACTCGCGCGCCAGCGCCTGCAGCCCGCGCACCACCACGTCGTCCTCCAGCGGGACGAGGGTGGGCAGCAGCTTCTCCTTGTCCTTCTGCAGAACGTTGACGGCTTCGGGCGTCAGGATGAACTGCGCGCCCGCCTCGGCGGCCTGGCGGACCAGCGGCGCCACATGATCAAGCGCCGCGGCCTGGGTCGCGGGGGTGCGCGTCTGGACGAGACCGACTCGGACGGTCGTCATGCGGCCAGCAGCGGATCCAGCCGGCCCTCGCGCTCGAGCGCCATCATGTCGTCGCAGCCGCCGATGTGCTGCTCGCCGACGAAGATCTGCGGGAAGGTGTTGCGACCCGAGCGGTCCATCATTTCCTGGCGCAGCTTGGGGTCCATGCCGGCTTCGATCTCGGTGAAGTCGGCGCCCTTGTCGTTGAGCAGCTTCAGGGCGCGGGCGCAGTAGCCGCAGAAGGGACGGGTGTAGATGGTGACCTTGGCCATTTCGGTTCCAAAGGGTTGGATTCCCGACCTCATATAGGACGGCTTCGCATTTCTGTAACGCGCGCGACGACGGTCAGGTCGACAGCCGACGCTCCGGCCGCCAGCAGCGCCCGCGCGCAGCCCTCGGCGGTGGCTCCCGTGGTCAGCACGTCGTCGACCAGCAGCACCCGTTTTCCCTCGACCAGAGACCGCTTGCGGTCGGGCACGGCGAAGGCGGCGGCGACGTTGCGGCGACGGCCGTCGGCCGACTTGCCGCCCTGGCTGGCGGTGTCGCGTTTTCGGATCAGGGCGTCGGCCAGATAGGGCCGCCCCGCCGCACGGGCCAGGGGCCGGGCGATCTCGGCGGCCTGGTTGTAGCGGCGACGCAGCAGGCGCGAGCGGTGCATCGGCACTGGAAGCACCACATCGGCCTCTTCCAGCAGGTCGAACGCGGCGCGCGAGATCCAGCGGGCGAACAGGCCCGACAGGTCGGTGCGGTCGGCGTGCTTCAGCTTCAGCACGAGGTCGCGGGAATGTTCGTCATAGAGGCAGGCGGCCCTGGCCCGCGCGAAGGCCCTGGGCCGCGCCAGGCACAGCGCGCACCGCGGCTCGCCCTGGTCGAAGGGAAACGGCGCGCCGCAGCCGTCGCAGACTGGTCCGTCGAGGAAGGCGATGCGGCTCCAGGCGCCGGCCGCAAGGCCCGAGGTCAGGGCCGGCTCGCCGTCGAAGGCGCGTGGCGGCAGGACCAGGTCGAGCAGGCCTCTTCCGAGCCCGAACAGACGTGGACCGGGTTTCCATCGGAGGAAGGAATCGCCATGTTCCGCCCGCATGACCAGTTCGCCCCTCCTTTTCGACCGCGACCTCCTCCGAGCCCGCCTCGACCGCGCCGCGCCGCACTTCGGCCAGGCCGGCTTCCTCAAGGCGCGGGCCGCGGGTGACGCGGTCATGCGGCTGGAGGCGATCCTGCGGGAGTTTCCGGTCGCCGTCGATCTCGGAAGCCGAGACGGGGCTTTCCGGGCGGCGCTGTCGGAAAGCGACGCCGCCGGCAAGATCGGCCTCTTGATCGACACCGACCTGTCGGCCCGCATGCTGGCCGGGCGTGGCGGCGCCACCGTGGTCGCCGACGAAGAGCGCCTGCCGTTCGGCGACGAGACGCTGGATCTCGTGGTCTCGACCCTCGCCCTGCACTGGACCAACGACCTGGTGGGCGCCCTGATCCAGATCCGCCGGGCCCTCAGGCCCGACGGCCTCTTCATCGGGGCCCTGTTCGGCGGCGCCACCCTGACCGAGCTTCGCCAGTCGCTGATGGCGGCCGAGGACGAAATCTCGGGCGGCGTCTCCATGCGTGTCTCGCCCTTCGCCGACACGGTGGACGCGGCGGGCCTGCTGCAACGCGCCGGCTTCACCCTGCCGGTGGCCGACATCGATCGCGTCAAGGTGCGCTACGCCCACCCGATCGCCCTGCTGCATGACCTGCGCCGCATGGGCGAGACCAGCGTGCTGCTCGACCGCTCGCGCAAGCCCCTGACCCGCAAGCTGCTGTTCCGGGCGCTGGAGATCTACCAGGAGCGCTTCGCCGAGCCCGACGGCCGCGTGCCCGCCACCTTCGAGATCGTCACCGCCACCGGCTGGGCCCCGCACGACAGCCAGCAGAAGCCCCTGCGCCCAGGCTCGGCCAAGATGAGACTGGCCGATGCGCTGGGGGCGAAGGAGCAGCCGGCGGGCGACAAGGCGGGGTAAGCGATCCTCCCCCTGAAGGGGGAGGTGTCGGCGAAGCCGACGGAGGGGGCCTCCCCCGGCCTCAACTCACCAGGAAGGTCGCCGCTTTCCTGGCTCCGGCGTCCTTCGCAGGCCCAACCACAACCGCCCCGTCGCGGTGCGTCAGATACCCGCCGCCCGGCGCCTGGAATGACACGCCCTTGCCGGCCAGGCCCTTCACGCGCTTGAAGGCAGTCGCCTTGTCGCCCGGCCCAATCGCGACAACACTCCCCTCGACCTTCAGCCCATGCCCCGGTCGCAGGATCGGCTCCAGGATCACCGCTCCGCCCGCGCCGGCCTTCTGGCGCAGCTGGGTCGTGGCCAGCGGCCCCTCGCCGACGGCCACCGCCTCGCCGTCGACGCGCAGAAAGGCGCCCGGACGGTCCAGCGGCGAGAAGCGGTCGGGGATCTCGCCCGCTCCGGCCGGCACGCCGAAGTCGGGCGTCCCGTCGGGCTTGTAGTAGAGGCGCTGCACCCGCGTGTGGCGGTTGGGATCGAACAGCGGGTTGCCCTTGATGGCCTTGTAGTCGCGACCGTGGAAGACCAGGACGTCGCGGCCCTGCTCGTCGACGGTGAACGAGTTGTGGCCCGGGCCCCAGACGCCGGTCTCCTCCGAAGACACGAACACCGGCGCCGGCGACTTGGTCCACGAGCCCTGCGCCATCAGGTCGGCGTCCGCGTCGGCGGTCAAAAGGCCCAGGCAGTAGCGGTCGTCGGTGGCGCTGGCCGAGTAGGCGATGAAGACGCGGCCGTTGCGGATCAGCACCGCGGGCGCCTCGGCCACCTTGAAGCCGCGCACCTCCCAGTCCAGCGTCGGCACGGTGAGGCGCACCGGCGGCTGGCCAAGGGTCAGGGGCGTGGCCAGCGGCGCGAGGTAGAGGTTGCTGTTGGTCTCGATCCCCGGCTCCTTCTGCGCCCAGCAGAACCAGCGCACGCCCTTGTGGTGGAAGATCGCCGAGTCGAGGTTGAAGCTGTCCCACGGGGTCTGCACCTCGCCCAGCAGGCTCCAGGTCCCGGTCAGGGCGTTTCTGCCCTCGCAGCGCAGGACGTAGGTGCGAATCCGGAACGGCTGGCCCTTGTCGCCGGCGGCGAAATACATGTGCCACGCGCCGTCCAGCCAATGCAGTTCGGGGGCCCAGATATAGCCGCCCAGCTTGCCTTCCGTCGGCCGCCGCCAGATCACCGCCTCTTGCGCCGTGGACAGTCCCGCCAGGGTGCGCGAGCGGCGCACGATCAGCCGGTCGTACTCCGGCACCGAGCCTGTCAGGTAGTAGTAGCCGTCGGCGTGCTTGAAGACCTGGGCGTCGGCCCGCTGGCGCACGACCGGATTGACCAGCGGGGCGGCTTGCGCCGCCTGCGCGCCGCCCGCCAGGCCACTGACCCCCAAGGCCCCCGCGCCAGCCAGCAGGATGCGTCGCGAAGGCTGCGGGTCGAAAGTCGTCACGGTCGTTTCCTCAAACGCTTCGCGCCTTCGCGCGATTTGTCTGAGTTAAAGCACATCCCTTAGCCAGGCGACCAGCGGAAGGTCGGCCGGCGGCATGTCGTAGTCCGACAACTTGTCGGGCTTCACCCAGGCCATGGCCTTGTGCTCCTTGGCCGTGACCAGCCCCTCCCAGCGACGCAGCAGGTAAAGCGGCATCAGCAGGTGGAACTTCTCGTAGGTGTGCGAGGCGAAGACGAAGGGCGCCAAGCAGGCCTGGGCGACGGTGATGCCCAGCTCCTCGTGCAGTTCGCGGATCAGGCACTCTTCGGGCGTCTCGCCCTTCTCGACCTTGCCGCCCGGGAACTCCCACAGGCCCGCCAGCGACTTGCCCTCGGGGCGCTGGCAGATCAGCACCCGCCCGTCGACGTCGATCAGGGCGGCGGCGGCGACCAGGACGATGGGGCGGTCGGCGGGAGGAGCGGCTGGCGAGTTCATGCCCGATCCATCGCGGGCTTTGCCCACCCTGGCAACTCCCTCGTGGCGACGAACGTTGCCCAGGGGTCATTGCCAAGGAGGAACGCCATGTCGCTGGACGATCGGCTGGTGAAGAGCGGCGACCTGATCGGGGTCGCGGTCACCGATCCCAAGGGCCAAAAGCTGGGCGTGATCCGCGAGGTCTTCGTCGACCGCGACGCCGGCATCGGCCGCTATGTCGCCGTCGAGCCCGCCGGCCTGTTCACCGGCGGCAAGTACCACCCCCTGCCCTGGCGCATCCTGACCTTCGACGACAAGGGGCAGGCCTACGCCACCGACCTGTCGAAGGAGCGCTTCAAGGACAGCCCCGCCTACGACCGCGACCAGCTGTCGAAGGCCTCCTACGGCTGGGCCGAGCAAGTGGAGCGGTATTTCGAGGGTTAGGCACGATGCTCCCCCTGAAGGGGGAGCTGTCGCGAAGCGACTGAGGGGGAAGTGATCGCGGCAGCTCAGCAGCCGCTTCCCCCTCCGCCCCTGCGGGCCACCTCCCCCTTGAGG
>Ga0247823_10000245_pt1 | contig 46421 bp, 42 predicted proteins | sample 13C_PalmiticAcid_2_FD_192426 | JGI IMG/M metagenome (GOLD analysis project Ga0247823, IMG submission 192426) | Soil microbial communities from agricultural site in Penn Yan, New York, United States - 13C_PalmiticAcid_Day30 | ecosystem: Environmental > Terrestrial > Soil > Agricultural land... | reverse complement strand
CTCCGGAAACGGGGCGGCGGCTTCGTTTCGTCCTGATCGCGAAGGATCAGAAGTCGTAGCTGACGCCGATCTTGAAGCGCCACACCGACGACGAGACGTTGATCTGGTTGTCGGCAGCGAAGGTGTTCCCCGTGAAGCCGGTGATGATGTAGCGGCCCTGCGCGTCGACGCCGGTGGTCGTCGCGATATCCTGAACGCCGTAGAAGGTGCGGCGACGCTGCACGTTCCAGTTCGGATCGAGGAAGTTCAGGAAGTTGTCGAACATGCCGTACAGCTTGATCTTGTCGTTGCGTCCGAAGAGGCGGCCCGGTCCGGGCAGCTCCTGCGAGATGGTCAGATCGAGATCGAAGTACCAGTCGTTGTCGCACGCGTTGCGCGTCACCGTCTTGCCGGCGAACTTCTTCGCGCAGCCAAGGCCGTTCGAGAAGTCGATCAGGCTCTGCACCGCCGCCTGGTTCGACGTACCGGCAGTCGTGCCGATCGGCGCGATGTTCGGATCGGTCAGACCGGTCGGGATGTAGACCAGCGCGTTGTCGTTGCCCGACGCGCTGTGGTTGAACACGCCGCCGCCGCTCCAGGTCAGGCTGTACGGTCGGCCCGAACGCGCGACGAAGGTGAAGCCGAACGAGGTCGCGAGGTCGTAGAAGAACTCGTTCTTGAAGTTCGTCGCGAAGGTGAAGTTGTGCTTGCTCTGGAAGAAGCCGGGCGAAGCGTCCGGGTTCTGACGGTCGAACGCGGCGGTCTGGTCGTAGTTCGAGCCCGCGGTCGAGTTATACATGTTCCGGCGGTCATGCGCGTTGGTGTACGCATAGCCGAACGACACCCAGGTCGAACCCTGCTCCGCGATCAGGCCGCCCTCGAAGTTCTTCGAGAGGAGGAACGACGCGATGTGGCTGCGATACCCCTTCTGGTTGGTGAGCATCAGCTCGTCCACGCGGTTCGACGCGGTGGTGTAGCAAGCGGCGGTCACGTTCGACCATACCGGCGCGGCGCCGGGGTTGGTGAGGCGTGCACCGCAACCGGCCTGCAGCGAATCGATCGCCGAATAGATCGGGCGACCGTCGACGGTGTAGCCGTTCAGACCCTTACGGATGTCGACGACCTGCGCGAGATCGACGATCGTGTAGGGGTTGCGGAACTCCGAGTAGATATAGTCGATGTTCGCGTTCCAGCCGCTCAGGAAGCCGCTCTCGGCGAAGTTGAGTTCGGTGCGGAAGCCGAGATTGGCGCGGATCACCGTCGGCATCTTCAGATCCGGGTCGATCGACTGGGTGCTGCCGTTTCCGGCGGCCGCCGTGGCGATCGCATTGGCCTGGATACAGGTCGGCACGCCGGTGAAGCGTCCACCCGACAGCACCGAGATCTGGCCGGTCGGGCAGCCCGCCGCCTGGCTGTTGCCGGTGGCGAAGCCGCGGCCGTCGTTCTGGAACGCGTTGCCGAACCACACCAGCGGGTCGCCGCCGGAGAAGATGCCGACACCGCCGACCAGCTGCGAACGGCTGAACAGGCCCTGGTTGTTGAAGTCGTAGGTGAAGCCGAGGCGCGGCAGCACGACCGGCTCAAGCTTGCTGAAGCCGTTGTTGTTGCCGAAGCCGTAGCGCTGCTGGAACACCGCATTATACTTCGGCGCGTCGCCGTCGAACCAGTCGACGCGGACGCCGGCGGTGACCTTGAGCTTGTCGCTCGCGCGCCACTCGTCCTGCGCATAGACCGAGTAGAGGCTGCGCGTGAACTTCGCCGCGGCGTCGAAGATGTTGCCGGTCGAGGTGAAGTTGCCGAATGCGCCCTCGGTCTGGCCGCCGGTCACGTTGTTCGGGGTGGTGCTGGTCTGGTTGCTGCCCAGGCCCGGCGACAGCAGGCCTGCACGCAGGTCTGCTACGTTGCGGAAGACCAGCGTGCCGGTCGCGTTCTGAACGAACAGGTTGAACAGGTCAGCCTTGTTCAGCTCGAAGCCGACCTTGAAGTTGTGGTTGCCCGCGTTGAGCTTTGCGACGGCGCGATACTGCTCGACCGTGGTGCGCAGGTCGTTCGCCGTGCGCGAGTTGCCCGGGCCGGCCATCACTGCGCCGTTGTTCACGCCCGCGACGCCCCCGTTCGGAACGCCGACGATGAAGCGCGGGATCGGGCTACCCGACTGCGCTTCGCCACCGCCGATCGGATCCTGAAGATCCTGGATCTCCGAGCGCGAGTAACGCAGTTCGGTCGAGAACTGGTCGTTCCACTGCGAGTAGAGACGGCCCGAATAATAGTTCGAGACGGTGCCGCTCTTGTAGAAGGTGTTGCGGCCGATCGACTGCGGCGAGTTGCCCGTGAACAGATCGTCAGGGCGCATCGTCGATTCTTCGAGGCGCTGGTAGGTCGCTTCGAGGCGATGCTGATCGTTGATCTGCAGGTCGCCGCGGACGAAGTAGCGGTCGTTGGTGTAGTCGCGGCTGTAAACCAGATCGCCGGTGTCGACGCCGTAGACGCTCTTCAGAACGTCGCGGATTTCGTTGAACTGGGCGAGCGTGATGCCGTTCTGCGGGTTGGCATAGCCGGCGCCCGTGGGGCCGTCGTCCTGCGACTGGCCGGCCTCGTGATGCTCATAGGCGCCATAGATGAACAGGCGGTCCTTGATGATCGGGCCGCCGAGCGCGACGCCCCAACGCTTCTCCGGCTGGACCGGCGCAACCGCACGGCCGGCGACATTGTCGCCGCGCAGGTCGGAGTCCGAATATTCGTAGAAGGCGCTGGCGGTGATCTTGTTGGTGCCCGACTTGGTGATCACGTTGATCGCGCAGCCGGTGAACTGGCCATAGTCGACGTCGAACGGCGCGAACTGCACCTGAGTCTCGCGGATCGCGTCATAGGGCAGCGGGGTCGAGCTGCGCGACGAGAAGCCGGTGTCGTTCAGGCCGTAAATGTCGCTCTGCGGGATGCCGTCGACGGTGAACACGTTGCCGCGGTCGTTGCCGCCCAGGCACGAGATGCGGTCCTGGCCCGAACCGCCATCGTCGCGGTCGAGGCTGACGCGCGGGTCGATGCGGATCACGTCGCGCACGTCGCGGTTGAAGGTCGGCGCGGCCGCGAGGATTTCGGCGCCGAACGAGGTGCCCGGGCCGACTGCGAGGGTGGTCGCACGCACGCGGCTGCCGGTGACGACGATTTCGCCGCCGCCCGACGCGAGCGCGAAGGTCAGGCTGGTGTTGCCCTGAAGCGTCGTGACGATGTCATTGACGGTCTGGCCTTCATAGCCGTCCGCGGTCGTCGCGACGGTGTAGGGGCCGCCGGTGACCAGGCCCGAGGCGCTGAAGGTGCCGGCCGCGCCGGTGGTCAGCGTGCGCTCGGCGCCGGTGCGGGTGTCGGTGATCGTGACGGAGGCGCCGGCAACCGGTGCGCCGTTTTCATCGGTGACAGTGCCGACGATGCCCGAAGTGATCTGCTGCGCGCTTGCTGCAGCCGGAATCGCGAGCGCGGCCACAGCCGCACCGATGAACAGATGATTTCGCATTAGTGTCCCCTTAGGATCGGCTCGGAAAGCCTGCGCGTGCGGCGATGTTCGCCGTCTTGCGCTGCCCCATGGGGAGGATTCTTTGCGAGATTGTTACAATTGATTCAAGCCCATTGTGCGTTGCAAAAAAGCATCACCCCCCAAGTCACTGGGCGAACCCTACGATTTCTGCCCATTTCGCCTCATCGATCACCGGGATTCCGAGGTCGGCGGCTTTTTTGAGCTTCGATCCGGCGCCGGGTCCGGCGACCACCAGATCGGTTTTCGCGGACACCGAACCCGCGACTCGGGCGCCAAGCGACTCAGCCTGAGCCTTCGCTTCGTCGCGACTCAGCGTCTCGAGGCTGCCGGTAAAGACGATCGTCTTTCCAGTCACTTCGGACGCGCGGGATTCGACGATGAAGGGCGGCGGCGTAACCTCGGCGAGCAGGTCGTTCCACACGTCGCGGTTGTGCGGCTCGTGGAAGAAATCGGCGAGCGCGTGGCCGACGGCGGCGCCGACATTCTCGATCCCGATATGCTCGGCGATCGCCTTGTCGAGGCGGGTGCGGAACTTGGCGTCGGTCTCCCCCAATGCCGGGGTGATGCTTTCGCGCAACGCGATTAGCTCGTCCGCCAGCGCCGCGAGCGCGGGGAGGGTGACGAGGCGCTTCAACAGGTCGCGCGCGGTGATCGATCCGATGTGACGGATGCCAAGGCCGAACAGCAAGCGTGCGGCATCGGGCGCGCGCTTGGCCTCGATCGCGGCGAGCAGGTTGTCGACCGACTTGTCCTTCCATCCCTCGCGCCCGAGCAGTTCGTCGCGATGCGCGGCGAGGCGGAAGATGTCGGCGGGCTCGGCGATCCAGCCGAGCTCGAGAAACTCGACGATCGTCTTCTCGCCCAGCCCCTCGATATCGAGTGCGCCACGGCTGACGAAGTGGCGCAGCCGTTCCTGGCGCTGCGCCGGGCAGATCAGCCCGCCGGTGCAGCGATAGTCGACCTCGCCTTCCTCGCGCGTCGCCTCGGACTGGCAGATCGGGCAGTGGGTCGGGAAGGCATAGGGTTCGCGTGCGTCGTCCCGCGTGAGGTTCTCGACGATCTGCGGGATCACGTCGCCGGCGCGCTGGAGCAGCACGCGGTCGCCGGGACGAACGCCCAGCCGCTCGATCTCGTCGGCATTGTGCAGCGTTGCGTTGGTCACGGTGACGCCGCCGACCGTCACGGGCTCTAGCCGGGCGACGGGGGTGAGCTTGCCGGTGCGGCCGACCTGGATATCGATGTCGCGCAATGTCGTCTCGGCGCGCTCGGCCGGGAATTTGTGCGCGATCGCCCAGCGCGGTGCACGGCCGACGCTGCCCAGCCGCGCCTGCCAGTCGAGCCGGTCGACCTTGTAGACCACGCCGTCGATATCGAAGGGCAGATCGGCGCGCAGCTTCTCGATCTTGCGGTACTGGGCGAGCGCCGGTTCGACCTGGACGCAGTCGACGAACAGCGGGTGGAGCGGGAAGCCCCAGCTTTCGATCGCCTTCATCACCGCGAACTGGGTGTCGCCGGGCAGCGCAGCGGTCTCACCCCAGCCATGGGCGAGGAAGCGCAGCGGGCGCGAGGCGGTGACGGTGGCGTCCTTCTGGCGCAGCGATCCGGCGGCGGCGTTGCGCGGGTTGGCGAACTGGCGCGCTTCCTTGCCGCTCTCTTCCGCCTCGGCCGCGAGACGTGTGTTGAGCGCGAAGAAGTCGTCCTTGGCCATATAGACCTCGCCGCGCACCTCGAACACGTCGGGGGCGTCGGCGGGAAGCTGTGTCGGGATGTCGGAAATGGTCAGCACGTTGGGCGTGACATTCTCACCCACCTGGCCGTCGCCGCGGGTGGCGGCAAGGACGAGCTTGCGGTTCTCGTAGCGCAGCGAGCAGGACAGGCCGTCGATCTTGGGCTCGGCGGTGAGCGTGACGCGGTCGTCCTCGCCGAGCTTGAGGAAACGGCGCACGCGCAGCACGAACTCGATCACGTCCTCGTCGGAGAAGGCGTTGTCGAGGCTCATCATCGCCTGGGCATGCCGCACCTTGGCGAGATGCCCGGCGGGCGCGGAGCCGACCAGCTTCGCAGGCGAGTCGTCGCGGACGAGGTGCGGGAAGGCGGCTTCGATCGCGGTATTGCGCCGCATCAGCGCGTCATAGTCGGCGTCGCTGATCTCGGGCGCGTCGTCGGTATGGTAAAGCCGGTTGTGGTGCGCGATCTCGCGCGCCAGCGTTTCGAGTTCGGTGGCGGCCTCGGCCTCGGTAGCGGGGAGCTTTTCCATGGCTCCCCGCTACCGCGCGATCACTTCACCTTCAACCGATCCAGCGCGAAGGCGAGATATTCGGCCTGCTCGCGGAACCGCTCGAACCGGCCCGACTTGCCGCCATGCCCGGCCTCCATATTGACGCGGAACAGCAGCGGATTGGCGTCGGTCTTCAGCGTGCGCAGCCGCGCGACATATTTGGCCGGCTCATAATATTGCACCTGGCTGTCCCACAAGCCGGTGCCGACGAAGATCGCGGGATAGGCCTTGCGCTTGAGCTGATCGTAGGGCGAGTAGCTGAGCATATAGTCGTAGCTCGCCTTGTTCTCCGGATTGCCCCACTCGTCATATTCGCCGGTGGTGAGCGGGATGGTCGGGTCGAGCATCGTCGTCACGACATCGACGAACGGCACCAGGTTGATGATCGCACCATAATCCTGTGGCGCCATGTTGGTGACGCCGCCCATCAGCAGGCCGCCGGCGCTGCCGCCCATTGCGGCGACGCGGCCCTTCTTCGCATAGCCCGCCTTCACCAGATATTCGGTGACGTCGATAAAGTCGGTGAAGCTGTTCTTCTTGTTGAACATCCTTCCCTCGTCATACCATTTGCGGCCCATTTCCTGTCCGCCGCGGATATGCGCGATGGCATAGACCATGCCGCGGTCGAGCAGGCTGGGGAGCATCGGCGAGAAGCCCGGATCGGTCGAATTGCCGTAGCTGCCATAGGCGTACTGGAACAGCGCAGCGCTGCCGTCCTTCTTGAACCCCTTGGCATAGACCAGGCTGACCGGAACCTTGGTCCCGTCGCGCGCGGTCGCCCAGACGCGCTCGGTGACGTATTTGGACTTGTCGTAGCCGGGGACGGGCGTGACCTTCAGCGTCTTGCGCTCGCCGGTCCTCATATTCGCCTCGATCACCGTCGAGGGCGTGGTCAGCGAGTTGTAGGTGTAGCGGACCCAGTCGGTCGCGGTTTCGGCATTGGTGCTGAGCCCCATGCTGTACGCCGGTTCGTCGGCCTCGACGAAGCTCGACTTGCCGTCATTGCCCAGCAGCCGCAGCCGCTTGTTGCCGCCCGAACGCTCCTCGATCGCGAGATAGTTGTCGAATGGCTGCACCCCCTCGATGAACACGCTGTCGCTGTGCGGGACGATGTCCTTCCATGCCGCCTTGCCCGCGCCGGTCGCGCTGTCCGGCACGGTCATCAGGCGATAGTTCGGCGCCTGCCAGTTGGTGCGGATCACCCAGCGGTTGCCGACATGGTCCGCGCCATAGAGGAAGTCGCGTTCGCGCGGCGCGATCACGGTGAAGGTCGCGGGATTGTCGACCGGCGCGCAGCGCTGCTCGTCGCTGACCGTCTTGCCCGAATAGATGCAGATGAACTTTTCCGAGCTGGTCGTGCCGATGCCGATCGAGAAGGTGTCGTCCTTCTCCTCATAGACCAGCCGGTCCTGGTTCACCGGCGTGCCCAGCACATGCGCCTTGACGCGCTTGCCCAGCAGCGTGACCGGATCCTTCTCGATATAGAAGATCGTCTTGTTGTCGCCTGCCCAGGCGAAGCCGGCCTGCACGTTGGGGATCTCGTCCGCCAGCGTCTGGCCGGTGGTCAGATCCTTGACCTTGAGCACATATTGGCGGCGGCCGACCTTGTCCTCGGCATAGGCGAGCAGGCGGTTGTCGGGACTGACCTGGCGCCCGGCGATCTGGAAGAAATTGGCGCCCCTGGCCATTTCCGGCTGGTTGAGGATGACCTCCTCCGCAGCGTCCAGCGACCCCTTCTTGCGCGCGACGATCGGGTAGTTCCCGCCGGTCTCGAACCGCGTGTAGTACCAATAGCCATTGTCGAGATAGGGGACGGTGCTGTCGTCCTGTTTGATGCGGCCGACGATCTCCTTGTACAGCACTTCCTGCACCGGTTTGGTCGGCGCCATCACCGCATCGGCATAGGCGTTCTCGGCCTTGAGATAGGCCAGCATCTCCTCATTCTTCCGCGTATCGTCGCGCAGCCAGTAATATTCGTCCTCGCGGGTCGCGCCGAACGGCGCCTTCACCTGATACGGCTTCTTCGCGGCGACGGGTGGCTGGGGCGCCTGTTGCGCAAGTACCGGGGCGGCGGTGGTGGCGAGGCTTACGATCAGCGCGCGGCGGAGCCAGCGGGGCATGCGATTCTCCCTGAGGTTATGTTGTTACATCTGCGACGAACTGCGCGTGCTGACAAGCCAAAGCGATTGTGCAGCCGGTATCGCGCCGCATAGACTGGCGAGGCAACAGAACAGAAAGTCTCCCGTGGCCCTTCGTCTTGCCGTCACCGCACTCCTTCTGGCCGCGCCTGCAGCTGCCCAGCAGGCTGCAACCGAGATCAGCCCCGCCAACATCACCGAAACGGTCCGCACGCTCGCGTCGGACCAGTTTCAGGGGCGCGCGCCCGGCACCATCGGTGAAGAGCGCACCGTCGGCTATCTGATTGGCCGGTTGCAGGCGATGGGGCTTGAACCCGCCGGCAAGGACGGCGGCTGGACCCAGCCCGTGCCACTGCTGCACACGATGTTGGGCACGCCGACCAAGCTCGCGTTCGGTGGCAAGGCGGGCATGCCGCTGACCCAGAGCACCGATATCTATGTCTCGACGCTCCAGCCGAAGGACGCCGTGGCGATCGCGAATGCGCCCTTGGTCTTTGTCGGCTATGGCGTGAACGCGCCCGAGCGCGGCTGGGACGATTTCAAGGGCGCCGACCTCAAGGGCAAGGTCGCCGTGTTCCTCGTCAACGACCCCGATTTCGCTGCAGCGGCGGGCGAGCCGGTGGCGGGCAAGTTCGGCGGCCGCACCATGACCTATTATGGCCGCTGGACCTACAAGTTCGAGGAGGCGGCGCGGCAGGGCGCGGTCGCCGCGCTGATCGTCCATGACACCGACGCCGCCGGCTATGGCTGGAACGTGGTGAAAAGTCCCGGCGGCGAGAATTACGGCCTGGTCGTCCCGCCCGAAAAGGTCACCAGCCTCGCGTTGCAGGGCTGGATCGCGCACGATGTCGCCGACAGCTTGTTTGCCGGCGCGGGTCTCGACCTTGCCAAGCTGCGCACTGCTGCCCGGCGCAGCGATTTCCGTCCGGTCGAGCTGGGCGGCGTGACGCTCGATGCCGCGATCCCGGTGACACACAAGGTCGTGCAGAGCCAGAATGTGCTCGCCCGGATCCCCGGCGCGAAACGTCCGGGTGAGGCCGTGATGTACGGCGCGCATTGGGATGCCTATGGCGCGGGCAAGCCCGACGCGCAGGGGCGTATCTATCGTGCGGGCGCCAATGACGATGCGCTTGGCGTTGCCGGGCTGTTCGAGATCGCACGGCTGTTCAAGGCCGCGCCGCCGCCCGACCGCACGGTCCTGTTCGCTTTCTGGACCGCCGAGGAGCGCGGGCTGCTCGGCTCGGAGGCCTATGCTCAGGATCCGATCTATCCGGTCGAGACCACCGTAGCCAATCTCGGCCTCGACATCCTCCAGACCGCCGGCAAGGCGAAGGACGTCATTCTGGTCGGCAAGGGGCAGGGGACGCTCGAGGACGATCTCGCCCGCCTTGCCGCAAAACAGGGGCGGACGGTATCGGTCGAAAGCCTGCCCGAACGCGGTCTCTTCTATCGCGCCGATCATTTCAGCATGGCCAAGCGCGGGGTCCCCGTGCTGCTGATGATGGGCATCGCGGGCGCATCCGACCTGGTCGATGGCGGTAAGCCGGCGGGCCAGAAGTGGGTCGATGACTATACCGGCAAATGCTACCATCAGGCCTGCGATGCGTGGAGCGAAGCCTGGAATCTCGACGGCGCGGTTGAGGATATCCAGCTGTTCTACCGGATCGGCGACGAACTCGCGCGCTCGGCCAAATGGCCGCAATGGAAGCCGGGAAGCGAGTTCAAGGCGATCCGCGACCGCAGCGGCGCGGTGCGAAAATAGGCCGCGGCCCGACCACGATCTGAATTGCCGTCACGACGCCGCTTGAGCGGCGGCCTGCCGCAATGATATGCAGCGCGCCGCCGGGAGGGGATCGGTGGACGAGTATCGATTGCGCGCGCCGTTGCGCCGCTATGAAACGACGCTGGACCGTGCGGGCTTCGCGCTTGCCACGGGTGGGGCGCTTGGCGGTCTGCTGGTGGTGGCGCTGGTGCTGGCCGGCGGGCAGCTCGATGCGGCGTCGCTGCTGACCGCCTGGGCGCTTGGCGCGCTGTTCATCACGCTCGGCATCGCCGCCGTCGCCGCGCCGCTGTGGCTCGGGCTGCATGTGCTGGGCCGACGCCAGCCATGGCATGCCGCCGCGTTGGGCGCGGTGCTGGCGCTGATCGTGTTCGTGGCGGGGCAGACCCATGGCTTCGGCCTGCTCGACGCCCCGCCCAGCGACGGACGCGCCGTGCTGTTCCGCTGGCTCAGCGCCATCCTGACCAGCGCGCTGGTCGCGCTGGCCGCGGCGGGAATCGCGCTGGCGATGTGGCGGGTGGCGTACCGGCCCGCCGAGTAGGACGGGCCGGTCCGGCGGGTTACCCCGCCTTCATCGCCGCGTTCGCCGCCTTCTTTTCCGCATCGCTGCATTCGCCGATGCGCTTGCCGGTGGTCTTGGCCTTGATGTGCATGCCCGGACCCGCCGGGGTGGTGGCATTCATCTCGTTGTCGATCGCGAAGGTCTCGCCGTCGAAAGTGCCGGCCATCCGCATCTTCATCTCGCCGCCGGTGCCCTCGATCGGGCAGACCAGCGTGCCGTCGATCTTGCCGCCGGCCATGACGAAATTGTCGTATTTGCACTTGCCGTTGCTGGCGGCGAGCACCTGCGCGGGCGGGTTCTTGGCTTGCTCCTCGGTGATGCAACTGGTGGAGGTTTCCTTCTTGCTCAGCATCGCGTCGGTCATCTGCTTCTTCATCTCGCCTTCGATGCCGGGGATGTCGACCGACACGGTCTGAACCGTCGTCTCCCACTTGCCGGCACGGAAACCGGTGCCGCCCGCGGCATCGACCTGTTTCGCGACCTCCTCGACGCTGGCGTTCTTGAGCGCGACGTCGTTGCCGCCGCAGGCGGCCAGAAGGACGGCGGGTGCGAGCGCGGCGAAGGGAATGATGGCGGTATAGCGCATGGGGCAGGCTCCTGTTGGCGGTTCGTGAGCAGGCTCGTCGTTCGGGTCGTGAAATGCAAGTTTGCCATTGTTCTTGATTTGTTCCAATGATTCCCTATATGCTGTCGGGGAGGGCGGTATGGGAGCAATTCAGCGACGACCGGTGCCGGTAACGGCGTTCAGTGTCTGGCTTCGCACGGGCAGGCGGGGCGGAGGGCTGCCGATCGAGGTGAAGTTCAACCCCTGGCATGACCGGGAGGACGGACGGTTTACGTTCGTCGGGCAGGGGAATTATTTTCCGCGCGGGGGGAGGCAGGACACCGCGGCCAACGCTGTTGTCAATCGGGACAGGGCAGAATTCGATAGCGGCGGAGGCTTGAACGGAGGCGGCGGAGCGAGCGGCAGCGGTTGGGTCTTTGAACGAGATCCTGCAGACCCGGGTAACTATACGATCTACACTGTTCGACCCGGGGATACGTTGCGAAGCATTGCGGCTACGCGGAAGGGCTTGAGGGTTTCAGATCTTGCCCGGATCAACAAAATCGATCCCAAAACGCCGCTTCGCGCCGGTCAACTGATCAAGCTGTGGAATCAAGATTTCATAGGCCGGGCGAATGAGGACAGGCGGAGAATTGTCGCGCTTGGCAGCACGGTGCAACTGCGCGGGAGCTGGCCCCTAAGCTTGGCCAATCTAAGTGAGACCTTGGATACCAATTGGACGCGTGAAAGCAGGAACGGTTACGACTTCCAGATCGATGTCATTTCGCGCACCCGGTTGGCTTATGGCGAGGTGTCTTTTGCCTCCTCGCCGAAACGATCCCGACGGAACCAGGCACAAGCGGGCGGAGTCGATCGTCGGCCGAGCGATGATGGCGGCCACTTCATCGCTGCTCGTTTCAATGGTCCCGGCGAGATATTCAACCATTTCGCCCAGGATGCGAATTTCAATCGCGGCGCCTATCGCAAAATGGAGGATGATTGGGCCGCCGAGTTGCGTGCACGACGAAGGGTGTTCGTCAGTATCAAGCCACTTTACGCTGGTACCTCGACCCGCCCCTATCATGTTTCCGTTACATGGTCTGTCGACGGAGGACGCAAGCGCTTCCAGGAATTCTCGAACGAACCGAAGGGGAAACCTCGTGGCACAAGATAAATATGATACTTTGGGACCGCTCTTGAACGAGATTGGGCAAGCGCTTGCTGAGGTTGTGGGCGGTGATCCGAATGGCGTGTTTTTCTATGTCGAGATCGGCCAGGGTTGGGTCAGCCCCAATATCTTCAAGGACGAAGGTACTGTCGTCCGCTGCTACGATCCACCGGGACCAAGTCTGAGCGATCTTCTGTTCGATCTCTGGTATGCGGAGTCAGACGACGAGAATAAGCGCTGGTCGGTGATGGAGTATGTCATCGAAGGCGGCAAGTTCGAGGCGAGGTTCAAATACCCGGATGAGGTGAAAGTGGAGGACGTTGACGGTGATCGCGTCGACACCGCGCTACAGTCCCGCTTTGGCGACAAGCCGGTGGTCTACCCGCCGATGGAAGGGATGTTCGAGTATAAGCCGGACGGGTCGTGAAAAACCCCTCATTTCCGTCGGCATTGTCAACCGACCTGTCAACCAACCCGGATTGCACCCCCATCTGAAGGCCCCATATTCGCGCCATGACGATTCAGATCCGCACCAGCCTTGCCGAGCCTGAGACCGGCCCGGGTTTCGTGCCGCACCGCCCCAATCGCCCTGAGAAGAGCGAGGGTGGGAAGGCGTTCAAGCTGGTCAGCGAATACACCCCTTCGGGCGACCAGCCGACAGCGATCAAGGAACTGACCGAGGCGGCTTTGGCAGGAGAGCGCGATCAGGTGCTGCTCGGCGTCACCGGATCGGGCAAGACCTTCACCATGGCCAAGGTGATCGAGGCGCTTCAGCGTCCCGCGCTGATCCTCGCGCCCAACAAGATCCTCGCCGCGCAGCTCTATGGTGAGTTCAAGAGCTTCTTCCCCGAGAACGCGGTCGAATATTTCGTCAGCTATTACGACTATTACCAGCCCGAGGCCTATGTCGCGCGGTCGGACACGTACATCGAGAAGGAGAGCTCGGTGAACGAGGCGATCGACCGGATGCGCCACTCGGCCACCCGCTCGCTGCTCGAACGCGACGACGTGATCATCGTCGCCTCGGTCTCGTGCCTGTACGGCATCGGTTCGGTCGAGACCTATTCGGCGATGATCTTCGACTTGAAGAAGGGGCAGGTCGCCGACCAGCGGGAGATCATCCGCAAGCTCGTCGCGCTCCAGTACAAGCGCAACGACGCGGCGTTCGCCCGCGGCAATTTCCGGGTGCGCGGCGACAGCCTCGAGATCTTCCCGTCGCACTATGAGGACACCGCCTGGCGGATCAGCTTCTTCGGCGACGATATCGAGGAGATTACCGAGTTCGACCCGCTGACCGGGGCCAAGGTCGCGAATCTCGATTACATCCGCGTCTATGCCAACTCGCATCACGTCACGCCGGGGCCGACGCTCAAGCAGGCGATGGAGGCGATCAAGCATGAGCTGGCCGAGCGGCTCAAGGAGCTGCAGGCCGAGGGCAAGCTCATCGAGCATCAGCGGCTGGAGCAGCGCACCCATTTCGACCTTGAGATGATCGCCGCGACCGGCAGTTGCGCGGGGATCGAGAATTACAGCCGCTTCCTCACCGGCCGCCTGCCGGGCGAGCCGCCGCCCACCTTGTTCGAATATCTGCCCGAGAATGCGCTGCTGTTCGTCGATGAGAGCCACCAGACCGTGCCGCAGATCGGCGCGATGGCGCGCGGCGACCATCGGCGCAAGATCACGCTGGCCGAATATGGCTTCCGCCTGCCGAGCTGCATCGACAACCGTCCGCTGCGCTTCAACGAATGGGAAGCGATGCGCCCGCAGACCGTCAGCGTCTCGGCGACGCCAGGCGGGTGGGAGATGGACCAGACCGGCGGCGTGTTCAGCGAGCAGGTGATCCGCCCCACGGGCCTGATCGACCCGCCGGTCGAGATCAAGCCGGTCGAGGAGCAGGTCCAGGACCTGATCGTCGAGTGCCGCAAGACCGCCGAGATGGGCTATCGCACCCTCGTCACCACGCTGACCAAGCGCATGGCCGAGGACCTGACCGAGTATATGCACGAGGCGGGGATCAAGGTCCGCTACATGCACTCCGACGTCGAGACGCTGGAGCGGATCGAGCTGATACGCGATCTGAGACTCGGCGTGTACGACGTGCTGATCGGTATCAACTTGCTGCGCGAAGGCCTTGATATTCCTGAGTGCGGGTTGGTCGCGATCCTCGATGCGGACAAGGAGGGGTTCCTGCGTTCGGAGACCTCGCTGATCCAGACGATCGGCCGTGCCGCGCGCAACGTCGAGGGGCGCGTCATCCTCTATGCCGACCGCATCACCGGCAGCATGGAGCGCGCGCTCAACGAGACCAGCCGCCGCCGCGAGAAGCAGGAGGCGTATAACCTTGAGCACGGCATCACGCCGACCACGATCAAGCGCAACATCGGCGACATCATCGCCCATGTCGCGTCGAAGGATCAGGTCACGGTCGAGATCGACGATGGTCCGGCGCACATGGTCGGCCACAATTTGCGCGCGTATATCGAGGAGCTCGAGAAGAAGATGCGCGACGCCGCCGCCAACCTCGAGTTCGAGGAAGCGGGCCGTCTGCGCGACGAGATCCGGTCGCTCGAGGCCGAGGAACTGGGCCTGCCGCACGATCAGCACCGTGCGCCGGTGATGGGCCGCAGCAACGAAGGCAAGCCGGGCACGCGCAAGGGCAAGTTCGGCAAGGTGCAGCGCAAGTGGGGTGGGGGACGGCGTTGAGGCGTCCCGCGCGGTTGAGCCGGCGTGCGCCTTCGCCCATAAGGTCCCGCATGCGTGTCATTTTTGCTTTTGCTTCGCTCGCCGTTCTCGCCGGTTGCGTGTCGCCCTCCGCCCCGCCGCCGGCACCCGCGCGGCCCGTACCGGTTCCCGCCCCGGCACCAGCGCCGGCCCCGCTGCCGCCACCGCCGGCGGCGAGCAGCGACTGGCGGGACTGGCCGCTGACTCCCGGCAGCTGGAGCTATCGGCAGGATTCGCGCGGCTCGGCCGCGCTGTTCGGGGCGGCAGGCGATCCGGCATTCACGTTACGCTGCGACCGTTCGGCGCGACAACTGCATCTCACGCGTCGTGGCGCGACGCCGGGGACGATGACGGTGCGGACCAGCTCGACCGCCCGTAACCTCACGACCGGGGACGCGACCGACGGCGCGACGGTCTCGCTGCCGGCCAGCGACCCGCTGGTCGACGCAATGGGTTACAGCCGCGGGCGATTCATCGTTGAAAACACATCGCTGCCGTCGCTGGTGGTGCCAGCGTGGTCCGAAGTGTTGCGGGTTGTGGAGGATTGCCGGGGTTAAACGCCCAGACCTCCATGAATCGCCGATTTCGCAACGTAAAACAAGACTTGTTCTGTGAATCCAGATGATTCAAAGTCGCGATGTGCCCGGGCCGGGTACGACGTCTTAACAAGCGAAAGGAGGTGATCCGATGTCTCATGGTTCAGCAATGGGGTCGGTTCAGTTCGTTCGGGAGACGCGCCGCTAAGATCCGATGCAACCGGTGGAAGTCCTCCACCGGCAGGGCGCACGGGGGGTATCCTCCCCCAATCAACGGCGCCAGCAGCGGACAAGCGGCCCGCATGGTCTCCCGGGCTGGAGCTTCCGGCCGCTGACCATGTCGGAGGTCACCGGGTGCCAGGGATGGCCCCGGTGGCCTCTTTCATTTCTGGCGGCGTGCCTCGCCGCTCTTCGACGGTCAGAGCAGATACACCACCAGATAGCGTGCGACGAGCAGCGCCATGACGATCGTACTCGCCCGCTGTCCGCGCACGACGATCGCGGCGATCATCAGCGCGGCAAGGATCGCTGTCAGCCCGAGCGACAAGGGGCTCTTCAGCGCTCCGGCGAGCTGCGGAACGCTCGAATAGAAGACGATCTGACAGGCAAGTAGTCCAAGCATCGCGCCCAGCACGATTCGGCGAACGCGGAAATAATGGCTGTCGAGCTCTTCATGCTTGGCGGGCTCGCGCGGGAAGACGAGGTGTGCGGCGAGATAATAGGCGCTGGCGAACATCGTCACCGCCATCAGCGAATGACCCGATACGGCGATCACGTTGCGCGTGAACCAGGCGGCCTGCCAGAAAGAGAGCAGGTCGAGCAGTACAAAGACCCCGAGCAGCGGAGTCAGCCAGCCGATCCGCAGCGTCGCGCCGGGCCGCAGCCGTGCCTCGATCGCGCGGGCCAGGCCGCCCAGCACTTCGACGATCGACAGGCCGAGCAGCAGCCCGAACAGCGCGAAGATGAATTCGAATTGCGACATGGCTTTTCCCCCGCGGCCCTATATCCATGCCGCAAACGCGAAGTCGAGCGAAAGGCCGTCCATGTCCCATCGAATCCTCACCTTCTACGGCTCCTACCGCGAGGCCCGCATGGGTATCCGGCTGGCGCGCTGGATGTCCGCGCGGCTGGCGGAGCAGGGGTGCGACGTCGAGTTGATCGACGCGAAGGAAGTCGGGCTGCCGATGCTCGACAAGCGCTACATGGACTATCCGCCGGGTGAGGCGCCGGCGGCGATGGAGGCGCTGGCCGGGCAACTGCGCACCGCCGACGGATTCCTGTTCGTCGCGGGCGAGTATAACTGGGGGATGCAGCCGGGCCTCAAGAACCTGACCGACCATTTCCTGGCCGAATGGGCGCGGCGTCCGGCGGCGATCGTGAGCTATTCGGGCGGACGGCTGGCCGGCGCGCGCAGCAATTCGATGTGGCATCCGACGCTGACCGAGATGGGGATGGCGGTCGTGCCCGCGACGATCACCGTCGCGCAGATCGGCCAGACGCTCGATGCCGACGATGTGCCGCAAGGCGAAAGCGGTGCGGCGCTGGAGCGCGGCTTCGGACGCTTCGCCGGGGAATTTCTGTGGTGGATCGAGGCGGCCAAGGCGCAGCGCGCGCTGACCGGCTAGAAGATCAGCGCGATCAGATAGACGAACAGTGCGAACAGCAGGAATGGAGCGGCGAAGATCAGCGCGAACACGGCCATCACCGTCCACGCGCGGCGCAAGCCGAACGCGTCCCGTACGCAGTCGAAGATGACCTGCATCAGCCCAAGGAAGCCCGACTCGCGCATTACACCTCCATCAGCCCCTTAAGACGGTAGAGTGCGTCGAGCGCGTCGCGCGGGCTGAGGCTGTCGATGTCGAGGTTGGACAACTCGGCGCGCAGTGCGTCGACGGCTTCCTCCTCGTGCTCGGCAGCGGCGGCGAACAGCGGCAGGTCGTCGAGGCCCGCGGCGATCCCGCCGGTCTTCGCTCGCCCCGCTTCGAGCTTGGCCAGCACCGCCTTGGCACGCGAGATGGTGATCGGCGGCAGGCCCGCGAGACGGGCGACGGCAAGGCCGTAGCTGCGGTCGGCGGGCCCCTCGGCGACTTCGTGGAGGAGGACGAGATCGCCCTTCCACTCGCGAGCACGGACATGGTGGAGGCTCAGCGCTGCGCAGCGCTCCGCGAGGCGCGTCAGTTCGTGATAATGTGTCGCGAACAGGCAGCGGCAGCGATTGTCCTCATGGATCGCTTCGACCACCGCCCACGCGATGGCGAGACCGTCATAGGTCGAGGTGCCGCGCCCGACCTCGTCGAGGATGACGAAGCTGCGCGACGTGGCCTGCGCCAGGATCGCCGCGGTCTCGACCATCTCGACCATGAAGGTCGAGCGGCCGCGCGCGAGATTGTCCGACGCGCCGACGCGGCTGAACAGGCGATCGACCAACCCGAGCGTCGCCTGCTCCGCAGGGACATAGGCGCCGGCCTGGGCAAGCACCGCGATCAGCGCATTCTGCCGCAGGAAGGTCGATTTACCGCCCATGTTGGGGCCGGTGACCAGCCAGAGCCGGTCGCTCTCGGAAAGGACACAGTCGTTGGCGACGAAGCGCTCGCCGCTGCGCGCCAGTGCCGCCTCGACCACGGGATGGCGGCCGCCCACAACCTCGAAACAGGCGTGGTCGACCAGGAGCGGACGCGCCCAACCCCCTTCGGCGGCGCGTTCGGCGAGGCCGCCCGCGACGTCGAGCCGGGCAAGGGCGTCGGCGGTCGCGGCTACGGCCTCGCGCCGGTCGAGTGCGGCGGCGGTGAGGTCTTCGAGATGCGCGGCTTCGGCAGCGAGCGCATGGGCGCCGGCCTGAGTTACCTTGATCGCGATCTCGTGCAGTTCGGGCGCGTTGAAGCGCACCACGCCGGCCAGCGTCTGGCGATGCGTGAAACCGCTGTCGGGGCGCATCAGGTCGTCGGCATGCTTGGCCGCGACCTCGATATGATAGCCGAGCACGCCATTGTGCTTGATCTTGAGCGCGGCGATGCCGGTGCGCTGCTTATAGTCGGCCTCGAGCGCGGCGATGGCGCGGCGGCCACCGGCGCCGGCGTCGCGCAGATCGTCGAGCGCGGCGTCATAGCCCTCGGCGATATAGCCGCCATTCGCCGCATCGATCGGTGGGGCGGGGACCAGTGCGCGTTGGAGCAGATCGATCAGCGCGCCATGGCCGCGCAAATCGGGGGCGAGCGCCGCCAGCAGGGCGGGGGGATCGGCAAGCTTGCCCAGCGTTTCGCCCAGCCGCCATGCGCCGTCGAGGCCGTCGCGCAGCTGCCCAAGATCGCGCGGCGACCCGCGGCCTGCCGCGAGGCGGCCGATCGCGCGTCCGATATCGGGGAGCGCACGGAGCGATGCGCGCAGGTCGTCGCGTAGCCCCGGCTCGTCATGGAAATGCTGGACGAGGTTGAGCCGCGCCTCGATCGCATCGCGATCCATCAGCGGTGCGGCGATGTCGGCGGCAAGCAAGCGCGCGCCGGCACCGGTGACGGTGCGGTCGACCGAGTCGAGCAGGCTGCCCTTGCGCGCACCCGCCTGACTCTGGGTGAGCTCAAGGCTTTCGCGCGTCGCGGCGTCGATCGCCATGCTGGCATCGGAACGGGTGACGCGCGGCGGGCGCAGGAAGGGCAGCGAACCCTTGGCGGTATGTTCGAGATAGGCGACGAGACCGCCTGCAGCGGACAGCGCGGCGCGACCGAACTGGCCGAAACCGTCGAGCGTGGCGACGTCGAACAGGCGCTTGAGCCGCGTCTCGCCCCCGGCGCTGTCGAATTCGCCGCGCGGGCGATAGCCGGTGACGTCGAACGCCTCGCTGCCATCGGCGGCGATCACTTCGGCGGCGCCGAGGCGGGCGAGCGCGGCGCCAACCGCGTCGGGCGCGCATTCCAGGATCTCGAACCGGCCGGTCGAGATGTCGGCGGCGGCGATCGCGGTCTCTCCGCCCGCCTCGCCGATCGCGGCGCACCAGTTGGCGGTGCGGCTGTCGAGCAGCGATTCCTCGGTCAGCGTGCCGGCGGTGACGACGCGGATGATCGCACGCGCGACCAGCGCCTTGGAGCCGCCGCGCTTCTTCGCTTCCTCCGGCGTCTCGATCTGGTCGGCGATAGCGACGCGCTGTCCGGCCTTGATCAGCCGCGCGAGATAGCCGTCCATCGCGTGTGCCGGGACGCCGCACATCGGGATCTTCTCGCCGTCATGCTCGCCGCGCGCCGTCAGCGCGATGTCGAGAATGCCGCTGGCGAGCTTGGCGTCGTCGAAGAACAGCTCGTAGAAATCGCCCATGCGATAGAAGAGCATGCAGTCGGCGGCTTCGGCCTTGAGCGCCAGATATTGCGCCATCATGGGGGTGGGAGCGGCGTCGGCCATGACGGGACTCGATAGGGGTTCAGACGCGGGCGGCAAGCCCGGAATTGGCGACAATTGTGGATGGATCAGCGCTCGCGGAACTGAACCCAGTCGGTGGGACATTGCGCGACGGGCTTGGGCTTTGCCTGCGATCCTTCGATCGTCCAGCATTCGTCGAAGATCGAGCAATAGCAGGAGCGGACCTGGAGCTTCCACCGTTCGGTCTCGAAGCGGTCCCACAGTGCCTTGCTCGTCGGGGTTTCCGCGACCTGCATGAACTTGACCGACTCCCCGGGGCGAGCGACGATTCCGGACGACGGCGAGGTGGAGAGATTGAGCCCGCCATTGGGCTGAAAGCCGCAGCATTTGGTGAGCAGATCGCGGGGATCGCGCACCGGCTGGCCCTGATAGCGGATCTCGATCGGGCCGAGCAGAGCGGGGCCGACGCCGTTGTTGGAGAGGTTGAGCGAGATCATCCGCTCGCCTTTTTCGCTGATACCGCTGTTGCTGGTGCCGTAGGAGAGGAAGGGCCAGGCATCGGCCTGTTGCATCTTCTTGGTCGCCTCGGCCTGGACGAAGGTGAAATAGGCGACCCCGACTGAGATCAGCATTGCCGGCGCGCCGATCAGGAAATGGCTGGCCATCAGCCAGGGCAACAGCTTGAGCAGCTTGCCGAGGCGTCCGCCGATATTGTCGCCGCGCGCGGACAGGGCCGTGACCTCTGCCTCGAGCTTGGCGATCCGGTCCTGTTCGGGTGTCGGTGCGGTCATTCACGCTGGATAGCGAAGCTGCTCGACACCGACAAATGGAATGGATGTGCGGATTTCCGCACAGAATGATGCGATTTCCGGCCGGACGCAGGAAGTGTCTTCCGCGTGTCTCTCACAACGCGCCAGATTGCGGAGGCGGTGAGCCGTGCCTAAAGGGATCGGGACCGGGAGAGAAGAATGTCCGAAGAAGCCAACATCCAGTTTTCCGAGCGCGAGGCGCTGCTGTTCCACTCGGAGGGCCGGCCGGGCAAGATCGAGATCGTCGCATCCAAGCCGCTGACCACTCAGCGCGACCTGGCGCTGGCTTATTCGCCGGGCGTCGCCGTGCCGGTGCAGGCGATCGCCGACGATCCGGCGACGGCGTATGACTATACCGCCAAGGGCAATCTGGTCGCGGTGATCTCCAACGGCACTGCCATCCTCGGCATGGGCAATCTTGGCGCACTGGCGTCGAAGCCGGTGATGGAAGGCAAGGCGGTGCTGTTCAAGCGCTTCGCCGATGTCGATGCGATCGACATCGAGCTGAAGACCGAGGACGTGAACCGCATCATCGACGCGGTCGAACTGATGGAGCCGACCTTCGGCGGCATCAACCTTGAGGACATCAAGGCGCCCGAATGCTTCATCATCGAGCAGACGCTGCGCGAGCGGATGAATATCCCCGTCTTTCATGACGACCAGCACGGCACCGCGATCATCACCGCGGCGGGCCTGATCAACGCCTGCCTGCTGACGGGCCGGCGGATGAGCGAGATCAAGGTCGTGGTGAACGGCGCGGGCGCCGCCGCGATCGCCTGTACCGAACTGATCAAGGCGCTGGGCGTGCGCCAGGACAATGTGCTGATGTGCGACCGCAAGGGCGTGATCACGCCCGACCGCGACGGCATCAACCAGTGGCAGTCGGCGCACGCCGTCGCCACCGACCGCTCGACGCTGACCGAGGCACTGATCGGCGCCGACGTGTTTCTGGGCCTGTCGGCCGCGGGCGCGCTCAAGCCCGAGATGGTCAAGGATATGGCCCCGGCGCCGATCATCTTCGCGATGGCGAACCCGGAGCCCGAAATCCGGCCCGAGCTGGCCAAGGGCGTGCGCCCCGACGCGATCGTCGCGACGGGCCGTTCGGACTATCCCAACCAGGTCAACAATGTGCTCGGCTTCCCGTTCATCTTCCGCGGCGCGCTCGACGTGCGCGCGACCGGGATCAACGACGAGATGAAGATCGCCGCGGCACAGGCGATCGCCGAGCTGGCGCGCGAGCAGGTGCCCGAGGAAGTGGCGCTGGCCTATGGTCGCGCGCACAGCTTCGGCCCCGATTACATCATCCCCGCGCCGTTCGATCCGCGGTTGATGGAGAATGTGTCTGCCGCGGTCGCCAAGGCGGCGATGGATTCGGGCGTTGCGACCAAGCCGATCCTCGACATGGCGGCCTATCGCCAGACGCTGCGCGGGCGGCTCAATCCGACCACGGCGGTGCTCAGCCTGGCCTATGAGGGCGCGCGTGCGCATCCCAAGCGGGTGATCTTCGCCGAGGGCGAGGAAGAAGTGGTGCTGCGCGCGGCGATCGCGTTCCGCGAGGGCGGATACGGTACGCCGGTGCTGGTCGGTCGTGACGACGTGCATGACCGCCTCAAGGCGCTGGGCGTCAGCGATCCCGAGAGCTTCGAGGTGCACAACAGCCGCCACTCGCCGCTAGTGCCGGCGATGGTCGATTTCCTCTACAAGCGGTTGCAGCGCCGCGGTTACCTGCGCCGCGATTGCGAGCGGATGGTGAACCAGGACCGCAACATCTTTGGCTCGCTGCTGCTGCAGCTGGGCGAGGGCGATGCGATGATCACCGGCATCACGCGCCCCTATTCGCAGAATATGCGCGAGATCCGCCGCGTGATCGACGTGGGCGAGGGGCGGACGGCGTTCGGCGTCCACTTGCTGGTCGGGCAGAGCCACACGGTGTTCATCGCCGATACCACGGTGAACGAGCGGCCCAACGCGCAGGAGCTCGCCGATATCGCTGAGCAGACTGCGCATGTCGCACGCCGCATGGGTCATGAGCCTCGGGTGGCGTTCCTGAGCTACTCCAACTTCGGCAACCCGAAGGGCGCGTTCCTCGAGAATATCCGCGAGGCGGTGAAGGTGCTCGACGCGCGGCAGGTCGGCTTCGAATATGAGGGCGAGATGACGCCCGACGTCGCGCTCAACCCGCGCCAGCTGGCGAACTACCCGTTCGCGCGGCTCTCGGGGCCGGCGAACGTGTTGATCATGCCAGGCCTTCAGTCGGCGCATATCTCGGCCAAGCTGCTGCGCGAGCTGGGTGGCGACTCGGTGATCGGGCCGATGCTGGTGGGCATGGAAAAGCCCGTCCAGGTCGCACCGATGACGAGCACCGCGAGCGAGCTGGTGACGCTGGCGGTGCTCGCGGCGGGTGGGGTGACTCGCTAAGGCCGCTTCAGGCCTTCGCTTCGATCATCCAGCAGGCGGCGTCGAAGCGGACAATGCCGGCCTCGACAAAGGAGTCGAAGGCGGGACGGACGACGGCCAGCGCGCGTGCGCGGGTCGTCGCATCGGCCTGCCCCAGGACCATGCCGATCCGGCCGAGGCTGGAGAGATAGGGCGTCAGCGCCGCTTCGGGCATGGTGCATGCGACGTCGATCGGGCTGATCGCGATGTCGCGCCAGCCGCTCTGTGAAAGGATGCCGCGCACCCGATCCGGATCCGCGAAGCCGAACTGGCCGGGCGCGCCGGGTTGCATCGGGGGGAGCGGGGGCAGCAGCGGCGCGGCGGCACGCTCGGCGCAGGTCATGAACGGATTTTCCGCGGGCGAGCGCCACGCGATCGCGGCGAGCGGCGCGTTAGGCGCCATCGCGGCGCGGATGCGGGCGAACGCCGCGACGGGATCGTCGAAGAACATCACCCCGAAGCGCGACACCGCCATGTCGAACGGGCCTGCGCCGTCGAGGCGGGAGGCGTCGCCGCTGCGGAAGCTGGCGCGGACGCTCTCGGGTTCGGCGGCGGCGCGCGTGCGGGCGCAGTCGATCATGGCCTGGGAGAGGTCGGCGCCGGTGCAACCTCCTTGTGGCGCAAGTGCGCGGGCGATGGCGAGCGTGGTGGCGCCGGTGCCGCAACCGATGTCGAGAACGGCCTGCGGGCCGTGCCAGCGGACCGCGTCCACCAACAGTCTCTCGAACGGCTCGAACAATCGGTCGAGCGTCGCCTGCATCGCCAGCCATGCCTGTCCGGCGGGGCCGTTCCAGAGCTGGCTCTGGCTCATTTCCTCGATCCTTGGCTCTCCCATGTTGGCTCCTTTCGCTTGATTCGGGGGTGCTGGACGCGCACGGTGCCACTTCAAGTCGACTTGAGGTCAAGCCATCATGCTGCTCGATATCGCCGAGGTCGCGAAACGTGCCGGCCTCCCAGCTTCGACGCTGCGTTACTATGAGGAACGGGGGCTGATCGAATCTGCCGGGCGGCGAGGGCTACGGCGAACCTTCGAGGCCAATGTGCTCGAACGGCTGGCACTGATCGCGCTTGGGCGGCAAGCGGGGTTCTCGCTCGACGAGATCGCGGCGGTGTTCGATCCGCGCGGGATGATCGATCGTGGCATGCTGACGGCCAAAGCCGAAGAGATCGATGGCCTGATCCGGCGGCTGAGCGCGATGCGTGACGGGCTGCGTCACGCTGCGGCCTGCCCTGCGCCCAGCCATATGGAATGCCCGACTTTTCGCCGGATCGTGAAGGCGGCCGCTTCGGGCACGCGGCGGCGGCGGCCCCCACCGCTCGCACTACGCTGACCCACCTCGCGACAGACTTGCTGCTACAAATGTAGCATGCTACAAACGTAGCAGGAGGTTCGCATGATCGAGTCGTTGCCCCGTCGCGAACGCGAGGTGTTCGAGGTTCTGTGCCGTCTTGGCGAAGCCACGGCGGCGTCGGTTCGAAGTGCGCTGGCAGAACCGCCGAGCGATTCGGCGGTGCGGACGCTGCTCGGGCGCCTTGTCGCCAAGGAGCTGGTGACGCATCGCACCGTGAACCAGGCCTATGTCTACGCGCCGGCGGAGCAGACCGAAGCGGTCGCCGAGACCGCGTTGGAGCGGCTGGTCGAGACCTTCTTCCACGGCTCGGCCGTGCGCGCCGCGACGGCATTGCTGGGCATGGAGCAGAAGCTGGATCCGCAGGAGGTCGAGATGCTGCAACGGGCGATCGACAAGGCGCGGCGGGAGGCGAAGTGATGCAGGATCTGCTGCTCGATCTTGGCTGGAAGTCGGCGCTGGTCGCCGGTCTTGCCCTTCTCGTCAGCCACGGCGCGCGCAGGCTCGTGGCAAGCGAGCGGGTGATGGTGTTGCGTGCGGGCGTAGCCGCCTTGCTGATGCTGCCCCTGTTCGTACTGGCGATGCCGGTGCTGGAGCTGGCGGTGCTTCCGGCACAGCAGACTGTTCCCGTGATCGATCCCGCCATTCCGGCTGCGCCTGTGAATGGGCTGCCGGACACGGTGTCGCTCGACCCGCTGCCATGGCTCTATGGCGCCGGCGCCGGGCTGGCGATGCTGCACCTGATCGTGGGGTTGATAGCCCTACACCGCTGGACCCGAGCTGCGGTGCCGTCGCGCGAAGCACGCTGGATCGATGCGCTGGCGGAAGCCACGAGGCAGTTGCGGCGGCCGGTTCGGCTGCTGGTTTCGCGCGATGTACCGGGACCGCTGAGCTGGGGGATCGCGCCGGCATGGGTGCTGATCGGGCCGGAGATCGAGAAGCGGACCGAACAGGCAGAGGCGGTGATCGCGCACGAGCTGGCGCATGTTCGCCGCTTCGACTGGCCGGTGCTGATGGCCGCGCGGATCGCGACGGCGCTCTACTGGTTCAACCCGCTTGTCTGGCTGCTTGCCCGCACATTGGCACGCCAGACCGAGCTTGCGGCAGACGACGTCGCGGTGCGGCATGTCGCCCAGGCCGATTATGCCCAGACGCTGTTGACCGTCGCCAGCCCGGCGCTGCCCGCAGCGGCGTGCGGCATGACGGTTTCCCGATCGATGCTGGCCGGACGGATCCGGCGCGTGCTCGAGATGCGGCCGCACCGGCGGGCGAGCCGCTTGCTTGGCGGTGTGCTGCTGATCGGTGCACCCGCCGTGGCGGCGCCGCTTGCCGCGATGCAGTTCGTTCCCACGGCGACGTATCCTGTCGCCGAAACTAGCCCTGCTGAACGACAGGGCGCGCGCTCGCGTGAGACGGTACCGCTGGTCCCGGTTCCGACCGTCGCCGTTCCGAACCGTTTGACGGAAAGGCTGCCGTCACGGGCCACGCGCTCCGCCCCCGTCGAAGTGCGTGAAGCGAAGGTGCCGGACGTTGCGACGCCACGCCAGACTGCGACGCCAGAGGCAACCGAGGTGCGCGAGCGGAGGGCCAGCCGGTCGCGGCGCAGTCCGGAGATGGAGGAGAAGCGCGCCACCGCCCTGCGGCTGAGTGACTCTGCGAACGACATGCGCGCCGAAGCGAAGCGGATCGAGGCGGACATCAGGACGCGCGACGTATCGCAACGGGAGCGCGAGGGGACGCTGGCTGGCGCCCGGGCGATGCGCGTCGAAGCCCAGCGGCGCGACGACGAAGCGAGGCGGCTGATCTTCGGGCGCTGAGCCCGAGGCCACCCCAACCCCCCATTCGAAGAACAGCGCGATTTCGCGCCACGGGACCGGCTTGTCCGGCGATCCAGGGAGAGTGTCGATGCGAATGATCCTGTTGCTGCCCCTGATCCTTTCGAGCGGCTGCGTGGCGAGCACGCTGAAGGCCGAGCCGACGGCGCGTGTCGCCTATGCGGACCTCGCCCTCGACAGCCCGGCGGGGCGGGCCGAGCTTCGCCAGCGGGTTGCGCAGGCAGCGCGGGCCTATTGCCGCGAGCATGAGGCGGAGGTGACGCCGCAGGTGCTGCGCAACGACCGCCAGTTCTGCCTCGTCGCCTTGCGCAACACCATCGCTGCCGACATGCCCGGCGCGGTACGCCGCGCCTATGCCCGCGGGCTCCGCGAAGCCGGGGTGCGCGGGCGCCAGCTCTAGCCGTCGATGCTGATGCCCAGCGATGCGTTGACCAGCCCGCCATCGACCGTCAGCGTATCGCCGACGACATAGTCCGAGGCGCGGCTGGCAAGGAAGATCGCGGCGCCGGCCATGTCCTCGGGCGTACCGATACGGCGCATCGGGATCGCCTTGGCGACGGTGTCGCCATGGTCGCGCGCCGCCTTGTTCATCTCGCTGGCGAAGGCGCCGGGGGCGAGGCTGGTGACGATGATGCCGTCACGGATCAGCCGGGCCGCCATGCGCTTGGTGAGGTAGATCAACGCCGCCTTCGACGCGTGATAGCTGTAGGTTTCCCACGGGTTGAGCCGCAGGCCGTCGATCGAGGTGATGTTGATGACCTTCGACGGCGCGTCGAAGCTGGCGCGCGCCTTAAGCAGATCGTGCAGCGCCTGGGTCAGGAAGAAGGGCGACTTGACGTTGAGGTCCATGACCTTGTCCCAGCCGCTTTCCGGAAACTCCTCGAACGCCACACCCCACGCCGCGCCGGCATTGTTGACGAGGATGTCGAGATGATCCTCACGCGTGGCGAGTTCGGCGGCGAGCGCCTTGCACCCCTCGACCGTCGAGACGTCCATCGGCAACGGAATGCAGTTGGGACCGAGTTCGGCGGCGGTCTCCTCGCACGCCGGTGCCTTGCGCGAGGAGATATAGACCTTCGCGCCCTGGGCGATGAAGCCTTCGGCGATCATCTTGCCGATGCCGCGGCTGCCCCCGGTGACGAGCGCGGTGCGGCCCTTGAGGCTGAAGAAACTGCTGGTGTCCATGTCTTCCCTTTCTTCAGCCGCCGCGCTTCAGCGTTTCGCGGGCAATGATGAGCTGCTGGATCTGGCTGGTGCCTTCGTAGATGCGGAACAGGCGGACGTCGCGATAGAGCCGCTCGATGCCATAGTCGGCGATGTAACCGGCACCGCCGAAGATCTGGACCGCGCGGTCGGCGACGCGGCCGACCATCTCGGTTGCGAACAGCTTGGCCGCGGCGCTTTCCATGACGACGTCCTTGCCGGCATCCTTGGCAGCGGCAGTCTCGAGGACCAGCGCGCGCGCGGCGAGGCATTCGGTCTTGCTGTCGGCGAGCATCGCCTGGATCAGCTGATGCTCGGCGATGGGCTTGCCGAACTGCTTGCGCTCCGACGCATAGGCGACGCAGTCGGCGAGCAGCCGTTCGGCTACGCCGACGCTGACCGCGCTGATGTGAAGCCGGCCACGATCGAGCACGCGCATCGCGATCTTGAAGCCTTCGCCTTCCTCGCCGAGGCGGTTGGCGGCGGGGACGGGGACATCGTCGAAGATCACGTCGGCGACCTTGGCGCCCTTTTGCCCCATCTTCTTCTCGGGCTCGCCGATCGAGACGCCGGGCAGATCCTTCGGGACGAGGAACGCGGAGACGCCGCGCGCGCCCGGTTCGTCGCCGGTGCGGGCCATGACGGTGAACAGCTGCGCCTTGTCGGCATTGGTGATGAAGCGCTTGGTTCCCGACAGGCGGTAGACGTCGCCGTCACGGACGGCACGCGCCTTCACCGCGCCGCTGTCGCTGCCGACATCGGGTTCGGTGAGCGCGAAGCTGGTGACGATCTCGCCGCTGGCGATGCGCGGGAGCCACTGCGCCTTCTGCTCGGGCGTGCCGGCCATGACGAGACCCTGCGATCCGATGCCGACATTGGTGCCGAAGGTCGAGCGGAAGGCCGGGGTGGTGCGTCCCATCTCGATCCCGACGCGGCATTCCTCGAGCATCGTCAGGCCGAGGCCGCCATATTCCTCGGCGATGGACAGGCCGAACAGGCCGAGCGCCTTCATCTCCTCGACGACCGAATCCGGGATCGCGTCGGCGGCCTCGACGTCGGCCTCGAGCGGGCGCAGCCGCTCGGCGACGAAGCGGCGGACCGTATCGATCAGGGCGTCGAACGTCTCGGCATCAAGCGCCATGCCATCCTCTCCTCAATTTGGCTCAGCTATAGCCTTTGCCGGTCGGTTCGCAACATACCACGATTTTGAAAATCAACGGATTGACGCATTGCAGGGCGGCCATATGCTGACCCGAAACTGCAAAATGCGACGTGCACGATGCGTCCGGCAGCGGCGGGAGAGAGCGATGGACGGCACGATTCAGGCCGCGGCAACCCCGCAGGCGCGGCGGGTCGGCAAGCGATCGATGCTGGCCTATGGCTTTGGCGCGGTCGCCTATGGCGTGAAGGACGCCGGGTTCCAGACCTTCCTGCTGCTGTTCTACAATCAGGTGATCGGGCTGCCCGCGGTGCAGGTGGGCGCGGCGATCATGGCCGCGCTGATCCTCGACGCGCTGATCGACCCGGCGATCGGCGCGGCGTCCGACCGCACGCGCAGCCGCTGGGGGCGGCGGCATCCGTGGATGTATGCGTCGGCGATCCCGATCGCGATCGGCTGGCTGCTGCTGTGGAATCCGCCCGAGCTGCCGCATGCGGCGATGCTGGGCTGGGTGTTCGCGACCGCGGTGATCGTGCGGACCGCGGTTTCGGCCTATGAGGTTCCGTCGGTCGCGCTGACCCCCGAACTGACCGCCGGCTATGACGAGCGCACGCGGATCATGGCCTATCGCTATCTGTTCGGTTGGGCCGGTGGCCTTGCGATGCTGGTCGCCGCCTACACGCTGTTCCTGGTGCCGGGCGAGGGGCAGCCCAACGGCCTGCTCAACCGCGAGGGCTATGGCCTGTTCGCCGCGGTCGGAGCGGCGGCGATGGCGGGAGCGATCCTGGTGTCGGCGCTGGGCACGCATCACGAGATCGCACGGCTGCCGCGGCCGGAGATCGAGAAGACCACCGTCCGGCAGGCGTTCGCGGAGATTGTCGAGACGGTGCGCAACCGCGCCTTCGCGCTGCTGATGATCGCGGGGCTGTGCGCCTATTCGGCGCAGGGCATCAGCTTCGCGCTGTCCAACTATCTCTACACCTTTGTCTGGCTGTTCCCGACCGCGGCGTTCATGGCGCTGGGCGCGGTGCTGTTCGCCGGGGTGCTGCTGGCGTTCTTCATCGCGCCGCGGCTGGCGCGGCGCTGGGGCAAGCGCAAGGCGGCGGCGTTCTTCATGACGCTGGCGCCGGTGCTGCTGGGCTTGCCCTATTGGTTGCGGCTGGCGGGCATCTTCCCGCCGCCGGGCGATCCGGCGATGCTGCCGGCGCTGTTCGGCATCTTCATCGTCAACACGACGTGCAGCGTCTCCGCCTTCATGCTCGGCGGATCGATGATGGCGGACGTGGTCGAACAGTCCGAGGCGCAGACCGGGCGCCGGTCCGAGGGGGTGTTCTTCGCCGGATCCTTCTTCGTCCAGAAATGCACCAGCGGCATCGGCATCGGTCTTGCGGGCGTGATCCTGTGGGTTGCGGGCTTCCCCGACGGAGCGACGCCGGGACAAGTGCCGGTCGCGACCGTCGACCGGCTGACCCTGATCTTCACGCTGTGCTACCTCGCGCTCGGCTGGAGTGCGGCATGGTTCTATGCGCACTTCCCGTTCGGCAAGGCCGAGCATGACGCGCGGATCGACGCCGCGCGGGGCTGAGGCGGAATGCCCGCCGGAGGCGACTCCGGCGGGCACCTTCCTCCCCAGGAAGTCGCGCGTCAGCCGAGACGGCCGAGGCGGTGATAGAGATTGGCGAACTGGACCGAGCGGGGATCGTCGGCGATCTTGCGCGTGTAGTCGGCGACCGCTTCCTTGAGCAGGGCGAAGTCGGCGGTCGAGAAGACGGGCCGGGCGCTGGCGGGTTCGGGGGTCTTCATGAGCGATACTCCTGTAAATTTCTCTGCATCCTGTGTGACTCGTGATTGACGAACTTGACACATTCGATGCGTTTCCGGCGTGGTCACGGTGTGATTGGCGCGTGACACCTGATCCGAAACATTGTAAAAAATTGACAAGCTAGTTCATTCGCATCTTGCGGCGAACGTAACAGGAACGGGGCGTGTAGGAAAATGGCGGAGCGCAAGCTGTTCGCGGGGCATGCGGTGCGGCGTCTGCGGCGTGCGCAGGGGCTGACCCAGGCGGCGATGGCGGAGATGCTCGGCGTCTCCGCAAGCTATCTCAACCTGGTCGAGCGCAACCAGCGGCCGCTGTCGGCGACGCTGCTGCTCGGCCTTGCGCAGACGTTCGACTTCGACCCGCGCGCGCTGGCAGCGGGCGAGCCGGGCGGGGGCGAGGAGGCGATGCGGCGGCGGCTGGCCGATCCGCTGTTCGCCGATATCGAGATCGACCGCGCCGAACTGACCGAATGGCTGGCCGGCGCGCCGGGCGGGGCGGAAGCGTTCGCGCGCGCCTATGACCGGATCGGGGCAGGCGGCGCGGGCGCGGCGCTGCCCGGCGAGGGCGAGGATCCGGGCATGGCGGTACGGCGCGAGGTCGAGCGCTGGCGCAACCATTTCGCCGATCTGGACGCGGCGGCCGAAACACTGGCGGACGAGTTGCGCATCGCGTCGAGCGACGCGTTCGGGGCAATGGCCGAGCGGCTGCGGGTCAAGCACCAGCTGTCGATCCGCGTGCTGCCGATCGAGGTGCTGAGCGGGCTGCGCGTGCGACTGGACCTGCATGCGCGGCAGCTCCAGCTCAGCGAGGCGCTCGACCCGCCGAGCCGGGTGTTCGCGGTGGCCAAGCAGCTGGCGGGCGAAGCGCGTGGCGAAATCGATGCGCTGGTGCGCGGTGCGGGGTTTGCCGACCGGGTCGCGGAGCGGCTCTACCGCCGGCATCTGGTGAGCTATTTCGCGGCGGCGGTGATGATGCCCTATGCCCGCTTCCTGCGCGCGTGCGAGGCGACGGGCTATGACCTGGAGCTGCTGCGGCGGCGTTTCGGGGCGAGCGCGGAGCAGGTGGCGCACCGGCTGACCACGTTGCAGCGCGTCGGCGCGCGCGGGCTGCCCTTCTTCATGCTGCGCATCGACCGGGCGGGGCAGGTGTCGAAGCGCTTTGCCGGGGCGAGCGGATCGCCGCTGGTGGAATCTCCGGCGCCGTGCCCGCTGCTCGATGCCTATGCGGCATTCCAGCGCGCGGACGAGCGGGTGGTGCAGCTGGTCGAGCTTGAGGACGGATCGCGCTGGTTCACCTCGTCGCGCTGCGTGTCGCCGCCGGGCGGCTGGGCCGGGGCGGTCAAGGCGCGCTTTGTGGTGACATTGGGGCTGGCGGCGGATGCGGCCAAAGGGCTGGCGGCGGCGCGCGGCCTCGACTTTGGGGGCGAGGCGGTGCCGGTGGGCCTTGGCTGCCGGGCATGCACGCGCGAATGTCCGCAGCGCAGCGCGGCGCCGGCCGGGCGCGCGATGCTGGTCAACGAACGCGAAGCGGGCGTATCGCCGTTCGGGTTCGCGGGGGATTGAGGAGGGGCGGCCATGAATGGCTGGACGTCTTGCGGGCGAACTTGCCTGCCCAATCTCCACTCCGGAGCCAAACCTCTCCGTTCCGGATCAGGCCGTTCGTTGACCGGAACGGGATAGCCGGACCAGAATGACGGCAGGCGGTTCCGCTGTGCGGACCGCCGGGCGTTTTCCGATGTGACGACCAAAATGTGCCGGGCGCCGCGCGTCCGGCAGGCGCCCGTGTCTGCGTTCCCGATTCACGCCGTGACTGGAGAGACGCGACATGATCACGATCGAGCGCGACGTGCTGACCGCCGAACTGGGCATCGAGGGTCTGCGCTTCGCCGAGAACAGCGCGGTCGCGCTCGACGTCGATCCCGGCTGGTTCGACCTGAAGGTCCGGTCGAGTCCGGGGCCGCTGGTCTCCGACTTCGTCACCCACGGTCCGGAATTCGCCTATTCCACATCGGGAATCCATATCGGGCAGGACGACCGGCTGACCTTCTTTGGCGACCCCGACCGGATCATCGACGGCTATTTCACCGATTGCCGTGCGGGCAGCCCGACGCTGCACAAGCATGTCCATGCCCGGTTCCACGCCAGCGCGTTCCGGCGCCTGATCATCGAACGCGGGATTGCGCACACGTTCGACGGGCTGGCGGGCATCGTCACCCGCGACGAGCCGGTCTGGTACTCGTCGGAGAACAACCCGCACTGGAACGTCAACAACGACCTGGTGTCGGTGCTGCGCGATGCCGAGGCACCGCCGGTGGTGGAGGTCAACCAGCACCGGCTGCCCGACAGCCTGCACGAATATATGACGCGCCTGTCGCAGGCCGTGCTGGGCGAGCCGCGTGCCTATTCGACCCGCTTCCTGCTGCGCATCGCCGGCAAGGAGCAATATGTCATGTTCCAGGAGAATGGCTGGAACCAGGAGGGGCGCGACCTGGCCGCGATCCTGAGCGCAGTCGACATGCCCGGCGTGCAGGCGATGCGTTCACGCTATGCGATCACCGGCAAGGCGTCGTGGACGCTGGTTCCGAACACCGATACCGGCGTGGCGGACGTGCTGAGGCTGCCGGCGCAGCGCGGTGGGGCGGAGGCGATGTTCGTCCACCGGCGGACCCGCAAATGGTACAGCCTGCTGACCAACGAGGGCAGTGCGGTGCGGCTCGAGACGCTGGACCTGCGCGCCGGATCGGCGAGCTTCGGCCAGCGGGCAAGTGCGCAGCTGACCTGCGATCCGCGGGTCAGCTATGTGATCGAGCCGGGGATCGCCTATCGCTTCGTGACGCCCGCAGAGCTCTATTGCCGGTCCGAACACGAGGTGTTCGTTTCCGACGATGAGCCGCGCGCGGACCTTCCGGCGTTCGGTCGCGATCTCGAAATCATCGACCCCGCGAACCTTTCGGAGGCGCAGCCGGACATTCCCGACCTGCGCTGCCCGGGCCAAGTCGTCCGGCAGATGGCGCGGTTCGAGCTTCAGCAAGTGTGACAACGAAGGAGGGTAAGATGAAGGACGATTTCGAGAAAGTGGACTGGTCGAAGGAGTTGCAGTCGCTGGTTGCCCAGGCGAGCACCGCGGAAGAGAAGCGCGCGGCATTCGCCTTCGCCAATGCGATCAACCCGTATCTGGAAAAGCCGGAGCTGCTGAAGACGCTGCTCGGCAAGATCATGCAGAGCCCGAGCCGGACGATCGCGGTGGTCGCCAGCAAGGGCGAGTTCGAGAGCCTGCGCGAAGTGCGCGACAGCGTGGGCAAATCGGTGAGCGTCATTCCGCTCTGACCGGTCGATGGCGGGGCAGGGCGATCCGTTGGCGGGACGCCCTGTCCTTCGCCATATTCACCCCCAGACGAGCTGGTCCCGCCCCGCGTGCTTGGCGCAGTAGAGGGCGGCGTCGGCACGATTGACGAGGGCGTTGAACCGCTCGCGGCCGCTGTGCGTGGTCGCACCGGCGCTGAGCGTCAGAAACCCGGTGGGCGATCCGGCGTGCGGGATGGCGAGACGGCGGATACGATCGAGCAGATCGTCGAAGCGGTCGCGCGCGGCGTCGGGCGACGAATCGTAGAGCAGGACGCAGAATTCCTCACCACCGAGGCGCGCGGCCATGTCGAGCGGGGTACGCAGCGCTGCGCCGAGCGCAGTGGCGACCTGTTGCAGGGCGAGATCGCCCGCGCCGTGACCATAGCTGTCGTTGAACCGCTTGAAGTGATCGACATCGACGATCGCCAGCGCGACCGCGCTGCCCTCTTTCGCGGCGAGATGGGCGACACGCTCGGCATGGGTGAACAGGCTGCGGCGGTTGGCCAGGCCGGTGAGCGGATCGGTATGCGCCTGTTGATCGAGGATCGCGGTGAGCAGGAACTGGCGGCGCTGGGAGTGTTCGCGCAGATAGCCGCCCATCGCCGCGACCGGCACCGCCATCACCAGCATCGCAACGATCTGGGCACGGTGTTCGAGCGCGTGACGCGTGTCGAAGAACAGCAGCATGACGGTCGACACGACGGCGACGATCAGCGCCGCGACGAGCGCGCGGCGAAAGGTGAGGCCGAGCGGGAGGAAGGCTGCCATCACCACCACGATCTGCGCGCTGTCGGCGGCGAATGCGCCCTTGCTGTGAATGATCACGGCGGTGACGGCGATGGCCAGGCCCATCGCGGTGTACATCGTCCACGAGAGCCAGGTGTAGTCGCCGCGCCATTTGCGTACGCTGACCGCACCGGCGACGAGCAGGACCAGCACCGACCAGCGTGCGCCGAGCCATAGCCAGACCTGGCCGTCGAACCGGCCCCACAGCTCGAGCACCGAAAGCCGGTGCAGGTCGAGCAGGGCGAATGCGATCCAGACGCAGGCACCGACACCGGCGCAGATCGCGGCGGGCAGGCGTTCGGTCTCGATCAGCGCGCGGCGATATTCGGACTCGATTTCCGGTTCGAACCGCAGCCGCCGGAAACCGCGGCGCAACTGGCGCGCATAGCGGTCTCCCGGCTTGCTGACGAAATCGTTCGACTGGAACATCCCGAGTGCCGTGCTTCCTGCCTGTTGATCCGGATGGCGGCGCGGCGCGCCGTCATCTGCGGTTGGCAGGCAAAGGTTGGCATTGCGTCAACACACGTGCCGGAATGGGTAACGACCTCAGCGCCGCCACCAGCCGAGGAGGCGTTGCCGCCGCCTTACCGAATCGTGCCGCAAGGTACGGCGCGCCCGCGCCCGGTGCAGGGCGCTCATCGCGAAGGTCATTGTGACCGCGGCGAATGCGATGACGACGGCGTAGACGACCGTAAGGCGGGGATCGATAGCGTGTCTCCGGCGGGTAAGCGGGAGCGCACGACGTCTCTCAGCCAGCGGTGCTTACGAATGAAGGTCCGCTGATGCCGAAGGTCTAGCAGGCCGGGATCGGTCGGGCCAGCTAAAGCGGGTTATCAGCCGAGGATCTCGCGTGCAGCGGCGAAGGCGACGGCTGCGGCGCGAATATCCGCCGCGCTGCGGCGGCGTGTGCGAGGCCGGTAAGGGGCGTCGCGAAGGGGGATCGGGAAATGTTGTTCGGTCTGTCGGTAATTGAAGTTCACGTAGGTTCCTGTTGAGAAATATGTTGCAGCTCGCGCTTGGCGCGGGCGCGGTCGACGTTTTCCTGCCGTTCGGCCATTTCGAGCCAGGCGGCTTCGGCGCGAAGGCAGCGATCGCGGACATTGTCCAGTGTTGCGGCTTCGGCATCGGCGCGCGCACGCGCGGCGTGCTCGCGATAGGGGGCTTGCGCCATCATGGACTCCTTTATGGCGAAGCGCGTGCGGCACAGGGCCGCACGCGGATCACGGATTATTCGGCGGGCTGAAGATTGACCGCTGCCATCTTGCCACGGCGATCCTCTTCCAGCTCGTAGCTGACGCGCTGATCCTGGTTGAGGGTGGCCATGCCCGCGCGCTCGACCGCCGAGATGTGGACGAAAGCGTCGTTGCCGCCATTGTCCGGGGCGATGAAGCCATAGCCCTTGTCGGCGTTGAAGAATTTGACGGTGCCGGTGATGCTCATAAAAATTCCTTCTTGTTATGGGCGAACCGAGTACCGGATTCGCCCGGTGCTGTGGCTGCAGAAAGAAGGAATTGGGGGCCGCAAAGCTCCGAGAACCGTCGATTTGCGACTAAAGCGGTCCCTATATGGGGGAGCCGGACGCGGATTGTAAGGGGTTTCGGAAAATGCCCCTAGAATAGCCGGGTGAGCAGGTAGAACAGCGCACCGACCGCGGCCGAGGCGGGGATGGTGATGAACCATGCCCACACGACGTTGCGCGCGACGCCCCAGCGCACGGCACTGGCGCGGCGCGCGGTGCCGGCGCCGATGATGCTGCCGGTGATGGTGTGCGTGGTCGAGACCGGGATGCCGAGCAGCGAGGCGGTGAACACCATGATCGATCCGCCCATCGAGGCGCTGAACCCCTGGTGCTGCGACAATTTGGTAATGCGGCTGCCCATCGTCTCGATGATCTTCCACCCGCCCGAGAGCGTGCCGAGCGCGATCGCGATATAGCAGGCGATGGCGACCCAGTGCGGCACGTGGAACTCGCCGCTCAAATAGCCGGTCGAGTAGAGCAGGACGGTGATGATCCCCATCGTCTTTTGCGCGTCGTTGAGGCCGTGGCTGATCGAATAGGCGGCGGACGAGAAGAGATGCAGGACGCGGAAGCTCTTCTCCGCCGTGCGGTTGGTCGCTCGGGCGAAGGCCCAACTGGAGAGCAGCATGATCAGCATCGCCAGCAACATGCCGAGCAGCGGCGAGAGGACGATGGCGATCAATGTCTTGTTGAGGCCGCCCCACTGGATGCCGGTGAAGCCGGCATGGGCGACGCCCGCGCCGACGATGCCGCCGACCAGCGCATGGCTGGACGATGAGGGAATGCCCTTGAGCCAGGTGACGACGTTCCAGAACATCGCCCCGATCAGCGCGCCGAAGACGACGCCGGGGGTGACGAGATCCTTGTCGATCAGCCCCTTGCCGATGGTTTCCGCGACCTTGTGGAGCTCGGGAAACCCAAGCGTCAGGAAATAGGCGGCAAAGTTGAAGAAGGCGGCGAAGGCGACCGCCTGAACCGGCCCCAGCAGCCGCGTCGCGACCACGGTGGCGATCGAGTTGGCGGCGTCGTGCAATCCGTTCAGGAAGTCGAACGCCAGCGCGACGAGGATCAGGCCGACGAGGAGAGGAAAGGCGAGCTCGTGCATCGTTAGAATCCGTTCGGAAATGCGTCAGGGCGCATGTCCAACATCAGGCGTGATCGATGACGATGCCGTCGATCTCGTTCGCGACATCCTCGAGCGCGTCGGTGATGCGCTCGAGATGCTTGTAGATCTCCCGCGCGACGATGAACTTCATCGGATCGCTTTCGCCATAGGCCTTGAACGCGCGCTTGATGCCGGCGTCGTGGATGTCGTCGGCATGCCCCTCCATGCGCACGAGGCGCTCGGTCAGCTCGTGCAAACGGACGCCGTTCTTCGCAACGTCGCGCAGCAGCGGCATCGCCTCAGCGGTCAGGCGTGCGGCGTCGACGATGATCGCGGCCATGTCGCGCATCTCGGGTTCGAACTCGGTGACCTCGTACAGGTCGACCGCGGCGGCGGCGGCCTGCATCTCGTCCACCGCATCGTCCATTGCGCCGATCAGGCTGGTGATCGCGCTGCGGTCGAACGGAGTGAGGAAGGTCTTGCGGACGGTTTGCAGTACCTCGCGGATGATGTTGTCGGCATCATGCTCGCGCTCCATGATCTCGCGGATATGGTCGCCCGGCGAGCCGCCGCCCTGGAACAGCCGGGCGAGCGCATCGGCGGCAGCGGTGATCGTCACCGCATGCGCCTCGAACAGTTCGAAGAAGTTGCCGGTCTTGGGGAGCAGGCGCTGGAACCAGGCGAACATGTCGGAAACCCTCGATTTTTCGGCGACGGCGGTGAGTACGCCGGTGCGGCGCGCGGCCACGTTGAATTCGGAAGCGCCGAAACTGCGAATCAGATCGGCAAGGTCGGGCTCGTCCACCGCATTGGCGGCCTCGGCGAGCGTGAACCACCGGCGCTCGCGTTGGTGCTGCTCCTTCCATTTGGGCAGCTCATGCGTGACGGCGAGCGGGAAGACGTCGACATCGACCATCAGCGAGGCGCCGTTGCCGCGCGTCTTGCGATAACGGAACGAGCCGAGCGGGGTGGGGCAGGCGGCACCATGGACGCCGGCTTCCTCCTCCGCCTCGCGCGCGGCGCAGGCATGCGGCACCGAGCCGGCGGTGGCGGCATTGCCCTTGGGGATCACCCAGCGCCCGGTGCCGCGCGAGGTGACCAGCAGGATGCGCACGGGCGCATCGATGGCTGTCCCTTCGGAACGGTACGGCAAGGCGGCGATCTGGCGAATGGTGGAGGCTCCCGACGCGCCGATGCCCGATTTCGTCGAATGTTACAATGATGTGACGAAGATGTGACAACAAAGCCTGTGGATGGGCCGGGCCGTGCCGATGCTGCGGTGCAAACATTTGACACACTTTTGCGACAAATTCGTGTGACAAGCTTGCCTTCCTTCCCCGGTATTCATAGCGCGTTCCCCCATGCGAATGATTCTCACCCTTGTCGCTTCTGCGGCGATGCTTGCAGCCTGCGGCGGCGGCGACGCGGCCCTCAAAAAGGGGCGCGAGGCGCCGCTTGTGACCGTGGCGGCAGTGCAGTCCGCACGCTTCGTCGAACGGATCGACGCCGTCGGCACCGCGCGCGCCAACGAGCAGGTGACGCTGACCGCGCCGGTGACTCAGCGGATCGTTCGCCTCAATTTCGACGACGGCGCCTATGTCGCGCGCGGGCAGGTGATCGCCGTGCTCGAAGCCGCGACGCAGAACGCCCAGCTTGCCCAGGCGCAGGCACGTTCGCGCGAAGCGCACCAGCAGCTTGAGCGGCTCGAGGCGTTGAAGGCGCGCGGTTTCGCGACGCGCAGCGCGGTGGATACGCAGGTGGCGCTGGCCGGTCAGGCCAATGCGCAGGCGGCAGAAGCGCGGGCGGGCATCGCCGACCGCGTGGTGCGCGCGCCGTTCGGCGGCTGGGTCTCGCTACGCAACATCTCCGCTGGCGCGGTGGTGACTGCAGGGACCGAGATCGTCACGGTAAGCGACGTCAGCCGCATCAAGCTCGACTTTCCCGTGCCCGAAACGCTTCTGGCGCAATTGAAGCCGGGCCAGCCGATCGTCGCGGTCGCCGCGGCCTATCCCGACCAGCCGTTCCGCGGGACGGTGGATACGATCGACCCGGTGCTCAATCCGCAGACCCGGGCAGCGACGGTGCGCGCGGTGCTGGCGAACGGCGACCGCAAGCTCAAGCCCGGCATGCTGTTGACGGTGACAATCGAGGCGGCGGCGCGCACGGCGCCGGCGGTGCCAGAACTGGCGCTGGTGGGAGAGGGCGAGAACCGCTTCGTCTTCACCGTCGAGAACGGCAAGGCCAAGCGGATCCCGGTCCGCACCGGGCTGCGTCAGAACGGCATGGTCGAAGTCATTGAGGGGCTGAGCGCGGGCCAGCGGGTCGTGACCGAAGGCGTGGTCAAGATCGCCGACGGACAGGCGGTGCGTACGGGCGGCGCGGAGAACGCCAAGGCGAAGGGCACGCCCAAGGCCGGCGACAAGGCGAGCTGATGCAGCTTTCCGATGTCTCCGTCCGGCGGCCGGTCTTCGCCGCCGTCCTCGCGATCCTGCTGACGATCGTCGGCGTCGTCGCGTTCCTGAGCCTGTCGGTGCGCGAATATCCCGATACCGACCCGCCGGTTGTGTCGGTCGAGACGACCTATACCGGCGCCGCGGCCAGCGTGGTCGAGGCGCGGATCACCCAGCCCATCGAGGAAGTGTTGTCGGGAATCGAGGGGATCGAGACGATCACCTCGCGATCGCGCGACGGCACCTCCGACATCTCGATCGAGTTCCGCCCCGGCCGCGACATCGATTCGGCTGCCAACGATGTGCGCGACCGCATCGGCAGCGTGACCGAGGACCTGCCCGAGGAGGCGCTGGCTCCCGAAGTGCGCAAGGTCGATGCCGACAGTTCGCCGATCCTGTTCCTCGTCGTCTCGCGCCCCGGCTGGTCGCGGCTCGAGCTGTCCGACTATGTCGACCGCAACCTGGTCGACCGGTTCAGCACGATCGACGGCGTCGCGCGCGTCTTCATTGGCGGCGAGGCGCGACCGTCGATGCGCGTGTGGCTCGACGCCAACAAGCTCGCCGCGTTCCAGCTGACTCCGGCCGATGTCGAGAGCGCGCTGCGCAGCCAGAATGTCGAACTGCCCGCCGGACGCATCGAATCGCAGCAACAGAACGTCACGTTGCGCGTCGATCGTCCCTTCGCCTCGGCAGAGAGCTTCGCGGGCCTGGTCGTCGGCCGCGGGCCGGACGGCTATCAGGTCAAGCTGGGCGATGTCGCCAAGGTCGAGCAGGGCGCCGAAAACCCCTATTCGACGTTCCGCATGAACGGGCAGCCGGCGGTGGGCCTGGGCATCGTCCGTCAGTCGGGCGCGAACACGCTGGCGGTGGCCGACGCGGCGAAGAAGGCGGCGGCGGAACTGGAGCTGCCCGAGGGGATGACGATCACCGTCGGCTCCGACGATTCGCTGTTCATCGGCCGCGCGATCGAGGGCGTGTGGCACACGCTGGCCGAAGCCGCGGTGCTGGTGGTGCTGGTGATCTTCCTGTTCCTGGGATCGTGGCGTGCGACGCTGATCCCGGCGGTGACGGTGCCGATCTGTCTGCTCGGCGCGTTCGCAGTGTTGTGGGCATTCGGTTTCTCGATCAACCTGCTGACCTTGCTCGCCTTCGTGCTGGCGATCGGGCTGGTGGTCGACGACGCCATCGTGGTGCTCGAGAATGTCTATCACCGCATCGAAGAGGGCGAGCCGCCATTGGTCGCAGCCTTCAAGGGGACGCGGCAGGTGGGCTTTGCGGTCATCTCGACCACGCTCGTCGTGTGCGCGGTGTTCGTGCCGATCTGCTTCCTTGCCGGCCAGACCGGCCTGCTGTTCCGCGAGCTGGCGGTGGCGATGATCGGTGCGGTCGCCTTCTCCGGCTTCCTCGCGCTCAGCCTGACGCCGATGATGTGTTCCAAGATGCTGAGGAAGGAGAAGCGTGGGCGCTTCACCGGCTGGGTCGATCGGCAGTTCCAGAAGCTCGAGAGCTTCTACAGCCGCTGGCTCGACAAGGCGATCACGCGTCCGCTGATCCCGATGATCGGCGTGCTGCTGTTCCTCGGCATTGCGGGCGGCGGATTCGCGCTGCTGCAGTCCGAACTGGTTCCTGCCGAGGATCAGGGCGTCGCACAGGTGCAACTGAGCGCTCCGGAAGGCACCGGCTTCGACCAGATGGACCGCTACGTCCTCCAGACGCAGGAAAAGCTGCTGCCGCTGCTCAACGAAGGCGCGGTGCGCACAGTGATCAGCCGCGTGCCCGGCGGTTTCGGTCCGAGCGACGATTTCAACAGCGGGATGTTCATCGTCTTCCTGAAGCCATGGGAAGACCGCGAGACGACCACGCAACAGGTCGCGCAGCAGATCAACCGCATCCTCGCCAACGAACCTGCAGTGCGCGGCAACGCGCAGGTGCGCTCGGCATTGGGGCGTGGACGCGGGCAGCCGATCGGCTTCGTACTCGCCGGCACGACCTATGAGGATCTGGCCAAGGCGCGCGACCGCATCCTTGCCGCCGCGGCGCAGAATCCGGGAATCATCAACCTCGATTCCGATTACAAGGAAACCAAGCCGCAGCTGCGCGTCGATGTCGATACGAAGCGCGCGGGCGATCTGGGTATATCGGTCAACGACGTCAGCCAGGCACTGCAGACCCTGCTCGGTTCGCGGCGCGTTTCGACCTATGTCGATCGCGGCGAGGAATATCGCGTGATCGTACAGGCGGATGCGGCGGGCCGCGCAACACTCGCCAATCTCGCCACCATCCAGGTACGTGCGCGGGACGGATCGCTGATCCCGCTGTCGAACCTTGTCACCACGCGTGAAGTTTCCGGTCCGCGCGACCTTGGCCGCTTCAACAAGCTGCGCGCGATCACCCTGTCGGGCGCCATTGCGCCGGGCTATTCGCTGGGGCAGGCGCTGACCTTCCTGCAAGAGCAGGCGGCGGCATCGCCCGAGGTGATCGCGGTGGGCTATCGCGGTGAGAGTCAGGCGTTCGTCGAGACCGGCGGGTCGATCCTGCTCGTCTTCGGCCTGACCATCCTGATCGTCTATCTGGTGCTCGCCGCGCAGTTCGAGAGCTTCGTCCATCCCGGCGTGATCATCATGACCGTGCCACTGGCGGTGGCGGGGGGTATCCTCGGCCTCGCCATCATGGGCAAGACGCTCAACCTCTACAGCCAGATCGGTATCGTCATGCTTGTCGGCCTGGCTGCGAAGAACGGTATCCTGATCGTCGAATTCGCCAACCAGCTGCGCGACGAGGGCAAAAGCATTGCCGAGGCGATCCGGCAGGCATCCGCCCGCCGTCTGCGCGCGATCCTGATGACGTCGATCGCGATGGCCGCCGGCGCGGTGCCACTGATGTTCGCGAGCGGTGCTGGTGCGGCGGCGCGGCAGGCGATCGGCGTCGTTGTCGTCTACGGCGTGATCCTGGCGACGATGATCACGCTGTTCCTGATCCCGATCCTCTACAGCAGGCTTGCGAAATGGACCGGCTCGCCCCAAGCAGTCAGCCGCGAGCTGGAGGCGGCGATGGCCGAGCCCAAGCCCGCCGAGTAACACCTGCGTAAACCTCGTCCAGTAGAGGGGTTCGATGGAGATTGCGTCCAAGGGTCAGTTGCGCCTCGCCTATCTGCGCTGGGCGATCGTCACGGTTCCGTTCATCCTGTTGCTTGGCTTCGCATCGGGACGTCTGTTCCAGAGCGGAGACGAGAATCTGTGGTACCAGATGCTTAGCAAGCCTGCGGAAACCCCGCCGGGCTGGGTGTTCCCGGTCGCGTGGACAGCACTCTATGTGCTGCTCGGTCTGGCGCTGGCGTTGATCATCAACGCGCGCGGATCGCGGTTGCGGCGGCCGGCGCTGATCCTGTTCGCGGTGCAGATGGCGGCGAACCTTGCGTGGTCGCCGCTGTTCTTCGGCTATCATCAGGTCTCGGCCGCGCTGCTGCTGATCGTCGTGATCTTCGTGCTGGCGCTGGCGACGGCGTTTGTATTCGCGCGGATTCGCAAAGCTGCGGCGTGGATGATGGTGCCGTATCTGGCCTGGCTCTGCTTCGCCGGCATCCTCAACTACAAGATCGACCGGCTGAACCCGAATGCGGAAACTCTTGTGCCCGCCTCGTCGACTCCCCAAATGGCTATTTGAAGAAAACCAAGATTCTGGGCCTGGACTGATATGCAGAGCGACAACCGCATTTTCGACGATTTCGTGAAGTTCGTGAACGGCGCGGCCGGCACTGTGGCGGGCATGGCCCGCGAAGGCGAGTCGGCAGCGCGCGAGCGCTTCAAGGGCTTTGTCGGCGGGATGGACTTCGTCGCCCGCGACGAGTTCGAGGCGGTGAAGGCGATGGCTGCCGCCGCGCGCGACGAGAACGAGGCGCTCAAGGTGCGGATCGAGGCGCTCGAGGCGAAGCTGGGCGGTGCTGCAGCGCCGAAACCCGCGCCGAAGGCGGCCAAGCCGAAAAAGGGTGCGGCAGGCGCGTAACCCGCGCTTTTCCACACCTATTTAGGGACAAGTAACCATAACCCGCTTGTGCGGCGCAGCGCCGCAAGGCACCCATGCGCACAGGCAAGGGCCGGGCGGAGGACGACCGGATGCTCGACGAGAGCGAATATGAGCGCGACGATGCCGCGCCGATCGACATGCTGGAAACCTATTACGCGGCACATGGCTGGAGCCATGAGCGCGAGGACGACGAGATCGTCGCCCGCGTAAAGGGCAGCTGGACCGAATATGAGTTGCGCGCGATCTGGCGCGAGGACGACGGCGTGCTCCAGTTTCTGGGCTTTCCGGACGTGCGCGTGCCGGACGAGCGGCGCAGCGACATCTATGAGGCGATCGGGCTGGTCAACGAGCAGCTGTGGATCGGGCATTTCGAGCTGTGGTCGTCGAGCGGCATCCTGCTGTTCCGCCACGCCGCAATGATCCCGGGCGATGACGGTGCGTCGATGACGCTCGCCCAGACCGAATTGCTGGTCGAAAGCGCGATCGACGAATGCGAGCGCTTCTATCCCGTGTTCCAGTTCGTGCTGTGGGGCGGGAAGAGCCCCAAGGAAGCGCTGGCCGCGGCGCTGATCGAGACGCAGGGCGAGGCGTAGGCGAGGCTGCTGTTGCCGGGCGTCCAGTCTTGAGCACGGACTGAACGAAGGAACCGATCTTGCTTCGAACCGAGCTTGCGACAGCATCGCGCGAACGCGTTCTTCGCTATCTTGCAGGCGCCATTCACGCTTACACGGTGATGGCACGCGATCCCGATGCCAGCGATGCGCACAAGGCGGATATCAATAATCGTATCCACTATCTCGCCGGACATCTGACGGCGCTGACAGATGCGCGAGAACCGCTGACCGAATGGCGTTTGGACGGGATTGTGGAGCATGTCGCTCCCTTGAATTCCCGCCTGGCGGACAACATTCGAGTAGAGCTGAACAAATGAGGTCGAGCCGATGACCGCTCCGAAAACCCTCTGGCTGATCGGCTGCGGCAATATGGCGGGTGCCATGCTGCGGCGTTGGATCGCGGCGGGGACGGTGCGCGGCGAGAACGTGTTCGTCCTCAACCGGCGCGAGCAGGGACTGCCCGCGGGGGTGCGGCAGGGGCGAGGACTGCCTGACGGAGCGCTCCCCGATGCGGTGATGCTGGGAGTGAAGCCGCAGCAGATCGACGATGTCGCGGGGCAGATGGCCGAACGCATTGCCGGCGTGCCGTTGCTCGTCTCGATCCTTGCCGGGGTCGATGAAGCGGCGCTGGCGGCACGGTTCGACGCGGGCGCGATCGTGCGGGCGATGCCCAACCTGCCGGTCGAGATCGGCAAGGGTGTGGTCGCGCTGCATTCGGACGGCGCCCGCGCGGATGCGCGCGCGGCGGTCGAGGCGCTGATGGCGCCGCTGGGGCTGGTCGAGTGGGTCGACGCGGCGCGGTTCGACGCTGTCGCCGCGCTTGCCGGGAGCGGACCGGCCTTCGTCTATCGCTTTATCGATGCGCTGGCGGCGGCAGGGGCGGAGATCGGACTTCCTGCGGAACAGGCGCTGCGGCTGGCGCTGGCGACGGTCGAGGGCGGGGCGTTGCTTGCCGTGCAGTCGGCGGACGCGCCTGCCACGCTGGCAGACCGGGTGGCGAGTCCCGGCGGATCGACCCGCGAGGGATTGAATGTGCTCGACAAGGACGAGGCGCTCAGGCGACTTCTGATCGAGACGCTCGCCGCATCGGTGCGGCGGAACGGCGAAATGGCGGCAGCCGCGCGCGCTTCATAGGAACGCCGCCGCCGTCGGGGGGTTGATACGCCACACCCTTTTCGACGGAGGCACGTGATGGCGACGACGACGCAGGCCCGCGACAGCAAGGGCCGTTTCAAACACGAGAACGGGTTCGAGATCGGCAATCTGGGCAAGCTGGCGGGCGCGACTGCGGCCGGCGCGGCACTGGGCGTGCTGGCGATGCTGGGGCGCAAGGCGGCGATGCAGGCGTCCACTGCGCTGGCGGGCGACTGGATGGATGGGCTGATCGCCGAGCATCGGGCGGTGCTCAAGCTGTTCGACTCACTCGAAGCGACCGACGACAAGGCTGCCGGGCGCCGCACGATGCTGCTGGGGCAGATCAGACATGCACTGGCGAAGCACGCGATCGAGGAGGAGAATGTGATCTATCCCGCGTTGCGCGAGGCGGGGAAGGTCGAGCAGGCCGACGAACTCACCCGCGAACACGGCTATGTGAAACAGTATCTCTACGAGCTCGAGAACATGCCCCGGACCGGCCCCGCGTTTCTGGAGAAGGTGCGATCGTTCCGGACCGATCTGGAAGAGCATATGGACGAGGAGGAAGAGGTTCTGTTCCCGGCGTTGCGCACGCAGCTGTCCGAGGAGAAGAACGCATTGCTCACCAAGGCGATGAACAGGGAAGGATTCAAACTGGCCTGAGCTAACGCCCCAGTGCCGATACGCGCTTGCGCTCGGCTTCGGGGACGAGGCCTTCGAGCACGGCCCAGAAGCCGCCGACCGCACCCTGACCCGCGCTGGAATAGGCGGCTGCAAGCTTGTCGCGCAGCGCTTCGAACAATTGCGCCTCGAGCGCAGTGCCCTCGGGCGTCAGGCGCAGCAGGCGCTGGCGGCGGTCTTCGTGGCCGGGGCGTGTCTCGATCAAGCCACGATCGGTCAGATCGGCCAGCACACGGCCCAGTGACTGTTTGGTGATCGCAAGCAGGGCAATCAGCTCACCCACCGTCAGATCGGGCTGGCGTGCGATAAAATAGAGCGCGCGGTGATGCGCGCGACCAAGCCCCTGCGCCGCCAACCCCTCATCGATCGAGCGCGTCAAATGGCTGTAGCCGAAATAGAGCAGCTCTACGCCGCGCCGGATCTCGGCTTCGCGAAGGAACAGGGGAGAGGCAGTTGGGACAGCCATGTTGACCTGTTTTGCCATCGGGCTTACGCGTGCGCAACCGGCATCTTGGATGCCATTGGCGTGATGGTGCTGACGCCGTTAACAGGAGAGAGTGACGTGAGCAG
>Ga0247823_10000244_pt1 | contig 46477 bp, 46 predicted proteins | sample 13C_PalmiticAcid_2_FD_192426 | JGI IMG/M metagenome (GOLD analysis project Ga0247823, IMG submission 192426) | Soil microbial communities from agricultural site in Penn Yan, New York, United States - 13C_PalmiticAcid_Day30 | ecosystem: Environmental > Terrestrial > Soil > Agricultural land... | reverse complement strand
CTTTTTATCGCATCGTTTTTCGCGTTTCTTGGCTCGGGCCAAGCCCAAAACACCGCTCCTTCGTCCGCTCGACCCAAGATCCCGCACTCACACCACGCCGATCACGGAGGCCAAGTGCTGATGTTCGGAGATGATCATATCGAATTCGTCGCCACCTTGGACTCCAACCAGGTGACCTTTTACGCCAGCGACAAAATGCGCTCTCCTGTGGCCCTCAACCAATTGACGCTCGTGGTGGAAGTCGTAGACGGCACTAAAGTCACGCCTCTGAAAGTGACCCCTTCGGCCAAGGCCCCGAACATCGGTCTCTTGATCGTGCCCAAAACTGCGCGAAAAACCGGCATCCTCAAGGTGCAGGCCTACCGAGAAACGCCCCCCAAAGGTCACGTGAGCGTGAAATCGGCGCAGTCCCTACCGCTCGTCCAGCTTTTCAAGTAATTTAGGGGGATGAAACCCAGTCCCGCCGCTTTTGAAATTCCTCGCGACCGCGTGGAAGTCCGTGCCGCACGTTCGGGCGGCAGTGGCGGGCAGCACGTCAACAAGGTGGAGACCAAAATTGAGATTCGCTTTTCGCTGGATGACTGCGATTGGATCCCGCCGGATGTCCAAGAACGCCTGCGCGCCAATTTCAACAGTCGCATCAACAAGGCCGGAGAGTTTTTGGTGAGCAGCGAAGCCTCACGCAGCCAAAATCAAAATCTCGAAGACGCGTTTAAGAAATTGCGCGAGATGATCCTCAGCTGCTGGTACGCCCCCAAAAAACGCATCAAGAGCAAACCGACGCGCAGCTCGCGCGAAAAACGCCTCAAAACAAAGCGGGTGCTTTCGGACAAGAAAAAATCCCGCTCGGGCAAACCCGATTATTAAAATACCCCCACCCCCTATCACACCAACCCAAACCACCGGGGACGGGTAAAAGGGACGCCTTACGAAGGGTATCCGTTACTGGTAACGGATACCCTTCGCATAAGTTACTAATATATTTACACTAGCATTGCGGGGGACGGGTTAAAGTACCGGGTTAAGGTAACGGATACGTTTTCTAGAGTCCGAAGGTGGCGTTCACGCGCACTTCAATCTCGCCCGTGCCGGGATCGATCGTCACTGGCGACGCATCGGCCATCTCCATGCCGCCGCCTCCGCGCATCGACTTGGCCATGGCCATCGGCATTGGAGTGTGAGCGGCGCCCTGCTCAGAAGCTTGCTTGAGGTCACCAAGAGTTTTGCCCGCAGCCGCCGCAATTTCCTGGGCCTTCGAACGCGCATCGAGGAGCGCCGCTTTAAGACAATCTTTGTAGGCCGCATCGAAGAGCGCATCGGAGACGAACATGTTGAGCGAGCCAAACTCGTTGATGCCCACTTTCGCGGCGAGATCATAGAGCTCATTGACTCGTTCGAGAGATGAGGTGGTCACCTGCAAGCTGGCACGGGCTTCGAAGCCCTTGTTCACATTGCGATTGTTGATCCACTCCACTCGCGGCGAGAGCGAAATGCTGGTGGTCTGCGGTTCGTAATTTTCAAGCTTCAGCTCTTCCACACCCTTGCGAAAGGCTTCGTAGCGCTGCTGAGCTTGCTGGCTAGCTTCTTTAGAAGAGTCGTGCGTTTGTACCGCAGTAAAGAGCACGGAGAGTCGGTCGCGGGGCACGGTTTTTTTGCACTGACCCGAAGCGCTGATGCCTTCAAAAGCAGCTCCTGGATCCATGCAGCCGCCAAGCATGAGAATCAAACCAAAGGCTAATGGAGAATTTTTCATGACTTCACCAGGTTATATTAGCGTCTCGGCATTGCAACTCGGCCCGAGCGGTTTTACATATAATTTTATGAAACGTTTGATTGGCCTCTGGCGAGATGCTGGCCGTGAACGCATCGGACTAGACGTCATTCTGGGCCACGCCAACGCGACGGCACCGCTCGCCGAGCGCCTCGAGTGGCTCATCGAACTTTTCCAGTGGCTCAAATCTCCGGGACGCATCGAACTCGCCAAAGACGAATACAAAACAGGCGTCGTGCAGGCCACGCGTATTCGCTACCTGCTGCTCATGCTCGACAAAAACCCGCAGTGGAAAGCTTCCACCTCGGCGACGCTGCGCTCGATTCTCAGAGAAACCAAAGCGATGAATTTGTTCTGCGCCACGGGCCTGCCCTCGGAGGCTAGCTTTTTCTCTGAAGCCGTCGATCGCTTTATGACCCTCGTGCTGCCCTCGCCGCCGCACGAAGATGACCTCGCCGAGGTTTTCTCCAAACTCTTCACTTCACTCGACGACATCCAGTGGCTACAGCGTCTCGACGCCGCCACTCTCACCGAAATTTGGGCTCTCTTTGCCGAACCCGACGCCTCCGGGGCTCAGAGTATCGGCCAAAAGATCAAAGACGACCTCGAAGAATCGCTGCTTTTTTTGACAGGCCAGGTGCGCACCTACGGACTCGAGCCCAAGATACGCCTGCGTATGACTCCCGGACGCATTCAGACGCTTCCATTTTTTGAAATCACTTTCGGAGGACGCAAGCTGTTTCAGGCCCTGCACGGCGACGACCTCTTTGGCCGTAGACAGGCGATTTCAGAATTTCGCGAAGTCGTCGCCCGCTGTAGGCGCGAGCTCAAAGAAGCGCACAACCACCTCGACGAGTACGGCGTCAGCGTCACCATTGTTTATCAGCTTGATCGCATCCACTCGCTTCTGAATCGCATCGAAATCATCGTGCGCATTCTCTCGGGTGAGAACACCGACCCACAACGTATTGTCGCCTTTTTGTGCCACCTCATTGAAGAGGTTCAAAAACAGCGCAGCCTTCCCTCTCTCTTTTCTGAAAACCTCTCGCTGATCTCGATGAAGATTGCCCAGCGCAGTGCCGAGACCGGATCACACTACATCAGCAAAACGCGCGAAGATTACCTGGCCATATTCTCCAAGGCCGCCGGCGGGGGTTTCCTCACTGGTTTCACGACGCTCATCAAGGTCATCATCGAATCGGTGCACAACGCTTCTTCGTTCGCCTCGGGCATTCTCTCCTCGCTCAACTATTCTGTGAGCTTTTTGTGGATGTACGCCGCCGGCTTCACTCTCGCCACCAAACAGCCCGCCATGACGGCCAATGCACTGGCCGAGAAGATGGGCAACCTCGACAACGAGAGTGCGCAGCGCGATCTGGTCGACGAAGTGGTGAACCTCATTCGCTCCCAAGGCGCCGCCGCCTTCGGTAACCTCGCGGCGGCAATCCCCACCGTGCTCGCCATCGACGTCATCGTGTATTTCCTCTCGGGAGAATCGGTGGTTACCCCTGAGCACGGCTACGCAATGCTCGAGAAACATTCCATCCTGGGTCTTAGCCCCTTGCACGCAGCCTTTACAGGCGTCTTGCTCTGGCTCTCGTCGATCATTGCCGGCTGGGTGGACAACTGGTCGGTGTACCGAGAAATCCCGCAGGCCATCGGCGCCAGCCGCCGCCTCAAACGCATCCTTGGCCCGAGCCGACTCCAACGCTGGACCAACACCTACCAAAAGAACCTCGCCGCCTGGACAAGCAACATCGCCCTAGGCTTTATGCTCGGCATGGTACCCAAGATCATCGCCTTCTTCGGAATCCCGCTCGACGTGCGTCACGTCACGCTCTCCACGGCGACGATCACCTTCGGGGCCTCGGCCATTGGTTTCGGCGTTTTCATGATGCCGATGTTTTGGAAATCCGTGCTCGGCATCGTCGCCATCGGCATTCTCAACATCTCGGTTTCCTTCTTCCTCGCTCTCTTCGTCGCCATGCGATCGCGTCGTATCGAGGCCAACTTGCGCGACACGATTTACCGATCGGTATGGCAGCGCTTTCTCGCCCAGCCGCTCACGTTTTTCTGGTTTCCTAAACCTCGCAAACAAGATTCGGAGACTCCATGATTGAAATGTTTGCCATGTCCTGGGTTCCCCTGGTTCTGATCAGTGCCGGTGCCGGCTTCATTGGCGCCCTGCTGGGACTCGGTGGCGGATTCATCATCGTTCCGGTGTTAACGCTTCTCTACGGCTTCGACATGCGCAGCGCCGTGGGCGCGGCCCTCGTGGCGGTGATCGCCACGTCGAGCGGCTCGTCGGTGACCTACCTCAAACGAGCTTATTCGAACCTCGAACTCGCCGCCTTTCTGGAAATCTCCACGGTGATTGGCGCCGTCATTGCGGTGCTCGTGGCTGGCCAGATCCCACCCAAAGTTCTCTACATCTGCTTCGCACTCTTGATGTTGGTCTCGGCCACGATGATGGCCAAAAATAATTTTAACCACCACAAAGACGCCGCTCTCCTACCAGATCCCGAAGCGCCCAAGGGTTTTAGCATTGAGGGCTCCTTTCACGAGCCCAGCGGCGCGGTGGTCAAGTATCACACTCGCCACACATGGATCGGCTTTGGCCTCAGCGGTTTTGCGGGTCTTATGAGTGGTCTGCTCGGTGTGGGCGGCGGCATCGTCAAGGTGCCCACCATGAATCTCATTATGGGCGTGCCCCTCAAGGCGGCTTCGGCCACCAGCAATTTGATGGTGGGCATGACCGCCGCCTCGACCGCCATCCTGATGTTTAGCCGCGGCGAGATTCCCATCGAAACGGCCGCCTACATCGCCGTGGGCGTTTACTTTGGCGCCCGGGCCGGCTCGCGCAAACTTCACGGCACCTCGAACCGCAATATCAGCCTGATCTTTGCCATTGTTGCGGCCATCTTGGCTTACCAAATGTTCATGAAAGGGCTTCGCCTGTGAGTCTGCTTAGCAAAATCTTTTCGTACATGCTCGGTGCGAGCATGGCCCTGCTACTCAGCGGGGTCTTCTTCAAAATTCACCTGCTGATGAGCGCGGGTCTCGTGATTCTGATCTCGATCCCCATCTGCCGCGCCGTCTATTCCACCGTGTGGTTCTACAAAAGTGGGAACGCACGCGGCACCTGGTTCTCCGTCGCCGTACTTGTGGCCCTTGCGATTTCGATGTTTTGGCATCTGCATTGACGAGCGTCTAAAACTTCGTCAGCTGCGAAAGAGCGAGCGCCGAGCTAAGTGACGAGATTCCTAGCGCAAGGGTGCGTGGCACGAATGTCGCTATAAGCCGGCCGATGAAAAACTCGCTGTTGCCCTTCTTACCATCCTTGGTAAACGCTACCTTCGCTCCGCACGCCCCGAGCGGGGAGAGCTCTACCATCTCCATTAACAAAACGTCGTTGGCGCCCAGTCCCGACGCCGAAGCCCCCATTCACGAGGCTTCGCTCTTCGAAGCCTGGAGCCCGACTTTGAGTCAGGGCGACCGAGTTTGGTGGGTGCTTGAGCATCCCGAAGCTCGCTTCGTGATCGAAGAAGTGCTCCCCACAGAGCACGACCCCAAAATTGTGAACATCTTTCGCATCGACGTGAACAATCACATCGAAGCGATCTCGGAACATCCGCTCGAGACGATTCTCGTGCTGAAGCCCGACGAGCAAAGCGTGTGGTCGTACTGGTTGCACCGCTCGATCGGCCTCGAAGAAGCCCAAGTGTTGAGCTTCGCCGAGCTGCCCTACGTGCCTGGATCGCTGAAACTCAAAGCGGCCATGCACTTGCCCCCCGACATGTCGGTAGAACCCGGTCAACTCGTGTTCACCGACCATCCGTAAGCGGATAACAAATGCACAGCGCCCGTGCCCACTTCGGTGAGCACGGGCGCTTTTTTTATTTTGGAAATGAGGACACGCCCTATGCGGGCAACTTGCTCGTTACGCGATTGCGCCCACTCTCTTTGGAGGTGTAAAGCGCCTGGTCGGCGAGGCTGACGACTTCGTCTTTGTCGATCTGAGCACCGGGCTGAACCACGGTGAAGCCCACGGATACGGTGAATGGAATGGACTTGCCGTCGAACTCCGCGGGGTTTCGCTCCATCGAGTGGCGAATGCGCTCGGCAATGACCTGCACACCGCTGACGTCTTCGCCGCGAATGAGCACCACAAATTCTTCGCCTCCGATGCGAGCAAAGAAATCCTCTTGGCGTAGGGCCTTAGGCACACGGCGACCGATCTCGCGAAGCACTTCATCACCTGCGGGGTGACCGAGAGTGTCGTTGATTTTTTTAAAGTGATCCACGTCAAAGATCAGCACTGCAAACGACTGCTTGCCTCGACGCTGAAACGAAACTTCGCGCTCAATGGCCTCATCAAAACGACGGCGGTTGAAGGCGCCCGTCAGGGCGTCCTTGTTGGCGCGGTTGAAGACTTCAATCTGCACACTCACGTCTTGCTCCGTGGTGCGAGCAAAGCGAAATACGGTGTTGTCGCCGAGTTGTACGCGGTCGCCGTCATTGAGCTCGCTGACGTCGTCTTTGACCTTGACCTTGTTCACGATGGTACCGTTGGTGGAGTTGAGGTCGCGCACGAAGGCCTTGCCGTCGGGGGAGAGATAAAACTCCGCGTGTTTGCGGCTGCAGCTGCTGTCGGGAACTGTGAAGTCGGCTTCGCGGGCGCGGCCGATGCTGATGCGCTTGTTTTCGACGAGCTTGATCACGCGGCCCTGCTCGGCGCCAGCCACGACCTGCAAGATCCACACTTGGCGCTCACCACTGCTGGTGGCTCCATCGTAAAAGTTCACGATTTGGGTCGCGTCCACGGAATGGGTGCCCGTCAAACTGTCTTTAGCGAATGCTCCAGCCGAATGGGCACGCTTTTGCGCACCTTGGCCCTTATTGCCCTGATCTCCCTCGCCCATGAGCCCAGTATACCCGAAAAACGCTTGACGCGGCGCCTTCAGGTGTGCCAAATAACTGAATCTTATGACACGGACGAATCTCGCCACCCTAGGCCGCGAACGCGTAAACACGCTCCTCGCCGAGCTGGGTGAGCCCAAGTTCCGGTCCAAACAACTCCTCGAATGGATTTGGAAAAGGGGCGTCTTCGACCCCGCACAAATGACCAACCTGAGCCAGAAATTGCGTGAGCGACTCGTGGAAAACTGCGAGATCGCGGTCCCGAAGATTGTGCACTCACAACAATCTAGCGATGGCACCATCAAGTACCTTTTGCAGCTTCAGGACGGCAAAACCATCGAAACCGTGTGGATCCCTCGCGAAGACCAAGGTCGCGTCACCGTTTGCATCTCCACCCAAGTGGGCTGCAAAATGGGCTGCACCTTTTGCCTGACCGCCCAGCAGCGCGTGGAGCGCAACCTCACGGCCGGCGAGATCGCCGGTCAGCTGCTCGTGCTCCCGAACCGTGAAAAGATCACCAACGTTGTGGTGATGGGCATGGGCGAGCCTTTTGACAATTACGATGAGCTGATGGCCGCGCTCGACATCATGACCGATCCGCACCTTCTCGAGATCGGCCCCGCCCGCATCACCGTTTCGACGAGCGGCCTCGTGCCCGCCATCAAAAAGTTCGTCAAAGAATCCAAGTGCCATCTCGCAATTTCGCTGAACGCGCCGAACGACGAAATTCGCTCGCAGATCATGCCCATCAACCGCGCTTACAATCTGGAAAAGCTGATCGGCACCATGCGCGAGATCGCCTCTGACGACTACCCGCGTGCGCGCAAGAACAAGTTCTCGATCACCTTCGAATACATTCTTATGAAGGGTCTCAACGATCAGCCCGAGCACGCCCGACAAATCGTGAAGCTCCTCAAGGGCGTACCCTGCAAGATCAACCTCTTGCTGTATAACGAAACTCCCAACACGCCCTTCAAGCGTCCCGAAGAAAAAGACATCGCCGAGTTTCGCCAGATCCTCGGTCGACACGGGCTCCTAAATTTCATCCGCGCCTCGCGCGGCCGCGACATCTCGGCAGCCTGCGGACAGCTCGCCTCGGAGCAAAAGCGCAAAGACTTGGCCGAGTCGCAAGCCGCGGCCAACTAGCTGAAAACACTCACCGATTAACCAAAGTTTAACTGGGGTAGGCCCGCCCGTGGGTGCACAATGGAGCTATGGAAACCTTACGCCGTTACGCCTTTTCCATTCTGGTCCTTGGCGCGGTGATTTCCGCTTCCCTAGCCTACGGTCGTAGCCCTTCGGGAGTGGTGCTCGAAGTTCAAGGCCGGGCCGAATTTAAAGATTCTACCGGTAAGATCGTCGCTTCAAGCGTGGTCAAAAACCTGCGCCCCATCCAAAAGGACACTCCATTTTACGAAGGCGAAACCCTCGTGACAGGATCCGACGGCAAGCTGAAAATTCAATTCGCCGAGGGCAAAAACGAAGTCTTCCTCGGCCCCAACACCACCCTCGTGGTGCACAAGGCGCCCTCCGACGTACGCATGAAACGCGGCACTCGCCTCTTTCTCGACGCCGGCAAGATCGATTCCAAAGTGAACCAAAAATACTCAGGAGTCGATGGCGATGAGTACGCGGTTGAATCACGCACTCTCGTTGCGGGTGTGCGCGGCACGGAGTTTTCTGTAGAGCACGACAAGTCGAGCGAAGTTTCTTCGGTCGACGTGAAATCGGGCATTGTCGAAGTGCATTCCAAAGACGGCACGCTGCGCGGTCGTCTCCAGGCCGGCGAGAAGATCGATTCTAAGGGCTGGGCCAAAGCCGCGAGCGCCAAGGCAGAAGCCCCCGTCGAGAACAAAAACGAACGCAGTTTGAAATAAATCTAAAAAACGACGCGCAGGCCACCGGCGATTGCCTGGTGCATGTAGATCTTCGGCGCGTCGAGTTCACTCGCAAACACCGTGTACGAAAACTCGATCGCCACGCGATCGGCGAGATAGTACTTGAACCCTGCACCTGCCTGCGCCGTCACCGAGCGCGACTCCGTGACGTCGGCATCGAGATCCGTTTCGGAGTCGTCAGCCATGTCGGTTTCCATTCCGCCGGTGGTCACCTTGCGAATCGTGTAGCCACCGCCGCCGCGAATGTATGGACGAAAGCGTTCTCGACGACCCGAAAACCCGATCACGAGGTCGATCGAAACGTTTTGAATTTGAGTCACGCGGTTCAATCTCCACTTGCGAGTTTCGTCGGCCGAGATTTGCGAAAACTCGTCGGAATTGCGCGTGTCCGAATACGAAACCTCAAGCGCCGTGCTCTCGAGAAACGAATATGAAATGCCTCCGCCCAAACGGCGGCTCGTGGTCTGCGAAGCATCACCCGCGATGATGCCATTGTCGTAACGGTAAAAGGACCCATTGGCTGAGATCTCGTAATAACCGGCCTCGGCGAACGCCGGAAGGAGGATCCCCACGCCCAGAGTCAAAACTATGACAAGTCTCTGCATCATCGTACCTTCTATTTTAAGGGGGCAGTCAAACATTGTCTCTCCAAAGATCTGACATTAGGAAGTAAGATGGGTGCCAGGTATAGGTTCCAGGAACCTATACCTGGCACTTGGTACCCAGCATGACTCGCATCGATAAGTACTTATTATCTCAGCTCACTCGTAACACTGTGATCTCCACTGTGGTGGCGCTCGTCGTGTTGCTCGCGTTGCAGGCGCTGCGTCTTTCGTCGCTGATCGTGAACCAGGACCTCGACATCGGCCTCATCGCCCGAATGATCTCGGGGTTGGCGCTCAGCTTTGTCACCATCGTGATCCCCATCTCTTACGTTTTCGCTCAGCTGGGTGTTTTCGGTCGCATGTCCGCCGAAAAAGAATTCGTCGCGATGCAATCGATGGGCCACTCGCCCTTTCGCCTGCTCAAACCTTGTCTGGGATTCGGCCTTTTGGTGTCTGCCGCCTCGCTATGGAGCTCGCTCTCGCTCTCACCCGCCGGTAACCGCATGTTTGAGAGTTCCATCAGCGAAGCCTACAAACGCAAAGTGGCGAGCGTACTGCGCTCGGGCACCTTCTCCGAAGACTTTCTCGACACCGTGCTCTTTGTAGAAAGTGTGAACGGCAGCACCAACGAACTCGACCGCGTTTTTATGTACGACGAAAAAGGTTTGGGCGACAAATCGGTCATCTCGGCCCGCAAAGGACTTTGGCAAATCGATCAGAATTCTGGCCTGGGTATTTTGACCCTCAAAAACGGCGTCATTCTCTCGGAAGCCCCCGAAAGCGATTCCGTACGTCGCATCAAGTTTGGTGAGTACAAAGTTAACGCGGACTTTTCGCGTCGCGATGGCTCGGCCAAGAACTCCCCTCCCAGTCTCAGTTTTAGCCAATTGCTAGAGCGCATCAATACGGCCCAAAACGACCCCGCTCCGCGTCGTCCCGAGAGCATTCGCGCCCTATGGTCCGAGCTCTCTCGCCGCTTTGCGGTTTCTTTTGCCTGTATCGCGCTGATGCCCCTGTGTTTTGGCTTTAGTCTCAGCAACAAACGTACCGCCAAGAACCGCGCCATCATGACGGGCATCGTAGTGCTCTTCGTCTACTGGACGCTCTACTTTGCCCTGAACACTTGGTACCTCAAGGCGAGCGTGCCACTCTTCAATCGCACGTCGATCTTTGCATGGCTCTACCTCTGGACACCCAACTTCATCGCTGTGGCGCTGGGTTACATTATCATGCGACGCCGCTCAAAAGTGCTCGACTAGAATGAGGCCCCGGTGTTGCATAGGGGCGCATGAAACAAACCTGTCTTCACTCGCAACACGTTAGCCTCGGCGCCCGCATCGTGGATTTTGCCGGTTACGCCATGCCCGTGCAGTACGCTGGCGTGATGACCGAACACCAAACCGTGCGCGAACGCGTGGGTGTTTTCGACGTGTCGCACATGGGCTGGCTGAGTTTGCGCGGACCCAAGATTGCCGAACTCATCAATCCCCTTTTCACCAAAGACGTTGCCCCACTCAAAAATGGCCGCGCGCTCTACACCCTGATGTGCAACAAAGAAGGCGGCACCATCGACGACCTGATTCTCTACAAAGAGTCCGACGAGCTGATTCACATGGTGCTCAACGCTTCGAACAAAGACAAAGACCTCGAGCACATCACGCGCTACCTCGCCGCTGAGACCGGCGTGCAAATCACGCCGAGCTTCGACAAAGTGGCCATTCTCGCCATCCAGGGCCCTCGCGCCCTAGAACTGCTCAAAGATTTGGGCTGCCCCTTGGAATACCAATTCATGAACTTTGGCCGCTGGGACGTGCTCGGCAAGAGCACGTACCTCGCCTTCACCGGTTACACGGGTGAGGTGGGCGCCGAGTGGATCATCCCTGTCGAAATCGCCGGGGAACTGTGGGCGCAGATTCTCAAAGCCGGCGCCAAATACGGCATCGCGCCCTGCGGCCTAGCGGCCCGCGACACCCTGCGCACCGAAATGGGCTACAGCCTCTACGGGCACGAACTCACCGAGGATATCTCCCCAGTGACCGCGGGCCTGAACTGGGCGATTTCCTGGGACAAAGCCGATTTCGTGGGCAAGGCGGCCCTGCTCTACGAGAAAACCGCCCCCACCCGCAAACTCATTTCCCTCAAGGCCGATTCCAAGCGGGCCGCACGCCCGGGCGCCAAAGTTCACGACTCATCGGGTCATGAGTGCGGTTTCATCGCCTCGGGCACCTTCTCGCCCAGCCTTGGCTATTCGATCGCGATGGCCGTGGTCTCCACGAGTTCTGACGGCCCGTATTATGTTCCCTTTCGAGAAGACAAACTTTTGTTCGAAATCACGAAGAGACCGTTTTATACAAAAGCCAGCAAATCTTAAGCGACTAAGGAGCTCCGAAACATGTCTGAAATCAAATCCGATCTCTTGTACACCAAAGAACACGAATGGGTACGCAAAGCCGCTGGCGGCACCGTGGTGATCGGCATCACGGACTTTGCCCAATCTTCGCTCGGCGACGTCACTTTTCTCGACATCCCCGATGCTGGCAAAGAACTGCGCGCCGGTGAAATTTTCGGCACCGTCGAGAGCGTAAAAAGCGTGTCGGATCTCTACGCCCCCGTCTCGGGCAAAGTGGTCAAATCCAACCGCGCGCTCGTCGACGATCCCGCGGGCATCAACCAAGATCCCTACGGCGATGGCTGGATGCTCGAAATCCAAGTTTCCAATTCCGCCGAACTCGAAAAACTTTTGAGCGCCGGACAATACGAATCCGTCGCAGAATAAGCCTGGTGTCACATGCGCTATCTGCCTTTGAGTGAAGAAACGAAAAAGCAAATTTTAAAACAATGCGGAGTTTCTTCATTCGAAGAACTGACAGCGCAGGTTCCCGATTCGCTGCGACTCGATCGCTTGCTCGATATCGACCCGGCTCTCAGCGAGCCCGAACTGCTCGCCCACCTCAAATGTATCGGCAGCAAAAACCGTGCAGCCGCGATGACCTCTTATCTCGGTCAGGGCACCTACGACCACACCTGGCCCGTGGTGATCGACTACCTCTCGGGCCGCGGAGAATTTCTCACGGCCTACACGCCCTACCAGCCCGAAGTTTCGCAAGGCACTTTGCAGAGCATTTTTGAATACCAATCCATGGTCGCCTCGCTCACGGGCTTCGAAGTCTCCAACGGATCACTCTATGACGGCGCCACTGCAGTGGTCGAAGCCATTCTCATGGCGGCCAGACTCCAGCGCAAAGACAAAGGCAAGGTGCTTGTCGCCGGTGGTCTCTTTACCGAAACCAAAAAAGTGCTGCGCACTTACCTCGACCCACTGGGTTTTGAACTCGTGCCCTGGACCATCGACCCTGAAACCTTGCAGTGCACAAGCAAGATCGAAACCCTCGACATCAAAGCCGGCGAAGTCGTCGCAGTGCTCTTGCAATCGCCCAACCGCTGGGGCCTTGTGGAATCCTGGCGCGTGCTCAAAGACGTCAGTGAAAAACTCGGCGCCGTCTCCATTGCCGCGCTCGGACACGTACACTCGCTGGGACTCTTCGAAGCGCCCGGCGCTTTTGGCATCGACATCGCCGTTGGCGACGGACAGCCGCTCGGAATCCCTGTGGGCTTTGGTGGCCCGCATTTAGGTTTGTTCTGCTGTCACAAGCGCGACGTGCGCCAGATGCCGGGTCGCCTCATCGGCGCCACCAAAGACACCAGTGGCAAGCGCGCTTTCTGTGTGACTCTCGCAACGCGCGAGCAACACATCCGCCGCGAAAAAGCGACGAGCAACATCTGCTCCAACCAGAGCCTCATGGCACTGCGAGCGGCGATGTACATGACGCTCATGGGCCCCGAAGGCCTCAAAGAGGTCGCCACGCTCTCACATTCCAAGGCTGTGTATTTGCGTTCGCGCCTGACCGAGTTGATTCGCGGTCGCAATGACCTTTTCATCAGCGACGGTGAGATCTTCAACGAGTTCACCATCTTCGTTCCGCAAACCAATGCCCTCTGGATCGACGTCGTGCTCAAAGCCGCCGAAGACGAGGGCATCATCCTGGGCCACCCTGTCGACGTGCCGGTCTCTACCGGTTTCGTAAAGGGCCTCAGCATCGCCGTCACCGAAAAACACAGCAGGGAAGATCTCGATCGCGTCGTTGACGTCGTATCGCAGACCCTTTTGAAATGAGGCAACCATGAGCTGGAGACAAGAAGCGAAAATTTCCATTCACCTGAGCCAAAAAGGGCGTCAGGGTTACAGCCTGCCCAAGTGCGATGTGCCGCGCACGATGCCCACCAAGGACGCACGCGAAACGCGTATCGAGCTTCCCGAAGTTTCGGAACTCGATGCCGTTCGCCACTACACGAACCTTTCGTACTCGAACTTCTCGATCGACGCCGGCATGTACCCACTCGGCTCGTGCACCATGAAGTACAACCCGCGTATCAACGAAGTCACCGCGGCCAATCCCGATTTCAACATTCACCCACTCTGCCCCGATCACCTGGCGCAGGGTGCACTCGACCTCATCTACCGCATCGAGAATTCGCTGGCGGAGATCTCCGGCTTTGCCCGCATCTCGATGCAGCCCGGTGCCGGTGCGCAAGGCGAATTCGCCGGCATCCGCATGATCCGCGCCTGCCTCGAAGCGCGTGGGGAACTTGAGCAACGTAAAAAGATTCTGATTCCCGAATCCGCTCACGGCACGAACCCTGCCACGGCCGCCATGTGCGGCTTCGAAGTGGTTCCCGTCAAGGCCGGATCCGACGGCATCCTAGAAGTGGAAGAGATCGATCGCCTAAGCCGCGGTGGCGATATCGCCGCGCTGATGATCACCAACCCCAATACCGTGGGGCTCTTCGAGACCAATATCAAAGCCATCACCGACCTTCTGCACGAGCGCGGAGCGCTGGTCTACTGCGACGGCGCCAACCTGAACGCCGTGCTGGGCATCACCCGCCCCGGCGATTGGGGTGTGGACGTCATGCACTTCAACTTGCACAAAACCTTCACCACCCCGCATGGCGGCGGTGGCCCGGGCTGCGGTGCCGTAGGCGTCTCCAAGACGCTTGTGCCCTATCTTCCGGTGCCCAAGATCGAGCGCAACCTGAACAAGGGCGAGGCCGCTTTTGTGCGCGAATACGACTCCCCCGAAAGCGTGGGCAAAGTGAAGGCCTACTTCGGTCACTTTTTGATGATGGTGCGTGCCTACACCTACATTCGCGAGCTGGGCCCCGAGGGCATCAAAAAGGTTGGCGAAGACGCCGTGTTGCTCGCCAACTACATCCGCGTGCGCCTCAAGGGCGCCTACCAAATCGCCTACGACAAGCCCTGCATGCACGAAGTGATCTTTAACGACAAAAAGCAGAATGCGAATGGCATCAAAACTATGGACATCGCCAAACGCATCATCGATTTGGGCTTTCACCCTCCGACGGTTTACTTCCCGCTCATCGTGCCCGGTGCGCTGATGATCGAACCCACTGAAACGGAATCTTTTGAGAACGTCGACGCCCTTTGCGATGCCTTTTTGCAGATCGCCCGTGAAGCGGCCGAAGTCGGCGGCAAAGAGAAGTATTTCGACGGCTCGCCCAAAACCACGCCCATCACCCGTGTTGACGAAACCCTAGCGGTACGCAACCTGGTTTTGACCTGGAAAGACCTGTAAACTACAGCTGTGCTTCTCTTTGGCGTATTTCTGATCGCGTACTGGATCCTGCGACTTTGGCTGGCAGCCTTTTCGGGAGTGCATCCTGACGAGGCCTACTACTGGGTGTGGTCGCTCAAGCCCGCGCTGGGTTATTACGACCATCCACCGATGATCGCCTGGGTCATCAGCGCGAGCCGCAACCTCGCCGCGCTGCTGCCCTTTCAGTTCACCGGTCAAAACGCCATCATCAGCACGCAAATGGGCCTGCGCCTACTCCCCTACTTTCTCTCCTGCGTGGTGACTCCCTTTTTTATCGGATGGACCATCGTCAAAGTGCAAAAGCAGCCCCTGCGCTTGACCCAGATGTTTGCCCTGATGACCTCGCTGACCTTTGTCTTTGGCCCCATCGTGATCACTCCGGACACGCCTCTCTTTGCGGCCTGGACGGTAGCGCTCTTTTTGCTCGTCACGCTCTTGCGCGGGCATAACAAGAATTTCTTTCCCGGTGATCCGGTGCGCTTTTCGTGGCCCATCTCCGTCGCCCTGGGCTTCGCGCTCGCTTTTGCCGCCTACAGCAAGTACTCGGCCATTTTGCTGGCCGCATCTCTGGTGATCACAGGCCTCGGGCTTTGGAATTCCCTGGTCGCCGGCGTGGTCTCGCTCGTGCTGGTCTCCCCTTATGTTTGGTGGAACCTCAGCCCCGCCGCACGCGACATGGGCGGAGGGGTCTTCTTTCAGTTTAGCAACGCCACAAACCCCCTCACGAATCCCATCAACTGGGCCCGCGTCGGCGATCTGTGGGCGGCTCAGCTCTTTCTTTGGGGGCCGGTGGTCTTTCTCGGCGCCTTTGTTTTTCTCTTCACTTCGGCGCGCCGACTTTTTTCGTCGGAACGGCGCTCCACTCTGAGTGGCACGCTCTTTGTGTGGGCGATTCTACCGTTGCTCTTTTTCTCCATCACAGGACTACGCCGGCAGCCCGAAGCGAACTGGGCTTTGGTGGGCTGCGTTGGCGCCTCGGTGCTGACGCTCTCCAGGCTTTACTCGCACGGGCTGATCTTAACGCTCACCACGGCGTTTAACAGCCTGGTACTGCTCGTGGCCTCGGTGATCTTTTTCAACCCCGCAGCCCTGGGCGTGGCCGTGCCCGAAGGGCGCTACCCCGAACTCACACGCCTGCTCAGCAAAGACCCGCGTTTCTTTGAATTTCAACATTGGGATTCCCTACGCTCTTCGCTATTTGAGGCCACGCTCAACACCAATGAGCCGATTCTCGTAGAGACCTATCAAAAACTTTCGGCGCTCCTCTTTATGGACGACGCCGCTGCGCAAACTGAAAAGATCGCCTCGCGCCTCAAAATCTGGAAGCCCTCGCGACGCTCGCAATACCATGTCGGATCGGAGTTCACGATTGACGAATCGAGTTCACGCTACTGGCTGCTGCTCAACGAAAAAACCAAACGCCCGGCGAATTGCCGTTTTTACCAGCAGCTTTTTCGCGGCGAGAATCCCACCGAAGTGAACGCGCTGTACCGCTGCAATCAATAATTTGTCTGACAAAGTCCTGACTCACTTTGAGCAGGACAGCGGCGCAAGAATAAAGTCATGCATTCCATTCTTCGCCGCCTCTACGCTATCATCGTCATTGCCGTCGCCATTCTCGCCAACGCGGCCACGTCTTCGCTCGGGCGCTATGACAATCAAGATCCGGCATTTTACCTGGGACACTTCGATCGCTCCCCGGATACGGACCCCGAAGCCTTCGCGTTTCGTGGTCAGGTTTACCGTGGCGGACAACCCAAACTCGACTCGAACCAGTGGGTAGAGCGTTTTTCGAATGAACAAATTGATCTCGTGGTCGATCTGCGCGCTGAGGCCCGCTCCCTGCGGAGTGAGCGCGAGGCGCTTCGACGCGTGGGCATCGACTACGTGCTCTTGCCATGGAAAACCTCGGGCACCGATCAAGATTCCGTGCTCGAAGTGAGCGAAGTCCTGAACGGCAGCGAACGCAAATGGAAGCTTGATCGGGTCGAAGCCACGCTCCACGTTCTTGCCCTGGTGAAATCTTATCTGCAGCGCGGGCAAAAGGTTTATATCCATTGCCAGCGCGGCGAAGACCGCACGGGCACCTTTGCTTCGCTCTTGCGCCATCCCGGCCCCCAATGGCGCCGAGAATTCACGCGCTACGGCGGCAGCGAATACGCACCGCTCAAAAAGCATCGCGCCGATGTCATCAAAGCGTTTTAAAGCTTTTTGATCCAAGAATAATTTTGCTGGGGTATCTTCGCTAGGCCCTGGGCCTTGCAGCGTCGCCAAGAAGCGAAGTTTTCGTCGATCGCCGTGTTCACTTCCACGTTGTAGAGCAGCTCCACGCCGAGAGCCTTGAAATCCTTTTCGATCTTGCGCCATGGATAAAAGCGCCGCTTGTCGGACGCCAGGGCGGGGTCGCGCTTAAAGATCTCGGTATCGTCGCGGTCTGCAAATTGCGACCACATGTCCTCACCCACCTCAAAGCCGTTGAGCGAGGGGCCGAGCCAAACCCAAGTGTCTCGTGGATCAAAGCCCAGCACGGAAAAGGGCTTCAGGTGCGTGCCCTGTTGCAAGCCTCGCCAACCGGCGTGCACGGCGGCAACGCGCGGCTCGGTGCGATGCACGTAAATGAGCGGAACGCAGTCCGCCGACTTCACCAGCAGGCCGAATTTGGTGTCGAGAATTTGCCCATTGTTAAAACAAACGCCGTCGGCCTCGAGTTCGAGAGCTCCGCCGCGACGGATTTCCTGGTAGCTGGGCTCGTAGATGCGCGAGCCATGCACTTGTTTGGCATGTAGAAAATCCCCCATATTCAAGTCGCGGCTTCCGGCGATGTCCTCGAAGCCGATCACAAGGCCCCGACTCCAGCCCTGGGCGAGGGGAAATTCCAGCCGTGCGCTCATTCGAGCGAAAACCCCTGGTCGTGCGCCCACTGCCGGTCTTCGTCCATGAGCGGCGCCTCGACCCCAATGGTCTCCTGGGTGCGCGGATGCCTAAATCTCAGCTGATAAGCGTGCAGTCGGAGCGCGGGAGATCCATAACCGCCGTAGAGGTCATCGCCCACGATAGGGTGTCCCAAAAAGGAGAGATGCACGCGGATCTGGTGGGTGCGACCGGTGAGCAGCTCAATGTCGAGCCACGAAAAGTTCTTCACAGTTTCCACCAGGCGAAAACGCGTGTGCGAGCGTTTGCCTTCTTTCAATACGGCAAAACGCGTGCGGTGTCCGGGATCACGGGCCATGGGAGCCACCAGGTCTCCCCATTCCGCGCCGGCGGTTTTGAGCAAGATCTTTGCGCCTTCGGTGTGCAAGTCGCGCACTTTGACCTGGGCGATTTCGGAATTGATGTCAAATTTGGGCGAAACCCAGGCCCAGTACTTACGCCGGGCCTCTTTGCTCGCAAACTGCTCCCCGAGCGCCTGCACGTGGGCGGGATTTTTGCAGATCAGGAGTGCGCCCGAAGTCGGTTTGTCGAGTCGGTGCACGATGCCGGGACGACCAGCCTCGAGGGCCTGCTCGCCAAAACTCACCAGGGCTTCTTTGCCAAGGGGCAAGCGTCCTGTGCTCATCAGCCAGGCCACGAGGGTTTCCGAAAAGTCGGTGCCCGCGCCCACGTGTACCGTGAGTCCCTTGGGCTTGTTGATCACAACGAGGTCGTCGTCTTCAAAAAGGATCTGCGGGGCGGTCCCCGTGAATTCAATGTTCTGCGCGTAGATCGACTCGGCGATGACATCCGTCACCGGATTGTGGGTGATGTTAAGAACGTCGCCGCTGCGGAGCTGGTGCGAGGCCGAGACCTCGCGATCATTGATCAAGATGAAGCCATCTTTGATGATGCGAGACCAGCGCGAGCGCGAAACGTTGGGAAAGCGTTGAGACAAGAAGGTATCGAGGCGGATTCCCACCTGGTCTTCGGGCGGTGTGAGCGGAAAAAATTGAGCGATGTCCACAGACCGCTAAAATAGCGGGGTCGATCCGAAATGGCCAGCCGATTTCATCCTCGCGATGAAGGATTTGGCCAATCCATTGGGGTCAGGAAGTCCCAGGGTTTGGCAAATCAGCACCACGTGGCCGCGCACGTAGGTCGGGTGGCTCATCTCTCCACCGTTCTCGTCCTCGACAATGGCCAGATTGGCCACCGAGAGCTTGCAGAGCACGGCGAGCTGCTCTTGCGAGAGCTGGCGGTAGATGCGCACCGAACGCACAAAAGCGCCCGTGAGTTCTTTGATGCCGGCGATTTCCTTTTCGAAATCGCTGTTCTTTTGCGATTCAGGCAGGTCGGGAACCGCCGCGAGATGTTTTTTCTTTTCGGCCGCGGCCGAAGACGAAGGGGTCGACAGGCTCACGCCGCTGCGTTTGACGAAGTCGGTGTAGTTGTGGGCACGCTCTTCGTGGTGCGCGGCGCCGGCCCAGGTCTCAAAGCCCATGCGCATGTCGTATTCGCGACGTTTGGAGGGATTGCCAAGAACGCGGTAGGCGGCCTCGATCTCTTCGAGAACGCTGCTGTTATCTTCTTCGTCCATCACGGAATAAGCCGCGAGGGAATTCGTCGAGTAAGTGGCCTTGGCGCGGTTGTACGCGTGCAAAATTTCGTTTTGTGTCACGCCCGGCGCAAGGTCCAGGACCAGGTAAAGATTCTTTTCTTTTTTCTCGATGTTGCCACCATCACTCGCGTTCGAAGCGCTCATCCCACTAATCCTTTTTCTTCTCCAAGCAACACACTGGTCAAACGGTCGATACGGCCCGCGAGCGGTGAGAGCGGAAACTCTTTGATCACCGGTTTGCGATTGCGAATGGCTTTCCACACCGTGGAATCGTAATCGAGGTAACCGGAGTATTTTACATTGAGGCCGAAGTAACGACGGCAAACACTCGAAATTGCACGACCCACGTCGATGTCCACCGGAGTTCTCACTTGGTTGATCACGATGTGCGGAGTGAACGAGCTGAGCAGTTTGGTAAGCGTGGCGTGCGCCTCGCTGTCCATGCGCTCGATGATGAGCATGAGGTCCGACGGGGTGCGGATGCCGAGCACGTTGTTCGGATCCATGCCCGCTTCGATGACTTCACGAATGCCGGCCGACACGTCGGCCTTCTTGAGGCGATCGTAGTACGCCGCTTTGATAAAGCGATACGCGTTTTCGACGCTCGTAGGTTCGGGCAAGATCGAAAGCACACCTTCATCGACGTTGTTAAAGAATTCGATGGTGGTTTGATGCGAGCCTGCGCCAAGGTCGATGATGACTTCATCGGCGTCGAGGGCGCGAATTTGTTCAAAGAGTTCGGGGATTTTGTTGCGCAAGAGAAGGTCGATCTTTAACGGGTCGGTCGAACCACTGATCAGCACGAGACCCGGAAAAGGTGTCGGCATGAGAATGCTTTCGAGTGAGTCTTTGCGACCTTGCACCCAATCGCCCACGGAAACCTGAGGCGGATTGACCCCAAGACAGGTGTGAAGGTTCGCACCGCCGAGATCGAGATCGATCGCCACAACACGTTTGCCACGCTGAGAAAGTTTGAGAGCGAAGTTTGCGGAGATGAGGCTCTTGCCCACACCGCCCTTGCCGCCACCCACGGCCCAGATGCGCGGACGCTTCTGAGCTTTGTTCTCAACCACGGCATCGCTGTGTTCGTGCGTTGCATGCTCATCGTCACCCAAAGGTTTTGCAGCCAAAGCTGCGGCTACCGCAAGCTCTTCGACGCTCTCCGTTTTGAGTAAAAGTGAACCACTGATGGTAGTGCTGGAAACAGAAAGTTCTGAGTCTTGAGAATCTATCTGTTTTTCGACCAAGTTTGATCCTGAACGATCCATTCCCCCTCCCCTCAATACATAATCCCACGCCTCGCAAAATCGCGCAACCACGGAGCTGTAAAATCAGGCCAAGACGAAAATCGTTCTTATTTGAGAAAATCTAGAAGTGATCGCGAAACGATTTTTTCACTACTCTTTAATGCGGCCTCGAGACTGCTTTCATTGCGAGCTAGATTCGAAAAGGTCTCAAACGCGTCGGCATCTTCAAGGGTCGAAATGAGACCTTGGTTGCGCGCGCTCGTCGCCTCAAGACCACCCACACCCATTTCGGCAACATTTTGACGGGCCCCCAGGGTGGCTCGATATTCGAGGATTTGTTTAAAAGCGTCATCCAGTCCCGCAACGGCTTCTTGAATTTGGCTAGAAGTTCCGGACTTCAGGCCTTCGTCGAAAGATTTGAGCACCGTAAAGACGTTTACCCTAGGCGAAGATTCGCGGGGAGAAACGGGCGCTGGCTCGGATTTTTCATCCATCGCTAGCGAGCGCGGCCAATCGGTAGGCGTGGGCTGAGGATCTTGCGCCGGATCTTGTCGAAGATCTTTGGCCTCTGGCGAAAGGTTTTCGATACCAAGGAAAACGCGCGAGCCGGGAACGTTGATCGGCATGCGCTGGCCCTTGTCCATTTCTAGTTCCATCACACCCTCGTCGCCGTAATAGTTACCCTGAGCGTCGAAAGGAGCTCGGTCGGTTTGATAACCGCCAAAAATATAACGGTCACCCAGGCGCGAGTTGCCAATTTGCACCGCGCGCAGGTACAGCTGCTCTACCTCTTTAGAGATCGCAGACAAAGCTTCGGGCGATTGGTTTGTATAAGAGGCGCCCTGAATCGCAAGTTCCTTGGAACGCACGATCACGTCCGAAAGTTCTCCGAGCACGGAATCGGTGAGGTCCACCATCGACTTGGCGATGGTCATGTTCTTGAGCACAGTCTCCACGCGATCGGTGTCTTGTTTGAGTTCGAGAGAGCGCACGGTGGCCATCGGATCGTCCGAAGGACGCACAACGCGTTTGCCGCTCACGGCCTTTTCTTGGTTTTCCACCATCGTGCGACGCGAGCGATTGATCGCGGTCTGCGATTTATCGTGCATCATTCCGTCGGTAACCCGAGTCGTCATGGTTAAAACCTCTTCAGATTAAGAACCGTCTCCATCATGGAGTCGGCCACTTGGATCAGCTTCGCACTGGCGTCGAAGCCTTTTTGAAACTTGAGCATGTTCATGGCTTCTTCGTCGAGCGAGACACCCGAAGCTTGCTCGCGCAAGACGCCGAGCTGGTCCATCACCCCTTGCTGGGTATCGAGACCTTGGTAAGCAGTGCGCGCCTCCACACCAAGGGCACCGATAGCGCCCGAAGAGAATTCCGTAAAGCTTGCGTTACCGCCGTCGAGAATCTTCGATTCCTGCAGATCGGCAATGCCGAGCAGGGCTCGGTTATCACCCGCAGCGTTGGCATTGAAGCCTGTGGCGATGTTTTTAAGATTCCCTTTGATGTCGCCCGAAAGCTGAAGCGCATCTGCGGCGCCTTCGACCGAATCAATTCCCGAAAAAAAGTTGATACCCGTCGAACCATCGTGCGTGAACGCCTGGCTGTGCACGCCGTTCACCGAATTGCCGAGGGCGTAAGCGAGCTGGTCGATTTTACCCTTGAGCTCCACGATCGAATTGTCGCGAACTTCGATAAGACCACCGATTTGACCACCTTTGATCTTATCTGTGCGGTCAACAATGCGGTTTGTGGTCGGGTCACGCACGAAGACTTTCATCGAGCCCACGTTGGTAGCGTCGTTGCCGCGGAAGGTTTCAAAACTCAGCGTTTCAACGCCGTTCACCACAGGACCAATACCGTCGACGAATACGTTAACGCCACCGTTTTCGATATCGGCAACGCGGATGTTGAAATGCTTAGAGAGGTCTTGCAAAGCGAGGTCGCGCGAATCGCGCTCGTCGTTGGCGAAGGACTTCTTGTCGGCTTCGATGTTCATGATGCGCTTGTTGAGCGTGGCAATACGGGTCAGCGTGGCGTTGACGTCAACGATACCACCTTCGATACGGCGATCAGCGTCGTCTACGACCTCAGAGATCGCGCCTTTGATATTGTGGAAGCGCGATACAATCGCGTCGGCGCTCTCGCGAACCGCGGCCCGTAGAGACACGGATTCGGGCTGCGACGACAGGGTACGGATGTTGTTAAAGAATTGCGACACGGCAGCCGTCACACCCAGCTTGGCGTCGTCGGCAAAGATGCCCTCGAGCTGCTGAAGAATCTCGCTCGTGGATTCAAACTTGCCGAAGTTGGCTTTTTCTTGCTCAATACGGCGTGCGACGAAATCGCTATGTGAGCGTCTCACCGCCCCCACGCGCACGCCGCCACCGACGCGGTGTCCGCCCTTGTTGATAGGGTCGGCGCTTTCAAAGTCCACACGTTGGCGCGAATAGCCCTTGGTGTCCTTGTTCGAAATGTTGTGCGAAGTCGTAGCGAGACCCATTTGGTTCGCGGCGAGGGCCATCTTGCCCTGGTCCATGATGTTGTTGATATTCGACATCCCGCGGGGTCTCCTTTCTTAGAGTTGCTTGCGAATGAGTGAGCCGGATCCCGCCTTGGGTCCGCTATACTTGGCTTTGCCGTCGTAGGTTCCGTGCTGCTGTTTGGCGCCTTCGCTTTCGCCGTCTTCCGGGCCGCGCAGCGCGCGGCTGAAGTTCTTGGCGATGTCCTGAAGGTTCTTCACACTCTTCTCGATGAGTGATCGGTTCACTGTAATGCGTTCGATCACTTGGCTGATGCTATGGTTCACGCGGGTGCGCAAATCAAGCAAGCGCAAAGCGAGCTCGGGAAAGCTTTTTTGGTTGCGCTCGGCGATGTCACGCAGATTGATATCCGAGTTGGGCAGGCCGAGCATGATGTTGATTTGATCCTGCAGACGCAGACGTTCGCCGTCGAGCGAGCGCAGCACCGAGGTAATCTCGTCTTTTTCTACGAGAATCTCGTAAATCTTTTCGTAGTCGAGCTGAATCAGGGCTTCGCGTTCGGAGTGCAGCAAATTGTGTACGCGAAGGTAGAGGGGTTCCATGCGCTCAAGAATCGCGATGATTGCGCTAATTTTTTCTTTCATCCCCTCCCCCTTTCTCTGACTCGAACGCTAAATTGCTTTAGCTGTTCTTGCGACCCAGTAGGATCGCTTCTTCAAGCGACGAGTCCACCATCTTGTCCGCGATCTTGCGGGCATCCACTTTGTAGGTGCCCGACTGAATGGCTTTCTTAAGTTCAGCCACACGATCGGCGCGCACGTCAGGTGTGTTCTTGATTTGATCAAGTCCCTGCGCCATCACGGTAGCGTCCGAAGAAATCTCTACGCGATCACCCGAACTCGATACCGCTTGCTTGGTGCTGGAGGTAGCGTTGGCGTCGACGGATTTCTTTTGCAATTTGGATTGCTCAGAAATCTGAGCCGCACCCACTTGATTCGCATTTGATTTTTTAATTTCCATCGTCTGTCCTCCCGGCAATTCCATTGCCGTTATATAGTTATTCTATCACCCTGCCCTGCTCGATTCCACCACGACCTTTGAGTCTATCAACCACCATCTTTTTGACACCGAGCGGGCCTGTCTTTGCGAGCGATTCGATCATCTCTTGCTCGCGCATAGATCTGAATATTTTCTCGGCGTTAGAGGGAGCGAAGGGATTGTCATCACCCATCTTCACAAGCTCGCTTGACGCACGCATCTGGCTGTACAGGTTATTTAACATCATGGCTTCAAATCCGGTGCCGACCTGATCGTACTGAGCTTCAATTTGCTCGCGCGTCGGCATGGAACGCGCGGCGTGCGATCGCACCGAGAGAAAGGCCATCGCAGAGAGGAAGATCAATGTGTAGATTAAAAATCGGATCGAGGAGCTCTCGGTAATTCTGTGCATCTTGCACTCACTGAGCCCGGTGACCGTTTCCGGCCCTGGTTTGGTTTTTCCCTGGGAGGAATTCAAACTATTCTCAGACCTTTTTTCAGACTCCATCCTAGAGTCTATAGATCCAAGAACCCCCCGATCCTTCTCGCGCGCATCAAAGATGCGATCAAGCCCTAGTAATGGCCCAAGTGGAATATTCATCACAGAATCTCCAACTCAGCTTGCAAAGCGCCTTGAGCCTTTAATGCCTGCAATATGCCAATCAAATCTCGAGGCGTCACACCGAGGGCGTTGAGGCCCTTGACGACGTCGCCGAGCGTGGCAGTTGCCGCTACAGATATCAGTTTATCACCAGGTTCATTAATCGAAACTACAGTTTCTTTGACGGTCTCGGCCTTGGTGCCAGTGAGCGCTGTCGGCATAGCCGCGCCTTCTACCGCCACAGGAGTTTCGGTGGTTTTTTCAACCTCACGCACTTCGAGTGTCAAATTTCCGTGGGCAATTGCCACCGAAGAGAGTCGTACCGAAGACCCCACAACGATCGTGCCCGTGCGCTCGTTGATGATCACGCGAGCGCGGTTGTCGGGCTCTAGCGGCAAGCGCTCGATGGTTGCGACGAGATCCACCACCCCACCCTCGTAATCGTAGGGCACCATGACGTCCACCGTAGCGGAGTCCCTCGCGCGGGCATAAACACCGCCGAGCTCTAAGTTGATAGTGCGCGACAGCCGAGCGGCGGTCGTGAAGTCGGGATTATGAAGAGCGAGGCGAATCGCATTGCGGTTTTCGAAGTCGTTCATCACTTCGCGTTCCACGATGCCGCCGTTGGGGATCATCCCCACGGTCGGATGGTTCTTAACACTCGAGGAACCACCTCCACCAGCCGCAGTTCCACCCACGCTGAGCGGCCCCTGCGTGACGACATAGACTTGCTTGTCCGCACCGCGCAGTGGAGTAATGAGCAATGTTCCGCCTTCGAGCGACTTGGCGTCGCCGATGCTGCTCACCTGCACGTCCAGCTTAGCGCCGGCACGTGCAAAGGGAGGCAAATTGGCTGTCACCACGACGGCCGCGATGTTTTTGGTTGTGATTTGCTTTTGGGCGATGTCGATACCCATCTGCTTGAGCATTTGCGACATGGAGAGACCGGTGAACTCGAGCTTCGAGTCGCCCGTTCCCTTGAGTCCCACCACCATGCCGTAACCGATGAGTTGGTTTTCGCGCACACCTTTGATGCTCACGAGGTCTTTTACGCGCGAAGACGCAAAGGCGCCTCCCGAAAGCAGCATCAATCCCAGAAGTTTTTTCATTTCGTCAGCTCCACTTTGCTTTCGAGCACCGATTTCGAAGCAATCATCTTGTTCGCGCCGATGTCCTCGTCACGTACGATGCCCGAGAATTTCACGTTGTAAGGAGCGTCCTTCACGAAAACTCGCTTGGTGCCCTCGATGCGATAGGATCCGCGATTGAGCAGCTCCGTGATGCGCACAGTGACGTTGTCGACGTCCACGTATCGGGGCTTGGAGTCGATCGACGCGATAGTCCGCTGCTCGAGATCGCGACCCACGGCTTCGGCCACACGGTCGTTGCCGATGACCTTTTGAACTTGTTTCTCGGCTTCGTTGCCCACCGTTTTGCCGGCCTCATCGGCCACCACTTGCTGAACCGAAGTGCGACCCAAGATCTGCGCAATGCGCAGGTTGAGGGCATCGTTGATTTCGGTGTCGATATTCACAACAAAAAGATCGCCCACGCTGTAGATCACGTTGCGGGCAAAATAAAAATTGTCTTGCGTGTCGTCGCGCCAGAGAGAGCCCTCATTGGCCGTTCCCACGCCACCCCAAGGATTGGCGCCCGAGCGAAAGCCCTGAGTTGATTTGGCGTTCTGCTGCGACGAGAAATGGGCAAAATCGTTGTTGCCGAGGGTCGGGCCACGGGGACCAGGCGCCGGCACCGAGTAATCCGCACCGGTGCGATTGTCGATCTCCACGCGATTGTTGCCGGTAGAGGCCGGAGCGCGGTCCACCTGAGGCTCAGCAACGCTCTCTTCGCCCAGCATTGCCGAACGCATGTCGCCCATAAAAGACGAACAACCCGTAAAACTCATCAGCACCAAGAGCGCTGTCCACGATTTGCAGTGCCGCTTCATAGACTTAGTTCAACCTCTTTATCTGCCGTGACCAGCACATCCATTTGCTTCTGGGTTTGCGGGTTGAGCACTTTAATACGGTCACCGATCCGGCCACTGGCCTTGGCCACAGCGCGGGACCTAATTAGGACACCGGGACCCGAGATCAGGGTTAACGCGACGGTTTCACCGCTTTTCACGGCGAGTGGCTCATCGAGCACTTGCGAGAAGAGCGCTGAGCCCATGACAAGGCGTGCTTTGGCGCGACGGCCCAGGATCTGCTCCCTTTTGAGAGGGTCAAAGCCAGGGTTCAGCATTTTCCAAGGCATCACTTGGCGGCGCAGCGAGGTGGCCTCGATGATTTCGTTGGCACGAATTTCCTGGGCGGCCAGGTATACAGGGGCAATGACCTCTACGGTGCCGTAGGCATTGGCCGTGTAATAGCGACCGTCAGCGGTCGTGATTTGTACAGGCAGCGAAAAGATGCCTTCCATACCGCCCTGCGAGAGACCCACGCCAAAGACTTGAACGTCTTTCCACTCGCGCACATCGAGCATGGGTCGCAGCTGAAGCGCCGACACGTGCACGCGAACCTCTTCGTTCTGCGCGTCGGTTTTGGACAGGATCTCGGCACGGTAGGCGCCCTCGATCTTCTGGCCCACTTCGGCTTCAAGGTTAGGTTTCACGGCCGACACGGCATGCGCCATCGGTACGAGCGTTAAGGCCAAAAGGTATCCCATCATTCGCATCGCCGATTACCTCAGACCACTCAGGGTTTGGAGCATTTGGTCGGACGTCGAGATGACCTTAGAGTTCATTTCGTAAGTGCGCTGAGCGCGGATCATGCTCGTCATCTCTTCCATCGGCGACACGTTGGAGGCTTCGAGCATGCCCTGTTGCACGCTGCCGAATCCTTCGTCACTGGGGTTGCCCGGAACCGGCTCGCCGCTGGCGACCGACACCGTGTAGAGCGACTCCCCTACGGAATCCAGACCCGAGGGGTTGATGAAGCGGGTGAGCTGCACTTGGCCGATGTTTTGAACTTCGTTGTTACCCAGTTGTGCGGTGATCTGGCCGTCGGGCGAGATCGAAAGAGTCTTGGCACCGGGAGGCACGCTCACTTCGGGCAGCAGCAGATAGCCCTGCGAAGTCACCACGCGGCCTTCGTTATCGAGGCGGAACGAACCGTTGCGCGTGAACATCACGTCGCCGTTGGGCTTTTGCACCGAAAAGAAACCTTCGCCCGCCACCATGAAATCGAGATCGCGGCTCGTCACCTGGGGCGAGCCTTGTTCGAATTCCTTCGTGGTGGCCACCACCTTAGCGCCCGTACCGACTTGAACACCGGTGGGGTTTTGAGTCGTGGCCGAGGTTGCCGCTCCGGGAGCGGTGTGCGTTTGGTACATGAGGTCTTGGAATTCGGAGCGAGACTTCTTGAAACCCGTCGTCGCGGCGTTGGCGAGGTTGTTGGAGATGACTTCGAGCTGACGCTCTTGGGCGGTCATTCCGGTGGCGGCGGTCGAGAGAGATTTAAGCATATGTCATTCGCTCCTTTAGGATTTCCTAAAATTTGCCTAGCTCCGAGCTCTGTTGGTTGAGGTTGCCAAAGCTCTGCATGAGTTTCGCGTTTTGTTCGAAGAGGCGGTGGGCCTCGATCATTTGGGTCATCTCTTGAATGGGGTTCACGTTCGAAGACTCGAGAAAGCCCTGGTGAACCTGGGCGGGAACGTTGATAGGGCCCAGGGGATTGTTCGCGGCCATTTCCCCAGCCGGAGCCCGGCCGGCACCTTGACCCGCACGGCGAAGATCGGCGTCATCGCCAGCCGAAAAGAATCCGTTGCCCTCTTTTTTGAGGCCCGAGGGATTGCCCACCTGCACGATGCCGATGCGGCCCACAGGCTGCATTTGGCCGGCTTGCACCACGTAGATACCGCCGTCTTTATCCACAACGGGCTTTTGATTGCCAATGGTGATGGCTCGCTGCTCTGGAGCGCCATTCGGATTTCCGTCGGCCATCACCAAAAAACCGTCGCGCGTGACGAGTCTTCCTTGACGGTCGAGCGACAGGTTTCCTGCACGCGTCAGCCGAATGCCGTCGGGGGTGGCCACTTCAAAAAAGCCGTTGCCCTCGATCGCCAGATCCAGGGGATTGTTGGTGGACTGCAGCGCGCCGGACTTGAGGTAGGCGAACTCTTCGCCGTATAGCACGACGCGTTTTTCTTTTTGGGGGTCGGACAACTGGCTGATATCGCTGGAGACCTCCATGGATTCGCCCTCGCGCTCGTCGCTGCGTTGGGCGCCCTGGATATACTCTTCAAAGGTGGCTCCGTCGGCCTTAAAGCCCACGGTGTCGGCGTTCGCCAAATTGTTGGCGGCAATTTCGACCCGTCTCGACTGAGCCAGGGCTCCCGAAACTGCGCTAATAAGTCCCGCTTCCATTTCTTTGGCCCCCCTCCCAGGACCTTGATGCAACCCGTGTGCCATTTTTGTCGGCAACGCTTTGACACCCCGTCAAATCCTTCGGTAGTTTCCCCCTTAGAGATGGCATCCGAGACGACAAAATCCTCCCCCCGCATTCTCAGTGGACCCCTTGCCGCCGCCGCCCTCAAAGAAAGCCTCGCGGCCAGCATCGCGGGGTGCAAAGAGGCGCCCTCGCTGTGCGTGATGCAGGTGGGCGCGAACCCAGCCTCGGATTCCTACATTCGACAAAAGCAAAAGAACGCCCTCGAATGGGGCTTTCGCTTTGAACACAAAAAACTTTCGTCGGACATTTCGATCTCCGAAGTCGCCGCGCAACTCGCCATCGTGCAAAAGAACTTCGACGGCGTCATTCTGCAATTGCCACTCGATCGCAGCGAAGCCACTTCAGCCGATGCCGTGGCGGATCTGCTCGCCGGCATCAAGCCCGAGGCGGACGCCGATGGCCTGCACCCCATGAACCTGGGCCGAGTGGCGAGCGCCGAATCCACCGCCGATCGCTGGACTTCGCCGATTCCGGCCACCGCGATGGGCGTGGTGCGCATGCTCGATCATTACGGCGTGCCGCTCAAGGGCGAGAACGTCACCATCATCGGCAAGTCGCGACTCGTGGGCATGCCGCTGGCGATGCTCCTCATGCATCGCGGAGCTACGGTGAGCGTTTGCCATTCGCAGACCAAGGACCTCGCCCATTACACCAAAAATTCTTCGCTCGTGGTTTCGGCCGCGGGCTACCCAGGACTACTCACCGCAAAACATTTCAATGGCACGCAAACCGTGATTGACGTGGGCACTACAGTGGTCGACAAGAAACTTCGCGGTGACTTGTCGCCCGAGGCCTACACCAGTGTGGCCGCCTACTCGCCCGTACCGGGCGGCGTGGGCCCCATGACCGTCGCGGCTCTTATGGAAAACACCCTGCGTTTGCATCTCAAAAAACGCGGGCAATAAAAGAGGATCACAAAATCATGAGCACCAAATTCCGAACCGAATCCGACACCATGGGCAAAGTGGAAGTGCCCGCCGACAAGTACTGGGGCGCACAAACACAGCGCTCGCTCATCAACTTCCCCGTGGGCGACGACAAGATGCCACGCGCGGTGATTCGCGCCCTGGGCATTCTCAAAAAAGGCGCCGCACTCGCGAACCAGCGCCTCGGAAAACTCGACGCCCAAAAGACCGAAGCCATCTGCAAAGCCGCCGACGAAGTCATCGCAGGCAAACTCGACGACCAGTTTCCCCTCGTGGTCTGGCAGACGGGTTCGGGAACGCAAACCAACATGAACGCCAACGAAGTCATCTCCAACCGCGCCATCGAAATCATGGGCGGTGAGATCGGCTCCAAAACGCCTGTGCATCCCAACGACCACGTGAACATGAGCCAGTCGTCGAACGATGTCTTCCCAACGGCCATGCACATCGCCGCGGTCGAAGAAGTCGAGCGTCATCTGATCCCCGGCCTCAAAAAACTACACAAGTGCCTCGCCGAAAAAGAAAAGGCTTGGGGTCACATCATCAAAGTGGGTCGCACCCACCTTATGGACGCCACCCCACTCACCCTCGGTCAGGAATTCTCTGGATACCGCGTGCAACTCGAGAACGGCATCAAGCGCGTGGAATACTCGCTCGGTTCGCTGCGCGAGCTCGCCCAGGGCGGCACAGCGGTGGGCACCGGTCTCAACACGCACCCCAAATTTGCGGTCACCGTGGCCGAGACGATCACCGAAATTTCGGGTTCGAAATTCGTCACCGCTCCAAACAAGTTCGAAGCTCTCGCTGCGCACGACGCGATTGTCTTTGCTCACGGCGCGCTCAAAACCGTGGCCTGCTCGCTGATGAAACTCGCCAGCGACGTGCGCCTTATGGGCTCAGGTCCTCGCTGCGGCATCGCCGAGCTCTCGCTTCCCGAAAACGAACCCGGCTCCTCGATCATGCCCGGCAAGGTGAACCCCACGCAGTGCGAATCGATGACCATGGTCTGCTGCCAAGTGCTCGGCAACGATGTGGCGATCAACGTGGGCGGCTCGCAGGGCCACTTTGAGCTGAACGTCTTCAAACCGCTCATGATTCATAACTTCCTCCATTCGGTGAAACTGCTCGGCGATTCGGCTTCAAACTTTGTCGACCGCTGCCTTGCCGAAGCGCAGCCCATCGAAGCGAACATCAAAAAGCATCTAGAAAACACTTTGATGCTCGTCACCGCACTCAATCAGCACATCGGCTACGACAAAGCGGCCGCCATCGCCAAGAAGGCGCACAAAGAGCACAAAACGCTGCGCGAAGCGGCGCTCGAGCTCGGCTACCTCTCTTCGAGTGATTTCGACAAGTGGGTGCGCCCCGAAGACATGATCAATCCGGGGTGATGAGCATGCTGCCACACGCTGTCGCCGAACATCACCGCATCGCCAGAGTCGGATGGCTTCGTGCCGCCGTCATGGGCGCCAACGACGGCATCGTCTCAACGGCGAGCATCGTGGCCGGTGTGGCCGCCTCGCACGCAAGCCACCATGACATCGTGGTGGCGGGTGTCGCCGGCCTCGTAGCGGGCGCCATGTCCATGGCTGCAGGGGAATACGTCTCGGTGAGCTCCCAAGCCGACACCGAAAAGGCCGATCTCGCGATGGAACTCGAAGAGATCAAAAAACATCCCGAGGCCGAAACCAAGGAACTCGCCGACATTTACGTCGGCAGGGGCCTCGATCCGGATCTCGCCGCTCAGGTCGCCAAACAACTGATGTCTCGCGATGCCCTCGCCGCCCACGCGCGCGACGAGCTCGGCATCTCGGAGATGAGTTCTGCTAACCCCACTCAAGCGGCGCTCACTTCGGCCCTGACCTTTGCCCTCGGCGCCGCCCTACCACTCAGCGTGGCCTGGCTCGTTCCCGTGTCGAACGTCATCTGGAGTGTCGCGGGCAGCTGCTTGGCCTTTTTGTTCATCTTAGGCTGGCTCGCAGCGAGCGCCGGCGGGGCTTCGCCCTTTCGGGGCGCCTTGCGGGTCACCTTCTGGAGCGCGCTCGCCATGGCCTTCACCTCTCTCGTGGGATCCTTATTCGGCACGAGTGTCGGGTGATCCATGGATTCCCTGGTCGGACAAACCCTCGTCTTCATCGCCTCCGCCCTTGTGATGGTGCCGATCTTCCAGCGCCTGCGTTTCGGCTCTGTGCTCGGTTATCTGCTGGCGGGTCTCATTGTGGGGCCCGGCGCACTGGGATTTATCAAAGACCCTCATAGCGTGCTCCACTTCGCCGAACTCGGCGTGGTCTTTCTGCTCTTTGTGATCGGCCTGGAGATCCAGCCCAAAAAACTCTGGGCCATGCGCCGTGAGCTTGTGGGACTTGGGGGTTTGCAGATCGGTCTTTGCACCGCAATCTTCACCTTCATCGTTGCGCGTTTTGAAGTGCCCACCGCAACGGCCCTCGTCATTGGCTTCGCGCTCTCGCTCTCCTCCACCGCTTATGCCCTGCAGACGCTCATGGAACGCGGTGAATTCAACACCGACTTCGGCCGTTCGAGCTTTGCGGTGCTGCTCTCACAAGACCTTGTCGCCATCCCCGCTCTCGCGCTCATTCCCCTTGCGGCCGCCCATAGCGCGGGACGAGCCGCCGGGCTCGACTGGAGCGCCGTGGGCCTCGCCATTGGCGTCATCTTTGCGCTCTTCGTGGCGGGCCGCTATCTCATCCGCCCCGCGTTCCGCCTGATCGCGGCCTCGCGCATGCGTGAGATCTTCACAGCGGCGGGACTCTTCATCGTGCTCGGTGTGGCGGTGCTTATGCAACAGATTGGCCTCTCCGCCGCGCTCGGCGCCTTCATCGCCGGTGTGCTGCTTGCCGATTCGGAATACCGACACGAGATCGAAACCAACATCGAACCCTTTAAGAGCCTCCTCATGGGCCTCTTCTTTATGGCCGTCGGCATGGGCGTCAATGTGGAGCTCCTGCTCTCACGCCCCACCCTGGTACTCGGCCTCGCGCTCGGCTACCTCGTCATCAAAGGCGCAGTGATTTACTACGCCGGACGCCTTATGGGCGCTCACCACGAAAAGTCCAAACTCATGGCGCTCACCATTTGTCAGGGCGGTGAATTCGCCTTCGTGATTCTCGGCATGGCCCTGCAGTTCGGCATGGCACCTCCCGAACATGTGGGCCTGCTCACCGTGCTGATCACCATCTCAATGGCGATCAGCCCCTTGCTAAACCTCGCTAGCGACCAGTGGCGACTGCGACACCAAAAGCCCATCGACCCCCGCGACTACGACAACATCGACGGAGAAACCCCGCAGGTGATCATCGCAGGCTACGGCCGCTTCGGCCAAATCTTCGGCCGTATTCTCAAGGCGCAAGACATTCCCTTTGTAGGCATCGACCACGATCCTGCGCACGTGGAGCTCGTGCGCAAGTTCGGCACCAAAATTTACTACGGAGATGCCTCGCGCGAAGACCTTTTAGAATCGGCCGGTGCCGCGCGCGCCAAGTTCTTTGTGCTCGCCATCGACGACGTGGACATCTCGCTGCAAACTGCGAAAACGGTGAGCGAGCGCTTTCCGCATTTAAAAATCTTTGCCCGTGCCCGCAACCGCGGTCACGCCTTTGATCTCAAGGACCTCGGCATTCGAGAGATCAAACGCGAAACGCTCGACTCCGCGGTGTCCTTCGTGGGCGATTTGCTCAAAGAGATGGGCTTCGACAAGAAGCGTGCGCAGCAGATCGTCACCAAGTTCAAACGACACGACGAACTCGGACTTGAGGAACAATATAAAGTCAGGAATGATGACAAGATGTTCCTCAGCCTCGCCAAACAATCGGCCGAACAGCTCGCTCAGGTGCTGGGTGACGACGTCACCAAATCGTACGTCGAACTCAGCGACACAAGCGACACCACCCCTACGGAGCCCTCAGCATGAGTCCCTTTCGCTGGTTAAACCTTTTCGCTCTCGTGGGCTTTTCGGCTTTAGCTCAAAATCACGCCGTCTCCTTAGATCTCCGCGGCCCTGTCTCCTACATGAAGGGTTCCAACAATTCGAAAGGCTTCTATTTCGGCTACTCTTTGGCTTACCACTATCGCCTCGCTGAGCAGCACCAAGCTGGCGCTGCCATTCACGCAGACCAGCGCGATGGCACGGCGAACTTCGGGTTTCGCCTCGATTACGTTTATAATTTTAGTGCCGATCTCGCGCGCAGCTACTTCGCGGGCGCCGCCCTGGGGGCAGGTGTCACGCAGCAAGGAGAGGACGACGAAGCTGGCGTCTTCGGAGAAGTCCTCTTCAGCGGCGGGCGACGTTTTGCCCTCACCGACTCGCTTGTCTATCAACCTTCGGTGTACCTGCAGCTCCGAACGGACTCCACCCTCGACCTTGGGGTTCAAGCCCTCTCTCTGGGCTGGTTTTTCTAGGACAAACTTAAATCCTCTAAGCAGAGCCGTGCCCGCGTTGACGCCCCGGAAAGGCTGCTTTAACTCCACTACTCAGGTTTGGAGGACTCATGAAATCAAAACTATTCACACTATCCCTTGCCCTTTGTTCTTTGGCCGCGCAATTTGCGCAAGCCGAAACGATCCGCCCCCCTCGCCCCACCTTCGTTTGCGTTAAGGGCACCCTCTACACGGCCGACGGTACCGAGGTTTGGCTCGGCTCCTACGATGGCTGCAAAGACGCCGTGCTCGGCCGCAACTTTGCCTGCGCAGGCGGCTACTTCTTTGGCCCCGACAAGCTTCAGGACTGGCTCGGTTCCCGTGATGCCTGCGCTAAAACCCCCATCGTGATCGGTCACGATTCGGCCTGCGCCCGAGGCACCTATTACTACGACAGCCCCCTCAAAAAAGATTGGCTTGGCGCCTATGACGGCTGTGCCGATACGGTCATCGGCCGCAACTACTCCTGCGCCGGGGGTTACCTCTATTACGGCAACAAAGAGATCAAAAAGGATTGGCTCGGTTCTCGCGACGCCTGCAAAGATGTCGTGATTCGCGGCGACTACGCCTGCGCGGCGGGCTACCTCTACAAACCCGACCAAAGCAAAAAATGGCTCGGTTCTCGCGACGCCTGCAAAGATTTATAAGGCTCCAAACGCAATGCGACCGGCCTGACACAAATCATGCTTTTGTGTCGGGCGGCCGCGGAGCGTAAAAAAACCCCCTCAAATTTCGACAACTTGCGGCATTTACCCCCAAGTCTTGCGCAATGCGGCAAAAAACCCCTCAAAAAAACTCCTAGAAAATCGAATTCTTAGAAAGAGCTTCGTTTTATAACGCTGCATTTCCTCTTGAGTTGAGGTTCCATTTTGGGTATCACCGGTGAACCACATTTCTCGAGGACCAAGGGAGTTGCAATGACCAATACCTCTACGGACGGCAGCCTAAAAGTTTCATTAGCCAGCGCACGAGAACTCTTGCGCAATTCGGAGTTCATTAAGGCGCAAGAAGTGCTCGAAGCTTTTGTCAGCGGTCCCGACGAAGACCAGGTGAGTTCCGCCGAGCTTCTCGAGTCATACTCCCACTTGATTCGCGTCGCCACGGAGCTCGATGAGCAAGACAAAGTTGTTCGCTACATCGAAGCTGTTAAAAAAATCCCTCTCAAAACTTCCGATGACCGCATCAAATTCGGTTACTGCCTCTACACCACAGGTCTTGTGTGGCTCTACCGCGGAGAAGACTCGGCCAAGTGCGTCGAGTACTTCAAACGCGCGCTCGAGATCGGTGAAAAAGAAAAATCCACCGAACTGATTTTCTGCACCAAATACCACCTCGCTTACCACGATCGCGACAAAGGCCGCTTTGACGATGCCCTGCGCATGATCCCCGAACTTCGTACTCTCGCCGACCTTACCGGACACCCGCACAACCGCGGCCTCGTGCACTCGCTCGAGGGCAACGTGTACCGCAAAAAGGGAATGTACTCCGAAGCCATTGCCGCCCTCGAAAAGGCGCGCGAAGTCTTCAAGGCCAACCGTAACACCTACTACTACCACCACACTCTGTGGGCCCTCGGCACCTCGTACGCGGCCATCGAAAACCGCGCCCAGGCCGAGATCTACCTCGACCTAGCTTCCAACGAACACAACTCACAGCCGCAATTCCGTCGCGTGAACATCCTCTCCAAGATGTCGCTCGCCGAAATGTACACCGTGCTGGGTGAATACGAAGCCGCAGAGTCCTTCTACAAAGAGATCATGGAACTCGTCGGCAACGACGACAGCAATTATTTCGGCAAACGCGCCGTACGCGGCCAAGCGCTGCTCAAGATCAAAAAAGGTGAGTTCGAAAGCGCTAACACCATGATCGACGAGCTTGTCGTGCAAGCCGTCAAAGAACACAAAGATCGCGACCTCATGCGACTGCGCCTCTTAAAAGCTGAAGTCCTGCTGCGTACCGGTGAAGCCGTACAGCACGACGAAGCTCGCGCCATGTTGCAAGAAGCCCTGGCGCACTACCAAGAGCGCGGCGTGAAGCGCCACCAATCGGTGTGCCTTGAACTCCTCGCACGCCTCGACTCGCGTTCCGGGTTCCCCGGCGACGCGCTCAAAAAAGTGCAACAACTGATCGACATCTCCGTCGCTTCTTCGTTTGAGCGATTCTACCTGCGCGCCGAACTTGCCAAGCTTGTCTTGAAACGCAAACTCGGTGAGAGCATCAACGCCGACGAGTTCGCCAAGCTCCGCCCGTACATCGACAAGATCAACGGTCAGGCCGAGCGCGTGATCCTTGAGCGTTTCCAATCAGATTCCTACGAAGTGTGGGCGTCCCAATTGCGTTACCTCAATCCACATGCCCAGCGCTATGTGAACGAGTTCTTTGAGGACTTGCACTTTATCCCCTCGCAATCGATCGATCTCGAGATCGACCGCAACTCGCACTATGTGCGCGAAAAGCACCTGGGCGAGATCCCCTTCCACAACAAGTTCACGCTCATGCGTATTTTGCTACTGCTCGCCGAAACTCCGGGCAAAGAGTACTCCAAGGAGCAACTCGCCCTGGAGATCTGGGAGCAAGAGTACAACCCGCTGCGCCACGACAACAACATCTACATCAACATCAACCGCCTGCGTAAGCTGATTGAGCCCAATCCGCGCGAGAGCCGTTACGTTATGAACGGCGCCCGTGGATATTATTTCAATCCTGCGATGAAGGTGAACATCTCGACCAAGATTTCGGACGTCTCCCCGAGACTTCAGGGCATCGTGCCTAGCAAAAGCTCCGAGCTTGGTCTTTAATACAGCATGTTTTGGGGGCCAGGGTGCATAGCTGCGCCCTGGTGAGTCCATTTCAGAGGAGAATACATGAACACATCAGGAACAATCAAAAGCGCAATGTTGACTATGGTGGGCGCGCTGGCACTAGCCGCATGCTCCAAGGATGAGGTTCAAGCTCAGGCTGACCGTTCGCGCAAAGCCATAGAACGCAAACAAGAGGCCGAAAAGATCACCGGCCCCTCTATCGGAAAAGGTGAAGACCAAGTTACCCCCACGCCCAGCGAGCTGCTGCCGCTGATGGCTTCGCCCAGAGATTTTGAAAAAAACCACGACGGCCATACGCTGATCCTTCCCACACCGGAATGCGATCTCCAACCGCGCATCGACGAGCTCAGCGTCTATGCACGGTCCATACGCCCCACTTTCGATGGCGTTTCGCCCTGGCCCGGACTCCTGGGCGTCTGGCTCTACCAAAAGGCCGGTATCTCCGCGGTGATCACCCCCCAGTATTCGAGCCTGACCAACGTGGACGGCACGAGCGTGCGCCTACTCACTGTGAAATTTCGCCTCGTGGACCTCTGCAAGGCCAAGCATGAGCAGGTGATTGCCGAAGGCGAACGCACCGTGCGCGCCCCCAAAAACCCGCTCTCGAAGATCAAAATCAAGATCGAGAAACACTCGTTAAATCAGATAGATGACCTCGAAGTCGAGATCTACCGCCTGGGCATGGCCTCGCCCAAGGACCCCAAGAAGCAAGAACCCTTGAACGATGTGATGGGCATGGAGCTCAAATACCGCCTCAAGGGCGCTAACAAAAATGATTCTCTCTCTGAGGGGATTCTTTTGAAGAATGTATTGCTACTCAAATAGTAGCAGTGTAAGACGATACGCCACATATGGGTCGCGGAGATAATCGCAAAACAAAAAAAGTACGCCAACGTCGCGGCCAAGCCGCTAAAAAAGCACGAGCTAAAGCAGCACGCACGAAGGCCAAATCCTAAACACTGTAGAAGGCTAGAAAACATTCATGTCTGAAGAACGAAACCAAGATACTCGAGACGAAAATCAATCGGGCCGCCCTCCTCAAGGTGGCGGTGCCCCCTCTGGCGGCAAAGATCGCGAACCACGCGGTCGCGGCTTCCGCCGCAAAGTTTGCCCTTTCCTAGCTGATAAGACCATCGTGCTGGATTACAAAAACATCCGCATGATTCAGCGTTTTATCACTGAGACAGGCAAAATTGTTCCTCGTCACGTTTCGGGCGTTTCGGCCAAGTATCAGCGTGAACTCACTAAGCACATCAAGCGAGCTCGTTCGATCGGCTTGATTGCTCCTCTCGCCGAAGAGTAGACCACCAAAAAACGGTAACCCCGCGTTCCCTAACCGGAGCGCGGGGTTTTTTTATGCCCAAAAAGGTTCCTGGAACCTATACCTGGCACCCCGACTCCTTTGCTAGTAAACGAAATCGGTGCGAAAACTTTTACAGTTTTTCATACTCATCAGCTGCTTCGCAGTGACCGTCTTAAGCCTTATTCTGGCCAACAAAGTTGAGAGAGCTGTCCCGGAATGGAGATCGTTCCTGGCCGTACTAACGGGGACCGCCTTTGGCCTTTTTCTTTATCTTGCCATCTCGGGGACTCAGAAGATCCTTTCCGTCCGCTATCCCCGCGTATTTGCACCGCACAACGCCCACTTCGGAGTTCTCTATGCCGTTTTCGCTTTTTCGATTTCGCTAAGTTTCGCTAAGTTTCGCCTTCATCTCACACGGCTGCCATTCTCAAACCGTTGGCTTTGGCCAGATATGGGATCAGGTTCTTTTTCAGATCCGCCCCGCTCTTATCGAAGAGTTGGGGTTTCGCTATGGGTTGCTGTTATTCGCGTATGCTTTCTGGGGGAAATCAGCGGCACTCACCATGGGGGCGATCCCCTTCGGCCTTCTGCACCTCCTGAATTTTGCCTCAGGAGACCAGATCCAATGGAATTACATCCTCGGAACGACCCTAGCGGGCCTCTTTCTATCCCTCATTTTCTTACGGCATGGGTTGATGGCGGCAATTCTCGCCCACTACCTCTGGAACGTTCTAGCTTCACTCTCTGTCGAAGTTTTTCAGATCCCCCAAGAAGTTCTTGAAGGAGGAAGAGGAACTTACTCGGCCCTAGTTGTTCTTTGCATATGGCTTAGCATTTCACTTCGAAAGAACCCTGCAAAAGGGATCACATACCCCACCTGCTCGGAAAGCTAGGACCTCCCTAATCCCCTCAGATTCCTATCACTTCCGTACCGAAGTGATCTTGGCCGTACGCAGATCCCCGCGTGAGCCACAGCGCGGGCCCGTGCTGAGCGAGTAGCTGAGGCCCATGCCCATGGCGGCCCCGGCGCAGAGCTCGCCCCAGGTGATCGCCGTGTGCGTGAAGGAGACGAGCGGCGGACGCCACTCCAGGCCGAAGTTCCACTCCTTGGTGTTGAGCCCGTACTGGGCGACATAGTAGCAAGCACCCATCTGCAGGCCGCCGATCTTATAGAGGGTGGAATCGTAGCCCGAGGACTGCAAGCCCGAAGTGCCCGACTTGCCGGCAGTGAGAGAAGACCCCACGCCCACTTGGTAGAGTCCGCGATCGGTCATGCCGGCAAGGTCGCTCCATTCGGTGCCCGATACGCGGCCCATATCGAACCATTCGCTCCAGCCCTTCTTTACCCGCTGCAAGTTGGCGCTGCCGAGGTGATCGGAGAGCCGCTCAGACTCGGGTGCGTTGAAGCGTGCGATCGCCACAAAAGCCCGTCCCGCAAACTTCTCGCGCACGTCCGTGGTGCTCGATTTCTTCCAAATCCCCTCGCCGCGCATGCGCCAAGCCAGGGCTCCGGCGAGGCCGCTCAAGAGCGCCCTGTCGTCGCGAGTGAGATAGGGATTGGCGTAAGCGCTCTGGCAGTAGCCCGAGCGCTGAAGGCTCGCGCGGTCGCTCACGTTGAAATCGCGCGAAGAGCTCACAAGCCGGCCCGTATAATCGCGCAGACGCTCAAGCGAGGTGCTCTTGGCTTTGACGAGCGCATCGACACTCGCCATTTGGCTCTGGCTGTAACAGCTTTTCACCTCACTCAGTTCCGCCAGCAGCGCCGAACTTTCTTTTTGCATTTGCGTGTAGCGCAGTTTCCACATCGCGAGCTGAAAGCTGCGGTAAACTTCGGGATCCACTAGGTACGAAGGCAGATCGAGGTGCGAGAGAGGCCCAAGGGCCATCTGAAAGATCCCTTCGATGGAATCGAGCTGAGTTTCGGCATAACCCTTGAGGCTCTGCGTGCGGTAACGCTTTTCGGGGAACTCGAGCTCTAGGCAGCTCATCTCATCGTTCAGGCGCTCCACGCGAGTCTGACAGCTAGAAGCACCCGCGGTGGGCGACGGCAGCCGCGCATCCATGTAGCCGCGGCAGTAATTGGGAGTCTGCACCCAGGCCCGTTTGGCGAGCATGGTGGAAAAGTTCTCAGAGATGGGCGCAAAAAATGAGACTGTGGTGTTTTGGTGTCGAAACGAGGAAATCTTAGAAGCAAAGCTCGTCGCGATCTGGTGTTTGGTGGCAGCCCCTTGGTAGGGTCTGAAGGTGGCCATTTGCTGCGCCTGCAGCGATCCCCCCATGACTAAAAATCCCAGCCCAAGCCAAGCCGAGCGCGACGTCCCTCTTCCCCATATCCCCATGACAAAAACTCCTCCCACCTAATTTGTTAACCCATTCTGGGCTGATTCATAGACACGGGGGGAGTTTTTTAGGTTAGCGCCACGGGTCAAAAACTTTGGATTAACCGAAATGGGGCCAAAAATACTCCTATAATGAAATCATGAGCACGAGTACGGAAAGCCTTCTTCGCCAGATTCAAAAGTCCACGAAGACCCGATTCGAAGACGCCCATCGGGTGATGAGCTTCGGGGAATTTCTCGACTATGTGTCCAAGGTGCCCGAGCAGGTCTGCCGCAACGCTTCGACCTACGTGCACGATGCCATCGCGCACTTCGGCACCGAAACCCGGCGCACCCCGCTGCTGGCGCACGGCGAAGAGACCCGCCACCAAGTCTTCAACCAAGACTTCGTGCAAAACGGCACTTCGGTGCAGGGCCAGGAGCAAGCTCAAAGCGAGATCATGAGCATCCTCTCGAGCTTTGTGAGCACGGGCAAGGCCGACAAAGTGGTGATTCTCTACGGACCCAACGGCTCGGCCAAGAGCTCGCTCATCAAATCCATACTCCTGGGTGTGGAAACCTACTCGCAGAGCGACGAGGGTGCGCTCTTTCACTTTTCGTGGATCTTCCCGCACGAACTGCTCGAAAAAGGCGCGCTCGGCATCGGCTCGCGCAGCTCGCTCGAAGCCTCGATGGATTCCTTTGCCAAGCTCGAGCAAAACCGCATCGGCGCCATCTTGCGCAGCGAGCTCCACGAGAATCCCCTGTTCCTGATCCCCAAAGAAGATCGCAAAGTGCTCTTCGAAGGCTGGATGAAATCGGACCTCAGCGCCATGCAAAAGCAAAAGCTGCGCGCGCTCGAGGAGTATTTTTTGAACGGCGCCCTGGGCCACAAGAACGAGCTGATTTTCCAAGCCCTGCTCGACGACTACAACGGCGACTTTACCAAGGTCATGAAGCACGTGCGCATCGAGCGTTTGTATTTCTCCAAGCGCTTCCGTCGCGGACTTGTCTCTATTGAACCGCAGTTCAGCATCGACGCGAACATGCGCCAGGTGACGCTCGACCGCTCGCTCTCCAATTTGCCGGCCGCCCTGCACAGCCTGAACCTTTTCCAGCTCGAAGGCGATCTCGTGGACGGCAACCGCGGCGTTGTGGAATACAATGACATTCTGAAGCGTCCCATCGAGCACTTTAAGTATCTGCTCGGCACCACGGAGTCTTCGACCTTCAACCTCGGCAATGTGCTGGTCTTTCTCGACACCGTGTTCCTCGCCACCACCAATGACCGGCAGCTCGAAGCCTTTCGTCAGCATCCAGAATTTTATTCCTTCAAGGCGCGCATCGAATTCATCCGCGTGCCCTATCTCTTGAGAATCAGTGACGAAGAAAAGATCTACCGCAAAACCGCCAAAGACCTCGCTGTTCACAAAGAACTCGCCCCGCACACCACAAAGAGCGTCGCTCTATGGGCCGTGCTCACGCGCCTCAAGCGTCCTTTGGTGCAGAACAAATCCTCGAACCTCGTGCGCATTTTAGAAAAGCTCACGCCGCTCGAAAAGGCACACCTCTACGACGCCGGCACTTGCCCCGCTTATTTAAGTTCTGAAGAACGCACCGAACTTCGCGCGCATGTGCCCGAGCTCTACGCCGAGCACTCGCGCTTGGCGCACTACGAAGGCCTGCTGGGCGCTTCGGCACGCGAGCTCAAGGTAGCGCTGCAGATCGCCGCGCAAAACCCCAAGTATCCCAGCCTCTCACCGCTCGCCGTATTCTCGGAACTGCGCAAGCTCATCGAGCGCAAGCAGGACTATGATTACCTGCGCCTCGAGCCCAACCACGGCTACCACGATTACGTGCACCTCCTCGACCTCGTGGAAAACGAATGGCTCGCCTGGGTGGACGAGGACGTCAAGAGCTGCCTCGACCTCTCAGATCAAGACAAGTTCCTCGCCGTGATCGGCGAGTACATTCAGCAAGTGACACACATGATTCGCGGAGAGAAGATCAAGAACAAGATCACCGGCAAGAGCGAAGAGGCGAGTACCGATGCCCTGCGCAGATTCGAGGCGACCATCGGCGTCTCCGACTCCGAAGCTTCGGACTTTCGCCAGTCCATCATGGGCCGCCTCGGCGCCTGGAAACTAGAGAACGCAAGTTTCCCCGGTGGCCAGCCCCTGCCCTTTGAGACGATCTTTGCGGATCTGCTGCGCAAAATGCACAATCACTTTTTTGAAGAGCGTCGCTCGGTGCTGCAAAAGATCGGCGATTACCTCTCCGAAACCAAAAACGTGTTGCTGGACTTAGAGGGAAGCTCGAGCTCCGAGCGTGAGGGCAAAACCCTCACTCGCCGCGCGCTCAACGGCATGCAAAGCCGCTTTGGCTATGGCCCCCTATCGGCGCAAGAAGCGCTGTCGGAGCTGATCAAGCGTCGCTATCGTTAATCCGAACTCGGGTCAGCGTATCTTTCGATAATGAAAGAGATCTGATTCTAACGCCTGCACCTCACCCCCGAGGGTCGAAAACTTTTTGCCAATGCGAAAGGCGTCCTCTTTCGTCAACACCTGCCACGCGGAGGTATCTGCTCCATCCTGCTTAGACATGGTCCACACCTTACCAGATCGATCGGTAAACAAGACCCTTACAGCGTGGCCAAAGGTTCTGTTCTGAATAACATCACCGAATCGATAACTGCGATTGTCGTCACTTAGTTCTTGGTAATGGGAACTCAAAAGTCCATGCAGCAATTCTCGGCTATTCGTATTGTCTTCCCGCTTTTCCACATCTTGTTTGTAGAAACCGCGCACGGAGGCATAACAGTTAGGCCCATCATCTCCATCCAAAAGCTCCTCGGTAGGATACGTGTTGACACGTTTTTCAGCCATCAGCGGCAAAACTAGGTTTAGAGGAATCTGAACCGTGCTTTTTTGATCTTGTCCGGAATCTAGAAGATGCTTTTGAAGCTTTTTTTCGACATCACCGCGATCTCGCGTGACGGAAAAATAATCTACAAACTGCGCAAGCTCTTCTTTCGAAACCAGAAAATGCCCGTCGAACGAAACTTTCTCGTATTCTTTATACTCCTCTGGATACCTATCCTTCAGGAATAGAGGCACGGTAAGCGTTTTTCGTTCACCGATAAATACTGGCCGAAAGTCCGATCCCTGCCCTGGCTTCAATAGAGGTTCTTCGCATTGCCCACCCTGGCAAAGTTTTCTCGGGTTATAAAGAATGACCCCATTTTCATCCGCAATGCTTGCATAATAATTACCAAAATTAACGCTAACGAGTCCCGCATCGCGGAACTCAAGTTTTAGCCCTTCGGAGTCCTCATCGGACATCGCGCGCTGGAGTGAAGCCCGATCTTGAGCGGAAAGCCACGGATAGTAAGAGCAGAATACCTCAATGAGTTCCGCAGCTTTCATTTTGCGAAGGTTGAGCTTCGATTGATCGATATGACGATGGACGCGCTGAATTTCCACCTCCATCCAGCGGGGAGTTTTTTTCCAGCCGCAGTCGGATGGGCGGCTCTCGAGGGACTTAGACTCGTTGACTTTTTCACCGTGTGGTTGTGCATATACGCTTTGCAGAGCCAAAAGGGGAAACGCCCTCAATAGAATCTTTCGCATGAGACCTCAGAGACGCTGCGAAACGCTAGTGATGCTCCAGAGCATACTCTGACAGCGCATAGAATCGACAAGGAACGTTTTATCGTTAGGCGAAACCATGATTCCCGTTGGTTGAGGTTGCAAAAGAACCGTGTCCCTGATCGCAAAAAGCCATCGTCGCATTCTTCCAAAATAACATGAGCCTGAAGTTGGGCACGAGTTTCAATCCTGCCATCAACCGTCAATATTCCGTTTTCGAATCTGAAGAAGTGCTAAAGCTTCGAAACGCTGTCCTTAAACGCCTGATTCTTCTTGAAATGCGCATAGAGCAATCGGCCGAGTTCTTGGCCCGCGCTCACATCGGATCGGTGATGCATGCCGGCCAGAATGCGGTTCGTGCCAATTTGCTTGGCCCGCGCAAAGAGCTGCTCTTTTTTGGCGGGATAGATGTCGGCGAGAATTAGCGAAAAGAGTTCCGCCAGCGTGGCGTGACCACTCGGATAAGACATCGTGACTTCGAGCGGAACACACGGCTTGAGTTCGGGAATGTACTTAAAGGGCCGGGGCCTCGGCAAATCCACTTTGAGTTTTTGGATAAAGAAATCGGCGTCGTTTCGGACTTGCTCAAAGAACGGAGCGAGGCGCTGTATGTCGGCGCGGCTCAGAATGCTTTGCTCGCCCCCGAAAAAGCTCTCGAGCGACACCAAGACTTCCTTTTTAGCCGCCGCGCACTGGGCCTCGGTGCGCGTGTTTTGGAGATAGATCAGCTCTCCATAATCCGCGATGAGCTCGGGACTGCCCGCGCTGGGAATAGGCTTGAGCGCCGGAGTCATGGTTTTATAAAGGACTTCGGAGAGAAAGATCGGCTGCTTGGGAGCCGGATGATGTACCTCGTTGGGCGCGGCCCAGGCGAGTTGGGTAACGAGTGTCAGCGCTAAAATCCAAACTTTCATAGGTCCCCTATTAGGGGTCGGGCGTGGCCTCGCCAAGCTCTACCGCCTAAATAGGGCTATACATTTGGACCACCGCGGCCTAACATCAGCGGGGCTAGGCGTTTCTTAAAGTAGAGCGTCAAGTATTTGACAAACTTATACAACTCATTAGAGTTTTTTATCATTGAGGATAACTTGTGAATAACTTCATCCGGATCATGGCCCTCCAGGAGGAGGCGATCCACGGCGTGAGCCTAGTAAGTGCCCGAGAAGAAGCCGGAATCAACACCATTTACGATCCCGGGAGCGACCGGGAACTCTACCAAGTCTTTATCCACAGTCGCTTTCCCTTTGAAAATACCGATTCTCAGCTCTTCGATAGCTTCGCTGAGGCCCGCTCCTACGCCGCCCGCACCTTTAACGAGGGCTGGGAAGTGCTCAGCTGGAACTTCAAAACCGAGCGCCCCTGCGAAAAAGAGGGGGTCGAATGCGGCTCTCGCTCCTGCGACACCTGCAAATCCATGGCCGCCGAGGGTGGCAAAAGCGCCTGCTCGGGCTGCGGCGTGCTCGACGACTAGCCGAATCACCCAAAAAAAGCGCCGCACCCCCGCTTGTCGCGAAGACACGGCGCTCACTCATCACAGCAATTACCAGCGCGAAGTGACTTCGAAGGTGCCGCGGCAGCCATAAGCTACCCAAACATCTCCGTAGCGCGTCAGTCCAAAGGACCTACCGCGATCGCAGCGGGCCGAACCCGGAGCGTAGCCGTAGAGTCGGATGTTGACCGCACGACCGCGGTTCATCACTGGACACTCGCGAAGTTCCCCGCGCATGCTGTAGCAGCGCACGAGTTGGGAATTGTAGGCGGGTGGACGCGGACGGGGTACCGGACGCGGACGGGGTACCGGACG
>Ga0247823_10000243_pt1 | contig 46479 bp, 53 predicted proteins | sample 13C_PalmiticAcid_2_FD_192426 | JGI IMG/M metagenome (GOLD analysis project Ga0247823, IMG submission 192426) | Soil microbial communities from agricultural site in Penn Yan, New York, United States - 13C_PalmiticAcid_Day30 | ecosystem: Environmental > Terrestrial > Soil > Agricultural land... | reverse complement strand
CACCCAGAGCTGCGCGCTGCCGCCCTCGGTCGAGGCGAAGGCGAGGCGCTTGCCGTCGGGTGACCAGCGCGGCGAGAAGGCGCCGCCTTGGCGGCCCGCGACGGGCGTTTCTTCGCCGGTCGCGGTGTCGATCAGCCAGATCGAGCTGACCGCACGGTCGGTCATGATGTCGTTCGCGCGGCGAACATAGGCGATGTGGCGGCCGTCAGGGCTGATCTGCGGATCGGAGGCGATCGACAGGTCGAACAGGTCGGCGCCGGTGAGGCGGCGTTCGGGCCCCTTCCGCGCGCTGCCGGCGGCGGCGGCGGACATCGGGGCGGGCGCAGTGGCGGCGGTTGCAGACGGGGATGCGGGAGCCGCGGGCTCTTCCTGCGCGAAGCTCGTTTGCGGGATGAGCGCGAGAAGGCTCGCGCCGAGGAATGCGAGTTTGTGCATGAAAAGCAGCCCCTTATTGGATTGTCCCGGTCTGCTCCGTACCCACTATCGGCCAGCCGCGTGCAAGGGGTCGCAAACTATCGCGACTTCTTCAACCCAAAATGCGGGGAGATGCCTGCCTATCCATCGCGCGATCAGGGGTGGTTTTTGAACGATGGTCTGACCAATAGGTTCCCGGGGTCCGCACAGAGGCGGTGGACATGGCGGCGCGGCAAGCTAAGTCGGCGGCGCGGGATAGCGAAGAAAGGCATCGATCATGGATTTTTCCCGGCTTCAGGCCACGAGCAAGATCGGCGACAACTGGGTCTATCCGCAGCCGCCTTTGCTCAATTTCGGCTGGCTCGAGGTCGATCGCGATCCCGCGCACCGCATCTATTGGGAGGAATATGGCAATCCGGCGGGCGAGCCGGTGATGTTCCTCCACGGCGGCCCCGGCGGCGCGTGCGCGCCCGCGATGGCGCGCTTCTTCGACCCCAAGCGCTACCGCGTCATCCTGTTCGACCAGCGCGGGTGCGGGAAGAGCGAGCCGACGGTGGCGTCGGCGGGGCCGGGGGTCGCGCTCGCCAAGAACACGACTGCCGACCTGATCGGCGATATCGAGAAATTGCGCGACAAGCTGGAAATCAGCGGGCCGATGCACGTGTTCGGGGGAAGTTGGGGCAGCACGCTCGCGATGGCCTATGCAATCGCGCATCCGGCGCATACGGCGAGCCTGATCCTGCGCGGCATCTTTTTGGGCGCGCCCGAGGATCTGCTCTATCTGTACCAGGGCAATGCCGCGACGTGGGAGCAGGATCCGTACGGACTGACCGAGCCCGGCGCCTATATGAAATATCCCTCCGAGTGGGCGGAGCTGCTATCGGTGCTGACGCCCGAAGAGCGGGGCGACGTGATGAAGTCGTACAAGGCGATCTTCGACATGGTGCCTGCAACCGAGGCCGAGAAGGAGCGCCAGTTGAAGGCGGCGCTGACCTGGTCGCTCTGGGAGGGCGTCATTTCAAATATGATCCCCGAGACGGCGGACACGGGCAAGTTCGGCGAGGCCGATTTCGCTTTAAGCTTCGCGCAGATCGAGGCGCATTATTTCGCCAATGAGCTGTTCATTCCGGCCGGACATTTCTTCGACAATATCGCTACGCTCGCGTCAATCCCGGTGCATATCGTGCACGGCCGCTTCGACGAGGTGTGCCCGCTGACGCAGGCGTCGCGGCTGGTCGCGGCGCTGCGCGACGCGGGCAGCGAGCCCGCGACCTATGTCGTGACCAACGCCGGACACAGCGCGATGGAGCGCGAGAATGCTCTCGCGCTCACCGCGATCATGGACGGACTACCGCGCCTCGGCGCCTAGTGTTGGCGACTCCAGATCGAGCTTGCTCGCCGGGATGACGACGAGGTCGGGGCGGAGCGCGCGAAGCTTGTCGATGAACTTCGCCGAATCGCCGACGACGATCAGCGAGGCGTCTTCGGGCGTGACATTCCTCGCCGCGATCGCGTTCGCCGCCTCGGGCGTCACCGCGCCGAGGCGCGCTGCATAGTCGAGGGCGTCGGCAGGCTGGAGCCCCTGCAGGATCAGCCCCGCGACGATCGCGCCATAGCCGCCGCCGGTCTCCTGCTGGCGGCCATAGGCACCCTCGAGGAACGCGCGGCGTTTGGCGAGCGCGTCGGGAGTGATCGGCTCGGCGCCGAGGCGCTTGAACTCATTGAGGAAGATTTCGGCGACTTCGGTCGCGCTTTCATTCTTCGTCTGCGCGCTCGCGCTGAGGAGCGCGGTGTCGGTGCGCGCGGGCATGGAACTATAGGCGCCATAGCTCAGCGCGCGCTTGCTGCGCACCTCGGTGAAGAGGCGGCCGTTCGAACCGACCCCGAGCACCGAATTGGCGAGGAGAAGCGAGGGGTAATCGGCGCTCGACCGGCTGACCCCGCGCACCGCGGCGAGCACCGCCGCCTGCCCCGCGCCGGGCAGGTCGACGACGATCGTGCGCGGCGGCAGCGCGGCGCCCGCGCGCGATTTGGGCAGCGTCGGCGCAGGGCCTTCGGCTTTCCAGTCGCCGAACAGGCGCCCCGCGAGCGCGCCGGCCGACGTGGGGTCGATTCCGCCGGTGACGACGACCGACATGTTCGCGGGATGCCACCAGGCGCGGCGGTAGGCGATGAGGTCGTCGCGGGTGATCGCGGCGAGGCTTTTCACCGTGCCGCCGCTCTGCCCGCCATAGGGCGCGGCGCCATAGAGCAGGGGCTGGGCAACCATCGTGGCGATCGCGCCGGGGTTGTTCAGCGCGACACGCAAGCCGTCGGTCATGCGCTTGCGTTCGAGGTCGAACTCGGCCTCGGGATAGCTGGCGTTCCGGATCACGTCGGCGAGAATATTGCCGACTGCGTCTAGGTTCGCCGCGGGCGCGGTGACCGAGACGATGCTGCCGTCGGGGCTGGCGCCCGCGTCGATCGACGCACCGAGGCTTTCGAGTGCAGCGGCGATATCCTCGGCCGAGCGTGTCGCGGTGCCCTTGGCGGCGAGGTCGGCCGCCATGGTCGCGACGCCCGCGCGGCCCTTGGGATCGGTCGACGCGCCGCCGCCGATCACGACGCTCAAGGTCGCGAGCGGGACGGTGCCGGTCTTGACCGCGACGACGCGGATGCCGTTGGCGAGGCGGCTTTCGGCGATCTTCGGCGGGGTGACGGCGGGCGCGGCGGTCGGCGCGGGGGGCGCCTGCCGCGCGGCTTCGGCGGCGAGTTCGTTCGCCGTGCCCGTCGCAGCGGGGACGCTGGGGAAGACCGGCATCGGCTTGGGGTTGGCCCAGCTCTTCGGATCGCCGTCGCCCGTGGTGTAGCGCAGTTCGACGCGCGCCTTGGGATCGAGCCAGGTTTTAGCGACGCGCGCGACGTCGGCCTTCGTCACGTGTGCGATCGCGTCGAGGCGCTTGTTCGCGGCGGCGGGGTCGCCGGTGAGGACGAGCGCCTCGCCGAGTTCGAAGGCGCGGCCCGAGAAGGTTTCGCGTTCTTCGAGCGTCGCCGCGAGCAGTTCGGTTTTCGCTTCGGTCAGTTCGGCGTCGTTGACCTCTGCCGCCGCGATGCCCGCGAGCACCGCGTCGAGCGCAGCGGCGACCTTTTCGGGATCCTGCCCGTCGCTGAGGATCGCGAAGGGGGTGATGCCGCCGGCTTCTTCGGAATAGTCGAAGCTCGCGATCACTTCGCTCGCCAGGCCGGTGCGGACGAGCGCCTTGTGCATCCGCGAATTTTCGCCGCTGCCGAGAATCGCGTTCATGATCTGGAGCGCCGCAATATCGGCATGGCTCGCGCCCGGCGCCTTGTAGATGGCGCCGACGACCGGCAGCGGCACATTGGGAGCGGTCGCATTGACGCGGCGCGGCGTCATCGGCGGTTCGGCGCCCTTGATCGCCAGCGGAATCGCCTTGGCGCGTTTGGGGATCGCGCCGAAATAATTGTCGACGAGCGACTGGAGGCGCGCTTCGTCGAAATTGCCCGCGACGATCAGCGTCGCGGTGTCGGGGCCGTAGAAGGCCTCGTGAAACGCCCGCGCATCGTCGAGCGTCGCTGCGTCGAGGTCGGCGATGCTGCCGATCACGGGTCGGCGGTGCGGCAGCACATCGAAGATGTTCTCGCTGAGCGCGAAGTTGAACAGCCGGCCATAGGGCGGCGCGAGCACGCGCTGGCGGAGCTCCTCCTTCACGACATTGCGCTCGGTCTCGAACACTTCCTTGTCGACGACGGGGCGCGCCATGCGTTCGGCGTGCGTCCACAGCATCGTTTCGAGATATTGCGCGGGGACGGTCTCATAATAGTTGGTGCGGTCGGCACTGGTCGACGCGTTGCGCACCCCGCCGACATCTTCGGTCAGCCGGTTGATCATGTTGTACGGCATGTTCACCGTCTTGCGGCTGAGGATATGTTCGAACAGGTGCGCGAAGCCCGAGCGCTTTTCGGGGTCATGCTTCGACCCGACGTCGTACCAGACCGACACCATGACATTGGGGGTCGAATTGTCCTGTAGTGAGAGGACGCGCAGGCCGTTTTTCAGGATGCGTTCCTTATAGGCGATCGGCGGGACTTGCGTTGGCGCGGCGGCAGGCTCGGCGGCCGTGTGGGCGCTTGCGGCCGTCGCGGTGGCGAGTGCAAGCATGGCGGCGCCAAGAAAAGGAAATTTTTTCATGAAGATGCCCCTTTGAATTTGAGCCGGATGGACCGGTCGATGGGGGAATTTTGCAGGGGTGGGGGCGATGTCAACTGCTGTTCTACGAAGTGCAGATATCCCGGCTTCAATGCCAGGGCGATGTGCGGACCGCCCAATAAACGAGATACAAAAGCATCGCCCACAGCAGCAGGATGAACGCCAGGCCGGCGCGGCTGGATGGGCGTTCGCTCGCGGCTTCGGCGGCGGCGTGGAGTTCGGCCCAGAGCGGATCGGGGATCAGGCGGCGCACGACCCACAGGCCGAGCGGCACGATCAGCAAATCGTCGAGCCAGCCGAGAACCGGGATGAAATCGGGAATCAGGTCGATCGGCGACAGCGCATAGGCGGCGACCGCAATCGCCAGCAGGCGTGCGGGCCAGGGCACGCGTGGGTCGCGCGCCGCGAGCCACGCGGCGTGGGCCTCGACGGCGAGGCGGTGGCCGAGGTCGCCGATATGTTCGGAAAGGGATTTGCCGGTCATCGAATGATCATTACTGTCCCCGCATGGCTATCCAACTGAAAAGCGCGCGTGTCGAACGCTGGCCGGTCGCGGGATCGTTCGTGATCAGTCGCGGCGCGAAGACGCATGTCGATGTCGTCGTCGCCGAAATCGAGGGCGAGGGCGTGTTTGGGCGGGGCGAAGGCACGCCGATCTATTATCTGGGCGAGGACGCGGCGGGGTGCCGCGACCAGATTTTGCTCGCCGCGCCGCATATCGCCGATCTGGAGGCCGCGAGTGCGCGTGCCGCGGTGCAGGAATTGATGGCGGCGGGCGCGGCGCGCAACGCGCTCGACTGCGCCTTATGGGACCTCGAGACACGGCAGCGCGGCCTTCGCCTCTGGCAGCTCGCGGGGTGCGACGGGGCGCCGACGTCGCGCGTCACCGCCTTCACCATCTCGCTCGGGTCGCCCGGTGCGATGGCCGAGCAGGCCGCAACCGCCGAGGCCGATGGCTATCGTCTGCTGAAGCTCAAGCTGACCGGCCAGGACGATCGCCTGCGCGTTGCGGCGGTGCGCAAGGGCGCGCCCGAGGCGCGGCTGATCGTCGACGCCAATGAAAGCTGGCGTGATATCGACATTTTGAGCGAGGCCGAGGCGCTCGCCGACCTGGGGGTCGAGATGATCGAGCAACCGGTGCCGGTGGGCGCCGACGCGCTGCTCGATCCGATCTATGCACCCATCCCCTTTGTGGCCGACGAAAGCTGCCAGACCGCCGCGGATGTTGCGCGGATCGGGGCCTTTTACGACGGGGTGAATATCAAGCTCGACAAGGCCGGCGGACTGACCGAGGCGCTGCGGATCGCCGACGCCGCCGACGCGGCGGGGCTGTCGATCATGGTCGGGTGCATGTTGTCGACCAGCCTCGCGATCGCGCCGGCATTCGTCCTTGCGCAGCGCGCGCGCTGGGTCGACCTCGACGGCCCCGCGCTGTTGGAGCGGGACCGCGAGGGCGGGTTCGAATTCAGGGAAGGGCGGATCGGGCCGCCCGTCAACTGGGGCTAAAGTGCCACTTGGGCGTGCTGCCCGAGTTCGCCTTCCTTCATCGTCATGCCGGTTGCCAGCTTGAACAGCCCCTTGATGCTGGGGTCGGCGGTCCAGATTTCGGCATTGTCGAGGTCGAAGCGGAGCAGGACGAGCTTGGGGTCGTCCTTGCCGCCTTCGTACCAGGCCGCGATGCTGTTGTTCCACAATTTGTCGAGCACCGACCGGTCGCTTTCGTGCACGAGCGTACCCGCGATGCAGGCGAACAGGTCATGCCCCTTCGCCGAGAACTGCGCCATCGCCGGGCCGCCGCCCGACAGGCGGTTGTCGGTTGCGGTGAAGAACCAGAAAGCGCCGTGCGCATCCTTGTCGAGCTGCGCATTCATGGGAATGCTATGCTCGCGCTCGCCGGTTGCACCGATCATGACATAGGGGCTGTCGGCCAGCGCCTTCCAGAACTGCTTCTTGATGTCGTCGCTCATGGGAGAATTCCTTTCGTCCCTCGATAAGCGATCAACGCACCATCGCGGCGCATGTTGCCCGGTTCAGCGCGACCGCGCCTCGGCATAGCTGACGACCTCATATTCGATGCCGTCGGGATCGAAGAAATAGAAGCGGCGGCCGGGTTCATAGTCGCCGTGGTTGAACGGCGTCAGACCGACCGCCTTCACGCGCATCTCGATCGTGTCGAGATCGTCGACCTGCACCCCGACATGGTTGAGCGGCGCGCCCTTGGGATATTGGGCGTCGGCATGCTGGCCGTCGGGACCGGTGTAGAGCGCAACATAAGCGGCGTCGCTGCCGAGGTGGATCGTGCGCCCGCCGTCGCGCGCGGGGCCGCGCCAGCGTTCGTGCCAGCCAAAGATCGCCGAGAGGATTCCGGCGGTGCGGTCGGGATCGCTGACCGTCAGATTCACATGCTCGATGAAGGGATGCGTCACTTAACTTCTCCTGATTCGCGTTGACGCACGGCTTATGAAAGCTCAAGTCAGGTTGAGATCAAGCGAAAAACGAGGAGTGACGGCGATGCATCGGACCGACCTGATCGCGATCGGCGAACTTGCGGCGCGCACCGGGGTCGCAGTGTCGGCGATCCGCTTTTACGAAGCGAAGGGGCTCGTCGAGGCGCTGCGCACGGGCGGCGGTCAGCGGCGCTTCCTGCGTGCCGACATCCGCCGCGTCTCGTTCATCCTGATCGCGCAGCAACTGGGGCTGAGCCTGGAGGAAATCGCCGCCGAGCTGGCACGGCTCCCGGCGGGGAGGACGCCCAATGGCGCCGACTGGACGCGGATCAGCACGGGGTTGCGGACGCGGATCGATGCGCAGATCGCGGCGCTCGAATGCACGCGCGAATTGCTCGACAATTGCATTGGATGCGGCTGCCTCAGCCTCAAGAAATGCGGGCTCTATAACCGCGAAGACAAGGCCGCGCAGCGCGGGGCGGGGCCGCGATATCTGCTCGGCGACCGGGCGAAGGAGATCGCCGAGGTCGGGTGATGAGCGACGGATTTGGGGTGGGGAGCTGCCATCCTCATTTTCGTCATCCCGGACTTGATCCGGGATCCATAGCCGCGCCGTCGTCGTGGACCCCGGATCAAGTCCGGGGTGACGATGATTGATGGGGCAGCTTCCGGTCGAAACCGTCCGTTCAGGTTGCGCTGAGCGTTTCGATTTCAGGCGCGCCGGCGAGGCAGGGGCCGAGGCGTGCGCCGATCGAGCGGAAATGGTCCGAGGCGCGGTGCGCGTCGAGCGCCGTCTGGTCGTCGTAGCATTCGAGCACCTTGTACACGCCGGTTTCGGTCGTGCGGAACAGCTTGTAATAGCTGTTGCCCGCCTCGTTCGCGTTTACCGCAGTGGCGAGTTCAGCAAAGACACCTTCGAATTCGGCTTCCTTGCCGGGCTGCACGCGCAAGATTGCGATCACACCGATTGCACTCATGTCTCTCTCCTTGTTTCAGGCTTTGAGGTCGGGATCGACGGTCCAGCCGTCCTCGACCTGGATGCCGAAGCTGTTCAAAATCATCGAAACCTGCGTGTACTGGCCGACGGTCATGACGAGGTCCATGCGGCCCTTGTCGCCGAGCGTCGCGAGCGCGGCCCAGCTTGCGTCGCTGACAAAATGGTCGGTTGTGAGCTCGTCGATCGCGCGGAGCATGGCGCGGTCGAGGTCGGTCCAGCCCTCGGCGTCGGGGCCGACCTTGATCCGCGCAATCTCTTGTTCGCTGAGGCCGCAGTCGAGGCCGATGCGCTTGTGCTGCGTCCACTCATAGCCCGAGCGGCAGTTATACCCGGTGCGCAGGATGACGAGTTCGCGGTCGCGGGGCGAAAGCGCATTGCGCCGCGACAGGATATAATTGCCCCAGCCGAGGAAGGCGGTGAGCGCCTTGGGCGCGTGGGCAAGGGTGCGGAAGATGTTGAGGATCTTGCCGCCCCCGACCTTGCCCCCGTCGGAAGCAAGGAAGGGTTCGAGCGCGGTGCGCTGGTCGGCATCGAGCCGGTCGAGGTCGACCGGCTCGATACGCGGTTTGCTTAGGCGCAAATCAGAAGACCTCGAACAGGCCCGCTGCACCCTGGCCGCCACCGATGCACATGGTGACGACGGCATATTTGACGCCGCGGCGCTTGCCTTCGATCAGCGCGTGGCCGACGCAGCGCGCGCCGGTCATGCCGAAGGGGTGGCCGATCGAGATCGAGCCGCCATTGACGTTGAGCAGCTCGTTCGGGATGCCGAGCGTGTCGCGGCAGTAGAGGACCTGCACGGCAAAGGCTTCGTTGAGTTCCCAGAGGCCGATGTCGTCCATCTTGAGGTCGAAGCGTTCGAGCAGCTTGGGGATCGCGAAGACGGGGCCGATGCCCATTTCGTCGGGTTCGGTGCCCGCAACCGCCATGCCGACATAACGGCCGAGGGGCTGGAGGCCCTTCTTTTCGGCGACCTTGGCTTCCATCAATACCGCGGCCGATGCGCCGTCGGCGAGCTGGCTGGCGTTGCCCGCGGTGATCGAAAAGCCTTCGCCCATCACCGGCTTCAGGCTGAGCAGCCCTTCGAGCGTGGTGTCGGGGCGGTTGCACTCGTCCTTGTTCGCGACGACGTCCTTGAAGCTGACTTCCTTCGTTTCCTTGTCGACGACCGCCATGGTCGCGTTGCAGGCGACGATCTCGTCGTCATATTTGCCTGCGGCCTGCGCCGCGGCGGTGCGCTGCTGCGACTGGAACGAATATTCATCCTGCGCTTCGCGGCTGATATTGTAGCGCTTGGCGACGACCTCGGCGGTGCCGATCATCGGCATATAGGTGTCTTTGTGCATCGCGATCAGCTCGGCGTCGGTCTCGATGAACACCTTGCCGCTGCCGCTGACCTTCGAGATGCTCTCAATGCCGCCGGCGACCGCGACGTCCTGACGGTCGACGATGATCTGCTTCGCAGCGGTCGCGATCGTCATCAGGCCCGACGAGCACTGGCGGTCGATCGACATGCCGGGGACGGTGACGGGCAGGCCCGAACGCAGCGCGATCAGGCGCGCGATATTCATCGTCTGCGACCCCTGCTGCATCGCGGCGCCGAAGACGACGTCGTCGATCTCGCCGCCTTCGACACCGGCGCGCTCGACCGCGGCGCGGACGGCGTGGGCGCCGAGCGTCGGGGCGAGGGTGTTGTTGAACGAGCCGCGCGCCGCCTTGGTCAGCGGGGTGCGGGCGGTGGAAACGATGACGGCGTCACGCATGATAGGGGTCCTTCTTTCTGAGTCCGGTTATCTTAACGGGGGAGGGCGGCCGGAAATACCTGTGCTTTAGACGAAGAACTGGCTGATCCATTCGGCGATCAGCGCGGGCTTTTCCTCGCCTTCGATCTCGACGGTGACTTCGTTGGTCTGCTGCCACTGGCCGGGGCGCTTTTCCTCGAGCTCGAGCAGCTTGATGTGGCTCCGCACGCGCTTGCCCGAACGGACGGGCGACAGGAAGCGGACTTTGTTGCAGCCGTAATTGACGCCCATCTTGACGCCGCCGACCTTGGGGCCGTCGGTGCTCGCGCCGAGCAGCGGCATCAGCGAAAGGGTGAGGAAGCCATGGGCAATCGTGCCACCGAAGGGCGTCAGCTTGGCCTTTTCCTCGTCAATATGGATGAACTGATGATCGCCCGTCGCGTCGGCGAACTTGTTGATCATCTCCTGATCGACGAGCACCCAATCCGACGTGCCGAGATGTTCGCCGACCTTGGTCTGCAATTCCTGCGGCGTGATGGTGGCCATATTCATCCCCTCAATAGCTGGTTCGGGGCGCGTTCTAGGCCTCTCTTGACGCGTTGCACAAGGGCCTAGCGGTCCCGCCAAGGCGCCGTAGCGTCAGGCAGGCTTGGCTGCCTTTGTCGCCGCCGCTCGGGGCTTCGGGGACTCGGGATAGGGCATGATCATCGTGCCGTCGGGCGCTGCGGTGAAGCTGGTCTGTGTCGGATAAGCGAAGCCGTAACCGCCGCGCGTCATCGCGTCGAACAGCCGGATGCCGACTTCGGTCCGCGCGGCGGCGACCTCGTCGAACTGGTCGCTGAACACGTCGAAGAGCAGCTCGAAATCGAGGCTCGACGCGCCGAAGCTCAGGAAGCTCGAGCGGATGAATTCATGGCCCGCGGCGGTAACTTGCTCTTCCAGAAGCGCGGGCAGGTCGCGCAGCATTTCGGGCGTCGTCTGATAGATGACGCCGATCTTGAAGGTGATCCGGCGGCGATGGAGATGCGCGAAATTGGTGATCTCCTTGCTCAGCAAATTGGTGTTCGAAATGACGAGCAGTTCGCCGTTGAGCGAGCGCAGCCGCGTACTTTTGAGCCCGATGCGTTCGACGGTCGCGGTGCTCATATCATATTTGATCGTCTCGCCGACGCGGAACGGGCGGTCGAAGATGATCGAGAGCGAGGCGAAGAGGTCGGAGAAAATGCCCTGCGCGGCGAGGCCGATCGCGATGCCGCCGATGCCGAGGCCGGCGATCAGGCCGGTGACGTTCACCCCCATATTGTCGAGGATGACGATCGCCGCGATCGCGAACAGCGCGATGCTGATCAGCAGGCGGATGATGCCCATCGCGTTGCTGAGCGTTTCATTATTGCCCTCGGCGGCGCGGCGCTGAATCAGCCCGAGCACGATCTCGCGCGCCCAGATCGCGACCTGCAGCACGACCGCGACGGTGAAGACGAACTGGATCAGCTGCATGATGACCGCGGGCGGCTGCGCGTAGGCGGCGACCATGCGGATCGCAACGATCGCAAGGACGGTAGACTTGGTCTTGTGGATCACGCGCCCGGCGATGTGGGTCAGCGTCATCTCGCCTTCGGCCGACTGCGCGTGCTTGAGCGCGAAGCTGCGGGCCATCGACAGGATAAAATAGATGAGCAGCCCGGCGCCGATCGCGATACCGATCTGCAGCCAGTGGCTGTTCACCCACGCGACGCTGAGGTCCCAATAGCGCTGCAGATCGTCGAGCGGGTTGGTGGCGGCGGCCTTTGCGGGTGCGGCTTTCGGGGCGGCGGTGGTCGCGGCGGCGAAAATGGAGAAGGTCACGTCGGGTCCTTTGGTAGCTCGGATCAGGCGGATTGGAGCAGCACCGCGGCCGCGGGCGCCTGCTCCAGATAGGTCAAAAATCCGCGTTCGTAACGCGAAAGATAACGCGTCGCGCGCGGCAGGCTGCCGACCCCGGATGCAAAGTCTTCGCGCGCCTGCGCCGCGGCGAGCATCGCGGGGTGGACATAGGCTTTGCGCGCGATCGCGGGGGTGTTGCCGAGGCGGTTCGCGACATGTTCGAGCACCGCCTTCAGCGTCGGTGGTTCGGGCGCGTCATAGAGGAAGGCGAAGGCCTCGACGCTCGCGGTCCAGGTGCGGAAATGCTTGGCGCTGAATTCATCGCCCATCGCCTCGCGGATATAGGCGTTCACATCTTCGGAGGCGACCGCGCAGACGCCGTCACCATCGTCATATTGGAAGAGATTCTGGCCGGGCAGATCCTGAAGCCGGCGGACGAGCGTCGTCAGGCTGCGGTCGCTGATCGTCACCTCGCGCTTGGCGCCGCCCTTGGCGATATATTTGAGGCGCAGCGTCTTGCCCGAGAGTTTGGCGTGGCGCTGGCGCAGCGTCGTCGCGCCAAAGCTCTTGTTCGCCGCGACATATTGCTCGTTGCCGACGCGGAGCGCGGCGAGGTCGAGCAGCCGCACGACCGCCGCGACGACGCGTTCGGAACAGAGCGTTCGGCGATTGAGGTCATCGACGAGGCGCGCGCGCAGCAACGGCAGAGCATGGCCAAAGGCGGCGCAGCGGTCATATTTGTCGGCCTCGCGCGCGATACGGAAATCGGGGTGATAGCGATATTGCTTGCGCCCGCGCGCGTCGTAACCGGTCGCGAGGATATGGCCGTTCGGCGCCGGGCAGAACCACGCATCCTCATAGGCGGGCGGCAGCGCGATCGCGTTGAGGCGGTCGATCTCGTCGCGGTCGCGGATGACCTTCCCCTTGGCGTCGCGATAAAGCCAGCCGACGCCCGAGCGGGTGCGGCTGATGCCGGGCAGGCTGTCGTCGACATGGACCAGGCGTGGTGGGGACATGGAGCAATAGCGCCTCGCCGCCGCCGATGGTTCCCCCGCCTTGGCGTGACGTCGTCGGATCAGCTCTCGCTACGGCCCGCCGCAAACATGGTGCGCGGCGCGGCGAGCAGGCGGTCGCCGGCGCGCTGGGCGATGCGCCGCCCCGGCACTTCGAGCGCGATATGGAGAAGGTGCGACGCGGCCAGCGTCAACAGGGTGAAGGCCAGGATCATCGCGGGATGAACCCTCGCCGGGTCGTCAACGAAGAACAGCTTGAAGAGGATCCACAGGAAGAAGTGCGACAGATAGACGGCATAGCTGATGTCCCCCAGCCATATCGCGATCCGGCCCGACAGGAGCGGCCGCGGCGCCGTCGAGGCCTGCAGCGCCACGATGACCACGGCGGTCATGATCAGCGGCACCGCCGCCGGCTGCGACCCGGTCACCTCGAACAGGAGTGCCGCGACGCCGATCAGGCCGAGCGCGGTGCCATAGATGATTGCCGTGCCACGAGGCTCTTGGCGCCGCGCCGTCCACCACTGGCAAAGCAGGATGCCGATGCCGAATTCGACAAGACAGCGGATCAGACCGGTGGCGGGAATATCGTCGCCGATGCTCGCTCGGCCGATCGCCGCGAACCACCATCCGAGACTCGCCGCCATCGCAACGATCAGCAAGGGAAAGCTCCACGCGCTGCGCGGCAGCCGCGTCAGCCCGCCGCCAGCGATCGCCAGCAACAGATAGGCCGCCCATTCGGTCGAGATCGACCAGGCGGGATCGTTCCACGCCAGCCGGTCGCTGAATCCCCAATTCTGGACGAGCAGATAATGGGCGGGGAGTTCTGCCAAGCTGTAATGTTCGCCCGGGTCGCGGCCGCTGACGATCAGCGCCGCCGCGAACAGCAGCATCGCCGACAGGACCGCGAGGTGGAGCGGGAAGATACGGGCAAATCGGCGGACGATGAAATGCGGCGCGGCGCGTATGCCCCGCTCGCGGAATTCGTTGCCATAGGTCCACCACAGAACGAACCCCGACAGGACGAAGAACAGATCGACCGCCAGATAACCCTGCGCCAACACCGAAATGACCCGATCGGGCAGGAAGCCCGTCATTCCGCCGCGGATATGATAGAAGAGTACTGCCAGTGCCGCGAACCCGCGCAGGCCGGTCAGCGTCGGCAGCATCTGCCCGGGTGCGACGGCCGCGGTCATGCGGCGACCGTCCGGTGCACGGTCAGCGGGCGCCAGCCCGCTTCCTTCTCGCGGCGGCGGCAATAGGTCGTCAGCCCGATCTCGAGCGCCAGCATCATGTATATGAAGGGCTGGAAGGCGATGGCGACGAACAGCGACCCGACGAGATAGACGATATGACCGTGCTGCAGCGCGGTCGCCAACGGTGAGATCCATTGCTCCTCGCCGCGCCGCGTTTTCAGGTAGCGCCGCCGGATTCTTTCCATCTGGGCCAGCCCCGCGACATGGAGGAGCAGCCACAGGGCGGTTCCCGGATAGCCCTGTTCGCCGAGCATTTCGAAATAGGCCGAGTGATAGGCGCGCGATTCTTCCTCATAGACGCTCGCCGCTTCTTCGGGGCTGCTGGCTTCCTTTTCGACGCGAACGCGATTCTGCAGAAAGGCGTTGAAACCGCCGCCGAACGGATTGTCCTTGGCATATTCCCAGGTCCACGCCCAAACCGCGACGCGCGTCGAGGCCGACTGGTCCGCCTTGTAACTGCGGATCGTCTCCATGCGTTCGGTATAGCTTTGCGGCAGGAAGGGAATCGCGGCTGCCGCGAGCAGCCCGGCGCCGGCGATATAGAGAAGCCGGTGCTTCACCGCGCGCAGCGACAGCAGGCCAAGCACGACGAGGCAGACGAGCCCGGTGCGCGCCTGTGTCCCGACGGGCAGCAAAGCGCAGGCGAATACCAGCGCGAAGCAGAAGAGCGAGACCATCCAGTCGGGCGGAAAGATCGTCCCGTGGCGGCGGTACCACAGGATCAGCGGGATGATCGATATCGCGACGCACGACATGGTGCTGCCCTCATACAGCCCGTAATTTTCGCTCATCAGCAATTGGAGCGAGCCGTAGCCGCCGCCTCCCGCCGCCGTCTTGATCCCCCCCGCGATGGCGATCGCCGCCGCCGAGAGCAGCAGGATCAGCGCCAATGCCTCGATCCGGAGCTTGGTCCGCAAGGTGAGCGGCAGGAAGATGGCCCAGATCAGCGCCTTCCACACCCAGCTCCATTTGTCGGCCGCCTCGACCGGGAAGTCGGCGTAGATGGTCGTCATCCAGCAATAGACGAGCAGCATCACGAGGAGCGTTTGCCGTCCCGACCACCGCGTGTCTTTTTTGTCGTCGGCCACGAGCCATCCGGCAATCGCGAGTCCGAAGACGATCAGTGAGATCGGGATCGAGTTGATGAGGAAATAGCTGAGGCGCTGCGGCGCGACGACGTCGATGTAGCAAAAGCACAGCACGAACAGGAACGGCTTGCGAAAGCCGATCGCGATAAAGGCGAACAGGAAGGCGACGAACGCGATGTCACGCATCGGTGCGCGCATCCTGTTCGGCGTCGCGTTGCTGCTGCCATTGCAGACGCGGGCTGACCTCGCGGTCGAGATCGTCGCGATGGAGCAGGCGCCATAGCGCAATCGCCATCAGCACGTGCGTCAGGGCAATGGAAAAATTGTCGACCATAGAAGGTGTTGCCTACGCTATTGGGGTTGACGCCGCGTTAAGCCTTGTCTGCCAAAGGCACTGTACGATGACCCGAATTTTGCATGTTCTCGATCATAGCTTGCCCGCGCACAGCGGCTACACCTTTCGCACGCGCGCGCTGATGAAGGCGCAGGTTGCCAAGGGGTGGGAGGTCGCAGGGGTTACCGGCGTGCGGCATCCCGAGCCCGGGCCGGACGGCGAAACGGTCGACGGGCTGACCTTTTATCGCACCCCGCCGATCGCGCCCGCACGCGCGCCGATCCGCGAGTGGCGCGAGATTGGCGCGCTGTCCAAGCGCGTCGAGGCGCTCGCGCGCGAATGGAAGCCCGATGTGCTGCATGCACACTCGCCGGTGCTCGACGGGCTCGCGGCGCTGCGCGTCGGCAAGAAGCTCGGCATTCCGGTCATCTATGAAATTCGAGCGTTCTGGGAGGATGCGTCGGTTGGCAACGGTACCGGGCGCGAGGGCAGCTTGCGCTATTGGCTGACCAAGCGGCTTGAAACGCATGCGGTGAAATCGGCCGATGCGGTTGCGGTAATCTGCGAAGGATTGCGCGGCGATTTGATCGCGCGCGGGATCGATGCGGACAAGATCACGGTGTCGCCCAACGGCGTCGATCTCGAACTGTTCGGCGATCCGACCCCGCGCGACGATGCGCTTGCCGACACGCTGGGCCTTGCCGTCGACGATGCGGTGATCGGCTATATCGGCAGCTTTTACGATTATGAGGGGATCGACGATCTGATCGCGGCGATGCCCGCGCTCGTCGCCGCGCAGCCGAAGGCACGGCTGTTGCTCGTCGGCGGCGGGCCGATGGAGGCGGCGTTGAAGGCGCAGGCGGCGGCATCACCCGCTGCGGCGCACATCCATTTCGTCGGCCGCGTGCCGCACCAGGAGGTCGAGCGTTATTATTCGCTGATCGATATCCTGGCCTACCCGCGCAAGAAAATGCGGCTGACCGACCTCGTTACCCCTCTGAAGCCGCTCGAGGCGATGGCGCAGGGCAAGCTGGTCGCAGCGTCGAATGTCGGCGGTCACCGCGAGCTGATCGAGGATGGCGCGACGGGCACCCTGTTCGCGCCCGACGACCCTGCCGCGATCGCCGATGCGCTCGCCGCGCTGCTCGAAAATCGGGACATGTGGCCGGAGCGACGGCGGACAGCACGTATTTTTGTCGAAAACCATCGTAACTGGTCATCAAACATTTTACGTTACGAACCCGTTTACCAGCAATTGCTGCGCAGCGTTTAGCGCGACCGCGCAGATAGATGACAGGATGGCCCGATGGGCTACACGGATTTGGACACTATGGACGAGACCAGCGAAAATCCGACCAAGGCGATAGCGACCGCACTGCTGCGCGCGCTTCAGCCGGCGATTCCGGCGGTGATCGGCGCCGCGGCGCTGACCTTCCTGTTCGCTGCCGTGATGCCCTTTTCGTGGGTCGCGGGGATCAGCTGGAACCTCTACCTTGATCGCCTCTCCGACTTGTTCGTGCAGCCGATCGGCAATGGTGGCCGGCTCGCGCTGGCGCTCGGCATGTCGGCGATCGCCGCGGTGATCGCGGGCTTCGTCGCGGTACTGATCGCCAAACCCGAAGCGGCGGGCCTGTCGTCGCTGCGCGAGCGTTTCCGCCGCACCTCCCAAGACGTGGAGAGCGAAGATAGCGAAGAGATTCTGACGCGCCGTCGTCGCGTCGACCTGCATCCCGACGATCCGCCGCGTCCGCCGATCCGCGCGGGGCGCGATCTGCCCGCGGGCGGGCTCGACGGAAGCGCAATTGCCGAACCGGTTGCTCCCGGCTTGTGGCTGGGTGAAGTCGACGCCGACGAGATCGACGAACTGGTACTCGCCGATCTGGCACCCGAAGAGGAATTTGACGGCGATGCGCCCTGGCTGCAACCCGCAGAGATGACCGCTCCGCCGCCGATGCCCGATCCCGCCGACAAATCGCTCGACGCGATGGTCGCACGGTTCGAAGCCGGGCTGGCGCGTCGCCGGCAGGCCGCTCCGGTTTCAACCGCTGCGATCCCGATGCCTGATGCGGTAGAGCCTGAAAGCGAACCCGAGGTCGACTTCGCACTCGAAGCCGCGCTCAGCACCCTGCAGCGGATGACCCGCCAGTCGGTCGGCTAATCCTCGACCGTCAAGATTTCGATCCGCAGCGATTGCGGATCACCACCCTGTTCCACTGCGACATCTGCGACGATATGTCCGGGCAGCGCCCATTCGGTCGCGTTCAGCCGGTCCTGTAGCGCGCGGCACACCGCGGCGCCGTCGCCTGCCGCGAGCGTGCACGGAAAGATATGGCGCGCGCCCACGAAACTCGCGCTCGCCCAAGGCCGGAATGTCGAGGCGCCAGCCGACAGGCCGTGCGGAAGCTCGCGCATAAGCAGGACGCGGAGCCGGCGGTGCGGGCAGCCCGGGCGGGGCGGCTGGGCGGGAGACCGACGCATCATGCCCGCGCGCCCTTGCGCAAGTGGCGCATCGCGCGTGTTCGCCGGTCGCCGCCGGGAACGACAGACCCTGCACGATGATCGGCGCGCCATTTGTTCATGAAATGTTCTGAACGGCATATCACATCGCGTCCGGGCTCGCGACCGCTGCGCAAGTCGCTGACAAGGCGCGGGTCGCGCACCGCGTCGCGGCCGAACACGCTGGGGGGCATTGCCGATTCCTTCAGGAAGGCCTCGATCCGTTGCAGCAGGCTGCGCTCCATTTTTTCCTCCCTGATCGCGCTGAAACCGGGCGACTCACCCGATAGGATATTTCCTATTTGATGCTCATTTTCCTACTTGTCTAGGAAAAATCCGTTTGGTAGATACGAAATAGGAAGGACCAGCCCCCAGCGACCTATGGCCGATTTCGATCAGGATCCGCGCGCCGCGCTCGACCGCCTCTTGACCGAAAGGGGGATCGACTATGCGCGCATCTCGCAGGTGATCGGGCGCAACCCCGCTTATATCCAGCAATATATCAAGCGCGGTTCGCCGCGGCGGCTGGGCGAGCAGGATCGCGCGCGCGTCGCCGCCTATCTGGGCGTGTCAGAAGCGATGTTGGGCGGGCCGGTGCAGCGGGTTGCAACCCCGGCGCGGGTGCGCGGGCCCGGGATGATATTGGTGCCGAAACTTGCGATCGGCGCCTCGGCAGGTGCGGGTGCGAGTGTCGACGGCGAGGCCGTCGAGGGCGAGGTTGCGTTCGACCCCAAATGGCTGCGCGATCTCGGCGCCGATCCGCGCGCGCTCAGCATCATTCGCGTCGAGGGCGATTCGATGGCGCCGACGCTCGACGATGGCGACGATATATTGGTCGACGGCGGCGATGCGGCGGCGCGGCTGCGCGACGGCATATATGTGCTGCGCATGGATGATGTGCTGTGGGTGAAGCGCGTCGCGCGCGCCCCGGGGCAGGGGCGGATTTCGGTGATCAGCGACAATCCGCACTATCGCAGCTGGGACGACTTGCCGATGGCGTCGGTGCAATTGGTCGGCCGCGTCGTGTGGACGGGCCGGCGGGTAAGGTAGCTGGTGCCGCTTAACGCGGCGCGGCCATCAACGCTTCGATTTCATGCTCGAGAACTTCGGCGCGCTGGCATTGGTCTTCGTTGCCGTCGCGGCATTTCTCGGCCGCCTTGTCGCGCTGGCGTGACAGCTTGCCCATCTGTTCCTCGCGTTTGCGCATCTCGCGGCCGCGGTTGCGGTCGGACTCGTCCTGGCTGGTGGTCGACCAGTCGGCGACCTGGCCGACGGCTTTCACCGGCGCGGTGACGACCGTCTTGACCGCGCTGATGCAGCCGGCGAGCAGGGGGGCGGCGATGACCGCCAAGATTAAAACGCGCATTATCTTCTCCTCGCCGATGAGGCCCCATCGCATAACCGCCGCGATCTGAACAGGATATTGCGACGGATTGGCGCCGCGCACGGCCGATGTGTCACATCATTGAAACAAATGGTTAAAGTGGTGTTTACCAAGCGGCTTTAGGTCGGGGCGCAACAGGGTCGCAGACTGAAGAGAGATTGATGAACGCCATGGGATATGCCTTTACGCCATCGACGGGCCACGCGTCCGCGATCGGCGCCGACGCGCATATGTCGCAGGTCATCGACTTGTTTCGCGGCAATCCGCAACTCCGCGCGCTCGCGGTGGTCGATCGCGACGACCGGCCGGTGGGGATCATCCGCGAACAGCGGGTGCGCGAATTGCTCTTCTGTCCCTTCTGGTTTTCGCTGATGCAGAATCCGACGATCGGCGGCTCGATCGCCTCGATGATCGAACCTTGCCCGACCGCCGACGTCGCGCGATCGACGACCGATCTGCTGCGCATCGTGGCGCAGTCGCCGGGGCAGCAGGAACTGATCCTCGTCCGCGCGGGGCGGTTCGTCGAGACGCTCGATAGCGGCCAACTGGCCAAGCTGGCGATGCTGCGCGAGGTCGAGCTGGCGCAGGAACGCGCGGCGCGAACGACGCACATCGACGATGCCGGACGGCGGTTCCAGCAGGAGATCACGACGCTCACCGCGACGCTCTCCGACATGGCGCGCAAGGTCGAGATGGTCGCGGGCACCCTGTCCGAACGCGCGCGGCAAACCGGCCGCGACGCGGTGACGGTCGCGGGCGCCACGGCGCAAACGCTGGCCGGGCTGCACGAATTGGGCGACCGCGGTCATGCGCTGGCCGCGACGATGTCAAAGATCGTCGACGATGGTTCGCGCGCCCGCGTCGTCCGCGGCGACGCGCATCGGAAGGTTAAACAGGCGAGCGAAAGATCGATCGCGTTGAAGGCCGCGAGCCAGTCGATCGAACAGATGCTTGCGCTGATCATCGACATGGCGAGCCGAACTAACATGCTCGCGCTCAATGCCGGGATCGAGGCGGCGCGCGCTGGCGATGCCGGCCGCGGCTTTGCCGTCGTCGCGTCGGAGGTCAAGACGCTCGCCAGCCAGACACGCTCGGCGGCGGGCGACATCACCCAATATGTCGACCGCATCCGCGACATCGTCGAACAGGTCGCGGCGGGCTTTGTCGAAGTCGAAAAGGCGATCGATGCAAACAACGGCTTTTCCGACGCGATCGATCGTGCGGTCGATGGCCAGAGCGCGACGACGTTGATGATCGCGAGCTATGTCGAACAGGCAGTGTCCGCGGGCCGCGAAATCGACGTACGGGTGCGCGAGATCGGGCACGGCGCGACCGCCGTGGGCGACGGTGCGCAGGCGCTGGGGCAGTTGTCTGCCGGCCTCACCGAGGCGGCGCTGTCGCTGCATCAGCGCGCGCGCCATTTCGTCGAGACGGTCGCCGTCGCCTGATTTTGCGGCGCTTGCGCAAGGGGTTGCCCGATGGCGCAGCGCTGATAGGATGACGTTCGCGCCGGGGGCGTCAGAGGCCGCCGGCGGGGAGGAGGGTCATCATGACGAATATCCAAAAGGGTCTGGCCGAATTTATCGGCACGTTCTGGCTTGTGTTCGGCGGTTGCGGCAGCGCGGTTCTGGCCGCGGCGTTCCCCGATGTCGGCATCGGACTGCTCGGCGTTTCGCTCGCTTTCGGTCTGACGGTGGTCACCATGGCCTATGCGATCGGCCATATTTCGGGCTGCCACCTCAATCCTGCGGTGACCGTCGGGCTGTGGGCGGGCGGGCGTTTCGATGCACGCGATATCCCGCTCTATGTCATTGCACAGGTGCTCGGCGCGATCGTCGCGGCGTTCCTGCTCTTCTATGTCGCGAGCGGCAATCCCGCTTATGATCTTGCGACGAACGGCCTCGCGGCCAATGGTTTCGATGCGGGCTCGCCGGGGCATTATGACATCTGGTCCGCCTTCATCATCGAGATATTGCTCACCGCTTTCTTCCTGTGGATCATCATGGGGTCGACCGACGGGCGCGCGCCCGCGGGCTTCGCGCCGATCGCGATCGGCCTTGCGCTGACACTCATCCACCTGATCTCGATCCCGGTGACCAACACCTCGGTCAACCCGGCGCGCAGCACCGGCCCGGCGCTCGTCGTCGGCGGCATCGCGCTCCAGCAACTCTGGCTGTTCTGGCTTGCACCGCTGATCGGCGGGGCGATCGGCGGCCTGCTTTACAAGACGCTGGGGGCCGACACTTTCCCCAAACCGAATATCGAAGGCGAATAATCACAAAGCGGCGGGGGCGCGAAGCCTCCGCCGTTTCTATTTCAGCAGGTCGACCGCAAAGGCGCGTACTTCGTCCGCGATGTCGGGCCGTCCGAGCGCGACGGCTAGATTGGCCTGGATATAACCGGCCTTCGATCCGCAGTCGTAACGCGCGCCGTCGAAGGTGACCGCGTGGAACGGCTGGTTGCCGATCATCGTCGCCATCGCGTCGGTCAGCTGGATTTCCCCGCCTGCGCCTTTCTCCTGCTTTTCGAGCACGCGCATCACTTCGGGCTGCAGGATGTAGCGGCCCGATATGATCAGGTTCGACGGCGCCTCGGAGACCGGCGGCTTTTCGACAAGCCCGGTGACTTCGGTCAGCGCGCCGTCGCGCGCGCCGGGTGCGATGACGCCATAACTCGACACTTGCTCGTGCGGCACTTCGAGCACCGAGATCAGATTGCCGCCGACCTTTTGATAGGCATCGACCATCTGTTTCATGCAGCCCGGCGATCCGTGCATGAATTCGTCGGGCAGGAAGATCGCGAAGGGCTCGTCGCCAACGATATCGCGCGCACACCAGATGGCATGGCCCAAGCCCAGCGGCTCCTGTTGCCGGACATAGGCGCAGGCGCCGGGTCCGAGCCGTGTCGGTCCCAGAACCGACAAATCCTTGCCGCGTTCGGACATTGTCTTTTCGAGTTCGAAGGCGACGTCGAAATGATCCTCGATCGCGCTTTTTCCGCGGCCGGTGACGAAGATCATCTGCTCGATCCCGGCTTCTCGCGCTTCGTCGACCGCATATTGGATCAGCGGCCGGTCGACGACGGGCAGCATCTCCTTGGGGATCGCCTTCGTCGCGGGCAGGAAACGGGTGCCGAGACCGGCGACGGGGAACACGGCTTTGCGGATCGGTTTCATGCGCGAGGGCTTAGCTGTGAACTGCGGACAAGAAAAGCGCGGGTGCTGTCTTCTTTGGCGGCGTCATTGCGGCGTGACGATCACGACCACCCGCCGGTTGTCCTGGCGACCTTCGACGGTGTCGTTGCTCGACATCGGCACGGCTTCGCCGCGGCCGACAATCTGGTCCGGGGAAAGCTGCATCCCGCCGGCCTGGAGCGGGATGGCGACGGCCTGCGCGCGTGCTTGCGACAGCGCCAGATTATAAGCCGATGTACCGGTGGAATCGCTATGCCCCTCAACCCGCGCGGTGGTGATGCCCACCGAGGTGAGGTTGCGCGCAAGCCCGGCGATGCGCACGCGAAGGTCGGGCTGGACCGTCGCGTCGTTCGAGGCAAAGAGCAGCCGCTCGTTGAAGGTCAACTCCCAGCCGGTGCCCGCCTCGACAAACCCCTCGGTCTTCAGCGCCGCAATCTGTGCGGGTGAGAATCCGGTCGTCGGCGGTACGCTTTGGCAGGCGGCGAGCAAAGCGGCGAAGGCGATCACGAACAGGGTCTGGATCGATCGGGGGAAATCAAGCGTCACGGCGTCTCTCCGCTGGTCATCATCTGGAACGGTTGGTCAATTTGTCGGCGTACATGGCGGCGTCGGCTGCGGTCAGCAGCGCGGTCGCGTCGCTGCCATTGTCGGGGAAGGTCGCAACGCCGACGCTGACCGCGGCGCGATAGGTTTCGCCGCCGGGCAGCAGGATGGGTTCGGCGACGCTGGTGCGGATCCGGCTCGCCAGTCCCTCGGGATGCACCTCATCGTCGAGCTCGACGATCACGATGAATTCGTCGCCGCCGATGCGCGCGGCAAAATCGCCTTTGCGCAGCGCGTCCTGAATCCGCGCTGACAGAGCGACCAGCACCGCGTCCCCTGCGGCGTGGCCGAAATTGTCGTTGGCCGCCTTGAAATTGTCGGCGTCGATGAACAGCAGCGCAAAGCGGCTGCCGCGCCTCGCCGCGGCCTCGATGCGCTGCGCGAGCTGTTCGTCGAAGGCGTCGCGGTTGGGCAGCGCGGTCAGCGTGTCGTGCGAAGCCCGGTGTGCGAGCAACGCGCGTTCGCTCTCCATATGGCCCTGCCAGCCCTGCAGCTCGTCGAGCAGCGCGTTGATGTCGCCGCCCAGCCGGTCGAGTTCGGCAATGCCGAGCGGCTGGACCCGCTTGTCGAAGCGGCGGTGCAGACGCACGTCGTGCGCGACCGTGGCAATCTCGTTGAGCGGCTTCACCAGCTCATATTCGAAGCGCCGCGCAAGGAAGATGGTGCCGAATGCGGTGATCAGCAGGCAGCCGAGACCGGCGAGCAGGCCGAGGCGGACATAGTCGATCAAGGTCGAACTATCGCCCCACACCTCGATCGTCCCGATCGCCGATCCGTTGCGCTGGACCGTAACGGCGAACGGGCGCGGGAAGAAGATGCGCGTCAAGGTCGGCGCCGGATCGGCGGCGGGCGAGATCCATTCGGTGACGGGCCGACCGACGTCGTTGAGCACGCGAAGCCGCGCGATGCCGGGAATGCGGGTCAGCGGCTCGAGCCCTTCGCGGACCGCCTGCGGATCGTTGAACACCAGCGCGGGTTCGACACCATAGGCGCCGAGCTGCGCCGCCAGCTCCATATTGCGATCGGCATAGCCGCGCAGCGCGGTGACCCCGGCAAGCAGGATGGTCAGGCCCGACAGCGCAACCGCGAACAGGGTGATGCCGAAATGAAAGCGCGACAGCAGTTTTTGCAGCGTCGTGCGCGCGCCGATCCGTTCGACCGGAGGGGTGGGGGTAGGACCGGTCATGACGCCCCCCCTTCGCCGCCGCCGATGCGCAGGACACGCGGATCGATGCGCAGCGGGCCGCGCCCGATCGCATCGATATTGACCGAAAAGCTGATGCTCGCCGCCTTGTTGCTGAGGCAGAACATCGCGCCATAGATGCACGCAGCATCGTCGTCGGTGATCGTCAGGACCGGACGCCCGCGTACCCAGGCGATTAGCTGACGCCGATCAGCGACCGGCATTCGGCCAAGGAAGAGGATGTCGCACTCGGGGGTAACGCTGGCTGTGGTCACCCGGCGGACCGTTACCGACCCGGGCCCCGGAACGTCGGGCGCCATGCGATCGGTCAACCGCGGTGCGCCGACGACGCACATCGTCCGGGCGGTCGCCGCCGATCCGGTGGGCCAGCGCGCATAGCTGACGATGCCGCCCACCATCCGGTTGACCGCGCGCGGCATCCCGCCCGACCCGTCCTCGACGGCGGTCTGGTTTGCGGCTTGAACCGACATCTGGGGCGTCGTGACCAACGCGCCGATGAGAAACAATGGTGCCAGCACCGGGCAGCGCCCCCAACTGCGTTTCAGGGGCATCCTGCCCCAGCGAAGGCGCGTCCGCTAGTCAAAACAATTGGAAAGTCAATGAAAAGTGACGTCATGCGGCCATATTGCAACAGCGGCCGCATGACCCGCCGCGATTCTATGCGTTACGCAAACGGTCACTGAATCCTTTGCGCAGTTTAGCCAGCTTGGGCGGGATCACCGCCATGCAATAGGGATTGCGCTGGCCTTCGCCCTCCCAATAGGCCTGATGATAATCTTCGGCCGGATACCAGTCCGACGCGCTCTCGATCGTGGTGACGACCGGCGCCGGCCAATCGGCCGCGGCGCGGGTAATCCCCGCACGCGCGGCATCGGCCTGCGCGGCGTCGAGCGGGAAGAGCGCGCTGCGATACTGGGTGCCGATGTCGTTGCCCTGACGGTTGAGTGTCGTCGGATCGTGCGTCGCGAAATGGACGTCGAGCAGGTCGTCGTAGCTGATCACCGCGGGGTCGAAGGTGATGCGGATCGCCTCGGCATGGCCGGTGTCGCCGCCGCAAACCTGCTTATAGGTCGGGTTGGGGACCGCGCCGCCGATATAGCCGCTTTCGACGCCCTCGACGCCCTCGAGCGACTGGAACACGGCTTCGGTGCACCAGAAGCAGCCTCCGGCAAAAATGGCGATCTCCTGGGTCATGGGCGTCGATCCTTGTGGGGGAGAAGGGATTGTCTTCAAAATAGGATGCGCGCCAACCTATTCCAAGGGCGGCGGTGCGTCGATCAGCGGCGGATGCAGCGGCTGGCCAGCCGCGCGCGCTTCCCCGATGGCCGCCGCTTCGGCTTGCAGCGACGCCACACGGTCGCGCCAGTTCGGATGCGTGCTCGCCTGGAGCAAGGGGCGCCCCTTACGCTGGCCGAAGCGTTCCCAAAAGCGCGCGGCGGAAGCGGGATCATAGCCCGCACCGGCGAGCAGCCACACCGACAGACGGTCGGCCTCTACTTCGGTTTGCTTGAACAGGCGGGCATTGCGGCCGAACTGCTTGCCGAGTCCGCGATCGACCCCCGCCGCGTCGAGCCGGGCTCGGTGGCGGAGGATATTGTGCGCCAGCTCGTGCGCGATCGCCGCAGCCAGTTCGGCGTCATCGGCGGCGAAATCGGCAAGCCCCTGATTGACGAGGACCATGCGCCCGTCGGCGACGGCGGCGGGTCGTTCGTTGGCCTCGACGCGAAAATCGCTGGCGCATCCCGCGACGGGGGTGATGCTGACGATGCGTCCTGCACCGATGTGGAGCGGGAGCGGTGCGTCGATTGCGAGCGCGGCAACGCTGGTTTCGATCGCTGTGATGCGCGCAAAGGGATGATCCCCAACGCCGTCCGGCACAGGCTCGCTCGCGATACCTACGACGGGCGTACCGATGGCCATTCCGGCCGATGCCGCCGGGGAGGCCGGCGCGAGCCCGGCGATATAGGCGTGCACATGATCGTCCGCACCATAAGCGGCGAGGGCTTCGGCACGCCGATCCGGAGCGTAAAGCCGCGGGTCGCCCCAAATCCACCCGAACTGCGGCTGGCGTACCGGACACCAGGCGGCGTTGGCGGTCGTCAGGCGAAAGCCGATCGCCGCGACGCGTGCCTCGGTTGCCGCCAGCGCGGCATAGGGGGATGGCTGGGCGAGGGCGGGTGCCGCCATCGACAACGACAGGATGGCGACGATCGATCGGGCGTTGCGAAGCATCGGCATCCCCTATCAAGCCGCGCCTGTCGCGGCCATGAATTTCCCCCAGCGCGCGGTTTCGGGCCTCTTGCCTATCGCCCGGCAAGCGGCGATAGGGCGGGCAATGACGCACGCTTCTGCCTTGCCGGCACCCGCCGCCCGCCAACCCCGCCCTGCGGCGCTCGCGCGCTGGCTGTGGGCGGTCGCGCTGCTCGTGATCATCGTGGTCGGTGTCGGCGGGATCACCCGCCTCACCGAATCCGGGCTTTCGATCACCGAATGGCGTCCGGTTTCGGGCGTGCTGCCGCCGCTGAGCGAAGCCGGGTGGATTGCGGAATTCGAGAAATACAAGCAGATTCCCGAATATCGGGAGATCAACCTCGGCATGACGCTCGCGGGGTTCAAGGCCATCTTCTTCTGGGAATGGCTGCACCGCATCCTTGGCCGCCTTGTCGGCATGGCGCTGCTCGTGCCGCTCGCCTGGTACGCCTGGCGCCGCGCGATCCCGGCGGGCTATGGACCGCGTTTGCTTGCGCTTGCCGCGCTCGTCGGACTGCAGGGCGCGATCGGCTGGTGGATGGTCGCCTCGGGCCTCGAATATCGCACCGACGTCAGCCATTTCCGCCTCGCCACCCATTTGCTGACCGCGCTGTTCCTGCTTGGCGGTTTGGTTTGGACGGCGCGCGATCTGGACGCATTGGCACGCGACGGCGCGGCCCGGCCGGCGCGCCTGACCGGGCCCGCGCTGGGCGTTGTCGCGATCCTCTTTGTCCAGTTGCTGCTCGGCGCATGGGTCGCCGGGCTCAATGCCGGCTATGTCGCGAGCACTTGGCCGTCGATGAACGATCATTTCGTGCCCGAGGGTATCGATTGGACGGGCGGCGCTTGGATGGCTTTCACCAACGACCCCTTCCTGATCCATTTCCTCCATCGCTGGTGGTCATGGGTTGCCGCCCTCGCGCTGCTCCTGCTCGCGCGAACCCTGTCGCGGCAGGGCGCGCGCAGCGAGGCGCGGCTGCTTGTCGCAGTCGTCGCGGCGCAAATGCTGCTCGGTATCTGGACGGTCGTGTCGGGCGTTTCGATGTGGGTTGCGGTGTGGCATCAGGTGACCGGTGCGATCCTCGTCGCCACTGCCGCGGCGGGGCTTCACCGGCTGGGTCGTCGCCCGGCATGATTTCGGCCAGTGGCCTCGGCGGCGCGCTCTTGCTGCTGGTGGCCCAGCCCATTCCGTCGTTGGCACCGGGCGACGTTCCGGCGGCAGCAACGACGCATTTTCAGTTCGCTCCCCCCGTCGGCCAGCCCATGACCTATCGAGTGACCACGCGGCGGATCGGCCGCGAGGGCGCGCTGATCAACTTTTCGCTCGTCTATGCGCTGCAATGGCAGCGCGTCGGGCGCGGATATCGGCTCGAGGCAGTGTTGCAGCGGATCGATTCCGACGCCCGCCCCGAAGTGACCCGCGCGCTGTCGTTGATGCTCGAGCCGCTGGTCGGCGAACCGACGGCCTATCTTGTCGCGCCCGACGGCAGCCGTGTCGACCTGGTTGATCCGGAAGGCTTGTGGGCGCGGGTCACCGCACGGATCGAGGCCGTCGGGCGCGAAGGCGGGACGGCCCGAAGCCCGGCAGTTGGCGCAGCTGGTTGCCGCGCTGCCGGCCGCCGAGCGTGACCGGCTGGCGAGCGCCGATATCCGGGCGCTGGTTGCGCCGGCCAATGGGGCGATCCCCGTCGCCGCACAGGCGGATGGCGCCAGCGTGTCGATCCTGCACGACGGCGCGTTGCAGACGATCGCCAAGGTCGAACGCGATTCCGCGCCTGTCGCCGGCACCCCCAAGCCGCTGGAAATCGACAATCTGTGGACTGTCGACACCGCCACCGGGCTGGTGATGCGCGAGCAGCGCCAGAGCTGGATCGTCGAGGCGGACAGCGACGGACGGACCCTCGTCGAAGAGCGGGTTAGGGCGCTGGAGTTCGCGCCTTAAAGACGAGGGTATCATAATACCTGTCAGCAAAGCCGCGATCTGCTTGACTTTCCGCTCGCTTGGCGCCATTGGCCCGCTCCGAAGCGCCGCTGCGTCCCTTCCAGGATCAGGCGGCGCGGTTTGTTTTCGGGCGGCGGCAAGGCTGCTGTCCTGGTCCATATCTGTCAAGGAGGTCGCCATGATGAAGGCGCTGACCAAGACGACTGTTTCGGCGAATGCCGGTACGGTCGAAAAGAAATGGGTGCTGATCGACGCCGAGGGTCTCGTTGTGGGCCGCGTTGCTTCGATTATCGCCAACATCCTGCGCGGCAAGCACAAGCCGTCGTTTACCCCCCACGTCGATTGCGGTGACAATGTCATCGTCATCAATGCGGAGAAGGTGGCGTTCACCGGCAAGAAGCTAGCCGATAAGCGCTATTACAAGCACACCGGTTATGCCGGCGGCATCAAGGAAACGAGCCCCGCGAAGATCCTCGAAGGCCGTTTCCCCGAGCGCGTGCTCGAAAAGGCCGTCGAACGCATGATCCCGCGCGGCCCGCTCGGCCGTCAGCAGATGCGCAACCTGCGCATCTTCGCCGGCACCGAACATCCGCATGAAGGGCAGAACCCCGAAGTGATCGACGTCGCTTCGATGAACCGCAAGAACAAGGTGGGTGCATAATGGCTGACGAACAGACCATGACCGATCTCAAGGATCTCGCCGGCGCCGTCGAAGGCACCGTTGCCGCTCCGGTCTCGACCACGCCGCTGCGTGAAAAGATCGTCGACAAGCAGGGCCGCGCCTATGCGACCGGCCGCCGCAAGGACGCCGTTGCCCGCGTGTGGGTCAAGCCCGGCACGGGCAAGATCACCGTCAACGGCCGCGATCAGGAAGTCTATTTCGCACGTCCGACGCTGCGTCTCGTCATCAACCAGCCCTTCGGTCTGACCGAACGCGTTGGCCAGTATGACGTGATCGCAACCGTCAAGGGTGGTGGCCTGTCGGGCCAGGCGGGCGCTGTTCTGCACGGCATCGCACAGGCGCTGACCCGTTTCGAACCCGCGCTGCGCGGCGTTGTGAAGACGGCCGGCTTCCTGACCCGCGACAGCCGCGCCGTCGAGCGTAAGAAGTACGGCAAGGCCAAGGCCCGCCGCAGCTTCCAGTTCTCGAAGCGCTAATCAGTTTTCCGTCGACGGACGGACAAGGGAAGGGCGGTCCGGCAACGGGCCGCCCTTTTCCGTTGCGCGTTGAAGAAACGGGCCTGGCATCATAGATTGACGCCATGGTTTTCGACCTTCGCAGAGCCCTTCTCGCCAAGGAGGAAAAGGATACGGCGCGGCTGCTGGACTTCGAGTTTCGCCAGCGTGCGCGGAGTTTTCGCCTGCTCGCCGCCATACTCGATCGCGACCCGGCAGCGTTGGTGCGCGAAATCGCGCAACATGACGATCCGGCGATCCTCGACGCGCTCGCGAACGATCTGCCGATGTCGCGCGAAGAGCTGGGCCATCGCTATGCCAAGTGCCGCGCCGACGCTTATGCCCAGCTTGTTGGCGAACTCGGCGATCCGACGCCGCACCGGCTCGGTTAGAGCAGGTCGAGGCTCCCGAGCGCGAGCGCCTGTCGCGCCGGCCGTTCGGCCATAACCGCGAACATTTCGTCGCCGCGTGTCGTGCGCTCCACGCTCATCGACGCGAAGACCGCCATGAAATAGCCGCTGAGCGCGCCGACGCGATAGTCGGTCCATAAAGCCTCGGTATCGGGCACCACGCCGCTAGCGGTCAGCGCTGCGATCCAGTGATCGAACGCCGGCCGGTCGGCGGCGGCGCGTTCGAACGGGTCGGCGATGCTGGTGCCGACCAGATAGGCGAGATCGGCGGCGCCGCTGCCGCGCCCCAGCGTCTGCCAGTCGACGAGCCAGCAGGCCTCGCCGTCCGGGGCAAAGAGGATATTGTCGATGCGCAGGTCGCCATGAACGATCGTCCGCGCTGCGGGTTCGCGGGCCAGATAGGCGTCGAGCTTCTCGACGATCCCGGCGCCGAGATCGAGCACCTCGGGCGCGAGCCGTGTCGCATAGCGTTCGCGAAACCCGATATAGAGTTGCGGAAACAGCGCACGGATCAGATCGCCATTATCGCGCGATAGCCATGCGAAGTCGGCGAGCCGCGGGTTGTCCCACAGATGCGCGTGGAGCCGCGCCGCGGCCTCGATGCACGGGACTAGGGCCGCGAGCCCCAGACCCGCTAGCTGGTCGCCCTGCCGCGCCGGGGCGAGGTCGGACAGGATCAGGACAAAATCGACATCGTCGGCCGCAATATCGGCGAAGTGACAGGTCGGCGCGGCGACTCCGCTCGCCGCCGCGAGTTCGCGGTACCAACTGACTTCCTTGACATAGGTGCCGGTGAGTTTGGCGATGTTGCGGCTCGCATCGTCGTGGCTGGGGCATTTGGCGATCACCGTCGCCGGCGCATCGATCCCGTCGCCCCAATCGAGCGTCAGGCGAAAGCTGTCGCACATCTGGCCGGTCCCAACCGGCGCCGACGCAAAGCCGCGTAACGCCGCCGCGTCCTGCCCCAGCTTCTCCGCAAGCCAGACTGGCGTCATGGCTTCGGGCGAGGTTGGAAAGCTCATTCGGCGGGGTCCAGCAGGCCGGTGAGGCCGGTCGGCGCGTGCGGGCCGACGAACAATTGTTCGAGTATGCCGATACCGCTTTCGCTGCGGTCGCCATCGGCAAGGTCCGCGCGGACGAGCGCCTGCACATGCATTGCGAGCGGATTGCCCCACATCCGTTCGGCTTCGGACAGGCTGTCGTGCGCGACCTCCAGGTCGCCGTGATCGAACCCGTGGCCCCATACGGGATGCGTATAGCCAAGCCCGCTCATCGCGAAGGTGAGCCCGCTCGGGCTGAGCGTCAGGCGCGTGTTGCCATCGAAATCGGCGGTCAGCTTGTTCAGGCGGCGTGTCCCCGGCTGCCATTCGGCGGCAAAGGCAGGATCGGCATAATGACGCTCGCCGCCATTGGCGCCGACGAGCACCGCGCGGCGGTTCCATGGCGCGCCTTCGCCGTCGTCGTTGCTGTGGAAGAAGAGCGAGCGGTCGGCGAAATTGCACGGCGTCCACAGCCAGAAGAATTGATTGAAATTCCCCTGTGGCGGTGGTTGCGGCTCGGCAGCACCGACCGGCCGGATGCCCCAGCTGCGATCGCGCGTGCCCGCCCAATCGGCACGGACATCGACGCGCGCGCCGTCGACCGAGAGCCAGCCCGACCAACGGCCGTTCTGCGTCATGCGCGTATAGTCCATGAACAGGCGAGTGCCGTTGCGGCGCGTGAAGCGCGGTTCCTCGATCGGAAAGTGCCGCGCGGTGAAATGGAGTTCGGCCGCGAGCTGCCCATCGTTCGCGGCGACGCGCAATGTCAGTCGTTCGAGCGGAACGTCGATGGCGATCGAAATCGGTCCCACCGACAGGTCGAGCCGCTCACCGCCCGACCTGCGGCTGGCGCGGAGGTTGTGCTGCAAGCCATCAACCAGCACGCAGAATGCGGCGTCGACAATGCCGAGCTGCGGATAGAAGCCCATCGCCGCGGCGAAAAAGATCGATCCGTCGGGCGAATAGCCGTTGAAAAAATAGCGGTCATAGAAATTGCGGTCGGTGCCCGCGAACGCAATCGGCTCGGCACTCTGGTGCAGCGGGAAATCGTCGCCCTTTGTCAGCATCATTCCTCATCCCGTTTTTTCTTGCAACGTAACGGGATGCGGCGCGGCGTCAATGCACCGGTGGATCGACCGGCGGCACGGCGTCGATCGGGGCGACGGGTTCGCCGGGCGTGCGCGGCGGCAGAGCATCGGGCGGCACGTCGGGGATCTGCATGTCGGGGGTCGGGACGGCCTCGACGTTGCGAACGCGCACATCGATGGCGTCGTCGGCCATGCGCAGCTCGTTGAAGCTCGGCGGGGTCGAACGGATGCGTTGCGACAGCGTCCCCGCGCCGATCATGCGGATCGAACCGGCCGGGGTTTCCTTCACGAGATCGAAGGCGTCGTGGACATGGCCCGTCAGCACCGCCGCAACCCTGCGTGCCGCGAGTTCGTGGAGCGCTCGTTCGCCGCCGCGGGTCAGCGCGCGGCCCCGCGTTCCGGCCTCGACCAGCGGATGATGGGCGGTGACGAGCGCGATGGTTCCCGCCGGAAGCGCGTCGATCGCGGCGAGTGTCTTCGCCAGCGCCTTTTCGGTGACCCAGCCTTTCGACCAGTCGAGCCGCCATTGCGCGCGCGCGGTGGTCTTGAGCGGGACGACCGCCACCCCCGCAATCTCGAGCTCGCGCTCGACGAGCCGCTCGATCCTGCGGATGCGGCGATAGGGGGCGAAAAAGCGCTCTAACGGATTGAAATAGGGCAGGTCGTGGTTGCCGACCTCGACCGTCACCGGCACGTCGAGCGCGCCGATCCAGTCGCACGCCGCGGCGAATTCATGGCTGCGCGCACGCATCGTGAGGTCGCCGGTGATCAGCACCGCATCGGGGCGTTCCGCCCGGACGCAATCGGTGAACCAGCCGAGCGCGGCGCGATCCTCGAGCCCGAAATGCAGGTCGCTGATATGGAAGAGGCGCGTCATGCGGGGGCAGGCGCCGTGGCGAGAAACGCGAGCGGGCTGGCCTCGAGGCGATAGGTCGCGCCCGACGGCAGTTCGGCGGGTTCGCCGTCGAGGAGCAGGCCGATCGATCCCTTGCTTTCGATGACGACCGCGCGGCGCTCGGACAGGTCGACGCTCGGACCTTCGCGAAAGTCGCCGCCGAGCCAGGCGATCCCGTGGCTCAGGATCGACCCGGCGCTGTCGGTGATCAGCCCCTCGGCCAGGATGCGGTCGGGCTTTGGTGTCAGGTTGATCGCCTGGAACGATTGGTCCGAGCCGCGGATCCGCACGCCGTCGCCATGGAGCGTCGCATCGATCGCACCGGGAATGGTCTCTGCAAGGCCGCTGAGGCTGAGCGAGCGGAACTGTTCGCGCACCTCGGCCCAAGCCGTCGTTGGCCCGGCGATCACGCCGATATAGGCGCGGCCCGCGTCGCAGAGGATCGTCGGCGGATGGACGCTCCGCGCCTTGCCGGCGAGCGCGGCGTGCAAAATATCCTCGGGACCGGCATCGCCGTGCAGCGTCTTGTGGAACAGATTGAGCGTCCCGCCGGGGAGCGGGAGCATCGCGCCGTCCCATGTTTCGAGCTTCGCCGCCGCGGCATTGAGCGTGCCGTCGCCGCTGAGTACCATCAGTACGTCGATACCATCGTTTACGAGCATCGCGACGGTCGGCAGATCATCGTCAGGGAGGATGAAGGCGCGAACAAGGGGCGCGCCCGCGGCATCGCATGTCTCGGTCAAACGGCCGACGAGAGCTTCGTCGGAACTGCCGCTGCGCAGATTGCAGACGAGGGCGGGGCGGGAGAAGCTTGCGGTCATTGCCCTGTCCTACGCGCGAACGCCGAAAAGGTCGCGGTGCATATCGCAGCGCCGTCTTGTTCGCCGCACCGGCGCCCTGTAGGGCGCGAAAGATGGCGGGGCCGGTTTCCAAAGGACGACGGTTGATCAAATTGCTTTTCGTGGTGCTGTTGCTCGTGCTGCTGTTCGGCGGCGGCGCCAAGATGATCGTCGCGGGCGGTGCCAAGTCGCTCAACATCGCCGACCGGTTGCTGGGGCAGGGTGACGGAGCGCGATTGCTGCTCGCCGATCAGCCCTATGGCACCGGCCCGCGCCAGTCGCTCGACATCTGGGTGCCGGAAAGTGCCAAGGAAGGCGACCAACTGCCCGTCATCGTCTTCTTCTATGGCGGCGGCTGGGACAGTGGCGAGCGCGGAAGCTACGGTTTTGCCGGACGCGCGCTGGCGCGGCAGGGCTTCGTCGTCGTGATCCCCGACTATCGCCTCGTGCCCAAGGCGCACTGGCCCGATTTTATCGAGGACAGCGCAGCGGCGGTCGCGTGGACGCACGAACATATCGCCAAACTCGGCGGCGACCCCGACCGGATCGCGCTGATGGGCCATTCGGCGGGCGCCTATAATGCCGCGATGCTCGCGCTCGACCCCCAATGGATGCGCGCGGCGAAGAGCGATCCGTCGATCATCCGCGGCGTTGCGGGTCTTGCCGGGCCCTATGATTTCTTGCCGCTCGAAAAGGGCGGCCGCGGGGACAAGGCGATGGGCAAGGTCAAGCCGCTGGAAAAGACCCAACCGATCCATTTCGCGCGCGGTGACGCGCCGCCGCTCTGGCTCGCCACGGGCGACGAGGATGACACGGTGCGCCCGCGCAACAGCCAGAACCTTGCCGCCGCGATCGAGAAGGCCGGCGGGGCCGCGACGCTTCGTATCTATCCCGGCATGGGGCACACGGGCATCGTGATGGCGCTCGCCGCGCCGTTTCGCAGCCGGGGACCAGTGCTCGACGAAGCGACCGATTTCCTGCGCGGCGTGACGGCGCGCCGCGTCGCACCGGCCGAGGTTATGCAATGACCGTCGGCATTCCCGCCATCGTGCTCGCGGGCAGCCGCCCCGGTCCCGATCCGCTGCTGACGGGGACCGGGGTGTCGACCAAGGCGCTGCTGCCGATCGCCGGGCGGTCGATGCTCGTCCATGTCGTGCGGGCGCTGCGCGCATCGCCCGAAGTCGGCGCGATCACGATCCTCGCGCAGAATAGCGCCGAACTCGCGGCCGAGCCGGGGCTTGCGGGCCTCGCCGACCTGCATTTCGCGGATTCGGGGCAAGGGATTAGCAGTTCGCTCGCTGCGGCGTTGCCACCGGGCGACGATCCTTTGCTGGTGACGACCGCCGATAATGTGCTGCTCACCCCGACGATGGTCGCCGAATTTCTGACCGGCGCTGAGCATAGCGATGTTGCGGTCGCGATGGTCGAACGCGACATACTGCTCGCGCGCTATCCCGAATCGAAGCGCACCTGGCTGAAATTCCGCGGCGGCTGGTGGTCGGGCGCGAACATGTTCCGGTTGCGCGGACGCCGCGTGCTGCCGCTGCTCGATTTCTGGGGGCGCATCGAACGCGACCGCAAGAAAGGGCTCAAGATCGTCGCCGCCTTTGGTCCGTGGCTGCTGATCGGCGCGCTGCTCCGCCTCTTCACGATCCAGCAGGGCGTCGCGCGTGCTGGCTTGCGCTTCGGCCTCAAGGCGAGGGTCGTGACGATGTCCGAACCCGAGGCGTGCATCGATGCCGACAAGCCCGCCGACATCGAACTGATCGAAGCGATATTTGCCGCGCGGCAGGAAGCGGCTATAGGCCAGCCCCTATGACCATCGACAAAGCCATCATCCTGTCGGCCGGACAGGGCTCGCGCCTGCTGCCGCTGACCCGCGACATTCCCAAATGCCTGATCGAGTTCAACGGCCGCAGCCTCATCAGCTGGCAGGTCGCGGCGCTCGTCGCGAACGGGATCAAGGATATCGTCGTCGTCACGGGCTTTCGCACCGAGCGTGTCGAGGATCATGCACTGCAGCTTTATCGCGACACCGGCGCGCGGATCCGTACCCTGTTCAATCCCTTCTTCCAGGTCGCCGACAACCTCGGCACCTGCTGGATTGCGCGCGAGGAGATGGACCGCGACTTCATCATCCTCAACGGCGACACCATCATTTCGGACGAGATCGTCGCAAAGCTGATCGCGGGTGCGAACGAGCCGATCAACGTCACCGTCGACGTCAAGGCCGACTATGACGACGACGATATGAAGGTGAACCGCGACGCCGAAGGGCGCCTGCATCATATCGGCAAGCGCCTGCTGCCCCCCGACACCAACGCCGAATCGATCGGCATGCTGGCGTTCGTCGGCGATGGCCCGTCGATCTTCCGCAACCAGGTCGACCAGATGATGCGCACCCCCGATGGGGTCGAGCGCTGGTATCTGCGCGCGATCGACATCATCGCCAAGGGCAACCGCGTCGGTACCGTGTCGATCGAGGGACTCGAATGGCAGGAAGTCGACTTCCCGCAGGATGTCGAGGCCGCCGACGCGCTTACCGCAAAATGGGCCGAAGAAGGCCGCTACGCGAAATAGGGTTTGAGCCAGCCGGTGAGCGCGGCGACCTGTGCGTCGTCAAGCTTCACCGCCTGCCCGAGGTCGGGCTGCGCCGGCCAGCCGGCGTCGGCTACCGTCAGCCCCGCGCCCGAACGTTCGCCGTCATAACGCGGCAGCACGTGGAAATGGACGTGCGGGTCGACCATCATCAGCATCAGATAGTTGATTTTCGCATAGCCGACGGCTTGGCTGAGCGCCGCCTCGATCGCCGCGGTCGCGAGCTTGAGTTCGGCATGGGCTTCGGCGGGCAGGTCGCCGAACGCGGTCGCGTGCGATTTCGCCGCCAGCACGAGCGCGCCGAGCGTCGGCTGCGCGGGGCGCAGCAGCACGACCCAATGATCATATTCGGCGATCAGCGTCGCCGGATGGCCGAATTTCGCGATCGTTTCGTTCATGCTTCTTCCATCCAGCTGACGATCGGGCGGCCCGAGCGTTTGACAGCATAGGCCTGCACCAGCCGCACCGCGTGGACGACGAGCGAGATCATCGTCCACCACGCCACCGCGATCAGCCCGATGTCGGGGCGACCGGCGAGCGTCGCGAAAAAGAGGATCGCGAAGTTCGGGTTGCGGCGTGCGGTGACGAGGCGGAACTGGCTGTCGAACTTCTCCCAGACATGGATGTCCATGCCGAAATCCTTGATGAACAGCCCCTCGATCACGCGTTGGAGCACATAGCCCGCAACGACCGCGATCATCACCAGCAGGAAGCTTTGGTTCGACAGCGCAAGGCCCCAGCTGCCGAGCCCGACGCCCCAGAAATACCACCAGAAGGGTGGGTGGACCAAGTCGACGCCATGGTCGGCGACATTGCCCCATTTCGACGAAGTGATCGTGCAGCGCGCAAGCTTTCCATCGACGGTGTCGAGCACCATGAAGGTGAAGCCCGCGAGCATACCTTCCCAATAATGGCCGTAGGCGAACAAATAGGTCGCATAGACGCAGAGCGCCGCGCCGATCGCGGTGACCATATTGGGGGTCATGCTGATGCTCGCGGCGCCGCGCGTCAGCCACAAAGCGAGTTCGGGCCACAGATATTTGGTCAGCGCATCGGTGACGCCCTTGTACGCGCCGAAATAGCTCTTCCGTTCGATCTCGCGCCGTGTTTCGGGCGTCAGTCGCTGGATGAAGGGACAGTCGAGCTTGCGCAGCTGGCGGTTGTAGATTTGCGGATTGCCCTGATAGTCGATGATCGTGAGCGTATCGCGATGCTGCGCGATGTCCTCGGGCCGCATCCCGCCCGTCAGATGCGCCATCACCAGCGCGTTGCCGTCCATCACGACCGCGCCGGGCAGCGTCACGATATGGCGCAGCCAAACCGGGTCGAAGACATAGTCGAGATTGACATACAGCTGCGCCGCCGACGGGGTCGCGGACTCCGGCAGGCCTTCCGCCCGTGCCAGCCGCCGCAGCCGTTCGGCGTTGGTCATGCCCCATAGCAAAGTCGAATTTTCGCCAAACGGCGTCAGGGCGGGCGGGGATTTGGCGTCGGTCATCCGCCGCTCTTATCCTGCCCGGCGTCCTTTGCAAGGAAGCGAAGGATCGCCTCGGCACCGCGCTGCGCCGCACCCGCCGGGTCGCCACCGATCGATTCCGCCAGTCTTTCGCATTGCGCTTCGGCAAAAAGCGGGTGGCGCGCGGGCGCCCGATCGATCGCGTCAGGCAATTGGGTCAGATCATCTACTACATCTCCCAACGTCCAGAACAGATAGTCGGGATCGCCCCGCCAACCGACGCCGTGCGCATTGAGGAACAGGCATGGGCGCGGCGTTCCGAGGAATTCATACACCTGACTGCTGACGTCGCCGAGATAGATGTCGGCGCCGCTGGTATAGCTCATATCGAACAGGCGGTCGGATGCGAGGTCGATCAAGATCTTGTCCGGCACGGCAAGCTGTTCGATCTCGGCGCGTTCGGCATCGCTTGCCTCGGCGAACAGCCGGACGTGCGGTGCTACGACGAGATTATAGCGGTCCTGCGCCGCGAACCAGTCGATGATGTCGCGCCCGAAGCGGTCCCATGACGACAGTTCGCGCTTGAAATGCGGCGCATAGAGAATGGTCGGCCGGTCGTTCGCGAACAGCGGTTCGCGCGTCGCCTGCAGCCGCCGCATCAGGTCGAGCTTCACATAGCCGTTCACCGCATAGCGGCCGGGGCGGATCGTCTTTGCATCGAGCAGGCGCTGCTCGCTTTTTTCGCCCGCGACGAGCACGAAATCGAAATGCCGATCGCGTGGGTCGAGCATGATCGCGCGGTCGCCCGCTCCATGCGGAGTGAAGATCAAGCGCGTCTTGCGCGGCAGGAAATGCCGGATCGTTGTGGTCGTCCGCTCGGGCACGATGATCGCGTCGAACTGGCGCAGGAAGGGCAGGGCGTCGAGCAGGATCGGCAGCCGCGGATGGCGAAACAGCCCCTTGTCGCGGAGCCAGCGGGCAAAACCCTTTTGACCAAGCAATGTGATCGTTGGCGCGAACCCCGAATAGGCGTGCCCGACCTGTTCGACGACGCGCAGATGGTCGGTGCTCGACACCGCAACCTCGACGGCCTGTCCCGCGGCCGCCATTTCGGCGGCGATGGGCAGCGCGTGAAAGACATGGTGCGGTTCACCGACGAACAGGAACAGGATGCGCATCAACGAACCTCGATCACCGCGCCATTCTCGAAATCTGCGGCGCGCCAGCCATGTCTTGCGGCGAGGCGAACGAATTTGTCGCCACGCCCGACCAGCCAGGCTTCGCTAGCGAGAGCGAAAGTCGGCGCGTCGCTGACATGGTCCGAATAGGCGCGGATATGGGCGGCGCCGTCCTTGGCGTTGGCTGCTAGCCATTCGGCGACGCGCCGCGCCTTCTCCTTGCCATAGCAATTTTGCCCGTCGAGTAAGGGAAGCCAGTTTCCGGCAGCATCTCGCTGGTGGCGTGACGCGACGATGGCATCGAAACCGAGCGCGTCGGCGATGGCGCCAGCATAGAATTCAGGCGCCGCGGTCGCCATCAGCAGGCGATATCCCTCAGCGCGGTCGCGGCTAATGCATGCTGCGGCGCCCGGCGGGACATCGCGCGGGACGCGCCAGTGCGCGAAATCGGCGGCAAGCTTGTCGGCGCGCGCGGGCGCGATGCTGGCACCGAGCATCAGGCGAATGGCCGAGGGCTTGAAGCGGTCGCGGCCATAGAGGCGCAGCGCATAGCCGATCATCAGCGCGGCGAGTGCCGGAAGGAGCAGCATGCGCCATGGCGCCTCGCGGCACGCCGCCCACAGCAGGAACAAGGTGAAAGTAGGAGTGCGCAGCACGGTACGATCAAGATCGTAAATCGCGACGCGGATGGCGGAAGGCGTATCGGTCATGCGTCTTTTTGCTCAAACAGCCGGAGCTTGCGGCCGGTCTTGCCCAGCGACATGCGGTCGGCGAGCGGCAGGGCAAAGCGCAGCGCAAGCCAGATCGCGGCAACCGCGATCAATCCAAGCAGGGGCAGTGATATGGCGTCGGGCAGCAGGTCCGCGAGCACGGCCGCCGTGCCGGCGACAAGGGTGATCGCGACGCCGCGCAGCGCGACCGCTGGAAATTGCGCATCGAAGGGATGCAGCTTCTCAGTCAACGCGAGCTGCAGCGTCGGGATAGCCGCCATCACGACAAGCCCGATTGCCGTCGCCAGCGTCACGCCCGTCAGCGGATCGAGATGCCCGACGATCAGCCAGCCCGCGCCAATCGCGACGGCAACCCCGAAGATGCTGGCGGTGAGTTGCTGGCGGAACGCTGCGACGACCTGCAGCACCGGTGACGAAATGCCGAGTACGGCTTCGGCCGCGCGCGCGAACAGCAGGATGACGAGCGCGGCCTGCGCGGTTTGTGCGCCATGTCCGAATAGCCCGAGCAGTGACGCGCTGCCCGCAGCGAGTACGGCGGCGAGCGGCAGCGCGATCGCCGAGATCAGCCGCGTCGCATAGGCGTAGATGTCGGCGACCTGCCGCCGATCCTCGCGTTCGGCGCTCGCAGCGAGCGGCGCCATGACATAGGTGAAGGCGATACGCACGAGCTGGACGACGCTCGACAGCTTGCGTGCGATCGTGAACAGGCCCGCCGCCGCAGCGCCCGCGGCACCGGGGAGCAGCATGTTCAGGATCAAGGCGGGCGCGTCGCCGAACAGCCGCGTAATGATATTCGACGGCAGGATCGAAAGCCCGGCCCAGAAGGTATTGCGCGTCGTCTCTGTGACCCAAGGTCCGGCCCACAAATCGGCAAAACTATAATGGCGCGCGAGCAGGCGCACGCTGAGCGCCGCGGTGATAGCGAGCGAACAGAGATGTGCGAGGAACAGGCCTTTAAGACCGAAGCCGAGGGCGAAAAATACCCCCGCGAACACCAGCCGCAGCATCTGCTCCCATACGATCCTGAGCCGGATTTCGGCGCCGAACACCATGCGCGCGCGCAGCGCCGAGGTTGCGATCTCGACAAAGGCCCACAGCGGCAGCGCCCAGACGAAGACGCGAATTGCAGGCGTCACGAGTTCGCGGTCATGATCCGCGACATTGAGCAGCGGCCCGAGATCGGCGGCAAACACGGAGATAATTGCAGCGACGGCAATGCAGGGGCCGACGCCAAAGATCATCGCGGTGCGCAGCGCCGCCGTGGCCTCGGCATTGCCCGCCGATTGCGGCACGGTGCGCTGCATCGCGCTCGTCATGCCGAGGTCGAAGATATTTTCGAGCAGGTTCACCGCCGCCCACAACACGGCATAGAGGCCATAGCCGGCGAGGCCGAACATCAGGACGTAGAGCGGCTGGGCGACGATCTCGACCACCGCGCCGAGGCGCGCCAGCACGGTCGTGCCGAGCCCGCGCGCGACGCTGCGGCTGGTAACGGCGGGTTGGGCGACGTCTTCGCTCATCGTTGCCGCACCTAGCGGCTCGTCCGCTGCGCCGCCAGCGGCTTTCGCGCTTTGGGGCCCTTCACCCTCTTGTCGACTCCGCCTTTCGGGTCTAGGCAGCGCGCAATTGCATAGGGAACCCCGCGATATGGCCCAATTCGTCCTGCCCAAGAACAGCCGCCCGCAAAAGACGGGCAAGGTCCACAAGGCCGATGGCGCCGCGGCGGTGAAGAAATTCAAAGTCTATCGCTACGATCCCGACAGCGGCCAGAATCCGCGGTTCGACACGTTCGAGATCGACACCGAAAAATGCGGCCCGATGGTACTCGACGCGCTCATCAAGATGAAGAGCGAGCAGGATTCGTCGCTGACCTTCCGTCGCTCGTGCCGCGAAGGCATTTGCGGCAGCTGTTCGATGAACATGAACGGCAAGAACGGCCTCGCCTGCACGACCGCGATCGAGGATCTGAAGGGCGACATCACGATCACCCCGCTGCCGTCGATGGATGTGATCAAGGACCTCGTCCCCGACTTTACCCATTTCTATGCGCAATATGCGTCGATCGAGCCTTGGCTGAAAACCAAGACGACGACGCCGAGCGGCAAGGAGCGGCTGCAGTCGCCCGAAGAGCGCGAAAAGCTCGACGGCCTCTATGAGTGCATCCTCTGCGCCTGCTGCTCGACGAGCTGCCCCAGCTATTGGTGGAACAGCGACAAGTTCCTTGGCCCCGCGATCCTGCTTCAGGCGTATCGCTGGCTCGCCGACAGCCGCGACGAGATGACCGGCGAGCGCCTCGACGAGCTCGAAGATCCCTTCCGTCTCTATCGCTGCCACACGATCATGAACTGTGCCAATGCGTGCCCCAAGGGTCTGAGCCCCGCGCGCGCGATCGCCGAGATCAAGAAGCTGGAAGCCGAGCGGCACGTCTGATGCGTCTCGCGCTGGCGGCACTTGTTGCGCTGGCGCTGCCCGTCCCTGCGTGGTCGCTTGCTGCTGAACTCTCACCGCCGCCGCGCGGGGCGATCGCTCTCGGCGGCGATAGTTGGCTCGTGCCGGGCGCATTCAACCCGGGACGCTCTCCCGATGGCAATACGATCATACTGAAGGGCCCGAAGGGCGCGATTCTCGTCGATACGGGACGCACGGCAGGCCATGCCGAATCCATCGCTGAAGCATTGCACAAGCTGAACCTGCGCCCTGTCGCGATCATCAATACGCATTGGCATCTCGATCATGTCAGCGGAAATCTCGTCCTGCGTGCAGCGAACCCCGGCATCGAGGTCTATGGCACCTCGGCGATCGAGGGCGCATTGACCGGTTTCCTTGCCGACAGCGCCGCTGCGGCGCGTGTTGCCATCTCGTCCGGCTCCATGCCAACCTCTGCGCTTCCCGACGTGCAGGGCGATCTGGACACGATTGCACGCGGTCGAGAGCTTCGTCCCGATGTGCTCATCGACGAGAACAGCAGTTTCGTACTGGCAGGAAGGACCCTTTCGCTGCATGTCGCCGAGCGGGCGGTAACTGCCCGCGATCTCTGGATCTATGACGCGGCGCAACGTCGCGCCATCGTTGGCGATCTCGTCACTGGCGCTGTGCCGTTTCTTGATACCGCATGCCCCGAAGGTTGGTTGGACGCATTGGGTGACGTCGCAGCGGTGGGTGCGAAGCAGGTCATTCCAGGCCACGGCACTCCCATGGACAGGGCAAGTTTTGCCCGCTGGCGCACAGCGTTCGGCGATTTTATCGCTTGCGCGCGCGGGAAAGGCGCGCTTGAGACCTGCTCGGCCGGTTGGCTCGCGGGCGCCGCCGAATTCATTGGCACAGACGGCAAACGTGCCAAGGCGATGGCCGATTATTACGGCGAGCTTGTTCGCTCGAAGAAACTGGACGGATATTGCAGGGTATGAACGACGGGATCGAGGAGCCGAAGCGCCGCGAATATTTCAGCGCCGAGGAACTGGACGGCGGCTGGATCAGCTGGGATCTCAAGGACGCAACGCGTTTCAACAGCTTCATCGAACCGCTGACGGTACGCGTCGAGGCGCCGACCGCCGACGGCCGCCCGCGCGCAAGGGTACGGATGCTGCCCGAACGCAAGCACAGCAACCTCGGCGACAACGTCCATGGCGCGGTGACGCTGGCGCTTGTCGACATCGCGCTGTTCGCGGCGTCGCACCAGTTCGGTTCGCTCAACGCCGGCCATTCGGTCACGCTCGACCTGTCGACGCAGTTCGTCGGCGCCGGCCGCGTCGGCGAGCCGCTCGACGCTATGGTCGAACTCGTGCGCGAGACAGGGCGCCTGATCTTCCTGCGCGGGCTTGTCGTGCAGGGCGAGGGCGACAGCCATATCGTGCTGAGCTTCGCCGGGACGATCCGCAAGGCGAGCCAGAAGTGAGCACCGTCCTTGCGGCCTATGACGCGCTCGTCGCGGCGGGCGAGCTTCGCCCCGATCCCGAACAGCGCGCCGCCGCCGAACGGTTGAACCAGCTGCAGGCCGAACTCGAAGCGGTGCCGAAGCGCGGCAGTCTGCTGTGGCGTCTCGCCGGGCGCAAGCCCGAGGCGCTGCGCGGCGTCTATCTGTGGGGCGCGGTCGGGCGCGGCAAATCGATGCTGATGGACCTGTTCTACGACCAGCTGAATATCCAGCGGAAGCGGCGCGTCCATTTCCATGCCTTCATGCTCGACGTCCACGCGCGGATGCGCGAGGTGCGGAAAAGCGAGAGTGGGGATCCGATCCCGCTCGTCGCCGACGCGCTCGCCGAAAACACCCGCTGCCTCGCGTTCGACGAGATGGTCGTGAACAACAGCGCCGATGCGATGATCCTCTCGCGCCTGTTCACCGCGCTGATCGATCGCGGGGTAACGATGGTCGCGACGTCGAACCGGCCGCCGAAGGATCTGTACAAGGACGGGCTCAACCGCGAACATTTCCTGCCCTTCATCGCGCTCGTCGAGGAACGGCTCGACGTGATGAGCCTCAATGGCCCGACCGACTATCGCCGCGACCGGCTTGGCGACGGCGCGCGCTGGTTCGTGCCCGCCGACGATGCGGCGAGCGCCGCGCTGTCGGCCGCCTTCTTCCGCCTCACCGACTATCCGCCCGAGGACCGCGCGAACGTCCCGACACTCGAACTCGACGTCGGCGGCGGGCGGACGCTCCACGTGCCGAAGGCGCTGAAGGGCGTCGCGGTCTTTTCGTTCAAGAAGCTGTGCGGTCAGGCGCGCGGCGCGGCCGACTATCTGGCCGTTGCCCGATATTTTCACGCTGTCATCATCGTCGGCATCCCGCGCATGGGGCCCGAGAACCGCAACGAGGCGGCACGCTTCGTCACGCTGATCGACGCGCTCTACGAATATAAGGTCAAGCTGCTCGCGAGCGCGGCGGCGATGCCCGACCAGCTTTATATCGCGGGCGACGGGGCGTTCGAATTCGAGCGCACGGCGAGCCGGCTCGCCGAAATGCAGTCGGACGATTATCTGGCGCTAGGCCACGGCCAAGAGGACGCCGCTGGCAATCTTTCCCCAGCGTGACGAATTCACCGTGACGGCGATGAGGTTGCGGACATAGCGCACCTCGTGTGCCAGATGGCCATAAGCCTGCTCGATCGTGCGGCGGAGTGTGCGCAGCGGCTTGGGCGCAGCGACCGCGATCCGGGCAGGGCGTTCGGGCGGTCCGGGCAGGGTGGCAAAGCCGCCGCTAGTCACCCGCGCATCGTCCGCCACCGCGCGGCACAGCGCTTCCATACGCGAAATCGCGAGGCCATTGGGAACCTCGCGGTCGCGGCTCAATAGTTCGAAGCTGTGACTGAACGCCGAAAACTGGATCGCGCCGCTCGCGGCGCTGTGATCGAGCGCGTCGCGCATTTCCTCTTCGGACATCGCGCAAAGCTGTGCGGGGCGGAAGCGGCTGGTACGGTCCATCAATCCGCTGACCGGAACTTCGCAGACGCCTTGATGGATACGCATGCCAAGATTGCCGGCATCGAGCGAGATGTCGCAGCCATGGCCCTGCCAAGCCCCGTTAAAACTGCTGTCGAAACGGAAGCCCAGCGCCGCCAGCGCGCGCAGCGTGTCGTCGTTGGCGCCGAAATTGCCAGCACGAAAGGCGGTGGGTTTGGGCGCGCCGGCGCCGATCAAGATATCGCGCGCGAGTGCGATCAGCTTCTTCTGCGCCGCGAGCGGGAAGTCGCCGATGTTGCGGCCGGTCAGCCGTCCCACCGGGTTGAAGCGCGCGAAGGCCAGCCATTCGGTGTGGATATGGACTTGCACCTCGTGCCCGCGTGCGACCACCGGCCGGACGATCGCGTCGATCACTTCGGGACCATAGACCAGCGCGGGCATCGGATCGATGAAGAAGACGCCCGTCAGCCCATGGCGTTCGAGCATATCCATCTGAAAGTGGATGCCGAAATCGCCGTCGCGGCAGCGGCCGAGGATCGAGCTTTCGAAATTGGCGCGCGCATCGGCGCCGCGCTGGTAGAGGCCGGCCGACAATTCGGTGTCGAAGCTGATAATTGCCCGGGTCACGCCTCGCGCCTAGCAGTGCTGCGATAAGGGAGAGTTAACCGGCGCCCGCGGGATATCCCGTCTGTCGCGCCATGCTTTGCGCAGCCTAGCATAGGGGGCTTGGGCTGGACAACCCGGCCAAAGAGTCATCTTTTCCTGAAGGACAGGATGATGTCAGCATCGTCCCGGCATCATATCCCTGTCGCACTTGGCCTCCATTCCCATGTCGTCAGGGCGACTCGATATCCGCCTTATAGTTATTGCGAACTATTAGCAAAGAAAGGCTGTTTTTCGTCCTTTTCGCGGTTGTTTCCTTAAGGGAATCGGCGTAGGGGCGTCGCCAGTCTTGGGACCGGCAAGGGGCTTCAGCCCGTGCCTCCGCCGGTCTGTGAACCAATTGCCGGGCTTGCCACGAAGGGAGTGCCTCGCGCCATGGGACGCAAGAAAATCGCATTGATCGGCGCCGGGAATATCGGCGGAACGCTGGCTTTGCTCGCCGCGCAGAAAGAACTTGGCGATGTCGTCCTGTTCGACGTCGTCGAAGGCGTGCCGCAGGGCAAGGCGCTCGACCTGTCGCAGGTCGGCCCGATCGCAGGTTTTGACGCGAAGATCACCGGATCGAACGATTATGC
>Ga0247823_10000241_pt1 | contig 46764 bp, 54 predicted proteins | sample 13C_PalmiticAcid_2_FD_192426 | JGI IMG/M metagenome (GOLD analysis project Ga0247823, IMG submission 192426) | Soil microbial communities from agricultural site in Penn Yan, New York, United States - 13C_PalmiticAcid_Day30 | ecosystem: Environmental > Terrestrial > Soil > Agricultural land... | reverse complement strand
AGGGGGGGGTGGCATGTTAACAAAACCACAAACTAAACTCATACAAACCAAGCTACAAACTCTCCTCCATCCATCCACCTCACAAACAACAGAGAGCCAGTGGATCCCTCCACCAGCTCTCCAGTGTTTTGCGAACAACGGACCTTACAGCAGATCTGCCGTATAAGCCTCCTTAGCTTGCTGATAGGCGATGCAGTCATCCAGCGTAACTTCATCCCACTCCCCAGTAAGCTTGTGGCCATAAACTCCCGCTTGCTTGATGAACTTCTGCCACAATCCATCCCCACCCTTCTCAATCTGATCCAGCATCGCCGTGGCCCGCTCCACAATCCGCTTGCTAATCTTCACCTCAGTGCAGACATCCGCAAGCCATACCTTCCCCACAATCGGAATCACCGGCTTAGGCTTGCCATCCTTATCCACCGCCGTCTCCGAATCAATCGCACGTCTCACAGCCTCTGACCCGCCGTGATGCAACCATTGATTCCCCGCCAGCTCAATAAGCTTCCCCAGCGCCTGATCATTCCATTCCCTGACATACTCCACGCTGGGCAGTACCACCACGAACGGCGTTTCCCTATCCGCATATTTAATCGTCTTATCAAACTGCCCGCTCCAGTTCTTATCCACATTCTTCCCGGCGCGGATTGCTGCGTTGTCAATCGTCTTCATTTTCTTATTAGTTCGAGTTGTTTGCCATATGGCAATAACAGTGGTCGAAGGGTTTTGAAAAAGGGTTCCTTACCCACGGCCCATGTCGCGAATTGTATATATCTCACCCTCTCCCACGCATTTCCTACAAAATTAAATTTCCTTGCAAGGGATTTAATAAAAATAAATATAGACAACCGAGGGTATCTGCGGTAGGTTTGCTATATGAGCCGTATCAAAATGCACCAGCCGAATGAGGGAACTCAGACGGTAAAGGTGGTTAAGAAGTGAGAGGATCCACAATATGAGTGACAAAGCCAACATTCTCCAACTCGCCCCGCCAGTGGCATCCAGTGTAGATCCTTTAACGGATGGCGCACCGGTGAGTCAGGTGCAGGTCATGAACTGGAAACCCGTCGCGGCGAGGTTGTTCAGTCAGGGGACTAGTATGGTGGAAATTGCTCAGATGGTGAAGGTGGATCTGGAACAGGTTCAGCAGTTCTTTTCCAGCTATGCAGGGCAAGAGGCGGTGAGGGGCCATGTCAATGCCACACCGAAAAAGATCGAGGAGATTCTGAAGGGGAATAAGTTTGACAGTGTAATGCTGTTGATCCGATTGCAGAATCAAGGGAAGTCAGAGACAACGAGATTGCATGCAACGAGAGAGTTGCTGAACCTCGGACGTGATCTCAAACCCGTCGAACCTGAAACTCCTGAGCAGGCGAAGCAGAGGTTGGAATCTGCAATGAAGCAACTCACAAAGGATTGATAACATGAACATCACACCGAATAATCTACTAGCTGGGTCTGTCCCACTAACCGAAACGAGTACCATCTGCCTGAGTCCGGGTGGGAGGTATTCGATCTTCAAGTCCGGGACGATTGGATCTGCCACGGAATTCACTCTTCAAGCTGTTGGAGGAACTGGGTTGGACAAGTACTCGGACTTCGTGGAGGATGGAGGGAGCGTGGATGAGAACTATGAACTGACTGTCCCACCGTCTGGAGTTATCCGTGCCAATCTCCCATCTGCAGCTGGCACTACCGTCCTCCTCGAATACCAAAAGGTCCAGCCCTAATTAGCGTGAATTCCTGCGTTAATTCATTCCCAAACAGCTTCCCTAATGCCCGGAGTAATTCGGGTGGTCGTGGTGGCTCTACCTACCTCACTCCTATCCTGGGATTGATGCTGGGTAACAGTCTCACTCGCGGAGACCAGTCCTTCATGGCACTGGATACGGTAATCAACACCACCGCAACGGAAGCTGGATTTGGGGATGTAGTCATGGACAAGTATGTAGTCGGAGGTGCTACATTCCAAAACCATTACAACGACGCATCCTTCTGGTTCAAGGTCAACTCCCAAAACTGGACACACTACGTCCTTCAAGGTTACTCCCAAGAAGCCTATCCCTCCAGCGCGGGGCATGCATCGTTCCTTGAATACGGTCGCAAGATTGCCCAAGACATCTACGCAATCAACCCCGACGCACGGATCTACCTCTACTCCACCCCGGCGTATAATGAAATCAACAACGTAGCGGGTAACGGAAACATCTACCCCACCTTCGCTCCTGATGAGCCCACCATGGCCACTGGCAACATGGAAGGCTACACCAATCTGCGTGATCTCATTCGTCAGGACAACCCATCCGCGCCTCCTTGTCAAGTCGCCTATGTCACCGGGATTATCCATGCAGTAGGTGGTGGGCTCAATCCCAACAACCCTTCATGGATCGAGACACAGGAAACCGACGGACTCCACTGGGAAGACACTGGCCGCATGCTCGCCGCATGGACCATCTTCGTCGCAATGACTGGACGCGACGTCACCGCCTACGCATCTGACATCATCACCGCACTCAGCCAATCCGTTGTCATCTCCCCTCCCGAACTCTTCCAACTCGCCTATCGCTGGACGAAGTTCTCCAAGCGCCCTGTGCTAATCACAGTTCATCCGGAGGACACTTCCCTCAACCCGGGTGAATCCACCACGCTCTCCATCGAAGCTGAAGGCTCTGGCACTCTCACCTACCAATGGTACAAAAACGACGTTTCCATCAACGGAGCGACTTCCACTTCACTCAACATTGGCACAGTCTCCGAATCCAACGACGGTGACGAATACTACTGTCTGGTAACTAACTCCGAAGGATTCAAACAATCCGACACTGCCACAATCTCCGTCCAAGTCACCATCGTCCCAGTCTACGTCAACCTCACCCGCAACTCGGGCAACGACATCAACTACCCTGCCGACGATGACGTTCGCTGGAATAACATCCGCGCAATCTCCGACTCTGACATCGGAACCGTTAACACAACTTGGGCCCTAATCGACGCCAACGGAGACGCATCCGGAATCACTCTCCGACTCCTTGGCGAAGGAACAGGTTGCAACGCAGCAGGCGCCACTGGTATACTTGGTCTACCCAACTACGCCACCCAAGTCTCATGGATCGGTGATGGTGTAGCTAACAACCAATGGCGTTACGAGGGTCTCACACCGGGCAAGCTCTACCGTTTCGAAACTGGTGGATTCCGTAACTCCGGCACAACCCGCACAACTCGTCACTCATGGACCGGAGCAACTAGCGGCACTACCGACTACAACGCAGGAACTAACCTCTCTGCGCTTGCCTACTACGACGTGGCCGCCGACTCCAATGGATACGTCACCATCACCGCATCCAACGTTGCACCATCAGACCTGGCCTTCCACTACACTTCTCTCTTCATCATCTCCACTCCTCCCTAACATCTTCCGCTGTTCCTAACCTCAACTAACTACTACAATGGCTGAACGTCTTGTCGAACTTGTCCGACTCCCCAACTCCGGCGGTGGCCCATCCAACGGTCACCTCGTCCCTGTCATCACCGACTGCAACTACTCCGACCTCGACGAGCTCTGGGTCGATGGGCTGAACGTCGGCGGTGTCATCTTCGTCGATCACCCCGATCTCCAATCCACCTTCCAATACCGCCTGCGCTACTACGCATCCGGCGCACCAGGAAGTGCCGTAGCCATCACTGGCCATACCGGAATGTACTGGCTCCCACAAGGAGCAGGCACTCTGACCACCATCATCGCCACTGCCGATCGCACTCTCGTCGCAGGTGACTCCGGCTCGCGTATCTCCAACACCGGCGCATCAGGTGCAGTTACCATCACCCTCCCTGCCGCCATTCCCGGATTGTTCTTCGAGTTCCTCGTCGAAGCCGCCCAACAACTCCGCATCGACCCGGTCTCCACCGGGGAATCCATCGCCCTACCTTCCACCGGCGCACAATCCACCGGCGGCAAGTACATCTGGGCCGACGCTGCAACCGAATACGTTCGCATCTACTGCAACACCGCAGGCCAATGGGACGTAATCGGCTACAGTGGCACATGGACCGCTGAGCCCTAATCCTTTGCCCTACCAGACTCCAAAGTTGTTCATAGGTATAACGCTTAATCGGGACAGATTCACGTCATACTAAGGTCTCTGGTAGGGCCTATTCCTCACAATAGACGCTAACCCATGAAACTCATCGCTGCATGCTTCACCCTTCTCGTAACTACCTGTGCAGTAACCCTGCCTGAAGGTACACAGGTCGGAATCGTAACCTCGCACGGCACGATCACGGTCACCAAGTAATTCCACTATCCAACCGGCCATGTCAATCATCCCCGCTAACACACCACAAGCAGCCCTAGCAACCATTACAGCTGAGTTGTCCCACCGCGATTCGCTGTTCAAAGGAGGCTTGAAAGCATGGCCGGTTGTCATTCTCGGATGGCGAGGTTACTTCCTCGACACCATGGGACGTAAGGGTAAGAACGACCGCGGGATCTACGACGACGCGATCTTCATCATCAGCCCTACCTGCTTCCGTGCATTCAACGCCAACGTCGACCCTTCCCTCTTCCGTGACAAAGTTGCCTCACTCATCCCGGAACAAGTCGTCTACTACAAAAAAGGCATGCACCGGGCTGGCACTCCTGGTGGTCACATGGCTTGGCGACAATCCTCCCCCGTCATCGTCCAACGTGATGAATTCATCAAACCCAAAGGTGTCAATGACTCCGCTTGGGGAATCTCACTCGGCAACGGTCAATGGACCGACAAGAACTGGCCGGGTGGCATCTTCGCAATCAACCTTCACAAAGGCGGAACCAACACCACCTCCTCCCTCGGATGTCAAACCATCCCGCCCAAACAATGGGCAGCTTTCTTCGAAACCCTCACTGAAGAACAGGATCGACACAACTCTCCAATTGTCCCCTATCTTCTGATCCACGACCCACGCATGGCATGATCACCCCTCTTATTGCCCAAGTCATCGAAGCCGTTCCAACCGTCCCAATTCACGCATCCCCAAGTGAATCCAACCACCTCCTCTGGGGCGCTGTAATAACCTCCTCCTTTGCCCTACTCACCACCATCGTTTCAGTCATCCGCGACGCTGTCAAACGCCATCAAGATCGAGCCGACGCAGAACTGAAACGTGTCCAAGATAGAGCAGACAGGGCACTGGAACTCGAGCAGCTCCAACGATCAGGAAGGGAACGTGAGAGAAATATTCTAACTGAAGTCCGTGAAGTGAAGTCCGAAGCTAAGAAAGCTTTCGACACCGCCAATGGACACAATGAGAAAATCGCCAAGATGGGTGAGAACATCACCAAAGCGATTGAAACTCCTTCGAAAGTCATCGTAGTCAATCCCCCTGACCAACCTGTCCATACCACAAAATCTTTAGAAGTTCCAAACGGTTCTCCGGGTGAAGGTGCATAAACGGCGGAGGATGAACTGGAACCCGGAGAACTAAATGAACGAGCTTAACACATTCGAGCTGGCGCGACATGCTGAAGAGCTGGCTAAGTTGAAAGAAGAGAACGGAATCCTCTTCTACCAACCTCATCCCAAACAAGATCGCTTTCACCGTAAAGGCGCAAAACTCAGACGTTATGTTCGCACCGGTAATCGGTTTGGGAAGTCAACTATGGGCGCAGCAGAGGATGTGGCCTGGGCACTGGGTTATCGCCCTTGGTATCCTGAAGGTGATCCGGCGAGGTATGAAGGCATTCCGAAGAGGTCGGTAAAGATTCTCGTCATCGCGCAGGACTGGGATAAGGTGAATGAAATCTTCACCAACATGGAACCCGGTGCGAACCAAGGAAAGATTTTCAAACTCCTCCCCAAGGACAAAATCATCGGCACTCCGGCTAAGTCCAAGAACGGAGTTGTCTGTCTCATCAAAGTCAAATCCATCTGGGGAGGGACTTCCGCCATCTACTTCGATACTGTCAAGTCCTACATGGCTAACCCCATGGGACAGGAGTCTTCTGACTGGGACGCAATCCACATTGACGAACCCTGCCCTCAGGAGATGTGGAATGCTAACTCTCGTGGCCTAGTCGACCGTGAAGGTTCTGCATGGTTCACCTGCACTCCCCTCAGTCAGATGTGGATCAACGACATGTTCGTCCCTCGCTCGCGCATGCGTGAAAACCTCGGTGAGAAGGAAATTGACAACGGGGAGTATTGGATGATCACCGGTGAGATGGCAGATAACCCTACCCTCACTCCCAAAGCCATTGAGATGTTCCTCGGTCAGCTTAGTCCTAACGAACGTCAATGCCGTGAGAAAGGTCTTCCTCTTTCACTTTCCGGACTCATCTACAAACAATTCGACTACACAAGTCACGTCTACGACACTACCCCGAGAGGATGGAAACAAATGTGGGTACCCCCACCTAATTACACCATCCGCATGGCAATTGACCCGCATCCGGAAACTCCTCATGCTGTCCTGTGTGCGGCGACTTCGCCTACTCAAGAAGTCTTCTTCTTTGCTGAAATATTCGAGCAAGTGATGGCATCCATCCTAGCCGAAAAAATCCAAGACATCCTATATGCCCACGACTCCGAGCAAGACTACTACGAACTCGCCGAAGCGTGGATGGATCCCGCTGGTTTCATTGAGTCGCCTACCGATGGATCATCCATGGCTACTGAATTTGACAAGCATGGAATCTACTGCAACCGAGCTGTCCGCGATCTCTCTCGGGGGATTATCGTGGCTCAGCAAGGCCTTGGACGAATGCTCACCCTCCCATCAGGAACCAAAACCCCATGGCTGAAATTCGGTCAACACCTCCAACGCACTCTCTGGGAATTCGATCACTACGAGTGGGACCCTAAAAAGGAGAACAAACCAATCGACAAAGACGACCACATGATGGAGAATTTCTACCGTCTGTGCGTCCATGGTCTCCACTACATCCCTCCCGATAAAACCGGCCAGAACAAACTCGTAGTTGTCAAGAAGGACTACTCCCGCATGAGCATTCCCAGAACCTCTGGCCCTATGCCACTCAAAGCTTCCCCACGCCGCTACTTCTCTCCATCCCAATTCCGCCGTAGATAATCATGGACCTTCGAATGTACAACGAGCTGGTAAATCCCAGCATGACGCAGTTCCACTCTGACCTCCTGCGGTTAGCTCGGAACTACATCGACTTGGGCTGTGCTGCCATCCACGAATACTACAGCCGATGGGATGCATCCCTCGCCGCGTATGAAGCGGAAGATCCAGTGCGTGTCAAAGACGAAGACGCGATGGAAAACCAGCGTCCTGAGTCCATGGCTATCCCCATGACCTACGCACAAGTCCAAACCTTCAAGGCCTTCTGCAGTCAAGTCATGGACCAGAAACCTCGTCAATTCGAAGCTGCACCGCGTGGACCAGAAGATGCCGACGGACAGGAACTGGGTGAAGTCCTTCTCCAATCCGACCTCACCGCCAACAAATGGAAAGTCAAGCGCGGTCAAGTCCTCCAAAACCTCGGCACACTCGGTCTCGCTGTCGTCCGATCCGAATTCGAAGAAGACGTTATCGGCGTCCAAATGGAAGTCGAAGACACCTCTGGCACCATCGCATTCGGCCAGAACTTCGGCGCTCGACACAAGATCCAGCACCAAAAAGTCACACGCCGCCGTGGCAATCGTATCTCCGTAGTCTCCCCCTACAAATACCTCCACGACCCATGCTTCGATATCTGCGAGCAAGATCGTGCAAGGTTCCAAGGTGACGAGTTCGAAATCACACGCTCCGAACTCGAAGCCATGGAATACCGCCAAGAGGTCGCTGGCGTCCACTTCATTCCAAAAGACTTCCCCTCCGACCGATGGACCAAGCGGATGCAATACAAAACCCGTTTCGACTACTATCGCTACAACGATAACCGAAACGACGTCCTATGCATCACTCGCCTCCAGATGAAAGTCGTTCCACGGAACATCATCCTCTCCGATGGTGCTTCCCTCGGTGACTCCGATGCACCATGCATCCTCGACGTCTGGGTAGCCAACGACGCACGCATCATCAAATGTGAAATCAACGGCTGCCTCCACGGACGCTACTCCTACGACGTCGCAGCCTTCGACAACGAGATGCACGTCACTCTCGGCAAGTCCTTAACCGACATGATGTCGCGTTTACAGGAAACAATTGACTGGTTCATGAACACGCGGATGGAATCCGTCACGCGCAACATCGAGCCACAACTCATCTTCGATCCTTATGCAGTGGATGTGGGAGACTTGCAATCTGGCCAGAGACTCATTCGATTGAAGAAAGGTCTAGGTCGTGTGGGACTGGATGCTTATGTAAAACAGTTGCAAGTCTCCGATCCAACTGTGCGTCACATGGATGACATTGCACAACTCACCCGCCTACTGCAGGAGGTGACCGGTGTCAATGCCAACATGTCCGGACAATTCCACACAGGTCGTCGTTCTGCCACAGAAGCTAAAGTCGTCACTGGCGGTGCTGCTTCCCGAATCATGACCGTGTTGGGTGAAGTCTGGGAATCACTATTCTCCCCTCTCGGTTCCAAACTCCTCTCCAATCTCCGTCAAGGCCTCACTGTCGAGGACATCACCGCGCAAGCTGGCGAACGCACGCCTGAAGCCATCGCATCCTTCTCCGCTGATCCTATCCGCATTGCGACTTCCCAAGACTTCTGGATCCTTGACGGCACCACCCCATCAGAGAAAGGTTTTCAAGCTCAATGGATCACCGAAGTCTTCGGCGTGGTAATGACAAACCCACTCGCTGCGATTCAACTCGACGTCTCCCCACGTCTCCTCCTCGAAAAGGGTATGGAACTCCAAGGGATTAACTTCCGTGACTCCATCCGGATGTCGAAAGATCCTCAAACCCTCCAACAAGTCGTCATGCAAATGGCGCAGCAGCTCGCACAGCAAATGGTTGCTTCTCAACCACCTGCCCCCTCTGAACCTCCGCCACAATGAATGATATCGACAAAGAAGAAGAAGCTCGTCAACGGCAACTCCGTTACGACCAATGGAAAACCAATCCATTCTCAATCGAACTTTTCGCACAAATCCGCACCCTCCGCAGTGCACTCAAAGCCGCAACCGCCATGGACACTACCACGTTTAACGTAGGCGGTATCCTTGCACGAGAAAAAGCCTTTGGAGTCCAGCTCGCCTACGAAGAAATCGAAGATTTCATCCACAACGATCTCCCACTCCTTGAAGAGAACAGAAACAAACCAACTACCTCCGCTAAATGAACACCGCAGCTGAAGAATACGTAGACGAAAACGAAGCCTTTGACGATGATGTCTTCTCCGGTCCGGGCCCAGTCGCACAAGGTCAAGACCCACAAGGCATCCTCCCGTTCAATCCGCAACCGAGTCAAACTCCTCCACCTGTCCAACCCGGACAACCCACCCAACAGGTTCCCGGTCAACCTGCTCCTACTGCCCAACCCGGCATGTTTACCATGGAGCAAGTCATGCAGATCATGGCAGCTCGCCCTGCACCTTCTGCACCCGCTCCCGAACCAGCTCCCGCCCAAATGACTCCCGAGCAGCTCGCTGCTCACCTCAAGCAATTCAACGCCGACGACGCTTTCGCCTCTGGTTTCGTTGCCGCTCTCCAACCCGGAGAAGACGGCAAGGTCGACCCTGCCAAAGTCCGCGACACCATCAACGCTCTCGTCACCGGCGTCCGCCAAGAAGTCCTTCGCGCCCTCGAGCTGAACAACGACACCATCTTCGGTGAAGCTGACCAACGCTACGGTTCCGCTGCCTCCTTCGTCCAACAGCAAAAAGAAGACCGTGCATGGAATGGCTTTGCCGCCATGTATCCCCAGCTCGGATCCTGCCGCGCTCTTGTCGACGCAAAGGTCAAAACCCTCACCTTCCCTCCAGGCACCACCCGCGACCAAGCTTTCCACTTTGTCGCCAACTCCGTCGCCCAAGACCTCGCCAACATGGGCATCGACGTCAATCAACTTCCCGCGGCTAACCAGCCACAACGCCAAACGCGGACGGCACCGCAAACACGCACCCAACCCCAACAATTCGCCCCGGCACCATTCGTGCCCGGCTATCCAACACTCGGCAATCCTGCCCCATCGTTGCTCACTCCTGTAACCCCCGGGATGCCCTCCCGTGGTGGCCGAGGTGCACCGCAACACCGACCACAACAAAACCACAACCCCTACTTCGACAACGACACCTTTGCTCGCTAAGTCAGGGATTCGACAAACAATAGACACCAACTAACATGGAAGTATTCACTGGCCTCATCTCCGGAACTCAGTTCGCGGACGAAAACTGGAACACCCGCTCAAATCGTCGGAAGATTTTCCACGACTATCCCGGCGGCGAATTCCCACTCACCGGCTTGCTCTCGTTGCTCGAGCCGGATTGGACCGACTCTCCGGAGTTCGGATGGTACGAAAAGCGCTGGTATGATCCGGAAACGGAACTGTCCGCAGGAACGACTGTGCCATTCACTGTGGCCGGTTCGAGCACTTCCCTTGGTGCTGAGGTTGACTTCACCGCGAACCTACTGGTCCGTGTGTATGTCGATGACAAGACGATCTTCCGTGAACGCCAAGTCATCCGCATCGAAGATCTGCCAATCACTGGTGGCACGAAGAAGGACCTCGTTCTCGTCATCGAGTCCATCGTCGGTGGTAGTGATCAAGCGATCGAAGGCCGGGTGGTTACCGCAGTGGATAACGTGATCAACACCACGAACCTCATTGACGGCGGCACTCCGGGACCTGTCAACGCTCCTGTCGCAATCATCGGCACGGCGAATGCGGAAGGTTCGACTTCCGTGGGTGGTATTCTCATCGCACCATTCAAGGTGGAGAACAACACCCAGATCTTCAAGAATCCCTTCTCCGTCACTGGCACTGCTCTCGTGACTCCCACCGACTGGGATGCACGCGGCACCTACCCGGAGCTGGCGCAGGACAACCTGATCCGCCACATGGTGGATATGGAGAACGCATTCCTCTGGGGTCAGAAGTCTGTCACCACGGTGATGGACGACGGCGAAGAAGTTCCACGTCGCACCATGGGTGGTGTCAAGTGGTTCCTTGAGGAATACGAGAAGGCGAATTCCATCTATCGCGGTGGCACTGGTGCTCCGGTGATGGACAGCAACGATGACGAAGACAAGCGGATCATCTACGCTTCGTCTGGTTCTGTCAACGCCTCCGACTTCTTCGGGACGTATATGGAACGTCTGTTCCGTTGCACCTCCAACCGCGGGTATGAGAAGCTCTGCTTGTGCGGTTCGGGTGTGCTGGGTGCATTGGAAACCTACCTCAAATCCCATGGTGGCATTCAGACCAACAAGGGGATGAAGGCGGAAACCGCTTGGGGATGGAACGTCTACACCGTGGAAACCACCTACGGAACCGTCCACTTCAAGTCCCACCCGCTGTTCCAACGCAATCGTCGCCGCCGGTTCGATGCGCTGTTCCTCGACGTCGGCAACCTCAAATACCGTCCGCTCAACAAGCGCGATACGAAGAAGTTCAAGGGTCGTCAGAACCCCGACGCCGACAAGCGCAAGGACCTCTGGCAGACCGAATGCTCGCTGGAACTCCGCCAGCCGCAATCCCACATGCTCATGCGGAATATCCGCACGATCGCCAACGCGTAAGCGAGAAATTACGCCAACCTCGAACATCATACTACTATGAGTCAAGACAATGGTCTCGGAGCTGGTCTCCGTCGTTCAGGTCCGATCGGACGCGGTCAGGAAGAGGGAGTTATCCAAGACTTCCCAACCATGGCCGAGCCCCATCCGGACACCCTTGCACCCACCAACGAACTGACCAAGCACATCGCGGGACCAATCCCGAAGGATAACCTTGGCAATCGTGGATTTGGTGGCGCTGCCAAGGGCGGCTAAACCAACTGGCCGGGATGGTCTTTATTGCTTTCTTCCATCCCGGCCTTTCCTTTCTACCCTACCACCGTTACATCTATGAATTACCTTCAATTGCATAATGAAGTTCTGGACATGATGGCCCAGACTATCTCCATTGTAGATCCCTTCCCGGGTCTCGCTGCTTCAGCTGAAGATAAGTCCGCACTCATTGACCGTCTCCTTCTGCGTGCTGCAAATAACGCGAGGAAGTTCGCGGAGAAGGCTAATCCTACATGGACCTTGAATGAGGTCTCTGCCGATGTAACGGTGGTTGCGGGTGGGACTGTCTCACTCGCAGGTCATACTGACCGTGACACCTCCGAAGAATTTGACTTCAACGTCCTGAATTCCGTGACCCATTGTGGATTGCCTATCTTCTTGAACTCTCGTCCGATGAGAAACAAGATGGCATTCATGAAGAAGAAAGATTGTCGGAAAATCTATGGTGTTACTGCACGCAACAACTTCAAACTTTCCCCTGCATTGGATAGTGACGTCAGCCTTGTGTTCTACGGAACGCGATGGATGGCTAACTACACACTCGAAACTACGGTAACTCAAACAATGACCGTGGTCGGCTCTGGCCTTGACCCAGATTCCGCTGGAATCTACCGTTACGCTGGTGTCCTCAACGGCAAATCCTACTACACCTACGGCAATGTGGAGTTACAGGTCGCTGAAGGCGCTCTCTTCATCCCAACCGATGACAATGACAGTGGCGTTCTCGTCTGGGACGGTGAACTCTGGAAGCTCGACTTCTTCCCCAACGGCTCTATCGACGACAAAGGCACATGGTATTCTGCCGAATCCGTAGCCACTCCCGATCTCGTCTCCTCATGGACAGCAGGTGCTGGCACTTCCGGCACAATTTCTGATGTAGTCAAAGGCCAAGACTCACACACCGAAGACGGTAGCGGCGTCACTGACTGGATCTACGAACATGGTTTCGACTACCTCCAATGGGCTACCATTTGCGAGCTGAACTACCTACTCAAAATCTACCTCCCTCGTCAAGAAGGTGGCCTCCCACCTCCCACGGGCGAGCGTGACCGTGCTCTCGACTACCTCATCCGCTGGGACACCGATCTCCGTGATTCTCAAACCAACGCCTGCGCTCGATGACCATCAACGACTGCCTTGGACCACTTCGCCATGTAAGTTGGCTGTCCCAAAAAGGCCCACCTACATGCGGTCAGCGTATCCATCACGAACAAGTGATGCTGACCTTCCAATACAAAGTCACCAATGGCTCCTTTATTGGTAACACCGACATCCCTTTCGGTTACTTCATCCAAATCGAACCATTCAACTCCTCCGAAAGTCTCCTGACTATCATCGCTGCACCTCGCACTGATGACAGTCCTGTGTTCATCGAACGCGAGACAGGCGGAACGAATATGAATGAATACATCTGCGGGTATACGATTACCAAGCAGATTGTCGAACCCGGAACTGCACCAGATAGTGGTGCGAATATCTGGGAGTCGACGGTGACTCCGATTGATGAAAAGCACTCGGAGAAGGTAACGGTTACGATTACTAGTTACAACCAAGTCATTCAGGATGAGTGGGACGAGACGTTGAGCACTCCTGTGCGGATTACCCGGGAGCTGACTCAGACGCTTGGTGATTACTCGATTGCAGTTGTTACAAGTCAGGTCGAGCGGGTTACTTATCAGGAAGTGCGATGTGGATGGTGGGTGAAGTCTACTGAACGCTTTGCGGTTGTGTCACGCTCTTATGGGACTAGTGTTGAATACTACTGGCCTGGAGTGTTGACTGCAATTGGGACGTATGTATATGAGCTCAAGGATGGTGGAGCTGAAACCTACGTCAGCGCAACGATCAATCCAGAGGCATATCGAGGTCCATGCAAGGCTACCATTACGGAAACGTGGACGGTGACTGCACCTACGGTAGATGAACCTACCCAAATGTTCCCATTACCAGTGGATATTGATACACCCTTCGCGGGGAAATCTATTGGCCCAACGTTGCATGGTGCGGTGAGTTTCAATATCGTCATGTCATCCCATCCACGGTATGAGAATGTAGTAGCGAACTACTCATGGCCTGCTACATCTCCGACTGCACGTCCTTCCACCGCAATTGCCTCTGATAATGTAGATCCAGTTCGTGGTGGATATCTCCGTAGAAGAATCGTAGTAGACGCTCCTTGATATGCTTAACAAAATCGAAGTGCCGAATTTCTTAGGGATTCGTGGATTGACGTTAGGAGTGCAGCCAACACTTCGGCAACCTCCCCGACTCCTTTCCACCTCCCGCTCTAATGCTGGGATTGATTCTGCGGTTTACACCCAGATCACACCACGGGTAAGACCAATCCCTGGGAGTGTAGGTGCATCCATGCCACTGGAAGTGGTTGGAGTGTTGGATGGAACTACATGGAAGGTGAGAGTAAACCCTGGGTTTGTCTTCTTCTCTGCTCCGGGAACTGACCATGCACCGATCCGTGAATACTTCGAGATTACCGGCACCGGTGACACGCTCTATGCAGTTTCCGATGGTGATCGTGTATATGCCCACGTCACTACCAACGCACGAGGTAAGCCACTCACCTATGTAATCGAGATCGCTGACAGTGGTGTTGAGAACGTTCACTACGTTCCTGACACTCCAGACGAAGATGGATCTGGTGGAGATTACTTCTACGAACTAGCTCGTATCTCAATCAGCGGATCTGTAATGACGATTGTCCCAGTGCATGTTGGTGCAATCGAAATCCAGAACCAACTCTGGGCGAGTGAGAGTGAAGGTGAAGGCGTTGGTATCATTGAGAAGTTCAACGAAGACACTGGCAAATACGCTCTCCGTGGAATCAAGCCCAAGGAGGAATCTCCGATGAATGTCGAGGTCTCCCCTGACGGTAAATCCATTGACGTTTCAGGGAATGGATATGATACCACTGTCACCGACTCCAAGAAATTCAGCATCACCATCAAAGATGGGCTTGTCGAATCAGCTACCGATTCAGGTGCACCCGGCGTCTCTGCCATTCTAATTCTCCGCTACACTGCTCAGCATGACAACGAAACTACAATTGACATTGGTTGGAAGCTACACTTCAATGAAGGTGTTCTAGAAGAAGCCTACTCCACCGCAAACGGTGGTGGCGACTGGTTCGCTATCGAAGGCACCGACACAATCCAGATCTCAGTTTCCACTTTCACGTAATAATGAACACACTTAGCAACCTAGCGGAACTCTCCGCACTCACTCAAGGATCCAATCCACTGGAACAACTCGCAGGGATCATGCAGTTGTTAGGTGGTCTTCAAGGACTCAACATGGGACAAGCCGAGAACGCTCGTGCCGATCGCAGGTTGAGTATGGACGAATCCAATCAAACCTTCCAACGCGATCTTGCATCACGTGCTGATCTGCGTGCAGATCGTGGCGAAGCACGTGCAGATCGTCAACTAACCCTCGCTCAACTGGGTCAGGAAGACGAACGTGCATTCCGTCAAGGCACTCTGCGTAACCAAGAACGCGGACTCATGGCAGAGGGACGACGTAACGACCTCATGGAAAACAACATCGCGCGCCAAGCGGATCAAGGACAATCCATGACGCTCCTCGGTATGCTTGAGCAACTCTCACGTATGCCTGGAGCTTCTCCCACCCTCATGCAAGGAATCTTCGACACTACCCTGAACCATCTCGGTATCGAACTTCCCACACCTCCACCCAATCCCCAATCCGATTACATCAATCGTAACATTCCAGGATTCTCCGCCGGTCAACCAACACCACTAGGATACTAACATGGCCTCAGCACTTGCCCAACCTGCTCGTCCACTCTCAACCGGACAATCTGTACCCACTGCTGGAGGGAGTCCATCTCCCTTCAACTTTGACATCAATCAACTCCTTGCGATGCTGCTCTCTTCTGAGCAACAGAAGCAAATGAATCTCATCGACGCTGCGAGGACTCCAGTCTCTCCCATCGTCAAGGATCCACGTTCAAGCCGTATCTCATCTGGCCTTGCTGGATGGTATGAAATGAACCCTCAAGCACAGCAAGGACAATCCTATCAACAATCTCAACAAGCTCAACAATCTGGAATCCGTCGCAACGCTGCGATGAATGACGTGAGCAGTCGTATCGGACTAGCTGAGTTGCTCCAACAGCTCGAATCCCTCAACGTCCAATCCCTCGACAACTCCGTCACTCCCCGCACTGCTCTTCCATATAATCCGTTCTACTCATGAATCAGACCCTCGACCAACGCGCACGCGATCTGAAAATGACTCCCCTCGACTTGGCTTATGCCGAGTGGAGCCGGATGACTACTCCTACCGATTCACCATTCTACGGTCAAGATCCACAGACCTTCGCACAGAACGTCAAATCCTCCACCGGAAGTGATCGTTACCAAGTTCTGGATACCGGTAAGTTCGTTCGCGGTGTGCAGTTGGCGGGGAATGTCTTCGATTCAGAATTTGAACGCAGCGGAGTCAATACCAAATTCCGTGATACGGCTAGTGGTCTAGCCCAATGGTTCACCGACGATCCTAACACGATCAACGCGGTGGCTGAAATGGGTGGGGAACTTCCGGGTGGTCTTGCAGCCCTCGCCCCGTTGGCAGTTGGAACAGTGATGTCCGGGGGGGCTCCACTGTACGCTGCCGCGGGGTTGAGTGGCATTGATGCATTCACCGATAGCCGTGAAGGTGGACGAACTGTTGGCAGCTCTGCTGGTGCTGGTGCTCTAAGCGCAGCATCGGTGGGTATCATGCCTGCAACCGGACGCTTCTTCGAAAAGTTCGCTGGTGATACTGCACTCCGTATCGCAGGAGATAGTGTAAGCAAAGCTGCTCTATCTCTTCGACAGGGTGTATTGAACACCGCAAGTAAGTTTGCTGTAAGGGAAACCGGACAGTTAGCAACAGGGGTGGCTTTTGATGTGGCTGACGTTGCAGTGTTCGATCCTAATCGCACATTAGAAGATCTAACCAAAGGTGAGTATCTCGTCCCGATGTTGCTCAGCAATGGTGTCACTGTATTCGGCCAAGAGGCGATTACCTATGGCGCTAGCGCATTACGCAATCGGTTGACTAAAACTCCACCTCCGATGGGTGCGGAAACTCCTGACCAGATGCAGCGCAGGTTGGCTAACGAAAGCCGACAAGCAATGCTGTGGGATCCAACAGTGCAGAAACTCCCTACCCTTGAGGCTAATCAGGCACAGATGAGAGATGTGAGTTTGCATGGTCAGCTGGAACAGATGTATGACAATTCCTACTGGCAGCATTACGGATCTTCTAGTGACATCGAAACAGCTACCGCGCACAAGCGTGCTAGTTATTTCGACATGTCCAAACCCTATCAGGTCGAAGGGCCATTGCAGACCACTGCAGATTTCCTCAATCGCATGGTAGTTGCGAGTGGACAGAAGAACACTCCCATGTCACAGTTGCTTGGTGTGAACCAACATCTGTTTGAACAAGTGCGATCTATTAGTGGGAGTGATGCTGAGGCGTATGCACGTGTACTTAAACTCGTCAAGGACGATCAGCGGGTGGAGTATAACCAAATCCCCGAAACCCTCCGCTCCAATCCTGACGCGGCCAAGGTTTATAACATCTACAAAGACAAAATCAACCGTGGCCAAGCTAGTATGATCTACGCAGATCAAGCATCAGGCGTAGCTGCTATACTGGATGGCCAGGAGTTGAAGACGTTCAAAGGAGGATTGCAGATCTCCGGAGCGGATTTGGATTTGCAGATGCAGCAACATGGAGAAGGTATTCGTGCAGGGTTGACCGAGCGGGCTAATACACTCCAAGGCCTGCGTCAACGTATCCAAATGGATCAAGGATTCACTACCGGACAAGGTGTGGATGTTCGCGCTGCTGCGGTAATCAAAGACACGCTGAAGGGACTTGGAATTGACCGTCCTATCATGCTGATCTCCGATGCGGATATTGATGATCCGTTGTTGTCCACACTCAAGTCCAGCTTCACTCAACCGGGTAAGTATGGGACGATGATCGAGATTGACGATGGACAAGGACCAATGTCCATCATCTGGACTAAGGGAGGACAAGGTAACTACAATCTCGTTTCCCAGATGCATGAGGTCGGTCACATCGTCGAGCGTCACTACGCCAAACAATTCCCTGAGGCTATTCGGGAGTTGAAGACTCTAGCTGATCGGGAGTTCGGAAAGAAGAACATGGCACTGTTGGAGAATCTCCGTCAGTATGGTCCTGCACATCCTGAATTCCTGCGCAAGGCACACAAGTCCGTGTGGACGATGAAATACGAATTTCCTGAATATTTCTCCAATCAGTTTAGTAAGTGGGTCTTGGATCCTACTGCTAAACCCGCTGGGGTAATGGACAAATACTTCAAGGGAGTGGTGGATGGGTTGCGGAATGTCTGGGAAAAGATGAAGGCATTGTTCGTCAAGCCCCAGTTGGATTTCAAAACTTGGATGGATCGCATGGCACGGAACTTCTATTCCAATTTGATGTGGAACGACGATGCCGTGTTCAGACAGTTGGCTACGAATTATCAGCTTGGAGATAGTGGGACTGATTCCCTCGGCGCTGCGTTGTATCACAATGCTGATCCACGATTCCATGGACTGCTATCCGATCGCCTTGCCAAGTGGCATGTGAATGGACGTGCAGGGAAGCCTGAGGCTATCATCGCACAAGCACAGAAGGATTTCGAGAAGATCAAGGATCTACCAGTGGAATTGCCACAGCAAGCTCGTCAGGTAACCGCACCACAGGTTGAGAAGTTGGTATTCAATCCAGCTGAACACTTCGATCGTGCTGCGATTGATCGCTTCCAGAAAATCTTCAAGCAAGCGAATGATGAGAATTATTCGCTCGACGCTACCGAAGCAGGGAGTATGATGCGCAGCTTGATGATGCGCTGGACAGTTGGTGAACTCCCAGGCCAGGAAGGTCGACCAAAGTTCGGCGGGACGAAACTCCTCGAGGACAAGATCAAGAAGGAACTTACTCTCATGGGTAAGGAGATGCCTGACGTCATGACCTTGAAAGCTAACGGAGAGATCGACACTGGCGGTGAGAAGATTCGATATTTCAGTGACATCTCCGAGGCTGAGAAGTTGATTGATGGATACTCTACCATGCCTGCGTATGAGATGTACCAAATCGAAGCACAATCGGTGATGAAGGGAAGTGAACGTATGTGGAAACTTGCGTTCAAATATTCCCCTGAAGCACGGAAGGTCAGCTTCGATGAACGCTATCACAACGCGGAGATGGACAACGATGTCGCATCCGTAGTTGATAGTGCGCAGACTTGGAGCATTGATGAATTGTTAATGGCTTTGCCTGAAGTTCTCGGCAATGGAGTTGATAACATCAATCATGGTTTGCCACGCAACACCGCAATGGATCTGGCAAATGTGGGAGTGTATACTCCAAAGGACTTCTCTGGTCGCATGGGTCAAGCTATCGCACGCTCGATCGGTGAACGCACTGCACCTGAGCCTTTACTACGTGCATTGGATAAGGTAGTGGACGAATCCACCAAGAACCCAGAATTCAGAAATGATCTCCGTTCGATTGGTAAGGACATCGGATACACTGGTGACAACCTCGATGGTTTCCTCTCAACCTTTGTAGAGAATATCACCAATGGTAAGTCGATGAAGGAAGTGGGAATGCTAGCTCCTGAACCATTGGCTACTGCACTACGGGAGATTGGGAGTTTTGTTGATAGCACAGGACGCGTGGTGGAATACGGTGCACGTGTGGGATCACTCCTTGGTTTGCATGAACAATCTCTTGAGCAACTCAAAGGCGCTCGGGTTCGTGGATTGGAACTGACCACGGATGATGTGGCTACCAGTCAGCTTGCGCAGATTATCAGTGAGTCGTCGAGTGGAGGTGGCGATCGCATGCAGAAGATGGCACAGGGTGCTAGTTGGATGCGGAAGGCTTATGAGGCAACGATCAACGGCTTCATCCACATGGCTGCGACCAATCCGATGTTGGCTCCATTCGCTGAGGCTACGTCGATGGAGAAGCGTGACCAATTCCGTATGACGAATGATACAATGATCCCGCTGCATGCTAAGGATCCGAATTCGTTGAAGCCTGTGTTTGAGAAGGACCGGGCTTATGTTAAGGTCAAGGAAGATCCTAAGACCAATGCACTCTTCGATGAGATGGTGCGCCATGAACAGGCGATGGGAATGGGAGTGAGAGAACTCCTCGCTGCTAAGGATCCAGAGTTGCAGAGGATTATCTCTGAAGTGCCGCAGGATAAACTAGGCGCATTCATGGAATTGCGGGAGAGGATGTATAAGGTGCAGGAGCACAATGTCCAACTCCGCGCGCAGGAAACTCGACAGCTCGATCGGATTAACCTGTCCACATTCCTCGTGAGGCAGGTGCCTGAGATGAATCCGAAACAAGCAATGGCTTTTGTGGATACTATCTACAACGCCAACCCTGCAAGTGCGGCTAAGATCATCGAACAGTCGGGGATGGATCCTGCGATCGGGAAGAGGTTGCTGGACTTCAAACAGCAACTCGATTCCACCACGACTGAGATGATCCAACGGCTTCAGTCTGCCCCATGGTATGTATCCGAACAACGCATGGATAAATTCCTTGTGAGGTATTATGACAAGGAAAGCAAGAAGACAGGAGCGGTGAGTTTCAAGTCGCGTGAAGACGCGGATGCATGGATGCAGGCGAATAAGGGACAGATTACCAGCCAGCGTGGAATCGAAGACACCTCGTTGAAATACGGAACGAGGGCGACTGGAGATTTCCGTGAGGTGCTGGATTCTACGATCAAGTCCAAACAAGCTGCAATCATGGGAATGTTTGGAGATGATCCGGAGCTAGTGAAATCATTCAACGGAGTGTTGGATGACCTGTTCCAAAGTGTGGATGCAGCAAGTGTAGCTGCGACCAAAGGCACGCTTGGGATTAACCGAAAGTTCGGCGCAGGACGTGAGACGTTGGATATGCTTGACCAGCAACGCGAATCCATCCGTCGTGCTACGGTAGGACTTACCCGCGCTAGAACGGATGCACTGTATAACCTGCATTCCATGGATCAGTTCTTCCAGACTCCGGAAGGTGCAAGACAGTTGGCCTTGGCACAACAACATAAGAAGAACTTTAGGGAACCGGATACCGAAGCCGGCAATGCTGCGGCTAAGTTCTCGTTCATGTGGACCCTGGGAACTAACGCCAGTTCCATGATCCAAGAAGTCGCGAGCTTACCACTTGTCCTTGCACCAATGGCGCGTGAGCATGGTGCTGGATTTACCGAAAGCTTCTCGTTGCCAAAGAAAATCGCAACTGAACTAGCCAAGACATACTTCGGCGAGAAAGGAACGTTTGACAACCCAGAATGGAATCAGATTGTGCTTCGAGCCACGAAGGAGAATGCACTGACTGCACGTCACCTTGTAGACATCGACGAGCAACATGTCCTGAATGATGTGGGTGCACGTCGTGTCATTGATGGATCTAAAACTGCACAAGCTGTAGGATCTGTGGCTGAGTGGATGTACAAGATCGGAACGAAGTTGTACCAACCCGCAGCGACAGTATCTGGAACTGTGTCAATCCTTACTGGTTTTGAACTCAGCAAAAAGCAACATCCGAACAGAACGTTCGATCAACACTATGCAGCAGCAATCAACTTCCATGAACTCAGCCAAGGTGCGCATGGTAAAGCCGGACGTCCGGTGGGGATGTTCTCTACCGCAGGATCTGCTCGCACCCTCTCACAAGTTGCGTTCACTCTGCAAAGTTTCGCAAATGCGCAGATCGGTAATCTCGTCCGTTGGGGTAAAAAGGGATTCATTGACGACGGCGCATTTACTCCAACTGAACGTAAGCAAGCTCGGGCTGCGTTTAACCAAGCCATGGTACTCACGTTGGGAACTGTGGGACTTACTGGACTGCCACTAGTCGGAGCTATCAGCAAGCTCATGGAGAAATCCTTCGGGGTGAATCCTGAGCATGAGTTGGAGAAGTTCATGATGGAATATTTGCCGGGTGATGATGCAGAGAATGCATTCATGACCAACATGGCATTGCGCGGTAGCACGTACTCCATGGGCTTACCGTTCGATCTTCAATCCCGTCTCACCGTCGGAGGTCTGTTTGCATTGAATACATACGATGGACTGAACTGGGGCAATACCTTTGGTGTTCCAGGCAGTTTTGCACAGGAAGCAATGGAAGCATTGGGAGGATTTGTGAAGGGACAAGGAGCGGCTGAGGCTGTTGATATGGTCCCTGCGGGTCTTCGTAGAGCTGTGCAACTGTGGGTGGATCAAGGAAAGTTCGTGAAGAATGGACAGGTCCTGCTCGAGCCGAGTGCAATGGAGAAGGCATTCGCTGTCATGGGCTTCACTCCTGCGAGATTGAAGAGAGGGTATGATATGGAATCTGCTAAGGACTACTTCACCAAGAAAGAGTCTAAGGAACGGAATGTTGCCGCAGATCGTGCTGTGGATTTGATGAACGCGGGGAGAATGCAAGAAGCTCAGGCGTATATCAATCAGAAGTCCATGGAACTAATCGGCATGCGGACACCTGAAGATTCGAAAACTCTACTGACAAACGAAGCTGCTCGTCGATATGCAAACCTGAAAACACCAACGGCGCGTGACCCGGGTAATACGAGCCAAGCGCCGATGTTAAATGCGGTGTATGGTGGAGGACAGCAGGTCAGTGAGACCCAGAGGTATTTGACAGAAATGCAGGCTAAGCTACTCCTTGGAGCAAGACCATCCTTCAGTCCTCAACGGATGCAGATGGCTCGTCGGACAGATCAACTTCAGACAATGGACCCAAATCTATCCCCAATGTTGGCGAAGACTTATGCTCGGATGGAAGCGGCTGGGATTTGGTCAAGTCCTTATTTGGGAGACTGAAATGTGGAAGTCCACCGATAATAACTTCCACAATCTGCCCTGAGGTTTTCAGGAACTTCATTGCCTCTTCAAATTCCTTCTCGTTCGCCTCATTCCATAATGCCACGTGGATGATTTTTGCGGGCATGGGTTGCTTGTTGCGGGCGAGTTGCGCAATGATTTTCGAGGTGATCGTTGCGAGATAGTTCCTTCCTGCTCCAGCGAAGACGGTAGATAGATTGTACTGTAGCGGCTCAAGCCAGTCGATAGCTTTTTGGAGCATGTCGACATGGACTTGAGCCGCTGTTCTATCTCTCGACAACTCGAAGAGCATTGAGAGCTGCGTGCCGTAACGCGCCAAGGAACCAAAGAAGTTGAGCACCACAGCTGGATGATTCTCATGCTGACGACGATAGACCGAACCATACCACTTATCCCAGAGTGTTTGAGCTTCATCGGTGAATGTGAATTTGCGTCTGACGGATCGGAGTTCTTTTCCGATACGCACGCAGTTGGACCATGCGACGTGTTGTTCTTCGGTGAGGGTTGGGCGTGGGACTGGGGGAGGCGTTTCGTCTGGGGTGACGATGATGCATCGGCGGGAGAAGCCACCGGTGATGATGTCTTGTTTTACGAGTGAGCCGGTTTGATCGGGAGTCATACAGCCCAGGATTGTAATGTAAGGACCGTGGATGACGTTGGATCCAGCGTTCTTGGTGTCAACATCGAAGAATGGACGATCCCAGATGTCAGTGAGGAATTCGATCATGCCAAGTGCATCGCCACCTGCGGATAGCATTGTGACCATCTCGTTGCAGAACATGGGGAATTGTGCAACGGGATAGGTAACACCCTCGTAAGCATAGTCGGATAGATAGCCAGCTTTTTTGTTAGCTGAATCCATTAGCTCGTAGATCCGTTGTTTGGTCACGGAAGATGGTGCGATTTTAACTCCACACTCTTGGATCAACTTCCGGCAAATCCCCATCGCGGTGGATTTCTTGTCAGCAGGTTTGCCTACGAGGACGATATACATATTGCAATGGTCCTCGTAGATTCCTGCGTCATACCAAACCCCACGGGAGACGAGAGTGGAGAGTGCGGCGACACCTGCCCAGCGATGGTAGGAAGGAGGGACCTCGTTACCCTTACAGAAAGTAAGATAGTTTTCTAGAAAGTCGTCAGACATTAGAGTGGAGTTACGAAAGGGATTCTTCGTTTCATAGGTTCGAATAGACACATACGTCCGACTAGATATCTAGCATAACGTGGATTACATTCACCTACAAATTCCATATCACCGAGTCGTGCATATGCACGTCGCTTGTTACGCGAGATACGTATGATGCGGAGACCAATAGCAGTAGGTTCATGTGAAGCTTGCATAGCAAAGAGTCGCTTGAAATACTCTTCCATCTTCTCCGGAGTGATGTCAGTATTAGGCGAAGCGTTCATCGTAAATACATTCGATTCTAGCTCTTAGTGGTAACCCTGTATCCGATAGCTCGTCGTATAAATATCGAACACGCGTGCGGTTGGCTACGAGTTCGTCGATGATTTCGGTGATGAGTGCACGATGTTGGATTTGAACTCCAGATCCTGCACGGAACCGTTTGCCGTTTGGAAGTTCCAGCAGGATTGCTCCCATTACATGTTCGAACTGTTTACCTGCTTTGCCCTTTTCCATCCCGACAATGATGCCTTCACCGTCCAACTCGGATTTGCGTTTGAGCAGATACTTCCATCGGTTTTCCTTATTACCGCATAGGGATTCCATTCCATATGGGGAAGAAGGATCGCGATACATTGCACCTTCGAACTTCAGTTGCTTTTGGAGTTTGTAGAATGACTCGGCTTCGTTGGGAGTGTTGAGGTAGGTGGATTCAACGAACTCGATTCCGTCACGGATGTTTGGATCAGTTCCGACAGTTGCATCCATGTTGCGGAGCCATTGCATTCGCTTGCTGAATGGTGCATGAGAGATGATGTCGAAGATGTTTAGTTTGATCTCGAAACAGGAGGAGTGTGGGGATACTCGTTTGACTGCAACGCGGGAGTTGATCTCTTGGAGAGATTTTCCGTGACAGTAAAGTTCTCCATCGAGGTAGAGGAGTTGACCACTAAGTTCTGTAAGTCGTTTGAGTGCAGTGAAGATATGGGGTAAAACTCCCGGGTGCCACTCGATGCCGGGTTCGTCTGGGCGCCCACGTGACATGAGATAAGTCCCTAACCACATCGCACGCACACCGTTTAACTTCGGCTGCCCGATGCATGGAAAGACTGCACGCTGGGGTGTGTAATGGTGAGCTAGCATTGGTTTCATTTGAGCAGTTTGCGGATATAGGTTTCACCTAGTGTTGAGAGTTTGTAGACGTTCTTGAACTTCTTGGATTCTACTGCGTAGAGATATCCAAAAGATTTGAGACGACTTAGATCTGCAGCGAGTGATCGGTGAGATGGAAGTCCGATCTTGATGTGATCCATGATCGTAACGCCTTCGTTAGTTTCAAAGGTGTGGAGTAGGATCAGGGTGTGTTGAGGTGAGAGCTGGGAGGATTTGACTAAATTGTAGTGCTCACGTACAGCTTTAGCTTTTTCCTGTAGGGTAGTCATGGAGAGTCAGGAGTTTCGTCACGGTAGGTAGCATGGATTCCATATTTGGTTTTGAATTCACCAAACACTTCTGCCTTTGTAGGTAGCCAACGTGTTACACGTTCTACATTTTCAATTTTGAACATTGCATATTTGCCATCTGGTGGACGTTGTTGCAATGTAAACTTAGGATCTTGGGCAGCATCGGTGTTCATACCGGATGATTGCGTTGTTCAAATAGTCCCGACGGGCGTTCCGTAGTTTGCATCGCAGTCTCCCCATGATGGTCCGTAGGCTCCTTCGTAGGGGATGGTGATGGACTGTCCGGCAATGATGAGCGGATTATCCATGTACGACCGCAACTTTTGCACAGCCCACTCAGTCTCCGTGATGGGAAACTGTCCGTTAAGCGCGTCATGGACTTGGTGAAGAGGCTCAATGATGAGTCGTCCATCTGACCTACGATTTTCTGGATCGTTCCACAATTTTTGCATTCCGAGGTTAGTAGCGTAAGTAGTATTTGACTGTGGCTCATGTGCGTATGCAGCTTGAATGGTTTTGATATCATTAGGCTTGCCGAAGAATCTACGGAATGCGCCCGAGGCACTGTGCAATCCTCCCTTCGACATCAACTGTTGTTTGATCCAACTTTGCCATGCGGCTACACCCGGATACCTCAAGGAGTAAAGTCGCTGGAGGCGTTTACAATCCGCCTCAGGAACGATGATAGTCTGGCCCAAGTATTTATAACCATCTTGGAGAATCTGCCCAGACATGGTGCGTGCACCAAGGCCGTAGTTAGTTCCGTGTTGAACTCTCTTACACGCAAAGTAAAGCCATTCCGTGTCACCATTTCCAATCTCGCGACCCTTGGATTTAATATCCTCTCGTGACCACGTGTTGACCATTTCACCATCCTTCGACATAAGGGCGATGATCTTCGCTGGCTTAAGTCCGAAGAGATAATCATCGAGCATTGTTCGATCCCCAAGTCGAGCGCAATGAGCTGCCACTGTCCAGCCATCCGCACCTGCAAGGTCGATCTGGAAGTAGTGGTGTCCCTCATCAGCACGATAGAGGCCACGTAGTTTCTTGGTAATGACTTGAATGTTGGTTCCAGTCCCATGTGAAGCGGTATAGCATGAAACTCGTCCCGTATCCGTACCAACAACATTATACCCACAGCGAACTCTTCCGTCAGGATCGTGGGAAATCGAAGAGTATACCCGGACTTTGTCGACCTTCCGGTATGAAAGGATGTCAACGAGGATACGATCTTGATGGGACTTTTGGAGGTTGAGAATTGCAGAGACATTGGTGGTAAGTCCGCCTTTCTTGGACTGGGTATCCTTGGCATATTGTTTTGGGAACTTAAGTTCGTCGTAGAACAGCTTGCATAGTTGTTTGGGTGAATTGATGTTGACAGGATGACCGGCAATAGCGTTGATACGATCATTGATCATCTTCAACTGGGTGTGGCATTTACCGGCGATGAGTTTGGCACCATCAGAATCATATTTGGTGCCACGCAGTTGCATGTACATCATGACCTTGAGCAGGTCCATGTTCATGCGGAAGTGGGAAAGTGAGGATGGGTTGGCGTTGAGAACTTGGCGATGCTTCTCAGCAATTTCGTAGGTAACTACGGAGTCACGACAGCAATAGCGTAGGTGAGTCTGCCAATCATCCTTGGTGCGATCGTCCTTGTAGTATGGATGACCAGTCCAGATGGAAGTTTGAGTTGCTAGGTTCTTTGGTAGCTCAGGGTAGATTTCCCATCCAGAAAGCATGGTGTCCCATTCGACATTGGCGATGAACGCACCGTAGATCCATGATAATGCGTGATTGTCGAAGAGAGAGTTCTGGAGGATTTTTTCTACGTTAGGATCACGGAGAGTGAGATTCAATTCCTGCATCAGTTGAACTTCGTTTTCCAGTGGAGTTCCTTTGATCTCCATGGAGAAAGCGTAGTCTTTTGATGTAGCGAAGGAGAGACAGGTTATGAAGTTCTTGGAGATGTCACCTTCGATGTCAAGCGATACGCGCATGCCAGCACGTCGAATCTCACGCAGTCGTTCGATTTGTTCGGACAGAGTGAGGTGAATATCGAGTGTAGGGTTGGGGAGATTGAGTTCAGGAAACTCACCTTCCTTGCGAGCTTTAGCGAGGTCAAGTCGAATGAGCGGGAGGTAGGAATGTTGTCGAAGTGCGGCAGCTGGATGGATGGTAGCGATACACTTACGTCCATAAAGAGGTGAGTCGAGTTGCTCACATCTGAATATTGTTCCACGATAAGTGGTAACTTTGTGTCCCGAAACTCCTGCGAGAGCCAGTGCATGGTCTCCGCAGAGGACAACGATATTAGGGTTGAACTCGTTGATATCGGCGGAAAGGTGTGCAAGAGACTCAGTGCGTTCAGAGCCTTGAGGCGGGAATGCATTGAAGTTGTTGTTAGGTGGACGGTATTGACATACGTTGGCTAGGAGAGTGGCATCAGGATGAATGTCCGAATTGGACATGAGATTCCTGAGAACATGACCAGAGGGACCAATGAATGGTTCGAGGTATTGTTCTTCATCACCTCCGGGCGCTTCACCGATGACTGCGATACGATAGTTCGCAGAGGTGAGAGTGGGTTTACGATTGGGAACGCGTGGCATGGTAGTGTTAGATCCAACCAAGTTTTTTCATTAACCATTCAGGGATGTTAGCTGTGCCCTTCTTGGTTTTGATGTTGAATGGTGAGAGGTTGACCTTAGACTTCGGCAACCATTCCGGTCCACCTAGCTCAGCATCGTCGGGTTGGAGTAGGAATGCAAGTCCAGTTTCTCCTATGAGCGTAACAGGGATTTTGTAGATTTCGTCGGAGTCGGACATGTTATTGAATGTTGAGATGTTCGTCAAGCTCGATGGTCTTCTTGATGTCGTAAAGTGCATCATGAGCTTCTGCTTCATCCCAGCTGATTCCCATGTACTTGCAGACTGTGTGGAGTTTGAAGTCCATGAGATTGTGACGAACAGCTCCAAGGCTACGTCCAGCTGCAATCATGACACAGTTAACTGGTGTCCAGAACCAACTGCCGAAGTAGTTATCTCCACGACGTTTCCAGAGGTCGCGAAGACGTTCCTCGTCGAACTTGGCATTGTATGCACGGAAGTGGAACTTGTCGGATTTGTCAAACTTGTTCACGTAGGTTCCGAGGAAGGCTTGGAACTCCTTGAAGAAGATATGTTCAGGCGTGTAGGTTTCAAGGTCAGCACGAGTGATGCCGGATACAGCTAGTGCTTCATCGGAGATTGTGCAAGTGGCGTCGGGTTTGATATGCCACACTTTACGTGCAACTTCAATACCGTCGATATGCAGAATCGCTGCAAGTTGATGGATGCCGGATTGCCAAGTTACGCCAGTGGTTTCGGTGTCGATGCTAAGAATTTTCATAATCAAATGGATGGACTTCGTTAATGCGTTCAATCACGCGGGATCTTACATGAGGAGGAAGTGGATCCAGAGAGGTATAATCTCCCAGCGTTGCATTGTGGCAACTCTTCCAGATCGCACGGGTAACATGACCGGCGGTGATGATTATGATAAAATAGTCATCCCCGTCAGCGATGTTGAGTTGTTGGGAGCGAGACATGTTTAGCTGATCTTTACATCCTTCCCTGCCATTTCTTTGATAAGATCCGACAGGATGTTAATACCTTTGTTATAATGGTTCTGGTCGATCTCTACTGCACGAGGAACTCGTCCCAAGTTAATGGCTGCTCTCGGGCACGACATCTGACCCGCGTAGAAATCCCCGATCGTGTCTCCCACTCGACTAACAGCAGTGATGAGATGCGACCAAACTTCGTAGGGTTTGGAGAAAGGATTACTGTACATCTTTCGATCAATCGACCCGTCTGCGGCGATTCCAGATAACGAACCCTTCGTCTCCAGAGTGGCGGTTCCTTTGCGTGCCACAATAGCGAATTCGGTGTTGTTAGTAAAGTTGGTGCCAGGTGAATTGTTCTTGCATTGGTGAGTCTTGAGCCAAGTAAACGGATGGTTTTGGAGTTTGAATCCATTTTGCTTGGCGAGTTGGCGATGCAGTTCCCAATGTTCCAAATCAATCCAGACAATGCAGTAGGAACGCGGTTTGAGTATGCGCGCGAATTGCGCCCACATTCCAGGGAACATGGTAAGGTTCTCGGATTTCACATGGGTGTTCGCGACCTCAGACATGTTGACAAGATGATCATTGTCAATGTCAATCCCATAAGGAGGATCGGTGATAATGTGATCGATGGATTCTGCATCGATCGTGGCCATGACTTCCATGCTGTCACCGCGTGAGCACCAGCTTGAAAGTGGGAAGTCGGTGAGACCATTGAAGAACAAGGAATTGCCGGTAGGCGTTGCAAGGGAAACCGCACCGTCGGGTGTTGTTGAAACGCTGGACCCAGAACCGAAAACCGCATCCATGTCGTCATCGTTTGTGACGATGGAAATGCCGGATTGTTTGGGAGCAGGGGTAGAGATGTTAATTGGACGGCTTGTAGCTCCGGCGGTGTTTTGAAGTTGATGACGTGCCAGAATCTCGTCACCTTCCTGTTCTTTACGTCTAAGAAGGACGTTATATGCAGAGGTGATGGATTCGCACGCATAGATTTCTTTGTCGTCGTTGATGAGTGCTTCGGCTACGAGGAGAGCGTGAGCTACGTGGGCAGCGGATTTTTTGAACAGCTTGCCGGTTTCTTTTGCACCCCAGGTTTCGGAACGTGCGCGGGATTCGGCTTTGTAGATGTTGTGGGATTTGTAGATGAGTTTGCAGACTTCCTGCCATGTGAAGTCCTCGCGTTCCATGTTCTCCGCGATTTCGAGTTCGATGCGATGGCCTTCGAAGTCGACGTCCTTGCGGATGATGCAGGGGATCTTGGCGGCACCGAGAGATTGCATGGCAAGCATGCGGCGTTCGCCTCCGATGAGACGGTGGGTGTAGGTGCCGACTGGTGGGTCGAGGAGTTGGAGGACGGGAGGGTTGAGTAGGCCGAGGGTTTTGATGGACTCGGCAAGTTCAGGAATGCCGGGGTAGTTGTCACGTCCACGGTTGCCACGGTCAATGGAGTCGAAGTCGATGTAGTTGCAACCGGCGGGGTGTTTGAAGGGTAGGCGTGCCATGTGTTAGGTAGGTTGGAATGAAAGGGATTTGTGTTTGAGTGAAAGGAGCTTGTGATGTATCTGCAAGCACTGACGTTGAGTCAGGCGACCTAGTTGCTGATGGCAGTAGTTGTAAATGTATGGTGTAAAGGTTTTGTAGATATAGCCAATACACTGTTTGCCTGACCATACGCGCCACCGTCCAATGCGTTCGGAGAATTCGAAGCGGAGTATCATGGTGAGAAATGAAAGGCGATGTAGGCAAGGGCGAAGAGGCAGATGCCGATGCCGAGAAGGAGTAGGAGATCACAGAGGAGTTGGTAGAACTTTCTCATGTGAGACTGGCGGGAGAAAAGACAAAAAGCCAGGGGAGTGGTTAAACTCCCCCAGCTTAGGGTCAGAGATTAGGCAGGTTTGATTGCCTTGATCTCGTTGGACTTGCCGGTGTCGTCGTCCTTGACGGTGAGGACGAGTTTCAGTCGGCGACCATGGAATTCGTTCAACGGCGGAACGGAAGTTGGACGATTGTGTGCGTTCTTCTGTGACGCGTCGATTCCGAATGCGTGACAGGTGAAGATCACGAGGTCACGACGGAAGTCAGGTGCGTTCTCCTTGTCGGATTGTTGAAGCGGCATGTACTTCCGGAGTTGGTATCCGGGTTTGATGGGCTTGCCGTCGAGATCCTCGCCGTCGGAGACCAGCTTGAGAACCGCCATGAGGTTCTTTTTGGATGGATCGTCCTTCTTGTCAACGACCGACATTTCGTCGATTTCGAAAATGTACTCACCAGCGAGGAGCACTGGGCGAGACGTATCGACTTCTTGCAGGTTGATGTTGAGGCCAAGGGGATCAAGTCCGGTATCGTTTGACATGGTATCGTTTTTGTTTTTTGTTGTAGAGTGTGGGTAATCGACCCACGGCGATCTTTGGCGTTAGCCGAGAGTCAGAAAGGTGCGTCTTGTGCTCCGTGGAATAGTTGTGCACGGGTTGCAGTGTAGCAACCTTCGAGTTCTTGTCTGAGCTGTGCTGATGGTTCCTTCAGCTGCTCTTCGATGATTTGAATCTCGAGTCGGATGGTGTCGAGTTTCAGTTCGTGCTGGATTCGTTGGGAGTGGATGGCGGTGAGACGCTGACGAAGTTGGAGGACTTTGTCACGCGAGGTGAGGAGAGGGTGGGTGTTGTGCACATCGGATGCTCCTCGTGCGTAACCACGATCAAAGTCACACAGTCGTTGTCCGGCCTCTTCGACTTCCTGCTTGGAGGGTCCGAATGGGTCACTCTGTTGTGGCTCGTTCGATGGTGTCTCGGTAGGTGGATTTGACTGACGGGTGCGACGGATGTTCTTCGTGGTCTTCCGTGCAAGTTTCTTCGCTGGTGTTTTCTTCGTTGCCATTGTCGTTGTTTATTTGTTGGATGGAGATACTGTAGGAGTAGGTGAAAGTTGGATTGCGGTCGAGATTGTCTTTGAATAGGTGGATTAGATGCTTGGAGAGTTCAATCTCAGCTATCCAATATTTCTCGCCGGAGAGTTTGACGTCGAGGAGTTCAACGATACCATCAGATGAGACTTCGATGGAGTATGCAGTTCGGAATAGTTCATCGAAGAGTGCCGGGGATAGGGGCGGTGGTGGTGATAGGGGTTTGCTCGTTGTTCCAAGGCTTGACGGTGTTGACTGGGATTCCTGCATCGGTAAGGATTGATTGGACTTCGATGGCGAGTTCGGGTAGGATACCTGGATCTTCGATCTCGATCTCGACTAGGAGTGTTCGTTTCATTTGACCAACTCAAGGATTTTCTTAATCGCGGTTGCTGCATCGAAGTCTCCTACGAATGCGTCACCGAGACCGGCCTTGAGTCCACGCATGTCATTGATGGATGTTGGACCGGTGCGGACTCGGAGTTCGGTAGTGGTGTTGGGAGGAACTCCGTTGACCTTGTAGTAGAATCCAAGGACATTGGAGAACATACCGGAGACGATGAAGGCGTTCTGTCCGGGGATGAGGAGGAAGGTCTTGAAAGACTTGTCAGCTTCATCCTGCTCCACGCGGTGGTGGCCGATCCAGATGATATGTTTCCCGCAAGCTTTCATGGTGATGATGATATGCTTGAGGAGATAGGCGAACGTTCCCCAGTCCTGAATCCGCATGAGACCGTCTTCTTTAATTCCAGCCTGACGCTTGACTTCTGAGATTAGAATGTCACAGAAGGCGGTGAGAGAATCAATGATGATCGTCTTGATCGACGGGTCTGCGGCTGCTGCATTGAGGCGTTCAACGGCCTTAGCGTAGCGACTGGCAGGTGGAATGAGTTCACCGTCATCGTCCAGAACAGCGATATCGTATTTGAAGTTGGTGATCTTGGTATGAGCGACGGCTGGAGTGAGGTTATTGTCACAGTCAAGGACATACGGATCAGGAAAGCGTAGGGCTAGTGAAGACTTACCAGTTCCGGGTGAACCGACGAAGAGGAAGTCTTTGGGTGCATCGGGGTTGATGTTGAATCCAGTTTTCATATTTGTTAGGAAAAGGTTATGAATCAGCAGGAGTGCCTAACTTATTGTAGGGTATCAAAGGCCTCCCTGTCTTACGACTTATCCTCCTGCTGATTCAAAATTTTTACACGTTTTCGCGGTGAGAAGAAAGTGGTACGCCCGGTTGGATTCGAACCAACGACACTGGCTTATTTGGGCCATCACTCTACCACTGAGTTACGGGGCGCAAGTGGTTCTCTATTTTTACTGTTGGAGAACTGACTTATCAAGAGCAACAGTTTGCTATGCAGTGGCGTCGTTCGCTTACCTGATTACGGAACTGTGTCCCATAGCAAAATTTTTACACGTTCTCTCGATGAGCTTCGGAGTCAATTCTAGCTGCGTAGTGTGCAGTAGCTGCACCCTGGCAGTCGATAGGTTCCCATTTGGACTTCGACTTCAACCAGATCAACAGGATCTCGCCTTGTTCAGTGAAGTGTTTCTTCTTCAATGGACCAGTGCCGAGGTAGGTGAAACCTGCGGGAGGTGGAGCGATGTTGAGAGGAAGTTTCACAGTTCGAGTGCGGTGTAGAAATGTTCAGCAAAGCGGGATTCGTCCTCCGCGGCTGCGGCTTGTCGGAGAAGTTCCATTTGGCGGACGGCTTCTGCGGTTTTGAATGAGACGACGATGATGTCTAAGTGGGGGAATTTGTAGGTATGGATGTGGGAGGAGTCCGGGCGGAGGAGGAAGGGTGAGGAGACTGGGCGAGATAGACAGACTCGAACATCTTCCCATGAGTTGACTTCGCCGGAGTAGATGAAGTCGGTCCAGACTTCGCAAGCGAGTTTGACGTAGTAGGTGTATTCCTCAATCGTCTGACAGTGGAGACCACGTAACATCTTCATAAAGGTCGGAGGCAAGCATTACAGATTTACCGGAGCGATCCATTTGGCAGACGTTGAAGTATTGGCAGGCACCGTATTTGGACTGGCACCAGACAGGAGATTTGGGGAAGTAACCGGTGGTGAGGTAGTTCACGAAGTCCTCGATCTTGGAGGTGACGTCTTGGTGGAACTCGCGTTTGTTGTCTTCCGAGATACGGTAAGAGCGGCGGATGAATTGGTTGGAGGTGCCGGTGCGGGTGGGTTTACGTATGACGAGGGCATTGAGGAGGAACTGGGAGATCGGTTCTCCGAGGATTTGCTCGCATGCCCATGCGTAACCGTGGACGGGTTGGGAGAGGTAGAACTGGTCGTAGAAGGAAGGACCGTCGATGGAGGAGGTTTTGTGGTCGACGATTCGGGCAGCTCCGATGTGGCGATCGGCTAGGTCGATTTTGCCAGACCAGAGGACGTGGAGCTCTGAGATGTAAAGATTAGAATCGTCGTCCTGTCCAGTAAGCATTCGATTGCTGTAAGCCACGGTGCCGTTAATCGGAAATACACCCAGAGGGAGGGAGAATCCGATTTCGACGAAGGGCTTGTCGTCGTAGGTAAGTGGGGAGATGTCGGTATGGGCGTAGTTGCGATGATAGAGTGCGAGGGTGTGCGCAAGGAAATCAGTGGTTCGCCACTCGTCGGGACGTAGAACAGTAGGGGCATAACGTTCGCAGGCGCGTGTAACGCAATGGTTAATGTCATGTCCTTTGTAGTAGAGTTCGAGACCGAGATGGAGTGCACCACCGAAAGCTAAGGCGGCACCGGAGATACCTTGGCGACGGTTGACGCAGTAGTATTCAGATGAGCGAGGGCAGGTATCGAGACGCTCGAGGGTGGAGTTGTCCATCCGGAGGATGTAAGCATCGGCAATGTCCGGATGGGGTTCGAGGAGGGGACGACGTGCACGGGTAGTGGGGGTGATAACCTGTGCCTCTTGGAGATTGATGGAACTGAGTAGTCCGAGTGGATCGTTCATGGTAGGTTAGAGTAGAGCTGACATGTCGATACCTGCGGCCTTGTCTTTGACCACGCGAGCTGTTTTCTTGACGGCAGCTTCACGTTGTGCAGGAACGGAACGGAGTTCGCGGAGCTTGGAGACGTGGGCACGGACTTCCTCAACGGACATCTTGGAGTAGTCGACGTTGAGGAGGTTCACGATGGGAGCTTCGGATTGGGTGGGGTTGTCGAAGGAGTTGGACATGTTAGTAAGGTTTGACGTTCAGCTTTGAGGATGCGGCACGTGCTACGCGGGCAGTTTGTCCGGTGAGAGTGTTTTTACCTTTCCATTGCATTACGCGTGCAGCTTTGGCGAAATGACCAGTGACACAGCGTGCGTAGTTGGAGGCGAGCGTTTTACCATCGCGTGCTCCTTGACGTGCACCAGTGCGACGGTTTTCAATTCGTTTAGTTTTACGTGGGCGTGGAGTTGACATTGAATTGTGCGTTGTTGATTAGTTTGACAAGAAGTTCGTAAGGGTCTTGTGTTGGGTCGCGGAGTAGTTCACGATCGAATGCGGTTACGAAAGCGAACATGAGACCCGCAATGACCTTGCCCTGCATGCCGTGGACGCGAAGGTGCTCACCGAAGATACGATTGTAGTGATCTTTCGAGATGAACCCAGTGACGCGTCGACGGTCGGAGGTAGAGATGCCGTCGTAGGCGGAGGTCAAGTGAGTGGTGCGGATGATGGATTGACTCAACGGCGATGCGGAGTCGACGATATCCACATCGGTAGTAGGTATTTTGGTTTGGCTCATGCGATGAGGATATGGTTTGGATGTTGGAAGTAAGCGCAGTTGGGAAAGGATGGAGCGTGCTTGTTGAGGATGTCCATGGTGAAAGGAATGTTGGTGTTGATCTTGACCGGAGTTCCGATTAGTTGGGCATCTGCACAGACCATGAGTGCGTAGATTTGTCGTTCGGTTAGGTCGAAGTCAACTTCCTTTGTGCGTGTGCCAGTGGCATCGACAGCGATGAAGTCGTCAGCGTATTTAGGAATGGAGAGGGCTGCACGAGGACCGAGAAGGATGTGAGTGTCGTTGTGCGAGACTGAGAAGTTGAGTAGGAAGTCAAGCATCTTGGGATTGCTTGCCCAGTCAGCAGGAATGTCTGCGGGTTTGGAAGCGAAGTGGGACTTGAGGGAGCGCAGACGGGTGAGGTGGGAACTGCCAGCGTATTTGCCGAAGGGGAAGGTGTAAATTCCGGGATAGACTTTACTCGCTTCTTGGAGAACGTGGCGGTAAAGCATTACATATTTACTGAAGTTAAACATGACTTAGTGTTGGTTTGTGTCAGGACTGGAGAGCGATACGTGGTTAATTTCCCAAGACTAACTACCCAAGCTTTCCAGTCCTGACAGAAACCCACGGGAGTGGGAAATGAAGGAACCACTCCCGTGAGTCAATGAGGATTACAGGAGATCTTCCTGTGCCAAGAAGAATTCCTTCACCTTCGTGGCGAGGATCTCCAGATCGTAGGTGCCGTCCTCCTTCGTGACGTAAGCACCGGTGATACCCTTCTCGGCAAACTTCGCAGCGGAAGCTTCGATCGTGGAATCACCGCGAGCGATCTTGTCGAGGAGTGCCTGTGCACGATCAAGCCATTCCTTCTGGGGTTTGGCTTTGCGTGGGGTCGAAGACAGATCGTAGCCGACGAGATCGAAGCAGGACTGGACGAATGGTCCGAGTTCTGACGAGCGCTCGGTGGCTGCGAGGTGGGCCTTCAGTGCCGGCAGGTAGTCCTTGATGTCCTGAAGAACTTCGACCGGAGCGGCTTCCGGGTTGCGCTTCGATTGCTTCGTGCCGATGACGGGACGAGTGAAACCGAAGTGAGCCGGAGCAAGTTCCATGAACTTCGCCCATGCCTTTGGCATGACGGAACGGTAAAGGGACTCGTCGATAGCGTGGACGTAGGCTTGGCCTGCACCTGCCGCCTTGTCGAAATCTTCAAGGGTGGCGGGGACAGTGATACGGACCTTGAAGCCACGGGTATCTTGAGTGCGAACGGCGGTATTGTAGTCGTTAGACATTGTCTTGTTTTGCTTTGTGTTTTGGTTTAGTAAGCTAGACTGTCGCGCTGGGTATCAGCCTCAGTGGTCGCTTGCGAGGGAGATAATAAGCGATACTCTTTAATTGGCAAGAAGGTATTTGATTTATTTTGAAATACCTTTGTGCGAATTATCTATTACAGAAAGTAGTGGATAGTGTCAGAGGCGCGAGTGATTGCGGTGTAACGCCAGCGATTTGAAGGCTGGCCGATGGGCTCGTCAATGACGGCGATGGTAGGGAACTCAGAGCCCTGGGATTTGTGGCAGGTGATCGCGTAAGCGTAGTCGAGCGGGGTCATGGTGCGTGGGCATTGCTTTGGATTGGCCGAAGGGTTTGTGAAGACCTCGGGATTTAGATCGAGGATGTATTGTTGTTCTGTTGTTGGGTCGATTACGGATATTGAACCGTTACATTCGTCATCGAGTGCAATGAACTGTTGGCCGTTGCAGACACCATTTTCGTAGTCGTTGCGCAGGCAGATTAGACGATCGCCTTCTTGTGGGTATTGGTTGGTGAAGCCGAGACGTTTGCGGATGACTCGGTTGACGTTTTGGCGAGTGTTGTTGTAGCCGACGATGGCTTGGTCGATGATGGTTGGGTCGAGCTTGACTCCTATCTTTTTGTAGTGGATTTTGACTTTGGTTTGGTCACGGTTTGAAGAATACCAGTTGGCGATTGATCCGTATGGGTCAGAGCGTAGGTAGGTGGCGAGGGAAATGATTGGGTTGTCGAGTGCTTGGCGATGGACTTCGGTGAGGGTGAAGTCACAGGAGACGAGGAGTTCGGGGTCGTCGCCGACGGGAGGGAGTTGGTAGGGATCTCCGACGAATAGGATGGGGATGCCGAGTGAGTAGAGATCTCGGAGGATCTCCTTGGAGATCATGGATGATTCATCGCAGATGATAACGTCGGCTTCGATCTCGTGCTTGCGGCGGCGTTCGAAGGTGAGAGGTGAGTCGGATATCTTTTTGTAGATTGTTTGGTGGATGGTAGAGGCAGAGGTGAGGCCTTTGTTGCGAAGGACCTCGGCGGCTTTGCCGGTGGGTGCCATGACTGCGACGCGTTTGCGTTCGGAGCGTAGGATTTCACGGATGTAGTAGAGGATGGTTGTTTTGCCGGTGCCTGCGTAGCCTCCGAGGGTGAAGTGTTTGCGGTGTTTGAGTGAGGCGATGGCTTTCGCGCACGCGGTTTCCTGCATTGGGGTTAGGGTAATGGATTTCATAGTAGGTTGCGGAGTTTGTGGAGTTCGAGGGTGGAGTGGATGACAGAGGCGATGACTTGGCGTGAGCGTAATACGCCGTCTTGACGTTCGACCATGGCAGCGACGGATTGTAAGGCGTTGACTGCGTGACAGCAGTCTTCGTGGTAGGGGAGATTGGATTCGTTGATGGTGCCTTCGGTGAGACCAATGCAACGTTCGTAGTGAGTGATGGCTTCTTGTAGTGTCATTAGGTAAGGTCGGATGGAGATTTGAGTTGCCACTTAGCGCCGCAGCATTTGCACCAGCCCCACCATGGGTGTTCTCGTTCGGGGAAGCGAGTGAAGAAACGGGGTTGATTGACGGAATTATGGATGCCTTGACATTTGTCAGCGCCTGGGAGTTGTTGGAGTTCGAGTGTAGTGCCGACAGGCCCGTCGACGATGACGGCGAAGATTTGGGTAGGAACGAAGTGATCGGCAATGAAGACGTGCTTCGTTTCGATCATGCGGTTGATGAGTTTGATCAGGCTGACACGTGCTAATGGTGTGCCGCCGGTAAGTTGAATGTTCATTTAGAGCGAGGAGTGTAGATGAAGAGTCCGTTGATGATTAGATTGTGAACAACGGATGCGTTCATGTTGTAGATCCATGAGGCAGGGACTGGACGGAAGTTCTGTCCTTGCCATGGGAAGGGACGGTAGTTTGCACAGCGGAGGGACTTGCGTAAGTCCACAGCATTCTTCAATGCGTGGAGGTCTTTGATTTTAGTTGGTTGAGTTGGCATCGGACTAGTTCGGTTGCGAGGGTAAGGGAACCACCGTTGGTCCAACAATCCCAGACGGCAGCGAGTGCGCGGTGTTGGTCAGCAATCAATTGCTTTTGGGAGATGATGTTGGGTAGGATAGAGGATGGAATGTTGGAACCGAGGGTGAGGTTGAGTTCTTTGCCAATGGCTTGGAGGTTGAGGGAGTTGAGGACTTGGAGCATTTCGGATTTCCATTGGCGGAGGGAGTCGAGTTCGGATTGAAGTGACTCGACTTCGGCGGGTGGAGTGGCGACAAGCTCTGCCGCTTCATGGCGGTCCACAACATCGCACTCACAGGGCTTGTTACCATGGGTCATGCACCCTTCGCCTGAGCAATAGGGACACTCCTCGCCTTGGCAGTTCTTCGGTAGGACAGCGTCGGGCGCGGGGAGGAGACCGGCCAAGCGTAGGGCTGTGGTGTGGTATTCAGATCCGACATCGGACTTCGCTCGGACCCACGCAACGGCGTGACTGTTGGAGGCGAAAGGCCCTCCCCGGAGCGCTTCAACTTCCACGCTGACGTCGTCGTCCAGACACCAGAGGCGCCAGCCTTCAACTTCAGCCAGAGCATTGTCCCAAGCATCATAGATGTCGGGGTCGGCAGGGCATGTGCAATGATGCTTACCCATGTCACTACGCCAGATGCCTTTGATACCGAAGCAAGTTGGACAGAGAGTAGGTTTGTTAGGAGTCATGATGGTATTGGAGTTGGATGAAGTAGTTCATGGCGACGACCAGCGATCTCTCGTGGTGGCCCTTGCGGAGAGCGGGACCATGCACAGCAACGGAGAGACCAACGAACGGAGGAGAATGGTGCGGCGAGGATGTAGTCGGAATAGAAATCCCAGGTGGGGATTTGCTGGCAGAATGGGCAGGGATCAAGGGTAATACCTTCGATTTGGATGTCGGTGTATTCATATGTTTTGAGGTTGGGGATTTGATCGCATGGTTGCCATTCGCAGGTGGGAACGAGGACTCGATAGCCGTCCCAGTGATCGAAGGTGGGTGAGATTACGTCGGAGTATCCAGCGCCGCGCTTACGCATCCATGCGATGAAGGTGGTGAAGGTTTTGGGGTCGGAGGATAGAGGGATACGCCAGCGAACTTGTTGTTCGACGAGTGGGATATCGGTTGGGAATGTTTTCCAGGACATGGTGGGTTAGGGTTTGAAGGTTTCTCCACAGCAAATGCACTTGCCGTTGTAGTTGTAGATGGTGTCGCCTCTGTGGAGGATACGACAGACTCCATCGGGTGCAGTGTTGCGACGTTTGAGTTCGTCAAGGACGGATCGGCAGTGGTCAAGCATGCGTGCTGTTGAACGGATGGAGCCAATGGTGACAGAGCTGGCAGGTGAGTGCACGCCGTCGTTGTCAACTGCCGGTGAGAGGACGGTTAGGGTGGTAGTGTTGTCGGCTACGGTGGAGCGGACAACTTCGAAACCAAGGTCGGTGACGATGGAGGTGTGGTAGCGTTCGATGGTGATCATGGTAGTTCAAAGTAGAGTTTCAGTCTTTTCTGCGATGAGGTTGATGATGGTGCGCTGGAGGAAGTTCTGGTATGAACGAGTGCAGTCTTGGTAGTTGCCGTTACGGTGATTGGTTTCCTCGTAGATGGTTTGGGCAAGTTCGTGCATGCCTTGAGCGATGCCGAAGTTGGTGATGTAGATAGTGTCGGGAGTTTTGGGGTCGAAGTAACCGTGGAGGGCTTCTTTGGTAGTGTGGACGAAGGTGATGTGAGGGATTTCGATATCGACCTTGGCGAACATGGTTCGGATGACTTCGAGCTTTTTTAGTTCGATAGCTGAGGGAGTGTAGTCCTTGTGAGATTCAACGAGATGCCCACGGTCTTTGAGTAGTTGCTTCAGCCCGTATGGAAGTCCGGTGGGTTCGGCACGAATGCGTTCCATTGCACAGTCGAGGAACTCTTCGGAGACAGGGCAGGATGCGAAGACGAAAGCGTAGTTGAAGTCGCCTTCGTAGGTTCCTTTGTCCTGCCGATGGGAGAGGATTCGGGAGAGGAGGCTACGGTTCTTGAGCTGGACGACTGCACGTACAATCTCCGCTTCGTAGGAACTCGGCTCGAGGATGGTCCGGTCTTCGGTGAGTTGTACGGAAGAGTGGACGTTGTAGGAGAAGGAGGTGGTGGTGTCCTTACCTACCCGGACGCCTTTGTAGAAGAGTCCGTCGCCGGTGCGTTCGTGGATATCGCAGAGCGGGGTGGTGGCGATGGGTGGAGTGGAGATGAAGTATTCGTGCTTGGTGCGATGGAGATCGAGGAACGGTTCGCCGATGACTTCGATACAGGTTCCGATGGAGGAAGGTGTGAAGCTGAGTGGGACGATACGCTCGACGCCAGATTCGTCCTTGCAGTTGGAGGAGAGTTCACGATAGGCCATCCACAAGTCCCAGTTGAGTCCGTAGTCGAGAGTGAATGGGAGAGGGATGGTTTGGTTGGAGAGGGAGTCGTGCCATAGGATCATGGTGAAATCCTTCGCACGGAATTTGGATTGTTCGAGGGTGAAGGTATGGCAGACTCCGTTGGAATGGATGCGGATGGATAGATTGTTGCGGAGGATTACGGCGATGGCGTATTTGAGTCCGGTTCCGAACTGGCCAATGGCGGAGGAGGAGGATTTGACGGAGAGTCCCATGAGGGTGAAAGCACGGGAGTCAAGTGGCTCAGAGTTTTCGAAGATTAGTTTGGAGTTCATTGGTCGAAGTAGTTGAGGATGGTGGAGAGGGAAGGAGCGATACGGATATCGTAGCCTGCGTTGGCCGCAGTTTGGTAGGATTTACATGGGCAAGGCCATACAAAACTCGGAGGTGCAGATGGTTCGGAGATGGAGATCCAACCATAGCGTTCGTAGCTTACACTTCCAACTCGTTGGAGGATGTAGATATCGTTGGTACGTGGGCAAACGGAGAAGATGCAACCATTACCAAGTTTCCATGTGGCGATGGCGTCGATGATGTTCATTGGCAATGGAGTGCGGGTATCACCAAGCTCGTCGATGATTTCAGTGTGGATTGGAGGTAGTGGGTTCATGGTAGAATGAATTTGGTTAGCCGTTCGATTGAGGATGGGTATTGATGGCTCATAAGTCTTGATGTTGTTGGATGAGTTCGTTGATGAGGCTAGCTGCACGTAGTAGCGCATCGAGTTCAATAGTTTCAGTATCGAATTGGATGATTACACCACCTGTGCTAATGCAGGAGTTGATCGAACGAGTGAGGTCAGCTTTTGATTTGTTATAAATCCGTTGAGCTGTGCCATCATGACGGATACGGAGTGTTTTAATCATGTTCAGATCCAAGGTTGAGGTAGCGAGATGGGATATGGCGACTGCGAGTGCGTCCGAATTGGACGAGATGGAATTGGTGGGTGACACCAAGTAAACGTTTCTCGTAGGAAATTTTGCCAGTGGATTCAGGATGGATTATGGAGTGGAAGAGTATTTCCCGTTTGTTACCATTCCGCCAGCTGGTGAATAGCATGGCTGGCTGAGGTGAATAGTTTGTGATTTGGACAATCAGGAATGCGTTTGTGGTAGAATAACGGACTTTCATAGAGATTAGAAGGGAATGTCGTCGAAGTCGAAATCGGTTCCGTCGAGGTCTTTGTAGAACCCGCGTGCAGCAGCTTTACGCATAGCTTCGCGGAAGTGCTTCATGATATCTTTGTTGGTATCGCTGTGCATTCCACGCATGGAATCGAAAGGGTTTGGGTCAGGGATTTTAGTCTCATCCAATTTGGCTGCCCGTGGAGTGAATACAATATCAGGCACGTAGCGAACGATGGGCAGTTCGTCAGGGGCGGTGAGGGTGAAAGCGAGGGAGGGGGAGACTTGGGAGAGAGGGATGGTGATGGAGCAGCGAACGTTGGACTTCCCAGTATTTTGGTGGAGTTTGAGTTCCTTGTGAGGGATGGTGAGGCCGGTGAACATGAGGGTCATGGATTCGTTGGAGGGAGCATTGACCCGTTCACCGTAGGCGGTTAGGTAGAGGATGTTGTTGAGGAGGGAGACTTTGAAGGAGAGTTGGAGTGGGTGCATGGTAGGAAAGTGGATGACCGGCAGGGAGTGGACGAGTAGCAGCTGTGCAAACCGAAACATGTTTGTCCGATTTTTCGTTCACTTAGAAACTCCCTGCCGGTGTTAGTTCAGGCAATTTCGGTGGAGTCAGCAACGCCTGAGATTGATGACTGGAGAATGGATTGTTCGTGGGTGAGGAGGGAGATTAGTTTGGGAGTGTCGCAGTCGCCGATTTTGGAGTGGAATTGGCGTTCGATCGCTCCTTGGGGATATAGTCCGATGCGTAGTTCTTGCCAGAGATGCATTAGTACACGTTTGGCGAAGGCGTGGACGGAGTGGAGGTGGATTGGGCCGAAGAGGTTTTGGTAACAGGAGCCGAATTCGCGTATGCCGTAGGTCATCATGATGAAATCGGCGGGTGCGTCGGGATGAGGACGGCCGCGACGGATCATGTCAGCTCCGATAGCGCAGCAGGAGGTTCCACACCAATAATTCTTCATGTCAAAATGTAGTAGTCCGATGGAAGGATTGGAGTCGAACTTGATACATGAAACTTCGTCGGTGGATACTTCGTTGTGAAGGAGGTAGAGGGCGAGGTCGATGAGGTTGAGTTTGGATTGAGGGCTCATGAGAAGACTAGAAAGAGTTCGATGTAGGTGTAGATGGCGATGATTGTGAGCCAGATTACGGTGGAGAGTTTCATTTGTCTGAGGTGGGTTGGTTGAGGAGTGAGTCGAGCTGGGATTTGAACGCTGCTATCTTCTCGGAGACGATGAAGTGTTCTTTGACCAGTTCACAGTAGCGGAGTGCGCAAGGAGCGTGGTTGTTGACGAAGGCTGAGAGTGCACGTTGCTCGACGGAAATGACATCCAACTCTGCTTGATGGTGTTCGAGCTTACGTTTGAGATAACAGATATGGCTATCAGTAAGCTCAGATTGGGAGAGACGTGCAGGTTTTGAGGATGAGAAGAATTTCATGTTAGTTGAAGATTGTATGGAGGATACTAGCAATGATTGGTGCGATGGCGATGGCCAGGCAGAGGTAGGAGGTCATGATGGAAAGATGGTGGAAGTTTCAATGCGTGGGCCGCGGGAATGGCAACGAGGGCAGTCCATATGGTAGAAGTCACGACCTGCCCAACCTACATGATCTTCTGGATCTGGGTGGTAGAGATTGAGGGTCATGGTGGTTGAGCAATATGGACAAGGACGTTGTTTGTCGGAGAAAGCTTGGAGCTGACGACGCTTGCGTTCTTGACGCATCATGTCTGCTGTTGGATACATCTGCTCACGGACACAGTATTTAATTGCGTTGTCGAGATGCTTGTCAGACATGTCTGTGACCAGGATTCGGAGACCTTCAGCAGTGGTCCAGTATGATGCACTCATTATAGTTCGATGAAGTTCATGAGGATGATACAATCTTCATACACGTTCTTTCGTGCAGCAATCTGTTGCTTGATGCCGAGGAGACATCCGTGAGTGATTTGGTCGAATGCGTCGAGCTCGACTACGAGTGAGCAGGGAATGTAACGATTGATTCCTGCTGTAGGTTGGAGATCGTGAATGTAGAAACTGATGAAGAGGTGTTTCATTTCAATACAATGTGAGTGATTTTAACTTCGGGTTTCAGTGCGGCAGAGAAGCCTAGGATGATTTGCTGCTTGACATGTTCAAGCCAGTCTGGGTCGATGACGGTGGTGCGCTTTTCTAGCACTCTTGAAGCGCGGCGAACCCTCCGTCCTTTATGGTCACAGGTGGAGAGATTATAATACACCAAGCAATGGATATGCGGTGTGGCAGAATCCTTATCGAATACTGTAGTGAATTTTGTTGACATGGAAAGTGGAAGGGTTTAATGGAGTTTTGGGAGCGTCGCCTGCGGCGCAGGATAGAGTGAGAGTTGGTTAGGCTTGATTCTATGGCGCCTTCGGCGTAGATGTGAGGATGGGTCAATGAGACAAATGTCGCACTGACCCTAGGGAGCGCAGATTGACACTCCCACCTAGAGCAGGTCCTCGATGTTGTAGGTGTATGCTGGAGTGCGGCGAGTGCGTGAGATTGTGCGAGCTACCTTGGCTTCTGCGTTGATGTCACGTTCTTGCTTTTCCTCAGTGAGATTCGTGCAATGGACAATAGTAGGCGGGGAGGTAGGAGAATCATATGGTGCGATTATGGCACGGATTCCGTCAGTAGCTAGAATACGGAAACGGGAGAATGGATAGAGCGGGTGGAGGTAGACAGTGGCTCGGACTAGATCGGTATCTTCCGTTATGAACCTCACCCATTTGTGACTAGTGGATACGGCTAGGTGGATATTAGAAGCCGTGGATTCCTTTAGCTCTTCGCAGACTGGGATGGATGCTAAGTCTGGTGCAGGCCGTTCAATGGTGGGAATGGGCTTGCGTGGAGATGGGATCGCCAAGCTAAGTCCAGCAACTTCCCGTTCGAGTAAGGCCAGGCAGTTGTCCACCTTCCCCGCATCCTGACGATTCACACGAATCCGTTTTAGTAGCGCGGCAATGGCTTCCAACTTATAAGCCCCAGTTTCGAGTGGGACGATTGTGGGATTCTGTCGAGCAGGGATGCTGAGATGACTGTGAGCGCGCCTGCGACGTAGTAAGTTCGCTTTCATTGGATGATCTTGATATGTCTGAACTGCTTATCCCTAAGCCACACGATATTAACCAAATTTGGTTGAACATGTAGCTCTGTTAGTATGGTGAAATGCGCGTGGGATATTTTGGCGCCTTCGGCGTAGAATCCTTTTAGCTGTACTGTCATTCCGAATGGAATATCCAGTAGATCTAATAGATCCGCCAGCGCGTGGACATCATCCGCTAGCTTGTCCATATTAGGACCGGAGTAGATTAGTTGGCTCATGGCGTATCCGGATTAAGGTGGAAGTAAATATCATTCTCATACACCAACTTCATGCCCGTGCCTTTGGCTTCACTCAAAGCTTGTGCCAAAGTTCCACGCTTGTGTGGGATATCCTTATACACAGAAGGTCGCATTTCACGTGGGACGATACGATACAACACACGTCTGTGTAGATCTTTTCTTTCTGGATATTTCATGCCATCGCCAGTTTAAAATCCATCTCCGCGTGGATAGTCGCAACAATCCACTCATGCATCTCGTCTGCGAGTTCAGCTGGCTGACCAAATGCGGAAATCCCGCCTTCGGCGTAGACTGAACTAACCATCAACTCATCCCCAGCTAGCCAGTAAGCCTTATCTCCCACCATTAGCGTAGTCAACGCCTCACCTTCTGCAAACTTATACGGCATTGGAGGCTTGGCTTCCGTCACCATCCATCCAATATGCTGGTCGCGCCAAGTAATCTGACTGACCGTCCTATCCTCAAAATCCTCTGGAAGCATCCAGTTATGGATGAGACAAAATCTCACCATATCCTCCAACTCCCCACTCCTTATTACCATCTTCCCTACCTGATTCTGATACGTCAATCTAGCTTTCATATCTTCTGATTGTTATTCACTTCGCTAGTCCATCTCACAGCATCCGCTGCTTAGACATATTTTACCACATACCCTTAATATCCCAACAAGGTATTTAAATTATTTCTCCTTATTAGAAATCCATCTCATATTAGGTGAATGGCATACACTGGATATAACTTATTCCATCTATATCCGGTGGATGGCATTCTCTAACTATCAATCACCTATTCTAGTGGGTAGATTGGTGAAGGCCGGCTCTGTCTGTTTGTTAG